>FWWL01001569.1_pt1 | contig 45022 bp, 36 predicted proteins | sample 2228331 | NCBI WGS metagenome assembly FWWL01 (sample SAMEA103939775, study PRJEB20133) | metagenome | reverse complement strand
TCGTGGAGTATTTATATACAGCCTTTATTTTTTGTGCAATATCCTATGCCGGAATGGCTGGACCTCTTACTAAAAACTTCTCCATTAATCATAATCTATGGAGGGAACATCCTTATTTCCATTTTTAAGTCTTATTTGCTATTCAGATATATATCCTTATTTTTAAAGGGAGATTCCATTTGGGACGATACGATTTTTTGTTTATTATTTTTTGGCGTAATCTTTCCCATTCTTTTTGGAATTCTTCAAATTGTAACCGGTGCAAATTTATTAATGGCACGGTATTTTTATTTATCTTTTGTGTGTAAAATCGCTATCCTGTATATCTGTATCAGTCGGTTGAGAAACAAATGGACAAGATTGTTTTTAACCTCTATAATATTATTGTTTTTTGTTCATCATTATCTTTTGTATAGAACCTGTTCTCCCTATTCGGAATGGAATTCCTGTGCACAATACTTACAGGAACAAATAACTGAGAAAGATATTATTCTCACAGGTAGATTTGAGGAAGCAGTGACATTGCAACATGTCTGTCCATCACTAAATACAACCCCTATTTACTATTCCTCATCCATAAATTCGGCGGTAGAAGGTATTCATTACTTTCAAAATAAATTCCCTTCTTCTACAATATGGTTAGTATATAGTATGCAATGGAATGGTACTATTCCCTGCATTCTGAGAGAAGAACTCCAACAAAAGGATGTCTCGTTTTCTGAAAAGGTTTTTGTACCATTTGAAGGTATTGCTTGCTATAAAATTTTGCCAAAAAATAATGAATCAAGTCTTGAAACAATGTATAGATGTAATCCGGACTTCACCTGGAAAGATGAAAAAAAGACAAGAAAAAAGGAAATGGGAGATATTTTTGAACACTCTGGAATATCTAAATTGGATTATGAACCTCTGCTGGATAAACTTGTGTTTCCGGATGGGACAGCAGGATTGAATACCATTCCTCATTTAGTATTCCAGTGTACAAATATAGGTAAGGGGGATGAGATTCAAACACTGTGTAAATATTTTAGCAAGCAAATAATATGGGCAAAGATTGGATTAATATTCACTCTGACAGAAACGGGAAATATTAATGATGCAGAAGAGTTTTTTCCAGAACTGACAAGAAAAAATTTCTATCTTTCAAAATTAGTCAAACCTATATGGAAAGTTTATACAGAAGGTAAATACGAACAGGTGATTTCGGAATGTAATAAGTTAAAAAAAGCAGGGTTTCCACTGGCTCATCTCCTTGAAACTATCATTCAATTAAGGATAAAAAATAAAGAGCAGGAAATACTACCTATTGGAATCCTTCCCTATAATGAAAAAGGAAAAGAACGATTAGATGAAATTTAGAGGGGAAACATAATATTGAGATCTCTGAATAATTCAGATTTTATTCCCTTATTGAAATAAGATTACTCCACAACCTATTGAAATGATAGTTTGAATTTTTTTCACTTTTTCCCTGTCTTAATTCGTTTTACTATGCACATCCTTCAATTGCGATATTCTGAAGTTTTTTCTCACCACAGAGAACACGGAGAAGACACGGAGAACCACAGAGGGACTTGCATACCTTCTCCTATTCAACTCTTCCAGTCCATTGTCAATTGCCTATCTTTCATTGAAATTTCAGAATTACTCTCCCCAATCACTTCATCCCTTCTTTGTGTCCTTTGGGGTTAAAAATAGTTACTTCTGTCAATGCAAAAAAAGAATGACGAACATGAAAATACGAACCCAACCATCCCAACACCTCTGTGGCTCTCCATAATTCTCCGTGTCCTCTGTGGCTAATAATAAGAATCCGATGACAGAGGGTTATACTCTTTCCGTAGAGGCAAAACAAAGGAGGAAGGAATAATCAAGAACAATATTGCAATAGGTTATGATAATAATGTAGTTTATTCCAACAAGATATATGGTATTTATTCAGAGGTCTCAATTGTAGTATCTTAATGAGATAACATCAGATTATTTCAACTTGTTTTTTGTTCAGCAAAATTTTTATAATATAGCCTCTTATAAGTTATGATAAAAACACCTCTATCTTTTCCGCGGCTGTAAAAGGAGAGTGTGTCTCGTTTTGTAAATGTAAAAACAATACAAATTAAGGAAAAGTGAAAGATTATGGGTAGGTATTTAGGTCCGAAACACAAATTATGTCGGCGATTGGGTTCCTGTATCTGGGGCAGTGCTAAATGCCCCTCCAAGAAGCGTCCATTCCGTCCAGGACAACATGGAAGGGACCCAAGAGGTAAACTTTCCGTTTATGCTCGCCAATTGCTTGCAAAGCAAAAAATCCGTATGCACTACGGTATAATGGAACGGCAGATGCGGAAAATCTTTCAGGAGGCAAAAAGACTTTCGGGTGATACAGGTGTCAACTTAATCCGTCTTTTGGAAAGTAGGCTGGATACTGTGGTTTATCGTTTAGGGTTCGCTCCGACAATTTCAGCGGCTCGTCAACTTGTGACGCATTGTCACTTTTTGGTGGATGGTAAGAAGGTGAATATTCCTTCTTTTATCGTAAAACCTGGAATGAAAATCACAGTTCGGGAGAAGAGCCGGAATATCCCCATGATAGCGGAAGGTGCCGAAAATCCATATCAGGAAATTCCACCGCATTTATCCCGTGAGCCGAAATCATTTGAAGGGCGTGTAGTCTCTGAACCACTGGAAGAAAATCTGCCATTCCTTGAAGATACCGCAGGAGTTATCGGGTTCTATTCAAGGTAATATTTTTTGTATAATAGAAGAGGTACAAACGGGTCGAGAAAAGTTTTCGGCCCGTTTTTTTGTGAAAGCAGAATATTTTTTGTAAAGGAAGGTAAGAATGAGTATAGAAGTTATTGTCGGCGCCAATTGGGGCGATGAAGGCAAAGGCAGAATGGTAGATTACTTTGCACAGGATGCGGATTTTGTTGTCCGATATCAGGGGGGGAATAATGCAGGGCACACGGTTGTTAATGAGTATGGTGAATTTAAGTTGCACTTAATCCCTTCGGGCATATTCAGTAAAAAGACTATAAATATATTAGGTCCTGGGATGGTAATAGACCTTCAAAGTCTTGTGGAAGAAATACAGAGTTTTAAGGAAAAAGGGATTGACCCCAAGATATACATTTCGGAACGAGCAGTAATTTGTTTCCCATATCATCGTCTTGAAGACATATGGGAAGAGGAACGATTGGGTAAAAATGCCTATGGGTCTACCAGAAGAGGAATCGCTCCAGTTTATGGTGACCGAACTATGAAGAAGAGTATCTTGATGGGTGAACTTTTTTATCCAGAACATCTCAAAAAGCGATTGAAACAAATTGTGGAATGGAAATTACAAATTGCAAAAGGAGTGTATGGGAAGGAAAATCCGTTTACATTTGAGGAGATTTGGGAGTGGACGCAAAAGTGGAGTGAACCTTTGTTGCCTTATATAAAAAATACCAATGAGATTTTAGAGAAGGGAGCAAAGGAGGGGAAAAAGATACTCTTTGAAGCACAATTAGGGACATTGAGAGACCTTTACTTTGGTATTTATCCATATACTACATCTTCCTGCACATTATCTTCATTTGCTCCTATTGGAGGAGGACTATTCGGATACCTACCGGATAGAGTTATTGCGGTAGTCAAAGCATTTTCAACCTGTGTGGGGGAAGGTCCATTTGTAACCTTAATGGAGAAGGAAGAGGCAGACCAACTGCGTGAAGTTGCAAAGGAATATGGTGCGGCAACAGGAAGACCCAGAACGATTGGACATTTTGACGCTGTCGCAACAAGATATGGAGTGAAATTACAGGGAGCAACAGAAATCGCACTAACCAAATTGGACAGTCTAACAGGTAAAAAAACCTTGAAGATTTGCACTCACTATAAATACAGGGACACATTATTTGAAGACTTTCCTATTAATCCCATACTTGAAGAATCACAACCAGTATATAAAGAGTTGCCAGGCTGGAATGAGGACATTTCCGAAGTTCGTCGCTTTGAAGACCTCCCTGTAAATGCTCAGAATTATGTATTAGAAATAGAAAGAAGGGTTGATTGCCCTATTAAATATATTTCGGTAGGACCTGAACGAGAGGCACTTATCATTCGCTAAATTATACTGCTACCAACGGGGATGTAAATTTTAAAATAAGATAAAAGTACCTTTGTAATATATACATTGCTTGTTGGTGATTTAAATTTATTATATATGAGCATTTCATTAATTAAATTTGATGTTATTCAAAAAATCATCCAGCAATTCGAGAAGTCTTCCCGTGTGCAAATTTCAGGACCCTGGGGAACTGGGAAAAGTGTTATTCCATTCCTTATCGCTACTGAATTAAATAAACCTTTACTGGTTATTGCACCGGATAACCATAGTGCGGAAGAGATATATGAAGACTTCATCACTCTATCGTCTGAGGAAGAGTGTGCCTTCTTTCCACATTGGGAAACATTACCCACAGATTTTATTGACCCGGCAGAGGATATAGTTTCGGAGCGACTACATTTGCTCACGCGAATACTCTCAGGCAATCAAAGTCCAAAATTTGTTATTACCTCTATCCGCTCCCTGTTGCAGGTAGTCCCACCGAAAAACGCTTTGGAGTCACAAAAACTCAAATTAACTCGCGAAGAAGAATTTGAACTGGAAAAGTTAACCAATCTACTCGTTCATTCGGGATATGAACGGGAAGCATCTGTTTCCCGACATGGAGAGTTCAGCCGAAGAGGTGGAATAATGGATATTTTCCCTTATGCTCGTGAATTACCTGTTCGGCTGGAATTTTTCGGGGATGTTATTGAGTCTATCCGCGAGTTTGACCCGGAAACACAACGAAGTATAGCGGAATTAGAGGAAGTAAATATTGTCCTAAAAACGGAGAAAGAATTACTAATCCAGCATGTTTCTGAGAAAAATAAATATTCTCTACTGGACTATATAGAGAGGGATACTATAATTGTATGGGATGAGCCGTTAAGCATATTTGAAGAAAAGGACAAGATTTTATCGGAATTTGAAAATAATTTATATACTTTCTCCTGGGAAGAACTATCCAGAAGATTTAACGAGTTTAAAAGTCTGGAAATAGCCTCTTTATCGCTACCTGAGCATTCTGCCCCGCGTATCATAACCCCTATGAACTCAACCCAACTATGGGCAAGAAATCTGAACGAGTTCTGGGAACAATTAAAGCAATGGGATTTAGAACATTATCATGTGCGGATTTTATGTAATACGCCTTCTGAACAATTGCGGATGTATGAATTAGTTTCGGAACAGGGATACCGATTAGATAAAGACCCATTTGATTTGAAAATTGAGATAGGTAGAATTCGTTCGGGATTTGTCTATCCGGATGAAAAATTTACTTTGATAAGTGAGAAAGAATTATTTGGGAGGAGATTTGTTCGCAGAAGAGGACGGTTTTTCCGCAAGGGTTCCCGTATCTATTCGTTAAGTGATTTGAGACCCGGAGATTATGTTGTTCACGAAGTCCACGGTATAGGGAAATTTATAGGATTACACCGATTTGAAAATAAACATAGTGATTATCTTGCGGTAGTTTATCGTGATGGGGATATGCTGTATATTCCTGTTACGCAGTTGGACCAGATACGCAAATATATTGCAGGAGAAGATGTCACTCCAAACCTGGACAAATTAGGGGGAAAAACATGGAGTAAGACGAAAGAAAAAGTTCGCGAATCTGTAAAACAATTTGCAGAAGAACTTCTCAAGTTATATGCCCGAAGACATTATTCACAAGGCTTTGCTTTCTCCCCCGATACTCTGTGGCAAAGACAAATGGAAGAAGCCTTTGATTATGAAGAGACTCCGGACCAATACCGTGCTATTGAGGAAACCAAACGGGATATGGAAGAGCCAAGGCCAATGGACCGCCTTATATGCGGAGATGTCGGATTTGGGAAAACGGAGGTTGCAATAAGGGCAAGTTTTAAAGCGGTAATGGATGGGAAACAGGTTGCGGTATTGGCTCCCACAACAGTGCTGGTTCATCAACACTGGAGAACATTTCAGGAACGGATGGCAGGATTCCCAATTCGTATTGAGGCACTCAGTCGGCTCAGGTCAACAAAAGAAATCAAAGAGGTTCTGGTAGGATTGATAACCGGTGAGGTTGATATTGTGATAGGGACACATCGTTTGCTATCAAAGGATGTGAAATTTAAGGACCTGGGGCTATTGGTAATTGACGAAGAACAAAGATTTGGAGTTAGGCATAAGGAACAGTTGAAAAAACTTCGTGAGAATGTGGATACGCTTACTCTTACTGCTACACCGATACCGCGAACCTTACAATTTTGTCTATCTGGTATTCGGGATATGAGTGTGATTAATACTGCTCCCAATGATAGATTACCCATTCATACCTGTATTACCAACTACTCGCCAGAAATTATTAAGGAGGCTATTGAAAGGGAACTACGCAGAGAAGGGCAGGTTTATTATCTCCATAATCAGGTGCAGACAATAGAATATACCGCCAAGAAAATTCAACAACTTGTTCCGAGAGCACGGATAGGTATTGGACACGGACAAATGCCTAAAAAGGAACTGGAACGAGTGATGACTGCGTTTATTAATCGGGAAATTGATGTTTTAGTATGCACAACCATTATTGCATCAGGGATTGATATCCCGAATGTCAATACGATTATTGTGGATAATGCACACCGATTTGGATTGAGTGAACTCTATCAAATTCGTGGGAGAGTTGGAAGATACAAGCATAGAGCCTTTGCCTATCTTCTAATCCCTTCAGATAAAGCCCTTACAAAGGATGCCCAGGAACGATTAAAGGCGATTCAGGATTTTACAACATTGGGTTCGGGTTTACAAGTAGCGTTGAAAGACCTTGAAATACGCGGAGCAGGGGATTTATTGGGACCGGAACAAAGTGGACACATCAATGCGGTTGGCTTTGATACCTATCGGGAACTGATAGAAGAAGCCATTGCAGAAATGAAGGGACAGCCTATTATCCATAAGAAATTGCCTCCTTTTGAAACAACTGTCCCGGCACGGATATTGGACGAATATGTGCCTAATTCCCTTGAAAAAATGCAATGGTATCAACGAATTTCTGTTGTCCAAACACCTGAGGAATGTGAGGAATTAATAGACGAACTAAAAGATAGATATGGTCCTATCCCTGCACCTGTGGAGAATCTGGTAAAGGTAATGAAGTCTCGTGTGCTTGCTGTGGATTTGGGTGTTAAGAAATTAGTATTGAACAATAACTTTTTGTATATCCAGTTTGATACTTATCATCCTGTCTCTTCTACAAGGAAAAAGTATGCAACTGAAATTTTTGGAGAAGATATAGAAACAGGAATAGATGACTACCCTTATTTGGAATGTCCCATAGATAGCAGTCCAGAACATTTCCTTAATCTACTCCTTAGATACTTAGAAAAACTCCACGAGGAAGGAGTATAAAACCCCATTAGTTACTATCAGCGAAAATAGCCATAATGTTAGCTAAATATTCATTTACAGGGGCACGACCCGGATAGCGAATAAACTCAACATGCCCATCTAAATAAAGAACATTACATCCACCAGGGATATGGTTGAAATCAGCCGATGCGGGACCTGTCCCTATTTGGTCCATCATAATCCAGACTTCGCTCTGAGCCTTTGCCCCTGATGACGGATTGTTGATATCTGTAATTAAGAATCTTTCTATTCCCTCTCTCAATCTGTAGACTGTATTACCCCCTCCGTTCCCTTCGCCTTGCAACAAAGAGCCACTTACATCCATATCTATTATTTGCAAAAGTAAATTTTGATATGTAGGACCGGGATTCATAAAAGCCTGCACTGCATTGGGATAATTTAATACCTGCTGAATAAGTGTAAGGGGTAATTGCTTGGGGACAAGGGCATCGGGCGGTATATTTGCTCCCAATAACTGAACTATAATTGATAAATTAGGGACATTACTCGCAGGTGCTACCTCGTCAAGGTTATCGCCTAAACGGTCGAATACCCATCCCAGATAGATATAACTGCTGTCCATATAGTTCACACCGCCTCTACCAAGATAACATGCAATATGGAATTCATCTTCTGTAATACCACGAGAGGGTATATTCCGCCCCTTCAATTTTTGAATACTATCTTCTGCATCTGAAGGGCAAATGATAATAGAAGGGTCTGTCAAGTATTCTGGATATATAGCATTCACTCGTGGACCTGCAGCAATATATAAATCCCAAAAACTTTCATCGTCCCTGGGTCCTACCTCTATTTCTATAGGTGGATACTTCCCTCCTTTTGACTCATTAGCATACATTTTATAGATTAACCCCCACTGTTTCAGATTGTTTTGACAGGAAGAACGGCGAGCGGATTCTCTTGCACGAGCCAATGCAGGTAATAATATTGCAGCGAGTATCCCAATAATCGCAATTACCACCAGAAGTTCTATTAATGTAAAACCTTTTTTTCTTACCAAAATTTTCCCCTTTTTACTGCATATCAATTCTATTATACTATCTTAAATTTTTTATGTCAATATAATTTTAAAAAAATTTTTTGAAAATTGATGGTAAAAAGAGAAACGGGACACGGACCAATTTCGTTCGTGTCCCGTTCAACTTTTAACGATTTATATAAGGAGTATATATTAAAGTTTTTCAGTAAGGATTAAATATCAAAATAGAGCATAAACTCGTATGGATGAGGTCTCAGGTTAACTGCTTCCACTTCGCGGACGCGTTTGTATTCAATCCATGTTTTCAAAACATCTTCAGTAAACACATCACCCTTTGTGAGGAATTCGTGGTCTTTTGATAATGCGTTAAGTGCCTCTGCGAGACTTCCTGGCACCTGCGGTATAAGTGCTTTTTCTTCCGGTGGTAAGTCATACAAGTCTTTATCCATGGGTTCGCCCGGGTCAATCTTATTTTGAATTCCATCCAGACCTGCCATCAATAACGCTGCAAATGCCATATACGGATTGCAGGATGGGTCAGGCACACGGAACTCTATTCTTTTCGCCTTGGGACTGGGTGAATACATCGGGATACGACAGCAAGCACTGCGATTACGGGCAGAGTATGCGATATTTACCGGTGCTTCATACCCGGGAACCAATCGCTTATAACTGTTGGTTGTAGGATTAGTAAGTGCGACAAGAGCGGGGGCATGTTTGAGTAGCCCACCGATAAACCAGAGTGCTTCCTGGCTCAGACCTGCATATTTGTTACCTGCAAAAATAGGTTTACCACCTTTCCAAAGGGAAATATGGCAGTGCATACCAGAACCATTATCACCAAATAGAGGTTTAGGCATAAAGGTTACAGTTTTCCCATGTTTCCTTGCAACATTTTTAATGATGTATTTATACAGGGTTAACTGGTCAGCCATTTGAGTTAGTGGGGCATAACGCATATCAATTTCTGCCTGCCCCCCTGTTGCGACTTCGTGGTGATGGCATTCTACTTGAATCCCACATTCCAACATTAACTTTACCATTTCACTACGAATATTATGTGTCGCATCGGAAGGAGGTATGGGGAAGTAACCTTCTTTATAGCGAAGTTTATAACCTAAATTGGGTTTTTCATCTCTACCACTGTTCCATATTCCTTCACAACTATCAATAAAGTAGTATCCACTATTGGCAGTTTGGTCGCAACGAATATCGTCAAAAATAAAAAATTCCGCTTCAGGTCCAATATAGCAGGTATCCGCAATTCCGGTGGAGATTAAATAATTCTCTGCTTTTTGGGCAACATTTCTCGGGTCACGAGTATATCTTTCTTTGGTGATAGGGTCTAAAATATTGCAATACAACACCAATGTAGGAATTTCAGAGAAGGGGTCAATAAACGCCGTTCTGGGGTCCGGTAGCACAAGCATGTCGCTTTCGTGGATACTCTGCCAGCCACGAATACTTGAACCGTCAAAACCTATGCCCGACTCAAAGACCTCCTCTGTTATCTCTGAGACAGGAAAAGTAAAATGTTGTTGTAAGCCTGGGAAATCCATGAACCTGAGGTCAACAAATACTATATTTTGTTCCTTAATCATTTTTAATACATCTTTTGGTGTTAAATCCTTATACATAAATGTATCTCCTTAATAGATTTTTGTTTTTATAGTTCAAGAGACAACAATATCTCCTGTTTCTCCTGTTCTGATACGGATTGCTTCTTCCACTGGAATGATAAAAATCTTTCCATCACCAATCCGACCCGTAGAAGCAGATTTTAATATGGCTTTGACAACAGGTTCTACCATTTCGTCAACAACAACCACTTCTATTTTTATTTTTGGAAGAAACTCTACCACATATTCAGCTCCGCGATAGAGTTCCTTGTGTCCGTGTTGTCGTCCGAAACCTTTTACTTCGGAAACCGTCAGACCTTTACAACCTATTTCCGCAAGAGCCTCTTTTACTTCTTCCAATTTGAACGGTTTAATGATGGCTTCAATTTTCTTCATCTGTTTAACCTTATCTAATCTTAGTTTCATATTCATATGTAAAAGTTGCTATATTATAACAAAATGTAAAACTACCATATTATTTGATGAAGAGAGCAATAAAAGTGCCAATTGACAGGTAAGACCATAATTTAATATTAAATACCGACCAAATTGGTATTTTTTTATTCATTATTTTTGAAGATTTACTAAAATATGCTTAGATTATATACATAAATGTAACATCCAAAAACCTTAACTTACATATTTTGTATGTTTTTTATGTTCTTCCTGTAAGGGTACCCTTTTAAAACAATCTTATTTGACACCGAGTAATAAAAATTGATAGATTATAAAAGAAATAGATTTTTTGTTATAATTGTTTTCCTGTATTACCTGCCTGTATATTTCTCGTTTTTGAAGTGTATAGGTCTTTCGTCAATTTTTATATAGAAAGGAGGAGATGTTTTATGCCGACCTATACTTATGAATGTATAAAGTGTGGACATCGTTTTGACCAGTTCCATTCTATGACTGCAAAACCAAAGGTGTTATGTGAAAAATGTAAGGGGAAATGTGAACGATTGATAGGGAATGGTGCAGGAATCATTTTCAAAGGAAGCGGTTTCTACGAGACAGATTATAAGAGAAAAAATGGAAATGGCAATGGTTCCCCGAGCAAAAATTCCAGTTCTGCGAATGGCAACGGAAAATCTTCTACAGAAAGCAAAACCAGTAGCAAAGAAACCGCCTCCACCCCAAAAAATTAACCAGATATTTTAATAAGTAGTTTATAGGCTTGGTGCATTCTTTTTTAGAATGCACCAAATTTGTTGTTGTAATCTATTTGTTTTGTATTAAAATATATTTTCAATTCTAAATATTAAAAAGGTGGAAAAATGACAAACCAGGATATACGCTGGCAACAACGATTTAATAGTTATAAAAAAGCCTTAGCAAACTTAGAATCTGCTATATTGAAAGTAAAAAAGGAAGGTGAAAGTCTCACAAAGGATAAGTTCCTGAATGAAATACTTAAAGAGGGGATAATTCAACGCTTTGAATATACCCATGAATTAGCCTGGAATGTAATGAAAGATTTTCTTGTGGATGCAGGAAACGCTAATATATATGGTTCAAAGGATGCGACAAGGGAAGCATTTTCTGCTGGATTGATAATGAACGGGTGAAATCTGGATGGATATGATACAAAGCAGGAACAAAACTACACATACCTATAATGAAGATATTGCTAACGAAATCTTCGTTAAAATTATCAATCAGTATTTGGATGAATTTATCCGTTTTAGAAATAAAATGGAAGAAATCTTAAAGGCATAAATAGAGTTGCCCAATGTATGGATTAAAACAGGAAACAATAGAGGCTATTCAAAATATCCTAAGAAAATATGACAAGGTTGATAGAGCTATTTTATATGGCTCAAGAGCTAAAGGGACATATCGCCCAGGTTCTGATATTGACCTAATTTTGGAAGGTGAAAATCTTGACTTAACCATTCTTCAAAAAATAGAAAATGAATTAGATGAACTTTTTCTGCCTTATAAAATAGATATTTCTATCCGAAGACATATTAAAAACCCAGAATTACAAGAACATATTCAGCGAGTTGGAAAGGTTTTCTATACAAGGGATTAATTAAAGCATTCCATCTATTAATTTGTTGCAGATAGTAAATAAGAAATATAATATGTAGTGGGAGTTGGTATTTATACTTGGAATCAGGAATGGAGGGGAAGATTATTAAAGATTGTTTTATTTTTCAAGAGGACTTTTTATTTATAATTTTAGTCACAAATAAAGGAAGTTGACATGACAAATGAAGAGATTAAAAATTTAGCAGACCAGTATCTTATCAATACTTATGGTTTGCGGAATCTTGCATTGGTTCGTGGGAAAGGGACACATGTATGGGATGCGGACGGGAAAGAATATATTGATTTGTTCTCGGGAATTGCAGTTTGTAATTTGGGACATTGTCATCCCGAAGTTACAAAAACGATTATGGAACAATCTCAGAAACTCTTGCATGTTTCTAATCTATATAACATTGAACCGCAAGTTTTGTTAGCGAAGAAATTAAGTGAGTGTTGTTTTGCGAAAAAATGGTTCTTCTGTAATGGTGGAGCAGAAGCGAATGAAGCGGCAATCAAAATTACCCGGAGGTATTGGACTATAAAGGGTCTCTATAAACCACATATTATAACAGCGGAGCAGTCTTTTCACGGACGGACTTTAGCAACAATTACTGCAACGGGACAACCTAAATATCACAAAGGTTTTGAGCCACTAATGCCCGGTTTCAGTTATGTTCCCTTTAACGATGTGTCCGCTTTAGAAAGGGCAATTACCGAAGAAACAGGAGCCGTGCTATTAGAACCCATTCAAGGGGAAGGAGGGATTCGGGTTCCATCACCTAATTATTTAAAAGAAGTGCGAGAATTATGTAACGAGAAAAAAATATTGTTGATTTTTGATGAGGTGCAAACAGGTTTAGGAAGAACTGGGTATTTATTTGCTCATCAGGGATATGGTGTAGAACCGGATATAATGACCTTAGCAAAAGGATTGGCGAATGGAGTTCCTATAGGTGCAATGGGATGCACGGAGGAGGTCGCTCAGGGGTTCAGTCCGGGGTCGCATGCATGCACTTTCGGGGGGAATCCATTAAGCACCGCTACTGCCTTAACCGTTATGAATGAATTAACCAAACCGGGTTTTTTAGAAAGGGTTCGGGAATTAGGAGAATTCTTTATGAACGGTTTAAGGGAAATTGCAACGGCACATCCCAAAATTAAGGAGGTTCGTGGACGGGGATTAATGATGGGAGTAGAATTTGATGAGCCTGTATCTCCGCTGGTAAATCAGTTGTTAGGTCAGGGTATTATATGTGGTTCTGCAGGTCCCAATGTGCTAAGATTTCTACCACCGTTGATAATTGGAAAAGAAGAACTGGCACAAGCATTAAACGCATTACAACAAGCATTAGGAGCATTAGGATGGTAAAGGACTTTTTGTCACTTCAGGATTTTTCAACCGAAGAGATTCATAAAATATTAGACCTTGCGTTTGAGTTAAAAACTTTACATAAAAAAGGTCTTCCTCATCGGTGGTTGAGGGGAAAAACACAAGCAATGATATTTGAGAAGCCTAGTTTACGGACAAAACTTACATTTCAAATAGGTATGTTTCATTTAGGGGGAGAAAGTGTCTTGATGGAGATGCGATTGGGGGAACGCGAATCGGTGCCGGATGTAGCACGAAATCTGGAACGATGGGTAGATTTGATTGTAGCAAGGACATACCGCCATGAAGATTTGATATGTCTTGCACAAAATGCACATATCCCTGTCATCAATGCTTTGAGCGACTTGCTTCATCCATGCCAGATTATGGCTGACATTATGACTTTGAAAGAACATTTTAATACTATTGAGGATTTACTTGTTGTCTTTGTAGGAGATGGGAATAATGTGTTTCATTCGTGGGCAGAGGCTTTACTTCATTTTCCATTACGCCTCCGTTTGGTATGTCCTGAGGGATACTCTGGAAATGTGGAATTGTTAAATAGAATTAAGGGGAAAGTAGGAGACAGATTGACGATAACAAATGATGTAGACGAGGGGGTAAAAGGTGCGGATGTTATCTATACAGATGTATGGGCAAGTATGGGACAGGAACATGAACAAGAAGAACGCGCAAAGATTTTTGCACCTTATCAGGTTAATATGAAACTGATGTCATTAGCCAAACCTGGTGCAAAGTTTATGCACTGTCTTCCTGCTCATAGAGGTATGGAAGTTACATCAGATGTAATTGATAGTCCCCAATCTCTGGTATACGACCAGGCAGAAAATAGATTGCATATTCAAAAATCCATTATGGTAACCCTGTTAGGCTATAACCCTCATTAATAATAAGGAGAAGGATGTATGGAAAAACAACCAAAACGAATTGTTCTGGCTTATTCAGGAGGTTTAGATACTTCGGTTATTTTAAGATGGTTAATAGAGACTTTTAATGCGGAAGTCATTGCATATATTGCTGACATTGGACAGGGAGAAGAATTAGAAGTCGCTCGGAAAAAAGCTCTGGATACTGGCGCGGTGGATGCAGTTGTAAAGGATTTGAAGCGTGAGTTTGTCAGGGATTTTGTATTCAAAGCTATGCGTAGCAATGCTATTTACGAAGGCTGTTATTTATTGGGGACAAGTATCGCCAGACCCTTAATTGCTAAGGGACAGATTGAGGTATATCGTGAGAAAAAGGCGGATGCTGTTGCACACGGTGCTACCGGAAAAGGAAATGACCAGGTGCGGTTTGAATTGACCTGTATGGCATTTGAGCCGGGTATTCAGATAATAGCACCGTGGAGAGACCCAAGATGGACATTGAATAGCCGTGAAAAGATGATTGCTTATGCGGAGAAACACGGGATACCTGTCCCTGTGTCTAAGAGTAAACCTTATTCTTCGGACCGGAATTTATTACATATATCGTTTGAAGGGGGCATTTTAGAAGACCCCTGGATGGAACCGCCGGCAGATATGTTTGTGTTGACCACAGACCCGACTAAAGCGCCGGATACACCCGAATATGTAGAGATTGATTTTGAGCAGGGCTATCCTGTAGCAGTAAATGGGAAAACGATGGAACCGGAGGAACTATTAGATTGCTTAAATAAATTGGGCGGGAAGCACGGTATCGGTCGGGTGGATATGGTAGAAAATCGCTTCGTTGGTATGAAGTCAAGGGGTGTGTATGAGACACCGGGTGGAACCATTTTATATACAGCACATCGTGCGGTTGAGTCCATAACAATGGACCGTGAAGTTATGCTTCTCCGTGACCAATTATCACCTAAAATAGCACAATTAATCTATAACGGATTTTGGTTTTCCCCTGAGATGGAGGCACTGTATAAGTTCGTTGATGAAAGTCAAAAGAATGTTACAGGAACTGCAAGGCTAAAGTTATATAAAGGGTCGTGTATGGTAGTGGGGAGAAAAGCGGAAAAATCTTTATATGACCCACAAATTAGCACCTTTGAAGAAGATGCTGGTGCGTACAACCAGGCAGATGCGACTGGATTTATCCGACTGAATGCTTTGCGTTTACGGGTTCGGAATAAAGCAGGGTTCTTTGAAGGCAAGTGATAAATAAAGGTTTTTCATTATGCGAAATGATGAGGTAAAAGAGTTTATTAAATCCGAAAAAATCATAGCAGTAATTCGGGCAGATATAAAGCAGGAACTTTTCTTCAAGGCAGTTCATGCTTTATATGAAGGGGGCATACGCTGTGTGGAAATTACAATGACCTCACCTGGAGCATTGGAGATAATCAAAAATTTAAAGAAGGAATGGGAAGGGAAGGATATACTTATCGGGACAGGGACGGTGCTGGATGCAATTACCTGCCGTATGGCAATTCTTGCGGGAACGGATTTTGTTGTCTCACCTGTTTTGGTGCCTGATGTGATACACACCGCAAGGAATTATGGAATAGTTTGTATGTGTGGAGGGTTCACACCGACAGAATTATTTCAGGCATGGCAGATTGGTGCGGATTTTGTTAAACTTTTCCCTGCAAGTGTAGGGGGACCGGAATACATCAAAGCGATATTGGGACCTCTTCCCCATTTACCTATTGTTCCTACAGGTGGAATTCATCATGAAAACGCACGACAATTTTTAGATGCAGGGGCGGTCGCTTTAGGGGTAGGAGGAAATTTAGCAAGTAAGAAATTGCTTGCCAGTGAAAATTACCCGCTTATTACAGAAACAGCAAGATTATATAAATCAGCCGTTTCCTGATTATCTCCCAAAAATATTTTTTTTCTGTATAATTCTTTTAGTAACATAGTATAGATGGCTTGTGGTTAAATTGTCTTATGTAAGACAGAAGGCTATGAAAAATAAATTATATTTACTATTTTTACTTCCTGTTTTTACCTTTTTTCTCCTTTATATTTTCATAGTTTCCATTTATGATTACCGAACATTTGAGAAGGGAGTAGAATTATCATTAAAGGAACGGGCAGAAATTTTAGCAGATATAAGTATATCTCACTTTACTAATAATACATTATCTTCTCTGAAAGAAATTTATAAGAGTTGCATTGCAAATAACCCGAAACTGGAATTATATCTTTATTCAACATATCCACTAATACTAAAAGAATTTTCCGAATACTTAATAGAACAGCAAAGAGCCAGCATATTCCCACAGGAAGGTTTCTACTATGAGAATTATAAAATCTGGTATGCGAAACCCCTGAAAAGTAATTTCCAGAACTACGGAACACTCTATATTGGAATCTCCACACAATCTATTTATTCACTATTCTGGAATAAACTCACATTAGTTTCCATATTATCTTTGTTATCGCTGGCGGCAATTTTTATCATCCTACGATTTCTTTTATCAATGTTTTTTAATCCTTTAGAAAAAATTATCCAGACTATAGAGTCTGTGTTAACCACACGAAATTTTTCTGTGAGAACAGGTTTGCAACCGAATAATGAATTGGGACAACTTGCCTTCCATATTGACAAATTGCTGGATGAAATTGATAGAAAATTAACAGAATTAAGTTCTGTGCAGAACAATTTGCAGAATCAAATCCTAATCCAGCAAATGGATTTGGAGCAGGAAATTCGTAAGCGGAAAGAAACAGAAGATATTCTTCAGAAAGAGGAATTCCGATATGAGCAATTGGTGCAAAATGTAAACAGTATCATTTTGCGAATGGCGCCGGATGGGACAATTCTGTTTATCAATCGGTTTGCAGAACAATTTTTCCTGTATGAACCCGGAGAATTGATTGGAAAGAATGTGGTGGGAACGATAGTTCCGCTGACAGATTCCAATCAAAAGAATCTATTGGAAATGATATTGGATATAGGTAAAAATCCAGAGAAATATATCCGCAATGAAAACGAGAATATGAAAAAGAATGGAGAACGAGTATGGATTTCATGGTCTAATAAGGCGATTTATGATGACGAGGGTAATGTGGTGGAAATATTATGTGTTGGAAATGACCTGACTGAACATCGGCGAATGGAACAGGAAATAATTAATGCAAAAGAGTTATTGGAGAAAAAGAATAAAGAATTGTTAGAGGCAATCGAACAAACCAATCGTTTAGCTATGAAAGCAGAGATAGCCAGTAAGTCCAAAACATTTTTCCTTGCAAACATGAGTCACGAGATTCGTACCCCGTTAAATGGTATCATTGGAATTTTACATTTATTGAAAGATACCCAAAAAGAAGAAACCCTACAACTAATTAACATGGCTTTGAATAACGCAGAAGCCTTGCTTTCTCTGTTAAATGATATTCTGGATTTATCTAAAATTGAGGCGGGAAATATTACACTACAAAATGAACCTTTTTCTCCAAAACAACTCGTAGAAGATGTGATTCAAATGTTCTGGCACAGAGCACAAGAAAAAAATTTACAATTGGGTAGCATTATCCCAAGAGATATTCCTGATAGGGTAATAGGGGATTTTAGCAAAGTAAGACAGGTTTTGATAAATCTCGTTGGAAATGCTATTAAATTCACTGATGAAGGGGAAGTGTGTATAGAGATAAAAGTAGTAGAGTCTCAAAAAAACTTTGTTACTCTTCGCTTTGAGGTTTCGGATACAGGCATCGGAATTCCAGAGGGAGAAAAGGACAGGATTTTTGAAGCCTTTGAACAAATATCTCATCCTGATGGCAAAAAATACAAAGGAACGGGACTGGGACTTACCATCAGTAGACAATTGGTAGAATTGATGAAGGGGAAGATTGGTATAGAGGAAAAACATAACAAAGGGACAACTTTCTGGTTTGAAATACAATTTCCAATCGTTCCACTAAAACATATCCCTCCACAAAGAGAACTACACGCTATCTCATCTGATAAAAATTTAATCCGCAGTTTAGAAAATTTCGTTTTACATCATGGGATGAAACTTACGGTTTATAAATCTATAGAAGAATTTCAAAAGAACTTTCTTTTAGCAAAAGATAAAAAGGAAGTCGTTGTATTAATAGATGTAGAAAATCAAAAGGATAAAATGGGAATCGTTTCTTTTGTTACACAAAACAATCTGCCGACCATTATACTTTACCCCCAAAATACTTCTCCGATAGAAAATGTAGACAAATCCCTACAAATTCCATATCCTTTTATCAGGGATGTACTGGAAAAAGCCTTGATTACAGTTTCATTAAAATCGCAGGAGAAAGTGGAAAGTCCTACAGAAAGAGTTATTCCTGCTGAAACCGTTCACATTTTACTGGCGGAAGATGAGCCTGTTAATCAACGAGTTATAAAAGAATTTCTGACACGGAAAGGTTTCAAGGTAGACATAGTATCGTCTGGCAAGGAGGTTATTAATAAGATTCAGGAAAAGAGGTATGATTTGATTCTTATGGATTTAGAAATGCCGGATATAGATGGTATTAAAACAACCCAGAAAATTCGTGAATTAGAAAAGGATAAAGGGGAACGTATCCCTATCATCGCGTTAACTGCTTATGCTTTTGAAGAGAAACGAAATCAATGTCTAAAAGTTGGAATGAATGATTATCTTGTTAAACCTATACATCCGGAAACGCTTATAAAAACGGTAATGGATGTGATTCAAAATAAAAAAGGAAATAACACTTCAACAGAAGAAAAAATAATCAATTATAAAAATAAACTTATTTTTAATGAAGAAGCAGTATTAAGGCGAGTGGATAATGATATGGAATTATTACAATCTATTGTAAAAATATTTACAGAAAACATTCCTTTGTATTTACAACAAGCCCAAAAGCAATTAAACTTAAAAGAGATAGAAAATTTCCACAAGACCATACATACTATAAAAGGTTCGGCGAGTAATGTAGGAGCAGTAAAGGTTACAGAGATTGCAAAGGAGATAGAGGAAAAAACGATGGATATAATAAATATCAATTACTCATTGATTGAAGAAAAATTTCAGGAGTTAAATCAATCCATAAAAGAATTTCTTAATTATTTGAAAGAACAATATCCAGATATAACTTCTGCTACTTGAGAATACTTCCACGACGGGAACTTAACCTTATCCCCTGTAACATCATTTGTAATTCTTCGGGATTGTCTGACATATCCATTGCCATATCCACTGTTATCAGTGATTTTCTGACTAAATCAAATAGACTATCATTAAAAGTCTGCATCCCTTCTTCTTTACCTTGCTGTATGGCGGTATCCATTTGTGCAATCCGGTTTTCTTTAATCAATTTACGGACAATCGGAGTGTTGAATATTATTTCGCAAGCGGGAACACGACCTTTACCATCGGCACGAGGTATCAATCGCATACACATAATTGCTTTTAAATTCATAGATAGTTGCGAACGCACCTGGTCGTGCTGACTGGTAGGGAAAAAGTCTATAATGCGGTCTATGGTTTGCATAACATTTGTCGTATGGAGTGTGCTAAAAACAAGATGTCCTGTTTCCGCTGCGCTAACCGCTGCCATAAATGTTTCCTGGTCTCTCATCTCACCAATAACAATTACATCTGGGTCCTGTCTCATCACGGTTTTTAAGGCGGAGCTAAAATCATGTGTATCAATAGAGACTTCACGCTGATTAATAACTGCCTTTTTATCTACATGCACAAATTCTATAGGGTCTTCAATTGTAATGATATGACAGGGTCGTGTCTGATTGATATATTCTATAATCGCTGCAAGGGTGGTAGACTTCCCGCTTCCTGTAGTTCCTGCTATCAGCACCAGTCCTCGTTGCAACTCAGCAAAACGAACAATTTGCGGGGGTAAATGTAATTCTTCAAAACTCTGAATTCGTGTTTTAATTCTTCGCATAACGCAGGAAATAGTCCCTCGCTGGCGGAAAACATTTACACGGAAACGTCCTATCCCTTTTTCAGTAAAAGCAAAATCCAAATCTCCCCGCTGAGAAAAAATACGCATTTGCTCATCGGTCAGCATGATACTTAATATTTGCGACATAATCTCCGGATATATAGGTTCTTCGCCTACGGGTGTCAATTCTCCATTCACTCGGAAATAAGGTGGACTTCCCGTTTTCAAATGTATATCGGAAGCCTCCTTCTGAACCGCTCGTTGCAAGAGTTTTATAAACTCATTGCGAATGGATGATGTGCTCATTGGAATTTTCTCTATTTATCTTTTTCAAAATATTTACGAAGCCATGAAGGTTTAGGGTCTAATGTTGGTTTTTCATCTGTTTTGGGGTTTATTTCGCTCGTTTTCTTTAATTCTTCTTTAGAAAATAGTTCTTCGTTATCCTCTTTCTTTACCTCTTTTACAGAGGGAATTGGTTCCGTATCTTTTTTCTCCTTTATAGGAATTATATAATCTCTTTTAGGCACAGAAATCGGGGAAGTGGATTCTTGTTCTTTGCCAATGCTGGTAATGGTAGTAGGAATGAATGCATTGGATAGTTTCTCTTCAGGGAAACCTGCGGCAATGACTGTTACACAAATATCTTCTCTTTCTCCTTCGCTAACCATTGCACCAAAAATTACATTTGCATCGGGACCCAACATTTCTCTTAATTTATCACCAGCCCGTATCACTTCTCCGATTTTCATATCCGAACCACCGTGGATATTCAAGATAGCGCCTCTTGCTCCCACCACACTCTTTGTATCCAACAAATTACACTCTATCGCACGGACAACTGCCTCTTCAGGTCTCTTTTCACCTCGTGCGAAACCAATACCTAAATGTGCTTTACCGCTATTCTGCAAAATGGTTCTTACATCAGCAAAATCAATATTAATAAGTTGTGGAATCTTAATCAGGTCTGTTATCGCCCGTATCCCATTATGTAATACTTCATCCACTTTCAAAAACGCTTCTCGCACACTTAAATCTTTTAAGGTAGCGACACGGTCATTCGGTATAGTGATGAGAGCATCTACATTTTCTTTTAATCTCTGAATCCCTTCCAGTGCGTTCTTTCTTCTTATGGGACCTTCAAATTCAAAAGGCAAAGTAACAACCGCAACAGTAAGAGCACCTAATTCTTTTGCAATCTCCGCAACAATAGAGATTGCACCTGTTCCTGTTCCACCACCCATACCTGCTGTTAAAAATATCATGTGGGCTCCCTGTAAGACTTCACGAATAACCTGCCTATCTTCATCTGCGGAACAGGCTCCCCGTTCCGGAAGTCCTCCTGCACCCAAACCATCCGTAATACCCCGACCTATCTGAATTCTTATTGGTGCGACAGATTTTGATAATGCTTGAGCATCGGTGTTTATCGCTATAAAATCTACCTCTTTCATACCTAATTCAATCATTCGGTCAACTGCATTTCCACCTCCACCTCCTACACCGCATACCTTAATAAGAATTTGCTTTCCGGGAAACTCATCTTTCCCCGACATTACACCGGAAAAACCGACGACGGAATTCTGCTTAACATAATTACCTTTACCATCTGCAACGGGTTCCTTATCAAAATCGTCGGAACTGATTAATTTAAATTGTTCTGGCATAGCAATATCCTCCTTGGGTGCACCCATGTGTATATATTTTAATTTATTTATTGTCCCTATTTCCTTTATTTATAAATAATATCATCATTGAACCTCATATCAATGTATTCACAATATTGCAAATGCGTCAGGTCTACTTTATTTAAGGCAATAGAAAAATTTTGAAGTTGTCGTTTCAAGTTCTCCTTTTTCCATCTTGTTTCACAGGGTATCTCATCAAAAAAAACTTTCAGGTTTTCCGGAGAAATAATAACAATTTCCGATATTCGGATATTTTTACTTTTGGGAACCTGGTTGTACTCATACCAGAATTCAAGAGCTGTCCATAGCGAATCATCAACTATATATGCACCGGGTTCAATATTACTCTCCGGAAAAACACCTGTAATCAGAGGACCTACTGCCTCCTTGACATTCGGAATTCTTTTTAATATTTTTCCCGTGTGTGAAATGAGAAACAATTGGTCATCTACAAAAAGTGTAGCAAAAGGAGGTAGTTCCTGGACCTTGATAATTATCCTGTTTTCCTCCCGTATTTTTTCCACAGAACAATCTCCTATATAAGGGAAATGTAATAATTCATTTTTAATATCATTTTCATTTATGCTCCCCATTCTTTGGTTCATATATTTTTCCAGAACCTTTCTTATTTCTACATCTGAGTAATACTTCAATCCATCAATTTTAATCTCTTGAACCACATATCTCGGGTCAACAATAACGGACATATATATAATAAAAGAAAAAGATAAAATGAATATAAAAAACACAACTGCGATTATAGAATAAATTATGAAAGCCAGACCCTTTATTATCTTCTTTCTCGGCTTACGCCGTCTATTTTCAATAGGTAAATCTATTGAATGGACCTTCGCCATTATAATGCCTCCTTAATTTTTTGAAGAAGAGGCTCCGCAATTTTATTTATATTTCCCGCACCCAAAAGGAGAATCACATCTCCCTCTTTCAGTTGCTTAAGAAGAAAATCTGGCACTTCATACATATTACGGACAAGATACACATGCTCTGCTCCCTGTCCCTTTGCCGAATCCACAATCAATCCTGAATCAACCCCATTAATGGGAATTTCACGGGAACCATAAATATCCGTCACAATTGCCATATCCGCTCGGGATAAAACACGAGCAAAGTCCTCAGCAAAAAATTTAGTCCTGCTGTAAAGGTGAGGTTGAAAAACCACAATCAATCGCTTAGGCTGAACCCATTGCAAGGCTTCCATTGTGCTGGCAATTTCTGTCGGATGATGTCCATAATCCTCCATAACAGTAACACCCTTCACCTCCCCACAAAACTGGAGTCTTCTTCGCACTCCCGTAAATTGCAGTAAACCATCTGCTATCAAACCAAATCGCAGACCCAGACAAATACCCACTGCACAGGCTCCCAAAGCATTCCGAACATTATGAACCCCCAATGTATGTATTACAAGGTCACCCAATTTTCCAGTAACCCCTAATCGCTCATCCTGACTTATCACTGTAAATTTCGTTTTGATACCCTGTAAACATTCTCTCACAGAACTACAATTTCTGGAAACCTCAACACTCACATCCACACCTCGTAAGGAACAATCCTCCCCCAACCCATAAGTAATACAAATACTTTCAATTTCAGGGAGGATAGACCTTATATTCACATCGTCACCACAAAGAATAGAATAGCCATAAAAAGGAACATCATTACAAAAATCAATAAAGGCTTTTTTTATACGGTCCAATGTCCCATAATATTCCAGATGTTCTGCATCAATACTGGTAACCACTGCTATGGTAGGATGTAATCGCAAGAAAGAGCCATCGTGTTCATCCGCTTCCGCCACGATATAATTACCTGTCCCCCACCTTGCATTCGTTCCGCTACGATGCAAAATTCCACCTATGATACTTGTCGCTCCGATATTAGCATGTTCTAAAAATGAGGCTATCATAGATGTTGTTGTGGTTTTACCATGTGTGCCTCCAACCGCAACTGCATGAGGTTTCAAACGAATCAAATCCGCAAGTAAATCGCTCCGATGTATAACAGGGATACCCATTTTTCGTGCTGTGACAATTTCTATATTATCCTCTGGAACCGCAGCAGAACGAACTACAATCCCCGCATTCTGGACATGTTCTGCGGAATGTCCTTCAAAAAATTTCAATCCATAAGTTATTAATCGGTCAGTAATATCAGAACTTTTCAAATCGGAACCGGATACCTCGTATCCGAGATTGAGCAAGATTTCAGCCAGTCCACTCATCCCGATACCACCAACACCTACAAAATGTATTTTTCTTTTGACGCCATTCATGTTAATATCCTGAATACTATATATAGCATACTATATATAGTATTATAAAACAAGTTTTTTATTCAATTTTTATATAAAAATTTCTTTTAAATTCTGTCTGCATTAACTTCTAATGCGTTATTACTTTGAGAAGATTTGCGAAAAGTTAACTTTTTAATTGAAATTTGATATAATTCAACTCCATTGAATCCAAAATCGTCTTTAATTACGGGAGATGTGTATGAGCGAACAGCAGAATTTTTTACCCGGCACACAAATTGAGATTGTTAACCCTAACATAGAACGAGGGAAACTCAAGCATATCCTTTTTGATTTTGATGGCACCATTAGTTTGCTCCGTGAAGGCTGGCAAAATATTATGGGTCCTATGTGTGTGGAGATGATTTGTGGTGAACATGAGCCTACACCAGAAATAGAGAAAGAAGTAGCAGAGATGATAGAAGAAACCACAGGTATCCAGACGATATTCCAAATGCAGAGATTGGTGCAAATGGTAAAAGAACATGGATTGGTACCTGAAGATAAGATTTTAGATGAATGGGGTTATAAAGCTATTTATAATGAGCGGTTGTTAAAACCTGTCCGCGAACGAATAAAAAAACTTCAGAATGGTGAAGTCACATTAGAACAGATGACCGTCCGAAATGTATTCAATTTTTTGGATGAATTAAAGAAAAGAAATATGGTGATGTATGTATTTAGTGGCACAGACCGAGAAGATGTCCACAATGAAGCAAGTGTTTTAGGTGCGGAGAAATATTTTGCTGAAATATGGGGTGCCTTACCGAGTATTGAAGAATACTCCAAAGAAAAAGTAATAAGAGAAATTATTACCACCCATAATTTACATGGTCCGGAAGTCATGGCGGTTGGCGACGGACCTGTAGAGTTGCGAAATGTAAAAGAGCAGGGAGGAATTGCCTTAGGTGTTGCTTCTGATGAGAAGAAAGGTTTCGGCTGGGATATGCATAAACGAAAAAGGCTATTGCGAGCGGGTGCGGATATACTTATCCCCGATTATAGTGAATATGACAAATTAATAAAATACCTATTCTGTGAAAAGTAGACAGAAAATAAAAAATTTCTATATGCTTTTTTTGCGGATGGTTCTGATTCGTTCCTGGTAAACCATTCTGCCGGTGGTGCGAGGTTTTTGTGTTTCCACAATATTTGATTTACTAACCTGAATCTCTGTTCTTTTCTCTTTTATGCTTCTCTGCTTTTCTTCCAATGCTTCTCTAACATCTAATTTGTTTCGCATGGCTTTTTCTTTGATTTTCTGTCTCAGTTCGCCGATTGCTTTCATACATTCCCTTTGTAATTGAATAAGGCATGCTTCACAGAGCCTTTTTGCATGACTTATGGCAGGTGCTCCACATCTCCCACAGTATACAACTTCCGCTTCGTCCATTGTTTCAAACCACCCCTGGTCGCACATTCGTAGTATCACATCTAAAGAGATACCCGTTTTCTCGGAAATTTCTATTGCGGTGATATTTCCATATTCCTCCAGTGCTTTGCGTATTACCTCGTAATCTTTCTGTTCATCATCTAAACAGTTATTGCATACCGCATATCGGGAATTCTCCTCTTTATTAAACAAACTGTTGCATCTTGGGCATTTTGTCAATGGCATAATACCTCCTCTTCATGGATATTTTATAGATTACCCCTTCAATGATGCCTGGCATAGTATAATACCTTTTTCAAAGCGTCTACTACATATTGTATATGTTCTTCTCTCAATAATGGATGAAGTGGTAGAGACAAGATTTCATTTGAAATTTTTGTAGCAATGGGACAATCATCTGGTTTTACATTGCAGACCTGCTGAATGTAGGGATGTAAATGCACTCCGTAGAAGTGTACACCCGTGCCAATGTTTTCCTGGCGGAGCATAAAGGCTATCTCGTCTCTGGTTTTCTTTATTTTTTTTGTATTTAATCTTATTATATATAAATGCCATGCATGCTGAACATAATCTTTTACTGTGGGAAGGATAATCTCATCTATTTCCGCAAGAGAATAGTTGTATCTTGTCGCTAATCTCTGACGGATGTTATTAAAAGACGGTAATTTCTTCAATTGCTCTATACCGATGCTTGCAGAGATATTGCTCATGGAATACTTAAATCCAGCAGTAACCAATTCTTGAGGACGGAGAAATGCACTTCTGCCATATCTATCCCACGCGGTATCGGTAAGTCCATTGGTAGCAAGTATCCGGAGGTATTTTGCCTTCTCCGGGTCGGATAAGGTTATCATTCCGCCCTCAATGGTAGTTATATTCTTCGTTGCATAGAAACTGAAACAGGTTCTTTCTGATATGGAACCAATTTTTTTGGAACGATATTCGGCACCCAATGCGTGTGCTGCATCTTCTACCACATATAAATTATATTTTTTTGCGATTGCCAGAATCCCATCTAAATCGCAGGGATGTCCAGCAAGGTCAACGGGTATAATTGCTCGGGTTTTTTCTGTAATTTTCTCTTCAATTTTTTGGGGGTCAATGTTGTAGGTCTGAGGGTCTACATCTACGAACACAGGTTTCAATCCCATATTCAATAGCGTATTGATTGTAGAAACCCATGTTATCGGCGGTGTAATTACCTCATCACCAGGCTTAAGTCCCGCCTCTACCAAACATAAATGGATTGCGGAGGTGCAGGAGGAAACCGCGACACATTCCTTCGCTCCGACAAAAGAAGCAAAATTTTGTTCAAACGCATGTATATTATGTCCTGAAGTCAACCAGCCACTCCGCATCGCCTCTAAAACTGCCTGTTCTTCTTCGGAACCTATAACAGGTTTAGCAAGCGGGATAAATAGCGGGGCAGTAGGCTCCCCTCCCTCCTGAACAGGAATATATTTTAATTTCTTAAATAGGAATACATTAATGAAATTGTCACTGAACGGGTCTTGTCCGGGATAGCGGTCAAACCATTCTGAAATTTCTAATAGTGCTTCTTGTATTGAATGTTCAGGCTGGAACTGAAATAGTGAAGCAAACTTTTGAAATTGCACCCGAAAAGTTCTCAGGTCCTCATCGTCGTGAATAACATCAATTTCTACGCCATCAATATAAGAAGCAATTTCTTGGGCAAGGTCTATGATTTTGCGGTTGAGCGTTTCATAACCAATGTTGAAAATTTGTTTATGAACCTTTTGTTGTTCTGCCTCACATAGTAATGCAATTGCTCGGGCACAGTCGCGGACATGTAAAAACGGTCGCCACTGATTGCCACCGCCACGCACTTCTATTCTGCCCTGCCTCTTTGCAGTCGCTACCATCTGATTGATGGCAAGGTCAAAACGCATTCGGGGTGAATAACCAAAAAGCGTTGAGAAACGGGCTATTACCGGCGAAAATTTCTCATGGGCTAATGACAGTAATTTTTCTTCCGCCTCTCTTTTCGTTTGTGCAAAGATAGAAATAGGATTTGCGGGACTTTCTTCATCCAACCAATCGCCAATACCTTTCCCATATACCGCACAGGTAGACGCAAAAATAAATTTTCTTACCCCTTTCTGACTACTTTGACGGGCTAATTCTATTGTAGAGTCTACATTGACTTCTTTTGCTGTGATGGGGCAGAGAGAACAGGAAGGGTCATTGGCAAGTCCCGCAAGATGTATCACAACATCTATATCATTGAAAAGCTCAGGAAATTTCTGCCAGTGTCGTATATCCCCTTGAATTATCTCTACATTTGAATCTTTTAACCATACCGCTTCTTCGGGGAAACCAAAACACATACGGTCAAACACACGAATTTTATATCCCCGCTGTAATAGTTCCTTTACGACCCAGCACCCTAAATAACCAATACCTCCTGTTACAAGAATTTTCATTAATATAAAACTCCTTGCTTCATCTTTTTGTTATAATTTTATCATTAAACAGCAAATAAAACTAAATGAAAAGGATAGAACATGCGAAACATTATATTCACCTTATTGTGTATGGGATTATTCTTTTTTTCATATAATACAAGTGCAGACAATCCGTGTCTAAAAGAGGTTAAAGACCTCCCTGCTTACGAGGGAATTCCCAATCCTTTCCAGTTCTGCAATGGAGAAATGGTAAAAACGGTTGAAGACTGGCAAAAACGAAGAGAAGAGATAAAAGAAATTCTCGCCTTCTATGAATATGGGCACTTACCTCCACCTCCTAAAGTTAAAAAGTCGGAACTACTGATTGAAGAAAGTTTCTATGATGATAAAGGGATATATAGAGAATATAATGTATTTTATGGACCACCTGACTTTAAGTTAGACGTAATGATGTTTTTGCCTGTATCCGCAAAAGAGAAACCCTGCCCTGTGATTTTATTCATACCGAAATTCTGGAAGGAAAATGACGACAACAAAGAAATTGCTATGAAATGTATAGATAGGGGATATGCTCTCTGTCTTTACGATAAAAGTGTGCTGGATGACGATAGTGGGAACAGAGACCAAATGATATACAGGTTATACCCTGATTGTGATTGGGGCTCCTTAGGCGTGTGGGGATGGGGAGCCTTACGCGTGCTGGACTTTCTAGAAACCATATCGGAAGTTAACACGAAACAACTCGCCCTGACAGGACATTCCCGCCGTGGTAAAGCGTCTCTCTGGGCGAGTGCCAACGACGAACGGATTCCTCTTGTCATTCCTCAGTCCAGCGGAACAGGAGGTTGCGGTTCCTATCGTATCGTAGGTAAGGGAGCAGAAACATTAAAAGCCATCACAACCGATGTGGCTCCCTATTGGTTTGTTCCACGACTAAAAGACTTCATAGACAAAGAAGACCGCCTACCTTTCGACCAGCATTTCTTAACGGCATTGATTGCTCCACGAGGATTATTTATTCGTGAAGCATTGGCTGATTTATGGGCAAATCCGATGGGCACGCAGGTTATGTATGAGTGCACGATTCCTGTGTATAAATTTTTAGGTGCTCCTGAGAACATAGGTATCCATTATCGCGAAGGGGGACATGCACTCCAGCCATCTGATTGGGATGTCGTATTGGATTTTGCTGACTATTTCCTCTTCAAGAAGAAACCGCCTGAGGGACTAAATATCCTGCACTTCAAAGATACTCCAAAACCCAACTGGTCAGAGCCTAAAACAGAATAGAAAATTTACACACAAAGGTTAAAAATGCCACACTTTGGAGTCACTCCAAAAAAAGAAAAAGAACTATTAGAGTGGATGGAACGGTTAGAGATTAAGGAAAGCGACCTGGAAGAAAAATTCATATCCGCACGCGGTCCTGGCGGTCAACATATAAACCACACTTCCACAGGTGTTTATTTAAAACACATCCCCACAGGCATAGAAGTAAAGTCCGACACATCCCGTTCACAATCCCTCAATCGTTTCTTTGCACGCCGAAGACTTTGCGAACTGATTGAATACCAGCGATACGGTAAAAAATCCACCATGATGAAAAAAATAGAGAAACGAAAAAAACAGAAACAACGCCGGACCCGCCGCTCAAAGAAAAAGTATCTTAAAACTTCATCTCCTTCTTCAGACCCGTCTGACCCGTCTCTATCAGGGCAGGAAAATTCATAAATCGGAATGATGGACTCATTACAACAAGATAATTTGTACCTACTAATGTTTCTTATACATTAATCTTCACTTTATTTTTGGGGTGGGATTTTGGTATATTTGTTATACTCTGGGTATGTGGTTTGAATTTTTAAGATGAATTTTGATTGGATGGGTTATGAAGAAGAAGTTGAGACATCCAAAAGCGATACGACGGTGGATATTGGAGATGCTGTATGAACGGTATCTGGAGAATCCAACGGAGATGTTGGGACCGGAGGATTTTTTAGGAACGGAATTGGTAGATAAAAGGCAGTTGGCTACGAATATTCATTATCTTTATGATAAGGAATTGGTGGAATTGATAACGGGGTATAATCCGCCTCTTTTTGTGGCGACTCGGATTACTCCGAAGGGTATTGACCTGGTGGAAAATCGGCGGGAATTTGATTTGTTGTTTCCGGCGTATCCAGCGGGGATAGAGGAGGAAACGGCAGAGTTGTTGGAGACGATGGAGCAGTTGGTAGTGGAGGCGGATTTGACGCCTCTGGAGGGGGATACGCGGAAGTGTCTCCTGCGGGATATTCAATATCTGCGGGATGAGTTTGCGAGACCGGCGCAAAGGTGGCGTAAGAATGTGATTGAGCAGGTGATACAGTGGATAGAGGAGAGTTTGGGGAATCTGGACAGGAATGAGGTTATGCCATCGTTGGATGTGATGAAGGAACTGTATCGTAAACTTTTATTCAGGGGGAGATGAGATATGCGGGCTGAATATGATGTTGATATAAGCATTGTGGTGCCGGTATATAATGAGGCGGAGAATATTGAAGCGGTGTTAGATGAGATTGTTGAGGTGATGGATAAGTTCGGTCGGTCGTATGAGGTAATTGTGGTGGATGACGGTAGTAAGGATAATTCGTTTGAGGTATTGAAGAGGTATCATGAGAGGGAACCGCGTGTGCGTGTAGTTCGACTCACCCGAAACTTTGGTCAGCATCCGGCGGTATATGCTGGGTTTACTTATGCACGGGGGAAATGGGTAACTACAATTGATGCGGATGGACAAAATCCGCCTGAGGAGATTCCTAAGCTAGTCAAAACACTGGAAGAGGGTGGTTATGATTTTGTTCAGGGATGGAGAACGCAGCGCAAGGATAGTAAATTTAGAATGTTTTTCTCCCGAGCTGTAAATTGGATAATCCAGAAAATTACAGGGGTTCATATTCAGGATATTGGTTGTGGGATGGCGGTGTTTAATCGGACAGCAATTCAACGATTATTGCAGGCTACCCATCATTATAGATATATTCCTGCGGAAATCGCCTGGATGGGGCTTAAGATTGCCTCGTGTCCTATTACTCAAAGAGAACGCAGAAAAGGGAGAAGCAGATACAGGGTATGGTCGTTGTTCTGGGTTAATTTTGACATCATAGCAAGTATTAGCACATTCCCTGTTGAAATTATGGGGGTTGTTGGAATTTTGTTTGCAGTGTTAGGTTTTGCAGTAGGGATGGGGGCACTTTTATGGCAAGTTTTCAGGGGTGGAAGTAATGCTAGTATAGTGCTGATGTCATTTTTGAGCTTATTAGTGGGAGTTCAAATTCTTTGTTTGAGCATACTCTGTGCCTATTTAAGCAGAACATACCGTGAGGTCCAACATAGACCGTATTTTATTGTTGAGGAGGTAGTCACGGATGGTAGAGATAATTAGAAGTAGTATTACTGATATTAGGAAAGGTGAATTATCTTATTTGTTGGGTAGACAATCTTATTTCCCTTATGATTATTTACGGGAAATTACAAAAGAGCAATTTGTAGCGTATCTTTTGCACGGAATTGAAAAGAAATGCCTTATGGGGTCACTTTTATTAACTGCATGGGAGAATAATAAATTAATGGGACTTCTTGTCCTACAAGAATTGAAGTGGGACTCTGAGATATTTGGTTTCGGGTGTGCTCGTATATCTTACTTTTTTGCTTTGCCCTCTGAACAGGAATTTGCCGTAAAGGATTGCCTGTTGGAAAAGTCCTTAGAATACGCTCGAGAAAAGAATATAAGTTTTATAGATATAAATGTTCATCCTCTGGATTTTTCCACTCTGGATGTACTGTCAAAATATCATTTTCATCTGATTGGGACACACATTCATCATGTTTGGGATTTCCGAAAATATTTCTCGCTGGAACGAGAGGCAAATACATCCATTCGTATTGCTCATCAAAATGATGTAGGTATATTGGAAAAGTTATCCGCTGATTTTATTCCCAAACATAACCGATTTTTATTAGATGAAAAATTGAGGAAAACAAACAGAGTGCCTATTATGTTCCGTGAGTGGTTGAAAAATTCAGTATTAGGCAGAGCACAATGTGTATTATTGGCAGAGATAGAAAATCAAGTTGTGGGCTATACAACTATTGTTGTAGATAGCAGTAGTCGCGAGACTCTGGGGATTGTTATCGCCAATGTGGAATTAACGGGTGTATTACCACATAGTCGGAATAAGGGGATATTACGTGATATGATAACCACCGCTGTAAAATGGGCTCATAGTAATAAAATTGATATATTGGAAGGTGTTGTTCATGTAAGTAATGCGCCGGCGAATATTGTACCGCCGGAATTAAAGTCAAGAGTATTAGGAGCACATCATACTTTTCATTGGCACGCGGAGTAGGTATAGTCTTAGTAGAACTCGGGGAGCCAGGAGCCGTGGGCTTCAATGAGTTCATCGCATAGGCGGACGATTTCGTCAATGGTTAATTCTGCGGAGGTATGCGGGTCTAACATTGCCGCCTGGTATATGTGTTCTTTTTTACGGGTCAGTGCGGCTTCTATAGTTACTTCCTGAACATTAATATTGGTGCGATTCAGTGCGGCGCATTGAACAGGTAAATCGCCGACATAAGTAGGCGTGATTCCGCTACGGTCTGCCACACACATCACCTCTACACAACATTTATAAGGTAGATTTGTAATTAAGTTATAGTTCAGGACATTACCACCAAAGGTATAAGGATTGCCCGTTTCTATGGCTTCTAATATATAAGAGGCGTATTCGTGTGTTCGTTCGTGCTGTAAGGGTCTGTCCAGATTGGTTAATTCGTCTCTTAGATATTTCCACGCTTCTATTTGTGCGATACAGCGTTTGGGATATTCGTCTAACGGGATGTTGAATTCGTCAATTAGTTGAGGGGCTTTACTTTTGATAAACCAAGGGACATATTCTGCGTTATGTTCACTGGATTCGGTAACATAATGTCCGAACCATTTCATAATCTCAAATCGGACGGTATCTTTCCAGCGGTATTCGGGTAATTGAGCACGCCGTTTGATTTCAGGGTATAGGTCTTCACCGTGTCTTTTAATTTCTAATAACCATGCCTGATGATTTATCCCTGCAATTTTCCATTGCAAATCGTCATCAGGCAGTTCTAACATCAGACACAGTTGTGGAGCACAAACCTGAACGCTATGGCATAATCCGACCGTTCGGACGGAAGTCGCTTTTAATATGGCACCTGTGACCATTGCCATCGGGTTTGTGTAATTTAAGAGCAAGGCATTGGGGGCTACTTTTTCAATAATCTTACAGTAATTTAACATAACAGGTATCGTTCGCAGGGCACGGAAAATTCCCCCAATCCCCAGCGTATCACCAATGGTCTGCCTTAATCCGTATTTTTTGGGGATTTCAAAATCTATAACGGTGCAGGGTTCATATCCCCCCACCTGGATAGCGTTGATAATATAATCTGCATCCTTAAATGCTTTTTCTGCATCTTCCGCAAGATAAGTCTCTATTGTCATATTAGCACCTAAGGTTCTATTCAAATTTTTGACCATTCGCTCCGATTCGCCCAATCGTTCGGGGTCAATATCTAATAAAGAAACCGTCGCATCTCGTAATGGCTCCACATACATACAATCACCTAAAACATTCTTCGCAAAAACGGTACTACCTGCACCTAAAAAGCAAATCTTACTCATAACCGTATCCTTATGTGTAAAGTTATTTAGGGTTGCAATTCAATAAATTCAATAATGAGTATATAATTTAAACCTTTTATTTATGTGAGTGCAAAAACGGAAATATTTTTTAAGAAACCCTGATTAAAAATGTTTCGTTAAAAAAGCAATGTAAATGAAATGAAATATATAAGTTATGATAAAATTTAAACCAATTATTAACTATGAAAGGGAATTAATATGAAATTATTCTTCTTGAAAATCTCCGCACTGATAGTGATTGTAGTTGGAGTTGCACTCATAGGTCAGTTTGTAAAATGTCCGTATGTGTGTTCGTATGTAGGCAAAATGACCGATGGGTCTCTGGATGCAATATTTCCAGGTTCGTTTCAATTATTAGCGGGCATCGCATTGGTTCTAATTGGTGTCTATTCTGCTCTCCCTTCATTTAAGAAGAAACAGCCAGTGGTTCGCACAATAAAACAGAATCTTGAAAATGGTATTGCGGAAATCAATCTGGCAACAGTAGAGAAAGAATGTGAAGCGATGTTGAAAAAAATCGCTCCATTGAAGCAAGTGTCTGTCAATCTTGCGCCGAGTAAGGACCAGAAAAAAGTGCAAGTGGAGATTGCACCTGTAATCATTTTGAAAGAAGGGGAAAATTTACCTGATATACAGGAATTGATAATTCATCGGATAGAAGAATTTCTAAGTACCTATTTTGGACTTTCCATTTCTCTACCTGTATCTATAAAATTGGACAATTTTCAATTAGATGGTGAAAAAATATATGCCTCGTTGGGTAAAACAGCGTTTGATGCTTTCTCTCAGAAATATGAAACGGAAGAGGTTGAAAAGGAAGATGTTTCCACTGAGTCCGCAGAACCTTCAAGTAAAGCCATAACACAGCCATCTGAAGAAGTAAAAAATGCGACGGATGATTATCTAACCTGTAAAATGCAGGAGCCGGAGCAGAAGATTGAACTTTCAATTCCTCCTCTGGAAGAGAGCTCAGAGCAGTCAGACCAATCAGACAAGTCAGACAATAATGAAATTCCGCGTTATTAAGGAGTTATTCTGTGCTTTGTAAGCGTATTATCCCGTGTCTGGATGTAGCTGATGGTCGTGTAGTTAAGGGTGTAAAATTTTTAGGACTTAGAGACGCGGGTGACCCCGTAGAAATCGCACGCCGGTATGATGAAGAGGGGGCGGATGAAATTGTCTTTTTAGACATTCGTGCCTCTACCGATAACCGTAAAACAATGTTGGATGTTGTGCAGAGAACTGCGGAGCAGGTTTTCATGCCACTTTGTGTCGGAGGTGGAATCCGGACTTTAGAAGATATTCGTCTCCTCCTGAGTGCTGGAGCAGACAAAGTTTCCATTAATACTCCTGCGATTCTGAATCCTGATTTTATTAATGAAGCATCCGCACGCTTTGGTTCCCAATGTATTGTTGTGGCGATTGATGCAAAAAAAGAAGGTGACCGATATATTGTAAAAAGTCATGGGGGTAGAGATGGAGGAAAACCCACTCCATTAGAACCCGTCTCGTGGGCAATGGAAGCGGAAAGGCGCGGTGCTGGTGAAATTTTGCTTACCTCTATGGATGCGGACGGAACCAAAGCAGGTTATGATATTGAACTCACTCGTGCGGTCGCAGAAGCAGTAAGTATACCTGTAATTGCAAGTGGTGGTGCGGGAAACTTGGAGCATTTGCGTTCCGCCTTGCAGGAAGGGAAAGCCGATGCGGCACTTGCCGCTTCTATTTTCCATTTTTGCGAATATACCATCCAGGAAGCAAAAGAATTTCTTGCAAAGCATGGTGTTCCTGTGCGATTATAATAACATAACAAAGAATAACAGGATGAACAAATGAAGGAAAAAATAATTCATATCACCACACCAACCAGTCCACAAGGATTGTGTCTTCATCCTGCACATATTTTCCGATGGTGATAAACGGATAGTCCCACCCCATATTCCTCTCCCCATTTTTTGGAAATCTTCATTTCGTTTGAATTTTCATAAACCTATAACAAAAAAACAGGAGATACACTATGAAACTTAATGATTTAATCAAATTTGATGACCGTGGACTTATCGTTGCGATTATCCAGCATGCAGAAACAGGTCAGGTGCTAATGGTCGGATATATGAATGCGGAATCATTAGAAATTACACAGAAAGAAGGGATAGCCTGCTTCTGGTCTCGTTCACGACAAAAACTGTGGCGAAAGGGGGAAACTTCCGGAAATGTTTTGAAGGTGCGTGAAATACGAATTGACTGTGATGGAGACGCTTTACTACTCAAATGCGACCCGGCAGGACCTACCTGTCATACCAACGAGACCAGTTGTTTTTATCGTAAAGTAGAATCAGACGGAACAATTATTTTAGATGGCGATGGTGTAGCAAAAGAATAAATAGAAAAGGAGAAAAATATGATTTATCCATCTTTAGATGAATTCAAGACAATAGCCAGACAGGGGGCTATTGTCCCTGTTTATAAAGAACTATTAGCCGATTTAGAAACTCCTGTCAGTGCTTACTTAAAAATATCTCGTGGCTATCCTTATTCGTTCCTGCTGGAAAGTGTGGAACGCGCAGAAGTTATCGGGAGATACTCCTTCTTAGGTGCAAATCCCTCCGTTATTTTTCAAGCAAGAGGAAATAACATTACAATTACCCGAAATGGAATCGCAGGTTCCTTTTCTTCCTCTCAGCCGTGGAATGAGTTGAGGAAACTTATGAAAGAATACTCACCAGTCCCGGTAGCAGGACTCCCCTCATTCTTTGGTGGTGCAGTAGGATATATTTCGTATGATACAATCCGCTACTTTGAGAATATTCCCGACAGCAATCCGGATAGTTTAGGCTTGCCCGACCTTTATTTTATGATTACCGATACCTTGCTCATATTTGACCATTTGAACAACCGGATAATGATAGTTTCCAATGCCCATATTCGCTCTAATGCAGAAAACGCCTATAACGAGTCCGTTCGTAAAATTGGAGAGATAGAATCACGACTTCGTGGACCTTTAGCCGTGTCTACAGAGCATGTATACCATACCAACGGACCCGTTGAAATAAAATCCAATTTCTGTAAAGAGGATTTTTGTCAGGCTGTCGTAAAAGCACGCGAGTATATCTGTGCGGGAGACATCTTTCAGGTGGTCTTATCCCAGCGGTTCTCCAGACCTATCTACTCAACTCCTATCAACTTATATCGTGCACTTCGCCGAATCAATCCATCTCCCTATATGCTTCTTATGCAATTCCCCGAATTAGCCCTTGTAGGTTCCAGCCCTGAAGTGATGACGCAGGTAAAACAGAGACGATGTTTACTTCGTCCTATTGCGGGAACTCGTCCTCGTGGCAATACACCGGAGGAAGACCTTGCCCTTGAAAAGGAGTTGATTGCCGATGAAAAAGAACGAGCGGAACATATCATGCTGGTAGATTTAGGCAGGAATGATTTGGGACGTGTCTGCGAGATTGGCAGTGTTAGACCTGTTCCCAATCGGTTTATGGTGATAGAGAAATACTCCCATGTTATGCATATCGTTACGGAAGTGGAAGGAGAACTCCGTGCTGAATGCGATGCGTTCGATGCCCTTCAGGCAACCTTTCCTATGGGAACGGTTTCCGGTGCCCCTAAAATCCGGGCGATGGAAATTATTGATGAATTAGAACCGGAGCGACGCGGACCTTATGCAGGCGGAGCCGGATACATCAGTTTCACAGGCGATATGGATACCTGCATACTTATTCGCACCATGATTATCAAAGATGGCATGGCTTACTTACAGGCAGGAGCCGGTATCGTTTATGACAGTGACCCTGAACGGGAATACTTAGAAACCGTCAACAAAGCAAAAGCACTATTCAAAGCAGTAGAATTTGCAGAGAAAGGATTGGAACTATGATTTTATTCATTGATAATTACGACTCATTCACATACAATCTGGTGCAGTATTTAGGAGAAATGCACCCGGATATGAAGGTTTTCAGAAACGATGCTATCACCATCCCTGAGATTGAGCAAATCAATCCGGATTACATCGTGATTTCACCGGGTCCCTGCACTCCTCGTGAAGCAGGTATTTCTGTGGAAGTGATAAAACAATTAGGTCATAAGTATCCGATATTAGGTGTCTGCCTCGGACATCAAAGTATAGGTTATGCCTTTGGAGGAGAGATTGTCCGTGCGGAGCGAATCATGCACGGGAAAATTAGCAAGATTTACCACAATAACGACCCGTTATTTAAAGACATTCCATCTCCTTTCCAAGCAACTCGCTATCACTCATTGCTCATTAAAAGAGATACATGTCCTGATGTTTTGAATATTATTGCGGAAACGGAAGAGAAAGAGATTATGGCTGTCGCCCACAAAGAATTACCTATCTGGGGTGTTCAATTTCACCCTGAAAGCATTTTAACCGAATATGGTAAAATTCTTTTAAAAAATTTCCTTGAAATAGGGAAGAAATACAAAAAGGATTGATTATGGATATAAAACAACGGAAATGGTATGGCTGGGGACTGATAAAGGGTCCCGATTTATTAAAAGACAAAAGAGATTCTTTCTGGAACTGGTTACGCGAACTTTCTGGCTTTCAGGAACTACCCCATACTCTACCTGTTGAAATTCAATCTATTCAGATACAGGACCCACAAATACCATCTTCTCTTTTGTCTGACCTGCAAGGGAGAATAACTCAGGGGCGAATCACTACCGATACATTTGAGCGAATTATCCATTCCCGTGGTAAAAGTTATTTAGATACATTAGCTCTGCGTTCGGGCGATGTGCGATGTTTCCCGGACTTAGTAATTTACCCAAAGACAAAAGAAGAAGTTATAGAAATAGTTCGTTGGGCTCATATAAACAATGTTGCGATTATCCCGTTTGGTGGCGGAACTAGTGTCGTCGGCGGAGTTAACGCACAAAAAGACTCAGAGCATATCGGTATTATAACTCTGGATATGCGAGAGATGAACCGCATTATTAACATAGATAAAAAATCACGCGTAGCATGTGCAGAAAGTGGGATTGAAGGTCCTTCACTGGAAGAACAATTACAAAAGGAAGGCTTTACCTTAGGACACTATCCGCAGTCATTTGAATTCTCAACCTTAGGGGGATGGGTTTCCGCTCGTGGAGCAGGACATCAGTCTATCCGATACGGGAAAGCAGAAGATTGGTTCGCAGGGGCAGAAGTAGTCAGCCCTCCCGGAATATGGAAAACAGAATCATTCCCTGCAACAGCGGGAGGTCCACAAATCAAAGACTTGATGCCTGGCTCAGAAGGTATATTGGGAATAATGACAGAGATAGAATTTCGGATACATCCTGTCCCGCGTGAGAAATACTACACAGTCTATATCTTCCCATCTTTCGAAGCAGGAATAGAAGCCAGCAGGGAACTGATGGCAACTGATATACCTATTGCAATGATACGCTTATCAGATTCATACGAGACTTTCTTCTACACCTCAATGCAAATGGGTAGTGGCGACCCATCTAATTTACCCCAATACTGCCTTATGTTAATCGGATTGGAAGGAGATTCACCATGCATTACTGCAGGTAGACAAATCGTTGAAGAAATTTTCACAAACCATCAAGCCATATCATTAGGAGAGGGCATAGCAGAACAATGGTTTAACCAGCGTTTTCTACTTCCATATCTAAGAGATGAAATGCTAAATTATGGGCTCGGTGTGGACACACTGGAAACTGCAACCCGCTGGAGCAAATTATTGGATTTATACGAAGATATTCATAAAGCCATCCGCTCCGCAATAGAAACCGACCCCGACCAGAAACCTTCATATCCCATCGTAATGGCACACCTTAGCCATGCCTATCTGGACGGAGCCAGTCTCTACTTCACATTTGTCTTCCCTCGCTCACAAAAAGACCCTGTCCAACAATGGTACAGGATAAAAAACTCTGCCTCCAATGTCATCCGCTCCCACTCCGCAACCATCTCACACCACCATGGGATTGGCACTGACCACAAACCCTGGTTCGCAGGAGAAAAAGGAGCCCTCGCTTATGAACTCCTCCGCCAAATCAAATCCCAGATAGACCCGAAAAACATCCTAAACCCCGGCAAGTTAGTTTAATAAGACCTTTGTATAACAGAGGAACATTAAATTTTTACTGTGCTTTGTGTTCTTTTTGATTTTTTCTTGTCTTTTATAGTTAAAAAATAAATCTCTGACTATAAAAAAATCTAAAAACAAACTTGCAAAAAAATAAAGGAACGCTAATCCTTCTGTGATTCCCTGTGCCTCCTCCGTCTCCTCTACGATGGAAAAAGTAGGGGCGAAAAATCTTTCGCCCCAAAATTGATATAAATGCCCATGACTATATACAAATTAGGTATATAGCAATACGCCTCTACCCTTTTTGTGTTCCTCCGTATCCTTTGTGGTAAAAAAAATAATAACCTGGTCATTATATTATAAAAGATTGTTAAATAGCCTGAGATGACAGTTATAAAATAGTCTCTTAATACCACTACGAGGGGATATTATCTATTTCTAAAAGAAGTATGGGCACGGGATAGCGTGCCCATACTGAAAATTGATGAGTGTTATCAACTATTACTATTTATGGTTGACCTGGGCAGTAGTTGTCTTCGCTTTCGGGATTATCTGGGCAGGGATAGTAGCCACCCATGTTGGAGAATTGGATTAACCGTAACAATTCGCTCAAACTAATGACCCAATCCTGTGAATTGTAATCGGACGCATGCGGTCTGCAACTCTTATCTCCCTCTATACCCGGTAGATAACCATCTTCGGATACTTCTCCAGGTAGAGCACAGTGGTATCCATTAAAGTTGAAGAACTGTATCACTCGTAATAATTCACTAAGGTTGATTTGTCCATCGCCATTCTGGTCCGCACTATGCAGTAGGACTTCTCCTTCTTCTGAACCTTCAATACTACCTTCGCCTTCTACTATACCTTCCGATGTACCTTCTGCTGTTCCTTCGCCTTCTTCTACACCTTCCGGCGTCCCTTCTGCTGTTCCTTCGCCTTCTTCAGGGCATTCTACTATTACTCCTCTTACAACTTCTGTACGATTCCCTCTCGCGTCTAATGCTTCATACACTACATGGTAGGTCCCGGATTGGGTTACATCTACATCATTAGAAATAATTCTTACAAAAGCCCTATTATCACATAAATCCGATGCCGTCGCTCCCGGGTCTCTAAATGGGGTATTGCATTCCCAAATCAAAGGATTACCACCATTCAATATTATCTCTGGCGCTGTTGTATCTTCTACCCGAACCGTCCGTTGGACTTGTTTTATGTGGTTTAACGAGTCCTTCGCTGTGTAGGTCAACACATACTCGCCTGCGGCATCCACATTTACACTGCCCGTTACTTCCACATTTACAGAACCCTCACATGCATCTCCCGCATCTGCTCCCGGGTCTATAAACGGGGTACGGCATTCTACTATCATCGGATTAGCACCAAACAACACTATCTCCGGTGCTGTTGTATCTACCACATTCACGCGCCGTCGTATTTGAGAACGATTAGATGATGAGTCTTCCGCGATATAGGTCAAGACATACTCGCCTACGGTAATTACATCTACTCTGCCCGATACTTCCACATTTACAGAACCCTCACATGCATCTATCGCACTTGCTCCCGGGTCCACAAACGAAGTGTGACATTCCACTACCATCACATCCGAACCGTTCAACTCTATATCCGGTGCCGATGTATCCACCACATGAACCGTTCGCTGGAGTTCAGCAATATTGCTGGAATTGTCTTCCGCGGTATAGGTCAAGACATACTCATCTACAGGTCCATCACACACATCTACCGCACCTGCTCCCGGGTCTATGAATACTTCGCCACATTCCCAAATCAATGAATCACTTCCAATCAACCACAGCGACGGCGCAAATGTATCCACCACCTGAACCCTCCGCTGGACTTGTATTGTATGGTCTAATGAATCCTTTGCTGTATAAGTCAATATATACTCCCCTGCAGTGTTAACATTTACACTACCTGTTACTTCTACATCTACAGGTCCATCACATGCATCTACCGCACTTGCTCCCGGGTCTGTAAAAGAGGTATGGCATTCTACTATCATCGGATTAGCACCGTTCAAGAGTATCTCCGGCGCTGTCGTATCTACTACACGCACCGTCCGAACCACTACCACCGTATTGTTATCACTATCTGTCACGGTATAGGTCACTGTATACTCACCAGGAGTAGAACTATCAACATCGTTGACTACCTGTATCTGACCCGTTAAATCACCATCCGGCACATCATTTGCCGTCGCTCCTACATCAAGATATGTAGAACCGCATTCTTTCGTTACCGGATTATCCCCTAGTATGGTTATCTCTGGCAATAAAAGTTTCTTCAATAACGGATAAGTTTCATTCTCCTGCATCCACCAAACATTTACAAAATCCCAGCCAACAAAAGTTGCCTGCTGTTTCATCTCTGCCGTTGTTTTACCTATTCCACCTGCAGAACTATTCCTACCCGATGTCTCTACATCCCAATAACTATTACTCACCGTACCACTACCATTAAAACCAGCTAAACCACCTATGTTACTACTTCCCGAAACCAAACCTGTGCTATAACAGTAAGATACTATGCCTGTATCTATCCCTCCAACTAAACCGCCTATATTATTAATTCCAGTAACCGACCCCATGCTGTAAGAAAGGGATACACTTCCAGTTATACTCCCTATAAGACCGCCTACAGCAGTAACTCCATCCACATCTACCGTGCTAAAACACTGAATCACATTATTAAAATTCCCTCCTACCAATCCTCCTACTTCTGTATCCCCTGACACTTCTCCCGTGCTGTAACAATGCCTCACCGAACCACCAACATTTTTGCCTACAAGACTACCGACTCTCATGTGGCCTAAAATCCTGCAGTTTTCTATACTTACTCTACTTACTTCCCCTTCAATTCCAATAACACCAAACAATCCAACGTTTTGTTGTGTTTGACGGTATATATAAAGCCCAATTATCTTATGCGACTTACCATCAAACTTTCCAATAAATGGTTTGATATCTGTTCCTATCGGGTTAAACCCCGCTCCACCATCCCAGTTTATTGTATCACTCGCATCAATATCCTGCGCTAGCTCATATTTCCCATCCAACGGATAATACGCGTCATTCCCTATCCTCTGTAACTCCTCTATACTGTATATTTTTATTAATTGCCACCTAAGACATGGATAAGTTATATTCTCTTTTATTCTCCATACACTTACAAAGTCCCAGCCGACATAAGTGGCCTGTTGTTTCATCTCTGCCGTTGTCTTACCTGTACCACCGTCAGAAGTACTTTGACCCGAGGTCTCTATATCCCAATAACTATTACTCACCGTGCCTCCATTCAAACCAACCAGACCTCCGACAACACCAGACCCCGACACAGCTCCCGTGCTGTAACTCTGTGTCACCGTGCCATCGTTTTCCCCAACCAGACCGCCTACATAACTATCCGTACCCGACACCGTCCCCGTGCTGTAACAACCAACCACCATGCCTCCAGAATTATATCCCACCAGACCGCCCAATTTATAATTCGCCGATATTGAGCCTGTACTGTAACAATTACTAACTGTGCCATAATTCAAACCTATCAGACCGCTAACTACACTTCCTGTTGTACCCGCCGATACCGTCCCCGTGCTGTAACAATTGCTCACCGTAACATTATTTACTCCAACCAGACCACCAACGAAAGCTCTCCCCGACACCGTCCCCGTGCTGTAACAATTGCTCACCGTGCCTCCCCAATTCTCCCCCACCAGACCGCCTACTTCCCAATACCCCGACACCGAGCAGTCCTCTATGCCTACATTCTTTACCTACCCTCCACTTCCAACATAGCCAAATAAACCTATATCATTATTTGTCGGACGATTGATATACAAACCCGTTATCTTATACTCCTTGCCATCAAACTTGCCTACAAATGGATAATCATAATTCCCTATTGGATTAAACCCTGCTCCACCATTCCAGTTTACTGTATCACTCGCATCTATATCTTGTGCTAATTCATATTGTCCGTTCAATGGATAACCCGCCTCATTCCCTATCTTCTGCAAATCTTCTATACTGCTTATCTGTATTACCTGTCCATAGCCCTGCCTGGATAAAAACAATACCATAACAAAGCATACACCCCAAAATATTGTCCCATTCACACAGACTAAAAATCTGAAATCTTTTTTGAACTGTTTCATACCTTTATTCCTTATCTTAATGTTATTTGTCATTTTATACAAAAATACTTTTTCTCTTTTTTGAAATATTTCTTGAATCCTATCCATACTCCTGACTTCCCTCTCCAGGACACAATCCACTCTTTCATCTCTTCCTGTTGATAATTCCATCCTCTTTGTTCACCTGCATTATTGACTCCGCTTCTCTGTCTCAATCCCTCCACTACTCTCCAACCGCTTCTCTCTTCTATAACCATTTCCCAACTGTTAGACTTCTTATTTATTACTCCTTCTGCTACCCGTTCCCATCCTATCCTCTCCATCCTGTCCATCCTGTTAAATGCTCCACTGCTTTCTTGATAAAAGACTTCCTCCCAAATAACTATTGATACACCACTACTAAAACTGTCCTGTCTCTTTATCTCTCCGATATGCTCTGTTAATGAATAATCATCACGAAAGATTAAAGAATAACTCTCCTCTTTTCCCTGCGGAATAGTTCGTTTCAGTATTTGCTTTAAAAGACTATTCATCTTTCTTTCTCATCGCATTTTTACTTGACCGCTTCTCTTCATTTCTGCACAGGATTGAAGTTTTTCTCTTACCCCGTCCTCCTTTCCTGCACTTCTATAAAAAGAAGGATTAAGAAAAAATCTGGTTTGATTATTAAATTGTCATTTATAATTATACCATATTATTAATAATCAAGATAATATTATCTTTATTTTTTTATTCCCTACATAAACATCTTTATATTCTCATAATAATTATATTATCAAATCTTTTTTATTCATGTTTTTTATTTTATTAATATTGATAAGAGGGGACATTATCTATTTCTGTAAAAAAGTATGGGCACGGTTTCCCGTGCCCATACGGGGAAACAATGTGTATTACTAACG
>FWWL01002001.1_pt1 | contig 45072 bp, 37 predicted proteins | sample 2228331 | NCBI WGS metagenome assembly FWWL01 (sample SAMEA103939775, study PRJEB20133) | metagenome | reverse complement strand
AAAAATTTTAATTCGCTATAATTTAAATTTGAATAATTTGCTGTAGATTTGAAAAAAAAATGATGAAAAAGTCTGGCTTCATATTTCTTTCTATTGTTTTCCTTGTATCGTGGTTTAATTTTCTATTTTCTCAGGACAAAGAATTTGCCTCACGAATTATTTCAGACATTACCAGCCCTGAGTATCATGGTCGTGGGTACCAGTACGAAGGCATAAACCTCTCGGCTGCATACATCATCAATGTTTTGAAAAATATTCAGGTTCAACACATATACGAACAAAAAGTTAGCTTCCCTGTTTCTTACATAAAGAAAATAAAAAAAATAGCTTTTGATGGAAAAGAGGCTGTTTTGGGTGATGAGGTTATTATTTATCCAAATAGCTCAAGCATTAACGGAACTTTTTCTATCGAAAAGATTGATAAGAATAATTTTAAGGAGATTGTTACAAAAGATTTTACCAATAAATTTATACTCTTTGATACTTCTTTAACTGAAGATTCCAAATTTGCAAAAGAAATTCGCAGACTTACAGAAACCAATTCAGTCAAAGCCAGAGGTTTTATTATATGCAAATCAAAAAAACTGATGCAAGTGCAAGCCGATGAAACATATAATTGGATTACTTTAGAAGCTGATGCAAAATTTGTCAATGCACATTCTATTCAAATTCATATACAATCAAGACATAAAAGAAAATATACTTCGTTAAACATTATCGGTATTATTCCAGGCGAACTTGATTCTATGATAGTTTTTACGGCTCATTATGATCATATGGGCAGGTTGGGAAATGTATATTTTCCAGGTGCAAATGACAATGCCAGTGGAGTGGCGATGGCTCTCGATATTGGACGAGAATTAGCCATTGTAAAAAATAAATATACCATTGTTCTGATGTTTTTCACAGGAGAAGAAGTGGGTTTAACAGGGTCAACTTATTTTGTCGAAAATCCTTTGTTTGACTTGTCTAAAATAAAATATTTGTTCAATCTTGATGTAATAGGAAGTGGAGAAAAAGGAATCACTATTGTTAATGGAACAGAATTTAAAGAACTTGCTGAATTACTCAAACAAATCAACGAAAAGGAAGAATTAGGTCTGGAAATTAAACTGCGAGGAGTATCGAATAATAGCGATCATGCACCTTTTTATGAAAAGGGAGTTAAAGCAGTTTTTATATATGCAATGGGGCAGGCAGGTCCTTACCATAATCCAGAAGATGTACTGAAAAATTTAAGTCTTGCAAAATATAATGAAATAGTAAAATTGTTATTAACCGTTACAAAATATTAAGAATATGAAAAGAGCCATTGTTGTTATCCTGACTATTTGTATTTATAGCTTCGTGTTTTCGCAAGAAGAAGCACGAATGATGAGATTTCCTGCAATATTTGGCAATCAGGTTGTTTTTACCTATGCAGGCGATCTTTATACAGTTGATATTTCTACTAACGAATATGCCCGTAAGCTAACTAATCATAAGGGTTACGAAATGTTTGCACGTTTTTCGCCAGATGGAAAACAGATTGCTTTTACTGGTCAGTACGACGGAAACACCGAAGTATATGTTGTGCCAAGCACAGGTGGAACTCCTCAGCGTCTTACCTATACTGCAACATTAGAAAGAGACGATGTTTCTGACCGAATGGGACCTAATAATATTGTAACTTCATGGACCCCCGATGGTAAATATATTATTTATCGTTCACGAAAAGCTTCATGGAACGATTTTGTGGGTCAGCTATACAAAGTTTCTGTTGAAGGCGGTATGAGTGAACAATTGCCACTATCCAGTGGTGGGTTTAATTCGTTTTCGATGGATGGGAAAAAATTGGCTTTTAATCGAGTTATGAGAGAGTTCCGCACATGGAAATATTATCAGGGAGGTATGGCAGATGATATTAGAATCTTCGATTTTGAAACCAAAAAAATAGAAAATATAACCAATCATCCTGCACAGGATATTTTTCCTATGTGGTGGAAAAATGAAATTTATTTTCTCAGTGACCGAGATCGAATAATGAACTTATTCGTTTATTCTTTAGAAACTAAGCAAATTAAGAAAGTAACTTCTTTTACTGACTATGATATTAAATTCCCTTCGCTTGGCAATGGAAAAATAATTTTTGAAAATGGTGGCTTTTTATACGTTTACAACATTGAACAAAAAGAATTAAAAAAGCTCACTATCAAGATTTCTAATGACGATATCTTTGCAAGACCAAAATTTATTGATGCATCAAAATATATTTATCAGTATGATTTAGCTCCCGATGGCAGTCGGTTAGCTTTTGTTGCAAGAGGCGACGTTTGGCTTGTTCCTAAAAAGAAAGGAGTAACTTTACAACTAACTAATACTTCATCAGCACACGAACGTGAAGTATGTTTTTCGCCAAACGGCAAATACGTTGCTTATCTTTCTGACCAAAGCGGAGAATATGAAATTTATCTGAAAGAATTGTTTTCCGATAAACCAGCTATTCAGTTAACGTCGGGAAATGATACCTATATTTTCAATCTGTTATGGTCGCCAGATGGTAAGAAACTTTTGTTTAATGATAAAAAGTTCAACCTTAAATATGTTGATGTTGAAACTAAAAAAGTTACACTGGTTACTCAAAGCAAAACCTGGGAGATAAGAGATTTTGTCTGGTCGCCCGATGCCAACTGGATAGCTTTTACCGACCGTTTGCCAAACAGTAGCATGAGTCAGATTTTTATCTATAATGTAACAACAAAAATTACAACTGCCGTTACAAGCGATTGGTACAATAGCAGCAAACCTGCTTTTAGTCAGGATGGAAAATACTTGTTTTTTGTGTCGAATAGAGATTTTAATCCGATTTATAGCTGGACCGAATGGAATCATGCTTATGTTGACATGTCGAAGATTTACTTTGTCCCTTTACAGAAGAATATACCAAATCCATTTTTACCACAAAATTTGCCTATTAACACCGAAGATACTTCAAAATTTAAGAAAGCAATTGAAATTAAGATTGATTTCGATAATATTCAGGAACGAGTTGTAAGTTTACCTATAGATGCAGGAAGCTACTGGAATTTGTATTCAGTTGAAAATAAATTGTATTATGCTTTTACTACAACAAGCTCTGAGACAAGTAAATTAAAAGTGTTCGATTTTAAAGAACAAAAGGAGACTACTTTAGGCAATTACGGCAATTTTAAGATTTCCGCCAATAATAAATTTATGTCTATTAAAACGGGAGAAAATTATTACATAGTGAATTTACCTTCGGATAGAGTTGAATTAAAAGACGCAGTTTCGCTTGCTGATATGAAAACAATGGTAGAACCTCAAAAAGAATGGAAGCAAATATATGATGAGTCGTGGCGTCAGATGCGTGATTTCTTTTACGATCCAAACATGCACGGAGTAGATTGGAAAAAAATATACGAAAAATATTTACCATTGGCTCTTTCGTGTAAGCACAGAAATGACCTGAGCTATGTCATTGGCGAAATGATTGGAGAGTTAAATGCAGGTCATGCGTATGTGGGTGGTGGAGATAGAGATAATCCCGATAAAGTTAAAGTAGGATTACTGGGTGCCGTACTTTCAAAACAAGCACAGGGATATTTCCGGATTGATAAGATATTAAAGGGCGAAAGCTGGAATAATACTCTTCGTTCTCCATTGGCAGAAGTTGGTTTAAATATTAAAGAAGGCGATTATATTCTGGCTGTTAACGATGTTTCTGTAAAAGAATGTAAGGACATTTATTCCTTATTGCTTGGTAAGGCAAACATAACTGTTGAGCTTACTATATCTTCGTTTTCCGATGGTAAAAATGCAAGAAAAGTAGTCGTTACTCCTATTTCAGATGAAAATCCATTGTATTACTTTAACTGGGTTCAACAAAATATTCATAAAGTAAATGAGGCAACCAATGGTGAGGTTGGTTATATTCACATTCCCGATATGAGCGTAGAAGGATTAAATGAGTTTGTTAAATATTTTTACCCTCAGCTCAATAAAAAGGGCCTTATCATAGATGATAGAGGAAATGGTGGTGGCAATGTTTCGCCGATGATTATAGAACGATTAAAAAGAGAAATTGCTTTTTATGGCATGGGACGCAATCAAACAGAAGGCGAAACACGTCCACGTCAAATGCACTTAGGACCTAAAGTAATGCTTGTCAATCAATATTCAGCATCGGATGGAGATTTGTTTCCCTATCAATTTAAAAAATATGAAATGGGAAAGGTTATTGGTGTAAGAACATGGGGAGGCGTTGTCGGAATTAGGGGTTCGCTTCCATTCATTGATGGGGGTACCTTGCAAAAACCCGAATTTGCTCATTATGCTGCCGACGGTAAAGGATGGATTATTGAAGGCTTCGGAGTTGATCCCGATATTGTGATTGACAACGACCCATATAAAGAATTTTTAGGCGAAGACGAACAATTACAAAAAGCCATTGAAGTAATTCTCGACGAACTAAGGCGGAATCCGGTTGAAAAAACTCCTGTACCACCATTTCCCGACAAATCTAAGTAATATCAATGATAAATATTGACTTTTTGTATCGATGCTTATAAAGATATTGTCTATAAATTTTGTTTTTTCAGAAAACTTGGATAAGTTTGCATAAAATTTAACTGTTCAAACGATGAAAAAGATTATTTATTTTTTAGCTTTAAGCAGTACATTATTTTTATTATCCTGTGGATCAGATCATTCTAAGCAAGTTATCGATAATACTGATACTATTGCCGATTCTACTGAGATTGTAAAAAACGAACAAATTTTCCAAGTTCCTTCGCCAGATGAATTTATTACCTTGCTCAAAACAGCCAAAGCACCTTTTAAAGCTAATATCACAGCACCTGAGAAAAGCGATTTTGTTGACCCTGTTAAACAAAAAATTAATCTTGGTGTTTATGCTGCCGACATGGCTTACCTTGCTACTTACAACAAATTCCAGGAAACTGTAAAATATTTTAGCAAAGTTAAAAGTTTAAGCGATCAGATAGGCATTACTCAGGCTATAGATAAAGCTACCTTCGATCGTCTTGAAAAAAATGTTACTAATGTTGATTCCATTACTTCTATCACAAATAATTCTTTCTATAACGTTATCGACAAATTGCAGCAAAATGATGATGGACATACGCTTGCATTAATTAGTTACGGAGGATGGATTGAAAGCATGTATATAGCCTTTCAACTTTGTGGCAACTTTAATGCTCAAAACAGAATAGTTCAACGAATTGCCTCACAAAAAATTGTACTGGAAAATCTTATCGGCATGTTCGAGTCATTACAAGATAAGCATTCAGTAGAAAATGTGTTAAGCGAGCTTAAGACCATTAAACAATCAATGGACAAGATTACCTATACAGTTGAAGAAATTCCTCAAACCAAAGATACTACGAGAGTGATTATTGGGGGAAAAACAACCTATTCTATTGACAAAGATATTTTTAAACAGTTGAAAGATACAATAGAAGCTATAAGAAGTAAAATGATTAACCCAGCCTAAAAAATTTGAATTATGAAAAAAATAATATTTTCACTTATAGGTTTCTTACCATTGCTGAGTTTAGCTCAAAATTGCAGCGACTTTTTAACCGTTCAGCGTAGTGGCATCAGATATCCATGGAAATACGATATACAATCGAAAAGTGGTATCTTTTATGCAGGCAAAAATTCGAGGGTTAATATTATCTGTACTGAAGGAAAAGATTACAACATCTCTTTTTTAGTTTCATCGCAAATTATGAACGATGTTAATATTAAAGTAACTGACGCAAGTGGAAAAGTTTATTTTAGCACCGGTATTGACGAAGAATTGATTAAAACATTGAAACAAAAGAAAGAATTTTTATTGTCGTTAGAAAATCAAGCAATTAAAATAAAAACAGGCAAAAAGAAAATTGAACTTGAGGCAAATATTAATAATTTAAAATTGGAAATAGCTAACTACGAAAACGAAATAGAACAAAAGCGTTACAAACCAAACACTTCGTTCGAGTTTACAGCATACTCGACGGTTGAATTAATAGTACAGGTTACAGCATCCGATAAATGTCAGGGCAAAGGGTGTGTAGGAATTCTGGTCGCTAATAAGCCTTCCGAAAAGTCAAGTTTTTAGTTCTTTGTCAACTTTTTTTGACCGTTTGTCATATCTTTTTTTACCTTAATACTATTCGTCAACAAGCCTAAGCCAATAGTCAAAAAATAATCGAGCTAAAAGGGTTTAGTTGGTAATTTTGTACCATAAAAATTATTGTTTTTATGAATCAAGAAATTAAACCCCAGGTAAAGCTCGTAAAACGCTATCACTTCGGAAAACGACCAGTTGTTTACGTATTGGTTACCAATGTTTTTAGTGAAGATAATTCCATTATTTTTAAACTATTTCCATACTTCGATATAGGGAAATCATCAAAAGCAGAACGCATCAACTAAAGGTTTCCATAGTTTTTAATTTTAGTTAAGCATTTGCTAGTTTCAGGGCTACCCAACGGTAGCCTTGAATTTTTAGTTTAATTAACCTCTTCTATATTTGCAAATAGTAAAAAATGAAAGTAACTTTGCTTTTTTAAATATTGTCGTTATGATTTTAGGTAACCTGTTAAAGAAATTTTTTAAAACAAAGTCGGAGAAAGATGTTGAGGAAATAATGCCCGTCGTTCATCAAATTAATGAAATATATAAAACCTTACATAATCTTTCAAACGATGAGTTAAGAGCACGTTCACAAGCTTTAAAAAAGAAAGTTCAGGAATATTTTGCTGCCGAAGAAAAAGAAATAGAAACTCTTAAAGCTGAAGCAGAAGGTGAAAATGTTACACTTGAAGAAAAAGAACGTATTTACGAAAAGATTGAAAAGCTTGAAAAAGAAGTTTATCGAAAGATTGAAGAAATTTTACTTGAAGTATTGCCCGAAGCTTTTGCAATAGTTAAAGAAACAGCACGCCGTTTTGTCGAAAATTCAGAATTAGAAGTAACTGCTACCGATTTCGACCGTAACCTTGCAGCCAAAAAAAGTAATGTAGTTATTCAAGGCGATAAGGCCATCTGGAAAAACAAATGGATGGCCGGTGGAAATGAAATAACCTGGGATATGGTGCATTACGATGTTCAGCTTATCGGTGGTTATGTGCTTCATCAAGGCAAAATAGCCGAAATGGCTACAGGAGAAGGTAAAACATTAGTGGCTACGCTTCCCGTTTTTCTAAATGCACTTGCCGGCAAAGGAGTTCATGTGGTTACCGTTAACGATTATCTTGCCAAACGCGACAGCGAATGGATGGGACCTATCTATGAATTTCATTTGCTCAGTGTAGATTGTATTGATAAACATCAGCCAAATTCTGTTTCACGCAGAAATGCTTATCTGGCCGATATTACTTATGGTACAAACAACGAGTATGGCTTCGACTATCTTCGCGACAATATGGCCATTAGCCCTGACGACCTGGTACAGCGTACTCATCATTATGCCATTGTTGACGAAGTTGACTCTGTATTAATTGACGATGCACGTACACCACTTATTATCAGTGGGCCGGTTCCCAAAGGAGAAGACCAGCTGTTTGTTGAACTTAAACCAAAAGTTGAACGAATTGTCAATGCTCAGAAAAATTTGGTCAATGATTTACTTAATCAGGCTAAAAAGCTCATTCAAAATGGCGATACAGAAAAAGGTGGGGTTTTGTTGCTCAGAGCATTTAAAGGATTACCAAAATATAAACCATTGATAAAGTTTTTAAGCGAACAGGGAATAAAAACCCTGCTTTTAAAAACAGAAAACATCTATCTGCAGGAAAACCAGAAACGCATGCCCGAAATTACCGACGAGTTATATTTTGTGATTGATGAGAAGCAGAATACAGTTGAACTAACAGACAAAGGAATAGATTATATTACTTCTTCTTCCGACGATCCACAAATGTTTATCTTGCCAGATATTGGCTCACGAATTGCCGAAATAGAAAAGTCAAACCTGACTAATGAAGAAAAGTTAAGAGCAAAAGATGAATTATTGCGTGAATATGCCGTAAAATCAGAACGCGTTCATACTATCAATCAGTTGCTTAAGGCTTATACTATGTTTGAAAAAGATGTGGAATATGTGGTAATGAACAACGAGGTAAAAATTGTTGACGAACAAACAGGCCGTATTCTCGAAGGAAGACGTTATTCAGATGGCTTACATCAGGCAATAGAAGCTAAGGAAAATGTTAAGGTTGAAGCAGCTACACAAACTTTTGCAACCATCACACTGCAAAATTATTTCAGAATGTACCATAAACTTGCAGGTATGACAGGTACTGCCGAAACTGAAGCTGGTGAGTTCTGGAATATATATAAACTTGATGTTGTTGTTATTCCGACAAATAAACCTGTTATCAGAAAAGATTACGAAGATAAGGTTTACAAAACAAAACGCGAAAAATACAATGCTGTAATAGAAGAAATCGTTCAGCTTACTTCACAGGGTCGTCCAGTATTAGTAGGTACAACATCTGTAGAAATCAGCGAGTTGCTCAGTAAGATGTTGAAACTTCGGGGTATTAAGCATAACGTATTGAATGCAAAACATCATCAAAGAGAAGCAGAAATTGTTGCAGAAGCGGGAAAATCAAGCATTGTTACAATTGCTACCAACATGGCAGGTCGTGGTACCGATATAAAACTAAGCGATGAGGTTCGAAAAGCCGGAGGTCTTGCTATTATTGGTACAGAAAGACATGAGTCCCGACGCGTTGACCGTCAGTTGCGTGGGCGTGCGGGACGTCAGGGAGATCCCGGTTCATCGCAGTTTTATGTTTCGCTCGAAGATGACCTTATGCGCCTGTTTGGCAGCGACCGTATCGCTCGGTTAATGGATAGAATGGGATTAAAGGACGGAGAAGTTATCCAGCATCCTATGATTTCTAAATCAATTGAACGAGCACAAAAAAAGGTCGAAGAAAATAATTTCGGTATCCGTAAGCGTTTGTTAGAGTACGACGATGTAATGAACCTTCAGCGTAAAAAAATTTATGAACGTAGGAGAAATGCTTTGTTCGGACAAAAATTAGCGGTCGATATTGCTAATACTTTCCGATATGTATCCGATGCAATTGTAAATGAATATTACGGCGAAGATGATTATGAAGCATTCTCGATAGACATTATTAAATATCTGGGAATAGAAAATCCAATTAATCCTAAAGATTATTTGCAACTGACAGAATCTGAAATGAGTCAAATACTTTACGAAAAAACGCTGGAACATTACAGGCAAAAAACGCAACAAATGGTTCAATTGGCATTGCCCATTATTAAAGACATTTATAAAAACAGCGGACATATCTATCAAAACATTGTTGTTCCAATTACAGATGGTATTCGAATGTATCAGGTTATAACAAACCTAAAAAATACTGTAGAATCTGAAGGAAAGGAACTTATTAAAGCATTCGAGAAAACAGCTATTCTTGCCATCCTGGACGAATCATGGAAAGAGCATCTGCGTGAGATGGATGATTTGAAAAATTCTGTTCAAAATGCTGTGTACGAACAAAAAGATCCATTGCTTGTTTATAAATTTGAGGCAACCGAATTGTTCAACCGAATGGTAGATGAAGCAAACCGCCAGATTGTTTCATTGCTCACGAAAGGCTTTATTCCCATGCAAAATCCCGATGATGTAAAAGAAGCAAAAGAACCGCAGAAAACAGATCTAAGTAAATTAAAAACAGGCAGGGACGATTATTATGCTACATCGGGTCAGGGTCAACAGGAAAGAAAAGCAGAACCCGTTCGTGTTGAAAAGAAAATCGGACGCAACGACCCCTGTCCTTGTGGTAGTGGAAAAAAATACAAGCATTGCCATGGAAAAAATATTACCGTTAACTAACTTTCTGCTTTTATTGGTATTTTTTGTTTCTTGTAAATATTCATATCTGCCCGAAGAAGTTAGCTTTTCACACGATACCCTTTTTATTTCTGAAACAGGTAAGCCGCTTTCGGGATTTGTCAGAACCTACTACGAAAACAAGCAACTTCAATCGGTAAAAACATACCGAAATGGCATTCCTAACGGTTATTACCTGCGCTTTTTCCTTAACAAACAACTTAGTTTAAAAATGTATTACGAAAATGGAAAACCATTGTATTTTATTCAATATTTTGAAGATGGGAAAATTAAAGCTCGTCAGTACGATTCAATCGGATATCAATGGATTACCAGGTATAATGAAAAAGGTATTTTAATAGAAAAGCAACAATTAAAAAACTCTTTGCTTGTAGGCAATGTTTATCAATTTTATGATAATGGCAAGATAAAGGCTATTATTCCATATAAAAATGGAAAAAAGCATGGGGTCTTTAAAATGTTTTTTCCCGATGGTAAGCTTCAAATCATTGGGCATTTTGAAAATGACACCCTGCATGGACTTATCAAAAGTTGGAATATAGACGGCATGTTTGCAGAAGAATTTTATAACAAAGGCAAACGCACAGGGATATGGAAATATTACTATCCTGGCGGGCAGCTAAAAACTACCTTATCCTTTACAGAAATTGGCACAGTTAAAGAACGTGTTGATTACGATTCAACGGGAAAAATAATCAATAAATTTACATTTTTAACTTATGATTAATCTTGCAATAGTCGGAGCAACAGGCCTGGTTGGTGGTGAAATGATAAAGGTATTAGAAGAATTTCACTTTGCCTACTCATCGCTTTTTTTATTTGCTTCACCGAAATCTGCTGGCAAACCCATTAAAGTCAATGAAAAAGAGTATTTTGTTAAATCTATCGAGGAAATTGCACAACATAAAATAGATATTGCCATATTTTCAGCAGGAAGTGAAGTATCGGGAAGATATGCCCCAATATTGACCGAAAAGGGTACTTTTGTTATAGATAACTCTTCACAATGGCGAATGTTTGATAATGTGCCGTTGGTTGTTCCCGAAATAAATGCTGATAAGATTACCAAAGAAACAAAAATCATAGCTAATCCAAATTGTTCAACTATTCAAATGGTTCTGGCATTATCGGCTTTGCACAAAAAATATCATATAAAGCGACTGGTTGTTTCAACCTATCAGTCGGTTACAGGCACAGGGATGAAAGCTGTTAATCAGCTGATGGCAGAAAGAAAAAACGAAGCCTGCGAAAAAATTTATCCACACCCTATTGATTTGAATTGTTTTCCGCATGGTGGAACGTTTCTCGAAAATGGATACACTACCGAAGAAATGAAGCTGGTAAATGAAACACGCAAAATACTTGATGAATATTCGATTAAAATTACTGCTACAGTGGTAAGAATACCCGTTATTGGCGGTCACTCCGAAGCTGTTAATGTTGAGTTTCATAAGCCTTTTGAAGTAGATGAGGTTAAGCAATTATTAGCTCAAACCCCTGGCATAGTAGTTATGGACGAGCCTCAGAAAAATATTTATCCTACACCTCAAATGGCTAAGGGAAAAAATGAAGTTTTTGTTGGAAGAATAAGGCGTGATGATTCAGTTGAAAATGGTTTGAATCTTTGGATTGTGGCAGATAATCTTCGTAAAGGAGCAGCAACCAATGCTGTTCAGATTGCTCAATACGTAGCTGAAAAGTTTTTCCATGAATAGGCAAAAACCAATATGTAATGCTCCGTTCGCTAATTTGTATATTGATGCCAAAGGTAATGTAACTCCTTGTTGCTTCAATCGTGAGGATATCTTAGGCAATATATACACCGATTCCATTGATGCTATATGGCACTCATCTGTGGCTCAGCGTCTTCGCAACCAAATGTACCATCATTCCTTGCCTTCCGGGTGTAAGGCTTGTAAAATAGCTTTGGAAGCAAAAAATTATTTCAATTCGGGAATTTTTACTTATGCCCGACTTGACTATAAAATGCAACAAATTCAGGCCATAGATTTCGAATTGAGTTACTATTGCAACCTTTCCTGTGTGATGTGTAACCTGCATACAAAATCGTACGACCTAACAGTCCAACAAGAACTAGTGTTATTGGAAAAAATAACACCCGTATTAAAAACCATCAAAAAAGCACGTTTCTATGGCGGTGAGCCATTGATAATTCCCATATATCGAAAAATCTGGTACTTTATTGTAAAGGAAAACCCATCTTGTACCATTATGCTGCAAACCAATGGCATGATTGTAGATGATGAATTGAAATCCCTAGCCAAAAAGGGAAATTTTTCTTTTGCTGTTTCGCTCGATTCTATTGACGAACAAAATGCTGCTTACATAAGACGGGGAAGCCAAATTAAGCTCGTTTTGAAAAATATTGAAGAATTAAAAAAAATTGCTACTCAGGATGTGTCGTTAGCAATTACTCCAATGAGGCTCAACTGGAAAGAAATACCTTCTTTGATTAGCTATGCCAATAAGCATTCGATGCATGTTTTTTTCAATACGTTAGTTCAGCCACGAAACTTAGCTTTTTGGTCACTTCAAGCTACCGAAATCAAGGAGATAATTGATTACTATCAAAATTTCCATATTTTACCTTTTTCCATAAAAGCCTATTACAATAAAATAAAATTTAAAGGTTTACTTAACTATTTAACTAAACTTTACCGGGAAGCTCTTCTTCGACCCAATTATTCCAAAGAAGAATTACAGCAATGGGCAGAAAAAATATATGAAGCCGGACTGTCTAAATTACCCAACCTGTCAATGCTTAACAAAGATACTATCATCGAAATAATTAAAGTCCTGCTACAAACAAGAAAAGCTGAAGATTTATTATTGATTGTTCATAAAGAATCTGCTGAAAAATTGGAAGAAAAAGTACAAAATATGCTTCACGCAGAATAACAGATACAATAACGATTGTATAATTGGCTTATTGATTTGTCTAAAACAAAAAAAACTCGTAGGTTTGCATAAAATTTCTTCTCGATACTGATGAAAGGTAGATTACAAAAGATGATACAGGATATACTTGGTATTCAGCCAGATAAGATAAATATTATACCAAGCTCTATACCCTTGGAAACACAAATTGAATATTTTGAAACCGCTAAAAAAGTCAAAGAAAATATCAACTACGAAACAGTGCTTCAAAATGCTAGCTGGCTGTTTAATAGCGATATTTCATTAGCAGATAAGAAATGGTTACTTGCACAATTAGCCTCCATTTCTCAGCCAGAGGCTTATCGTTTGATAGAAAAATATCTGCAGAACCCTGATAAAGAATTGACTGATTGGGCAAGACTTGCATTTATCGAAAGCAGAACCCTTTTAGAATCGGAGTTTTTAAACGAAAACCAGATTATTATTTCCTCAGGACTTGGAGGAGAAAACAATGCACTTCGATACTTTGTCGTTTTTAAAATAGAAAACGACACCATTGACGAAGGACAACAAAAGCTGCTGGAAATAGAAACATCTTCTGTAATTGAGGCCAATGATGGAAAAGTAGAAGAAATCAATCTTTCATTCCCATATCTAACTCTTCTGATTTTGCTTCCATTCAACACCGATTTAAAAGAGGTGTTTAAAAAGATTGTTTCTTCATGCAAGGAATATATGATAAATTTGCATGAAAGATTCATAATAACGAATGTGAAAAAATTATCTATAAAAGAAATAAATCATTTTTTTGAAAACCAAAAAGATGAAAAAGATTAGCATTGCAATTCAGGTTTTACCTACTACTGAAAAAAAACACCCATACAAGGTTATTGATAAGGTTATAGAACTTATAGCATCGAAAGGTTATAATTATTTGGTTTGCCCTTTTGAAACAGTAGTAGAATGTACCTTTGATGAAGCAATGGACTTGCTGAAAGAAATACATCAGGAATGTTATCGCTACGACGTTTCCTCTGTGCTCATTAGCTGTAAAATTCACAGTAAAAGATACGAAGATGTTCTGATTGAAGATAAATTAGCTAAATATCGTTAACGATTCTTGTTTTAGAATAAACTATTAGTATTTTTGCAAAAAAAATAAGACTATGAATTTTGAATTAACAGAAGAACAAAAGCTTATACAGCAAGCCGCTCGCGATTTGGCAGAGCGTGAAGCTTTATTAGACGTTATAGAACGCGACGAAAAAGCCGAATATCCTCACAAGCATGTTCAACGAATGAAAGAACTAGGCTTTTTTGGCATGACTGTTGACCCAAAATACGATGGAGGAGGAATGGACTCACTTTCGTATGTACTGACCCTTGAAGAACTCTCTAAACACGATTCTTCTTTAGCAGTGATTTTATCGGTACATAATTCACTAGTTTGTTGGGGCCTAGAAAATTATGGGAATGAATATCAAAAAGAAAAATTCCTTAAACCTCTGGCACGAGGTGAAATCATCGGAGCATTTTTATTGTCTGAACCTGAAGCCGGAAGCGATGCTACCCATCAGAAAACTTTAGCCGAAGATAAAGGCGACCATTATCTTATCAATGGAATTAAAAATTGGATAACCAGTGCAAGTACTGCAGGTTATTATCTTGTTATTGCTCAAACACATCCCGAATTGAAACATAAAGGCATCAATGCTTTTATTGTTGACCGCAATACCCCCGGAATAACTTTGGGACCACACGAAAATAAAATGGGAATGCGAAGCAGCGATACACATTCGGTAATGTTTACCAATGTTGTAGTTCCTAAAGAAAACAGAATAGGCGATGATGGCTTTGGTTTCAAGTTTGCCATGAAATGCCTTGAAGTTGGCAGAATAGGTATTGCAGCTCAGGCTCTTGGTATTGCCGAAGGAGCGTATATGAGAGCGTTAAAATATGCAAAAGAAAGAAAAGCTTTCGGAACCGAAATAGCCAATCATCAGGCTATTGCATTTAAATTGGCCGATATGGCAGTAAAAATTGAAACAGCCAAATTGCTTGTATATAAGGCAGCCACAATGAAAGACCAACACCAACCCATAGGCTTAATAGGAGCAATGGCTAAGCGTTATTGTGCCGATATAGCCATGGAAGTAACTACCGAAGCTGTTCAAATTCATGGTGGTTATGGCTATGTAAAAGAATATCATGTAGAACGCCTTTTCCGTGAAGCCAAGCTTACACAGATTTATGAAGGAACCTCAGAAATACAACGCATAGTTATTTCAAGAGCAATTTTAAGTGAATAATTAATTATAAATGAATGTGTTATGAAGATTTTAGTTTGTATTAGTAATGTTCCCGACACTACAACAAAAATTAAGTTTACCGCCGATGGTAAACAATTTGATGCAACGGGAGTTCAATGGATTATCAACCCATGGGACGAATTAGCCCTGACTCGTGCTATGGAATTGAAAGAAATATCGGGCGGATTAATTGACAATATTACTGTTATTAACGTTGGTACAAAAGATACAGAAATTACCATTCGTAAAGCTTTATCTGTTGGTGCAGACAATGCAGTCAGAATTGATGCTGTTCCTACCGATGCTTATGCTGTTGCTGCCGAAATTGCTAAATATGTTGAATCTCACCCCTTCGATTTGATTCTTACTGGTATCGAATCAAGTGATTATAACGGAAATGCAGTAGGTGGCATGATTGCCGAATTATTAAACTTGCCCAGCGTTTCATCAGTATCTTCAATTGAACTTGCAAATGGCGAGCTAACTATTACCCGCGAGATTGACGGAGGAAAACAAATTCTTCATGTTCCGACTCCTTTAGTTGCTATTGTGCAAAAAGGTATTGCTAAAGAACCTCGTATTCCCAGCATGAGAGGAATTATGGCTGCTCGTACTAAACCTATTGAAGTAATACCTTCATCAAATAATGAACCACTAACCGATTATATACAATTTGAATTACCTCAGCCAAAAGGTAAATGTAAGATGATTCCCGCTGATCAAATTGACGAATTGATACATGTCTTACATCAGGAAATTAAAGCAATTTAATGTTTAACCGTAAAAATTGAAAACAATGAATGTAATAGTATATTTAGAACATTGGGATGGTAAGTTTAAAAAATCTACGTACGAATTAGTTTCTTTTGCAAGTGCACTAGCTAAACAGGCACAGTCGAAAGTATATGGCCTTGTATTAGGTAATGTAGAAAATGCCGAAATAGAATCACTAGGCAAATATGGTTTAGAGAATGCCATAAAAATCTCAAATGATGCCTTTACCGTGTTAGACAATCAGCTTTTTACCGATGTTATTGCTCAGGTAGCAGATAAGATACAAGCCAAGTATTTTGTTTTTGCTCACAATAACACAGGTAAAGCTTTATCTTCGAGGCTATCTGCACGATTAAAAGCTGGTCTTGTAAGTGGAGTTGTTGCTTTACCCGAACAATTAAATCCATTTATTATCAGAAAAAAATTATTTACTGGAAAAGCAACAGCCCATGTTAAAGTAAATACCGAAAAAGCCGTGCTTACTCTTTCTCAAAATGCCTATGGTGTTTATGAAAATCCAGTATCTGTTCAATTGCAAAATGTCGATATGCAGGTTAATTCCTCACTCTGCAAAACCACTCTTAAAGAATTTCAGAAATTCACTGCTAAAGTTTTATTGACAGACGCCGAAATAGTTGTATCTGGCGGAAGAGGAATGAAAGGACCAGAAAATTGGCATGTGATTGAAGAATTAGCAGATGTTTTGGGAGCAGCAACCGCTTGCTCACGACCTGTTTCTGATGAAGGTTGGCGTCCACATCACGAACATGTCGGTCAAACAGGTAAAATTGTTGCTCCAATGCTTTACATTGCCTGTGGTATTTCAGGAGCAATTCAGCATGTGGCAGGAGTTAGCTCTTCCAAATATATTATTGCAATTAACAAAGATCCCGAAGCTCCTATTTTTGAAACTGCCGATTATGGAATTGTTGGCGATGTAATGCAAGTTTTACCTGAAATTACAAGGAAAATCAAAGAATTTAAAAAATAATTGACAGTTACCACAAAAAAAAGGCTGAGCGTGTGTTCAGCCTTTTTTGTTTTTCATACTCAAATCTTTTTAAAGAAAATTGTAGCGTTTTTGTACACGCTTTTTAACAATCCATTTGCATTTAAGTCCCTTTTTAAAGGTAACAAAATCACCTTTTTTGATGTTTACCACTCCTGTTGGAGTTTCAACATCAACTTCACCTTCAATAAAATAACATTGTTCGTCGGTGTCGTAATACCAGTCGAAGGTAGAAACGTCTTTTTCCCAAATTGGCCAATTAAATACACCTTTTGCTTTTAAAAAATCTTCCGAAAGTCTTTCTTTGATTATCATAGTTTATATATTTAAGTATTTAAAACATTTAAATCTTATAAATACCAAAACTAATGCAAAAATAAATCAGTTGATAGAAAAAATCAAATGGTAAAATTATTTTTTTGTTAAAAATTCGTATCTTTGTGGCTCATTTTAAAGCGGGTGTGGCGGAACTGGCAGACGCGCCAGACTTAGGATCTGGTGCCGTAAGGCGTGGGGGTTCGAGTCCCTTCACCCGCACTTTTTTTTAGATGACAATTAAAAATGCTGCTTATATATGAATATTGAAAGAAAAGAAATCGGTAAATTACATGAAGCAATTACCATTACTCTTGAAAAACAAGATTACATCGAACAGGTTGAAAAATCGTTAAAAAACATTCGCAGGCAAGTTCAAATAAAAGGTTTTCGTCCTGGTATGGCTCCTATGCCTTTAGTTTCAAAATTATACAGAAAGTCTGTTGTTCTTGATGAAGTTGAAAAAATGATTCAACAAAAGCTAAGCGAATACATGCAAGAACAAAAAATAGACTCTCTGGGTATGCCTATTCTTTCAGAAAATAATTTCGATTCTATTGAACAGGAAGAAAATCCTTCTTTTTCAATAACTTTTGAATTAGGCATCAGACCAGCTGTTGATATTAAATTATCAAAACGCGACAAAGTGCCTGTATATAAAATAGAAGTTGATGAAAATAGCGTTAACGAATATCTGAATTATTATAAACGCACATACGGACAAGACGTTGAGGTAGAAGAGGTTAGTGAAGAATCAATGGTTAAAGGCATTATCTTCGATGAACAAACATCCCTAGAAAATCCAATAAACCCGGAAGGAGTGATACTTATTTCGGTTATTCAAGACAAAAAAATCAAAAAACAGTTTATTGGAAGAAAAGTTGATGATATTGTTACTTTTGACGCAAAAAAGGCTTTTCCCAATGCAAAAGATTTAGCTTTATTACTAAACAAAAAAGAAGACGAATTGCCCGAAGAAATTACTCTTTCCATTCAGATTAAATCTATCAAAGATTTTAAGGAAGCAGAATTAAATCAGGAATTGTGGAATAAAATATACGGCGAAAATGTAGTTAATTCTTACGAAGAGTTTGTTGAAAAAATAAAGAACGAAATTGCCGAACAACACAAAATGGAAAGTGAGTATAAATTAAAACTCGATTTGCGTAAGAAGCTCTTCAGTAAAGTACAAGTTGAATTACCTGAGGATTTTTTAAAGAAACAATTGAAGCACAACGCTAAAAAAGAAATTACCGATGAACAGATTGAAGCAGAATTTTCCCATTATCTTGAAGCAGTTAAAGAACAATTGGTTTACGCCGCTATTCAGAAAGAACATAATATTCAGATTTCTGACGAAGATATGTTAGATGGAGCTAAACAAATTGTACAAAATCAATTCAGACAATATGGTATTTATCAATTACCCGAAACTTATCTGAATGACCTTGCTCCTAAAGTGCTGAAAAATGAAAAGGAAGCTGACAGAATTTTTGAAATGAAATTGGAAGAAAAAATAATGGATGTTGTGAAAAATTTAGTAACTTTGGAGGAAAAAGAAATCGGATACGAAGAGTTTATCAAAAAATTAAAAGAAGAAAAATAATTAACTATGAACGAATTTTTAAAATATGCTGTAAAAGGTAGAGGTATTAGCAGTAATACCTTGCATCATTATATTTCTGTTACTAACAGTTATATTAGCCCTACCATCATTGAAGAACGTCAGCTTAATATTGCAACAATGGACGTTTTTTCAAGATTAATGATGGATCGTATTATCTTTCTTGGTACTGTAATCAATGATGATGTATCAAACATAATACAAGCCCAATTGCTTTTCCTGGAAAGCACAGATCCATCAAAAGATATTCAGATTTACTTTAATACCCCCGGAGGTTCAGTTTATGCAGGTTTAGGTATTTACGATACCATGCAATACATCAATGCCGACGTAGCAACTATTTGTACTGGAATTGCAGCTTCTATGGGTGCAGTATTATTAACTGCCGGAGCCAAAGGTAAACGTTCTGCTTTAAAGCACAGTCGTGTGATGATACATCAGCCCATGGGTGCTGCTGAAGGACAAGCTTCCGATATCGAAATAACTGCTAAGGAAATCTTGAAATTGCGAAAAGAATTATATGAAATTATTGCAGAACACTCTGGTCAGCCCTACGAAAAAGTTGCTGCCGACAGCGACAGAGACTATTGGATGACTGCTGCCGAAGCTAAAGAATATGGCTTAATTGATGAAGTTCTTTATAGAGAAAAGAAAAAATAATCCCCAAAACAGGTTTCAGAGGTTTTTATTTATACAAGAATAGACTTCTTTAATTCACTAAATAAAAAATACATGGATCGTTGCTCATTTTGCGGAAGAACAGACAAAGAAGTAAATGTATTACTCAAAGGACAAACCGGTTATATTTGCGACGAATGTATTGATTCTGCAAATCAAATACTTGCAGATATAAAAAAATCAAATACACCAAAATATCATCAAACAGCAGCCAAACAACGACTACTGAAACCCGGCCAGATATACGAATTTCTTAATCAATATGTGATTGGGCAGGATGAAGCTAAAAAAACACTCGCTGTTGCTGTGTACAATCATTACAAAAGAGTTTTTAACAAAGGAAAAGAGCCAGAAATTGAAATTGAAAAGTCTAATATTATCATGGTAGGAGAGACTGGTACTGGTAAAACTCTTTTGGCTCGTACCATAGCGAAAATGCTTGATGTGCCCTTTACTATTGTTGATGCAACTGTTTTTACAGAAGCCGGTTATGTTGGCGAAGATGTAGAAAGCATTTTAAGTCGCTTACTTCAGGTTGCTGATTACGATGTAAAACGTGCCGAAAAAGGTATCGTTTTTATTGACGAAATTGATAAAATAGCACGCAAAGGCGATAATCCGAGCATAACCAGAGACGTTTCAGGCGAGGGAGTTCAACAAGGGCTTCTGAAATTGCTGGAAGGAACCAAGGTAAACGTTCCGCCTTATGGTGGTAGAAAACATCCGGAACAGCGATTTATTGAAGTGGATACACAAAACATTTTATTTATTTGTGGTGGTGCTTTTGATGGAATAGAAAAGAAAATCAGTCAGCGTCTGAATACAACCATGGTTGGATTTAAGGCCAGCAAAGAAAATGAAAAAATTGACAGGAACAATCTGCTTCAATATATTGCACCACAAGATTTAAAAGCTTATGGGCTTATACCAGAACTCATCGGACGTTTGCCCGTGCTTACTTATTTGAATCCCTTAGATAGAGATGCATTAAGAAGAATTTTGATTGAACCTAAAAATTCACTGGTAAAACAATATCAAAGCTTGATGGCGATTGATGGTGTTAAGCTTACTTTTACGGATGATGCACTGGATTATATTGTAGATAAGGCAATTGAATATAAATTAGGAGCCAGAGGACTTCGCTCTATTTGCGAAGCTGTAATGCGAGATGCTATGTTCGAGGCACCTTCTTCAAAAATTAAATCGCTAATCATAGATCAACCTTACTGCGAGCAAAAGCTTAGCACAAGCGTACTTAATAGATTAAAATCGGCAGTATAAAAAAGATTTTGTAAATTATAGTTTGTATTTAAATTTTTTGTAAATTTGCACTCCAATTTTAGACGATAAAAAGTTAAGTCATGGACCTGATAAAATTTGTAGAAAACGAGCTTTCGCCCGCAAAACAGCTCCCCGAATTCAAAAGTGGCGATACTATTACTGTAAATTATAAGATTAAAGAAGGTAATAAGGAGCGTATTCAAAGCTTCAGAGGTGTTGTAATTCAGAAAAGAGGAGAAGGTGCTGGTGCAACTTTTACAGTGCGTAAAATTTCCAATGGCGTTGGAGTTGAACGTATTTTCCCCTTCAATTCACCTTTTATTGATAGCATTGAAGTTAATAAACGTGGTAAAGTACGCCGTGCAAAATTATTTTATCTTCGCGGTTTAACAGGAAAGAAAGCCAGAATTAAAGAAAAGAAAGTAAACTTAGTTGTAGAAGAAAACACTCAGGCAACAGAATAGTTTTTTGTTTTCATAGCTTTTGGTTTTTATGATAGAGGCAGAGCAATCTGCCTTTTTTTTATTAAAATAAAAAAGCCCGTCATACGCGGGCCTTTGTTTTTCAAGGTCAAATATTATTATCCCAGATATTGCTTTAATAATTTGCTTCTACTAGTATGGCGTAAACGACGAATGGCTTTTTCTTTAATTTGACGAACACGTTCACGGGTTAAACCAAATTCTTCACCAATTTCTTCTAAGGTCTTTTCAGGACAGCCAATGCCAAAGAAATAACGTACAATATCACGCTCTCTTTCTGTAAGGGTTGCTAATGCACGGTCAATTTCTTTTTTTAGCGATTCATTGATTAATTTTCCATCTGCTACAGGAGAGTCTGGATTTTCAATAACATCTACCAGGCTATTGTCTTCACCTTCAGCAAATGGTGCATCCATTGAAACATGACGACCAGAGACACGCAATGTATCCATTACTTTTTCTTTGGGTAAGTCAAGTATTTCAGCAAGTTCTTCGGGAGTAGGGGTGCGTTCGTGCTCTTGCTCAAATTTGGCTAATGCTTTGTTAATCTTATTTAAAGCACCAACCTGGTTCAAAGGCAAACGTACGATTCTCGACTGTTCAGCTAACGCTTGCAGGATAGATTGGCGTATCCACCATACAGCGTACGAGATGAATTTAAAACCACGGGTTTCGTCAAATTTTTCAGCAGCTCTGATAAGACCTAAGTTTCCTTCGTTGATAAGGTCGGGTAAACTTAAACCTTGATTCTGATACTGTTTTGCAACAGAAACCACGAAACGCAAATTGGCACGAGTAAGCTTTTCTAGGGCTTCTCTATCGCCTTTGCGAATTCGCTGTGCTAGTTCTACTTCTTCTTCAACCGTAATAAGCTCTTCGCGACCAATTTCCTGCAAATACTTATCCAATGAAGCGCTCTCACGATTGGTAATAGATTTTGTGATTTTAAGTTGTCTCATATATGTTAATTTTTCAATTTAAACGTTTTTTTGCTTAGAATGTTGCACTCCAAAACTGTTAAACTTCGTTAAGATTGATAAGAAAATGAAAATTGATTTAATTGTAAGTAATTGATAATTAATATGATTAAATTTAATAATCATGCTAGTATTCAAACTGCAAATATAGTTATAAATTTGAAAATGACAAATATTTTTTAACAAAATTTGATGAAAAAAATTAGAATTGATGAAAAAGATTATCCATTTTGTATAATGGCTTTTGATGTCATTTTTACGAACGTACAGAAAAATGTAACAAAACTCTCGCTATAAAATCGAAATAGGTTAGGTTATCTAATCTATATTGCTTATCATGCTTAATCGCAACTAAATAATAGTGTTATAAATTATTTCCATGTTTGTAAGCTTTGGACGTAGAGTTAACATAGAATGAATGATGAAGCAAATTTTGTTTCTTATATTTCGTAACTTTGAGCATGATTAAGAAGCTGGACGTTATAGTTAATCCCAAAGAATATCAGGAAATAAATTGGATTTCATTTTTATCTGAAAAACTCAAGGTCTCGAAAAAGAGGATAAGGAATTATCAAATAATCAAGCGTTCTATAGATGCACGAAATAAAAACATAAAACTCGTTTTACAGGTACTTGTTTTCCTTGATGAATCTACTCTCGTAGAAGAGCCTCTATTGTTTCAGCCTTTACCATTGCACAATGGGAAGCAGGTTATAATAGTGGGTATGGGACCGGCGGGTTTGTTTGCTGCACTTACATTGCTTAATGCAGGTATCAAACCAATCCTGATAGAGCAAGGGAAAGATGTTTCCTCTCGAAAACGTGATATTGCTCAAATGTACAGGACGCAAAGGGTTAATGAACTTTCTAATTATTGTTTTGGCGAAGGTGGAGCAGGAACATTTTCTGACGGAAAATTATACACGCGTTCGGTCAAAAGAGGCGACGTCAACTGGTTCCTGAAAATTTTGGTTCAGGCTGGTGCAAATCGGGATATATTAATTAATGCTCATCCACACATTGGTAGTGATAAGTTACCTTCTATTGTAATAAACATACGAAACTGGATTATTGATGCCGGTGGAGAAATTCATTTTTCTGCAAAACTTACCGATTTAATTGTTGAAAATGGAGCATGCAAAGGTATTGTCGTGAATAATAAGGATAAAATATATGCCGATGCTGTAATTATAGCAACCGGTCATTCTTCACGCATGGTTTACGAATTGTTAAATTGCCATGGAGCAGTACTACAACCCAAAGGTTTCGCTGTTGGAGTGCGTTTAGAACACCCTCAACACTTAATTAATCATATTCAATACCATGGAAGTAAATATATACAATTGCTTCCTCCGGCAGAGTACAAAATTGTAGAACAGGTTGAAGGCAGGGGGGTATATTCTTTTTGTATGTGCCCTGGCGGAACAATCGTCCCAAGTATGACAGAACCACAAACAATTGTGGTAAATGGAATGTCTGCGGCTAAAAGAAACTCGCCTTATGCAAACAGCGGATTTGTTGTAGAAATAAGACCTGAGGATATAACTTCTCAGGCTACGGTTTGGGATATGTTACATTTTCAGTCAAATATAGAAAAATTGGCCTATCAGGCAGTTAGTGATGGAATGAAAGCTCCGGCCCAGCGTATAGTAGATTTTCTTCATTCACGAATATCATCAGCCTTACCTTCATCCTCTTACCTGCCTGGATTAGTATCTTCGCCTATGCACGAATGGTTTCCTGATTTACTTTCAAAAAAATTAAAAGGTGCAATAGAAAACCTAAAACGACGAATGCCACTTTTTGTTTCATCAGATGCCATCATGGTAGGGGTGGAATCTCGTACAAGCTCCCCTGTGCGTATCCCTCGTAATATGGAAACTTTTGAACAGATGCAGATTAGAAATCTTTATCCCTGTGGAGAAGGAGCAGGTTATGCCGGTGGAATTACTTCTTCTGCTCTTGATGGAATGAATGTCGCTAATGCAATTATTAGAAAATTAATCCATAAAAGCAAACCTTAAGTAAGCTGGTACAACTAATGCGGCTGTTTCGCTACGCAAAATAGATTTTCCCAGTTCTATATTTTTGAACCCCTTATTAATGGCAATTTCTACTTCATCTGTTGTAAAATCTCCTTCAGGTCCTATGACTACTAGAAATTGTTTATAATGTGATTCTTTTATCCACTGTTGTAGTGATATTTGTTGATCAAAACATGCGGCAATAGCTTTGTTAGCTTCTTGGCAATGGGTTAAAAATGTTTCAAATGCTGTTGCTTCGTTGATTTTTGGTAAATATGCCTGATGACTTTGTTTTATGGCTGCAATGCTGATTTTTTGCAATCGTTCAACTTTTATATTTTTTTTCTCAGTTCGTTTGGAAATGATAGGCGTAATTTCGTCAATGCCAAGTTCTGTGGCTTTTTCGACAAACCATTCAAACCTTTCTGCGTGTTGTGTAATACATAGGGCAACGTGTAGATAATAGTTTCTTTTCGTTGGTTCTATGATTTTGGTTATTTCAATCTGGCAGTGTTCAAAATGGTCATCAACAATTATTCCTTCATATAATAGCCCTTTGCCGTTGGTTATACAAACTTTGTCTCCTGATTTTAATCGTAAGGAACGAATGGCATGTTTTGATTCTTCTTTTGATAAAGAATATAGTCCGGTCTCCGAAATTAAATTATCGTAGAAAAATGGAATGTTAAGTGAATTCATGATTATTACAGTTCACGTAATGAATATCCTAATTGAAGAAGAAAATTGGGCGAAAGAATTTGTTTGAGTTTATCGTCTGCCAGAGCTTTGATTTGCTTATTGGCTTCGAAGACTGTTGTTTTGTGTTGTTTCATGTATAAAGCTAATTCGGTGGCTTTATGATAACCAATATAGGGAATTAAAGCAGTGGTTATGGATGGGCTGGAATAGACCGTTTGAATTGACACATCGTTCTGAATGGTTAGATGTTTTAAAATGAGGTTAGTCAACGATTCGTTGGCAGAAATAAGTAAATTAAGGCTTTCGATAATTGCTTTGCCAATGGATGGTATATATGCATTTAATTCTAGCATGCCTTGTCCGCATAAGTTAGAAACAAGAACATCGTTGGCATATACCTGATGTGCAATGCTAATGAGATATTCATTAATAACGGGGTTAACTTTTCCTGGCATAATGCTACTTCCTGCTTGTACAGGTGGCAGATTGATAGTTTTATGAGCAACGTCGGAAGCTAAAAGCCTGATATCGTTGGCAATTTTCTCTAAATTAACTGCATGAGCTTTTATGGTTGCATGTATTTCTACAAAGCTGTCCAGATTTTGTGTTGTGTCAATAAGGTTTTCTCCTCTTGCAATGGGAAGGTTGGTCAGTCGTTTAAGCTCGTTGACAACTTCCATTACAAAAAAGCGTGGAATGGATAAACCTGTACCTATAGCTCCACCGCCAAGATTAACAACTTTTATTCGTTCAAAACATTTTGAAGTTCTCCACCAGTCGCGAGAAAGTGCATCGTTGTATGAAGAAAACATTTTGCCGAATGTGGTTGGCACGGCTTCCTGAAGTTGTGTGTAGCCTATTCTGAGAACATCGCGATATTCCTTTTCGAGTCTTTCTAATTCAAAGCGTGTTTGATTTATGCTTTCCTCCAATTGCTGAAGTATTTGCATGATAGCTATTTTTAGTGCTGTGCCTACAGTGTCATTAGTTGATTGAAATATGTTGGCATCTTCAATAGGGTCAACGATGGTATACTCGCCAGGTTTTTGATTAAGATGAAGCAACGCAGCATTGGCTATAATTTCATTGATATTCATGTTGATGCTTGTTCCTGCTCCTCCTTGAATAGCAGGGACAATAAAATGTTCAAAATATTTTCCTTGTGAAACCTCATGAGCTGCCTTTTGTAAAGATTGTAAAACAGGTTGTGGTATTATTTTTATTTTATCTGCTAAGTTGTTTTGTTGTGCGTTGATGATTAGTTTTTCGTAGGTTTGATAACAGGCAAGCTTAACCAATCCCATTGCTTTGTACCATTCAATGGGAAAGGGAGTTGTGTTTGGAAAGTTGTTTTTCGCTCTTAATGAATGAATTCCATATAAAGCATCGTTTGGTATTTCGATTGTTCCGAGAAAATCTTTTTCAATTCTCATATACAGTAAAATAATGAACAAAATTAGTTTTTGTTTTGATATAAAAAAAGAGGCTAAATGCCTCTTTTTATTTAACAATAGTAACACTTCCTGCAACTTCGTGCTGAACATTGTCGGGGTCGGTATATTTTACCAGCCAGGTATATGTGCCCGGTGGAGCAGGTTTATTGTTTTTTACTAAACCATCCCAACCATATTTAGTCGGGTTTGTTGGATCATATTTGTCTGTTTCATATATAATTTCGCCCCATCTATCGTAAATATACATCTTAAAGCTTTTACTGGTAATGCCCGTTCCTACAACATAGAAAATATCATTTAATCCGTCATAGTCTGGTGAGATATAGGTTGGAGCGAAGAATGTAAACTCAGGTCGAACTGTAACATAACTTCGGGCTGTATCTTTGCAACCTTTGTTGGTCAATGCAATTAATTCTACCATATATACACCAACATTTTTATACCAATGGTAGGGATTTACAATGTTAGAGGAGTCTCCATCACCAAAGGACCATATATACCAGTCGGCATCGGTGGAAATATTGGTGAAATGAACTTCTGGTTTTACAATGCTTACAATTTGCGGATTATAAGTAAAACGTGCATCGGGGGTTGGATAGACTCTTATCATTTGATGATGTGTATAGCTATTAACGCAGCCGTTTGGACTGGTAATAGTGAGTGAAATGTCATATACTCCATCGTTCATAAAAGTATGAGTTGGATTTTGTTCAAAAGAAATATCATTGATGCTGCCATCTCCAAAATGCCAAACATATTGTTGTCCAGGAGAGCTAATCATAGGATGGAAAGTTACTGTTAAAGGTTCGCAACCACTTACGGTATCACTTACGAAATTAACTTCCGGTAAAGGATAAACGGTAATATATACAGAGTCGTGTGCGATTGAACCACATACATCCTGTACGTAAAGTATATAGTACCCAGTTTGTTGTGGATAGATGATAATAGGTGGGCTGAGTACATTTCCGTATTGGTCTTTAATAAGGTAAGGTGGTCCACCACCGTTAAACATGAAAGGTTGAAGTTCAACAGAACTACCGGGACATACCGCGTTGGGAGTTGCTTGTATATCTACACTTAATGGTGTTGAAACAGCAATATTTATAGTTAATGTGTTACTGGAACATTGATTGGCATCTGTTGCATAAACAGTATAACTTGTATTTGTTGTAGGTTGAACTCCTATGGCATTGCTACCAGGTTGACCGTTCCAATAGAAAGTATAAGGAGCAGTACCACCCTGTGCATTGACTGAAGGGTAAGCAAATTCTCCATGGCATATTGAATAATAAGTTTGTCCACTTACAACAACAGGGTCTGGTTCTGTTAGAGTAACACTGGTTGTTTTTGAACAGCCTCTGGAATCGGTAACTGTGATGTAGTATGTTCCGGCTGCAAGATTTTCGAAATGTCCAACGGTATCGGTTTGATTAGAATTAATACTATAATACCAGGTACCAACTCCACCAGTAATATAAATATCAATACTTCCATTGTTTGAACCATTGCAGGTTAAATTTGAATAATCAACATGGGTAATTACTAATTCTGATGGTTGGGGAATAGTTGTACTTGTTGTAGTTGTACATCCATTAGCGTCGGTAATAGTAACAGTTACAAAACCTGCACACAATTGATCGTTAGTAGCTTGATCGGAATTACCCGAACTCCAATTGTATGTGTAATATGGAGTTCCGCCATTTACAACGACAGTTGCAGAACCATTACAATCGCCATAGCAGAGTGTGGCTGTAAGTGAAGGAATAGTTGCTGTTAATGCCGGTGGTTCTGAAATTGTAACTGAAGTGGTTGCTGTACAGCCAGAAGCATCCAACACGGTAACAGTATAAATACCTGCACATAAATTATTCACTGTTTGAGCATTGTTGTTATTCGACCATGAATATGAAAAAGGTGCTGTTCCATTGGTTACACTAACAGTAGCAGAACCGGTACACTGGTTATTGCATAACAAGTCAGTAAAGGATGAAATAGAAGCTACAAGGGCGACAGGATCGTTAAGTGTATAGCTGTTTGTTGCAGTACATTCGTTATTATCTGTTAAAGTTACAGAATAGCTACCGCTGCATAAGTTAGTATTACTGGATGAAGTATTGCCATCGGACCACACATAGCTATAACTGGGTGTGCCGCCAGTGGCAGATACACTGATTATTCCATCACATGAACCATAGCAAGCAGGATCTGCTGTAGAAATAGTTTGTAATTGTAGTTGAGGGGGCTCTGTTAAAGATATGGTATTGGTTACAACACAACCGTTGTTGTCGGTGATGGTGACTGTATAGGAGCCTGCTGCCAGATTGCTGGCTGAGTTTGTGTTGCTCACATTCCCTGTCCATGCATAGGTATAGGGAGGTGTTCCTCCGCTTACATTTACTGTGGCTGTTCCGGAGTTATCGTTATAGCAAAGCAAATTGGTCTGATTTGGAATAACTACAATAGGGTCGGGTTCTGTAACAGTGAATGGATAAACTAAAGTACAGTTATTGGCATCTGTAATAGTAACAGTATATGAGCCAGCAGGGAAAGATGTTCCATTTCCGCTTGACCATTGATAGTTGTAGGGAGGTGTTCCACCTGATACGTTAACATTGACAGTTCCGTTACTTCCACTGGCACAACTAACAGGTGTTACGCTTACATTCCCGTTTATTGCAGGTGGCTGATTTAGTGTAATAGTGGTTATTGTAGATGGACAGTGGTTGTCGCTTACCTGTAAAGTAATAGTAATAGTTCCTGGATTTGCCCATGTAATAGTGTATGGTCCGGCGCCACTACCAGATATAATAGTAGCATCTGGTCCAAAATTCCATGTATAAATTGCAGATGGTCCGGCGTTTCCTGTAAAAGTGATGGTAGAACTTTGCCCATAGCACTGAATTGATGTTGCTGTAAAGGTTGAAGTAGGAACTTGTGTGAATGTAACTTGTACTTCATCATAACACTGAACACCGTATGAATTTGTTATATGCCACTGGAATGTATAAGTTCCTGAAGAAGGAACAGTTACATTTGCATTGGGCGAGTTGTTTGGCGTAAAGGTTACTCCGGGCGTTGAACATGTCCAGTAAGTATTATAGTCGCCAGGTTGAGTGGTTGCTGATAAAGTAGCAGAAAGACCACATACAGCAAAATCAGGACCTGCATTTGTAGAACATTGATTACATGGTCCTGGTGCTGTGTAGTTGACTTGATATGTGCATGTTTGATCTGCTGAAAACGTTGCTACTACCGTATGCTGAGTTCCGTCACTGTTTAGATTGTTGAGTGTATAATTTATAGGACTATTAAAAGGCGGGTTAAAAGTTTGTGTATTACTTCTGTCTGAAATAGTTAAAGTTCCAGTTGTTGGTGCATCATGGAATGTAATGGTTCCACTTACACTATAAGTATTGTTCGATGGGTTGCAAGCTGAAGCATTGGCAGTCATTCCAGTTATTTCGCATGGAGTAATAATAGAACAATCAGTACTTCCAGCACCTGGTTGTCCAGCATTTGATTGAGAGAAGCTAATTGTTCCAGGTTGATTTGAATAGTTTGTAATACACAACAAATAATATTGACCTGTTTGAGCATTTGAAATATGACAATATTCATATTCTGCAGGGTCGTAGCTACAATCAACCGTGTTACCTGATGGATAAAAATTAGGGTCACTGGTATTATTAGGACAGCTTGAGCAATTTGCTGTTAATTGAGCAGTACATGGTGATATGGGATCGCTAAAAGGCCCCCAACAAATAAAATCAATATCGTTACCCGTTGGCGATTGCATGTAAATAGTAATATCTCCGGGGTCTAGAATTTTTAAGTAATACCACACAGGGTTTGGTTGGGTATATAAACAAGCATAGTTTGGACCTGATTCGGCATTTGTATTTGTATTCATCGGAAATCCGTAAGTAACACCTGTACAAAATGGATCAGCTATATTACAACTTGTTGCATTCTGTCCATGAACACTAAAACAGGCAAACCCAATAAATGCTATCGAAAATATAATCTTTTTCATAACTAATTTTTTGATTTTTGAATGAACTTTTCACGAGCTGCAGTCTGTTTTTCTAATAATTCGATAAATTTAGAAACATATCCTTCGTACAAATATTTTGGGTAATTATTGGCATACATATAACTAAGTTTGGTTTGTGCATAATAAATTTGAAAATCGTAATATTCAATTCGATTGGTGTCGTTCATTATTTTATCAAATAGAAAATCTTTATATGCAAATTCCATGGCTTTTTGTTTGGCTTCTTTATCTGGAATAAGTGATTTAGTTAATATCTTTTTATTATTAACATAGAACTCATTGATATTTAAAGATTCAAGTATGGATTTAAAATCTGTTTCTGTTGGGTTTGCTTTGAAGTAAATGATTCCTGTAGTTTTGCCGTCAGCTTTATCTTTATGGATGGTAATTTTTTTTATCAACGTTGATGATAAGTTTTTTAACAAACTAATATCCTCTTCGGTATCATTTTCCAGGTAGAATGATAATTTCTTTAGATCCTTAGTTTCATAAAACAGATAGCTGTCTTTTTCCCAGATAATGGATAGTTTAAGTTGAGCAAAAGAAGATAAACTTATTGTACCTGCCAAAAGTAATATACCCAGAAAATGAAATGCTTTCATATAATCAATTTTTTTTAAGACGTAAAATAAATAAAAAGGTTGTTTTGCTTTATCATTGAATTGATTTTTTTTTCAACTTTACCTTTTTATTTGAATGAACATTATAAAAAAAAAAAAAAATACCAGTAATGGTTGGGAAAGTTGGCTTACTAATTATCGAAAGTCTTTTTTGTTGATTTTAATTCTTGCTTATGTTTTATATGGTAATACAATTGGTCATTATTATAATCTGGATGATGTTTTTGTGATTCAGAAAAACACACAGGTACAGCAAGGAATAAAAGCTATACCAGAAATTTTTTCCAGTCGTTATTTTGAAAACAAACAGGCCAAATTTGGTTATCGCCCATTAGCAAAAGCAACGTATGCTATTGAAGTTTCAATATTTGGCGTAAATCCGCACGTTAGTCATTTTATCAATGTATTGCTTTATGCTATTATGGTTTTTATTACTCTTATTTTGCTAAAACGAATTTTTTCAGAAGATATTAAGATGTTTTTGATATGGATGATATTATTAATCTGGATGTTTCATCCAATTCATACAGAGGTTGTAGCAAGTTTAAAAAATCGTGAAGAAATTTTGTATTTTTTATTTGGTTCCTGGTCGGGAATCCTTTTTCTTGATTTTATTAATGAAAATAGAATAATAAAACTAGTGTTTGCCGTATTTCTTTTCATGATAGCCTATCTTGCAAAGCAGAGTGCAATTTCTTTTGTGCTTATATTTCCTTTCATTTTTTATTACAGGTTCTTGTGGTCTTACCCGTTTAAGCAGCTAGTAGATGTTAAAACATGGTGGTCAAACAAGATAATACGAAATATACTTTTATCTTCTGTTTTGTTAGCTATTGCTGGCTATGTAATGTATAAATTGCCTGGTTGGATATTACCGCCAGATGAATTAGAGTTGTTATCGTTTGAAAATCCGTTACGATTTAACTTTATTCATTCACTTAGATTTTCTTATGCTGCCTATAGTTATTTGTTTTATTTGCAAATCTTGTTGTTTCCACATCCTTTGCTTTTTTATTACGGATTATACACTGTTCCTGAGTTGAATATCACAGATTTTATTGTTTGGGTTTCGGTTGGTTTGTATTTGCTTTTTATCTATTTAACATGGAAATACAGGAAAGTTAATCCTTATGCTTTTTTCGGTTTTTGGTTTTTTGTTTTGGGTATTTTTCCTTTTTCTAATTATATGATGGAAATTAATGGAATTGTTGCCGACCGTTTTGCACATGGACCATCGCTAGGCTTTGCTATTGTTCTTGGTTCTTTGTTTTATAAGATACTTTATTCAGAGGGTAATTTCTGGAAAAAATATAGGAGTAAGGCTAAATGGTTGTTTTTTGCAATTTTGGTAGCATATGCTATAAAAACCATTCATCGTAATAAAGACTGGCGTTCAGAAATGACGCTGTTTTCAAGAGATATTCAATATCTTGAAAATTCAGTGAAAGCGAATGATATCATTGCACAAACAATAATGGACAGAATTATGCAGAACAATCCTTTATCGAAGCCTTTTAATGAATTAAAGCCTTCGCTGGATAGCATTTTAAGGTATTATCAACGTTCACTCGAGCTATTTCCTAATAACCCAAAGGCTATGAACAATATTGCCAATATTTATATAAATTTTTACAATCAACCCGATTCAGCATTGTCCTATTTGTTAAAAGCTTATCCTTATAAGCCGAATAGTTTTGAACTGAATTTTAACCTGGCAATGTGCTACGAAATGTTAAAAAGGGATTCACTAGCCCTTCCTTATTATATAAAGGCCCTAGAAATAGAAAAGAATTTTCCCAAAGTGTGGCAAAGTGTAATTAATACATATTTTAAGCTTAACAAGAATGATAGCGCAAAGTATTATGCAGAAATGATGCTTGCATACGACAGTCTGTCTGACATTCCATATTCCTCTATTGGTTATTATTATATACTTCAAAAAGATACTGCTAAGGCAATCTCCTATTGGGAGAAGGCATTTGAACGGAATCCTACCAGTTACCAAAGAGCAATAAGTTTGGCTCAATATTTTACACGAAAGAAAGATAGTACGAAAGCGACATATTATATAGAAAAGGCAAAGCAGCTTATGCCGGTACAGCGTTAGCGAACGTAAAAGTCGAGCATTTTTTTATCTTCAATAAATCCTTCAAGATGGTCACCAATGTTGACTGTTTGAACTCCGCTGGGAGTTCCTGTATAAATTAAATCTCCGGTTTTAAAAGTAAAAAATTGGGATAGATATTCTATAATGTGTTCAATTGAAAAAATCATTTGTGCAGATGAGGCTTCCTGAATAAGATTCCCATTTTTATATAATCGAAATGGAATGTTTCTAACGTTTTGCAGTTCGGTTTTAGGAATGAAAGTGCTAATGGCAGCCGAGTTGTCGAATGCTTTTGCCTTTTCCCATGGTAGCCCTTTTTCTATACACTGAAGTTGAATGTCTCTCGCAGTAAAATCAATACCAAGAGCAACTGCATCAAAATAACGATGAGCAAAACGATGAGATATAGATTTGCCTAATTTACATATCCGAAATACTAGTTCTACTTCACACTGAATGTTTTGAGAAAAATTAGGAATAAAAAATGGTTCGTTGTTTCTTAACAGGGCAGTATCTGGTTTTAGAAAAAAAACAGGCTCATCGGGTAGTGGATTATTAAATTCCTGAATATGTAACGGATAATTTCTTCCTATACAGAATATCTTCATGCCACAATTTTTGAGTTTAGCAATTCAATTATTGGTTTTGTTTAAGTTTGATGTAAATGTCAGTAATTACTTTTTTTGTATGTTCAGGAAAATCAGCATTTTGTATCCAGCCAAAATATCCAGTATCCTTTTTCAAAACACTGGCTACTGTTTGACCTTTGTATTTACCAAAATTGAAGATTTCTTCGTTATTGTCGTTGTATATAATATGTCCATGAACATCAACATTTCTGTTGTACGATGAAAATTTGCTAAGTTCTTTAATGTTTTTTGGTAAATCGGGATATTTATCTAATTGAGCCTTAAGAATTTCGTAGGTAGCAATAGTATCGGCTTTCGAGCTATGAGCATCTGTCAATTCTTTTTGACAATAAAAGCGATAAGCTGCTGATAGATTTCGCTGCTCCATTTTATGAAATATTACCTGAACGTCAACAATATTTCGGCTATTAAGATTAAAATCAATCCCACAACGCAAAAATTCTTCTACTAAAATTGGAATATCGAATTTTAATGCATTAAATCCGGCTATATCAGCTCCTTCAAAGTGATGGTATATAGTGTGTGCCAATTCTTTAAAGGTTGGCTTGTCTTTAACCATTTCATCGGTAATATGATGTATCTTAGAAACTTGAGGAGGTATTGGTATGGTAGGATTGATTAAATAGGTAAAAATATGTTCGTTTTGATTTGGTTCAACTCTTAATATTGTAATTTCTACAATACGGTCTTTTACCAGATTAGTTCCTGTTGTCTCTAAATCAAAGAAGACTATAGGTTTTTTTAAGGGAAGGTTCATTTTTTTATTTTTTTCTTTAGATAAACATTATTAATTATTACAGTTTGAGTTGGTTGTTCATCTCTAATAAGAATTTCATGTTTATATGTTTCGTAGGATACACCTTTTATTTCAAAAATCCATTCACCAGGTGTTAGGGCAATAGTGTATCTGCCTTTTTTATTGGGTTGATATGTAAATACTTGAGTAAGATTATTTTTATTAGTTACTGTGATGGTTATTAACGAATCTACTTGTTTGTAAGGAACATTTTTCAGACTGTCGCCAACGAAAATTCCACCTGTGAAAACAACTGGTGTAGGTGGTACATCGTTGAATATTACTCTGTATATATCCAATCCGCCAAGGCTTGTTGAATCAAATTTGCTGATATAACCATAACGACTATTGGTTGTTAGTGCAATATTATAATTATCGTAAGTGTCGTTAATTGGATAGCCCAGATTAACGGGTTCTGACCATTTTCCGTCGTCAGTCAGAGTAGATTTAAAAATATCATATCCACCCATGCTGTTTGGACCGTTTGAACAGAAATAAAGTTTTTTTCCATCAGCTGTAATGTATGGATAATTTTCGTCGGCTGTTGTATTAATGATTTCGCCTAAATTAAACGCCTGACTCCATTTCCCATTGGGCAAGCGAAAAGCCATGTAAATATCAAATCCGCCCATACCACCCGGACGATTGCTAGCAAAAAACAAAGTGTCGCCAGTTGCCGATAAACTTGCTCCCATTTCTTCGAATTTTGAATTAATTGTTGAGCCAAAATCTTGGAGTTCTCCAAAATTTCCGGTCTTGTTTCGTTCTGAATAAAAAATGTCGTGAGGATTGCTGGTTCGGTTTACATGAACAAGCAAAATATTTCCATCTTTGCTGATACCTACAATTTCTTCGTCTTCATCGCTATTTATTTTTGAACTTGCAGAAGATGCAGGTCCCCATATTCCATTAGATTTTTTGCTGAAATATACTCCTTTGATAAATTGCTGAAAATCGCTGATGTATTTTCGAGCAGAAGCAAAAGCCATAAAATTTTCATCTTCTGTGATAAATGGATTATAATCATCTTGTGGTGAATTGATGTTTTTGCCAAGATTAATAAAGGTAACATTGACTGGTTTTGCTATTAATTTTTTTGCAGATTGTATGGTTTCGTATGATTTATCAGCAATAGCAAGTTCTTCGGGTTTTAGTTTTTTGGATGACGTGTATTTTTGAAGATATTCTTCTGCTTTGGAAAAATTTAAATTATGAAAATAAGCCATTGCAAGGTCGTAATAAATTGAAGGAGTAATATTGGGTTTAAGACTATCGGCAATTAGTAAATATTTTAGTGCTTCCTTTTTATTGTAGTTGGTTCTCAGATAGCAATAGCCAATACGGTAATTAATTACTGGGTCTTTGGAGAATTTTTTATAGACTTTTAAATATTGTTTTAAGGCTACTTCATAGTTTTCGTCATCAAAATTAGTGTTAGCATCGCTAAGAATTTCTTGTGCGATTAAAGATACACTTAAGAAAAATGTTAATACAAATAATAGAAACTTCATAGTTTTTAATTTTTTAATAATACATAATTTTGTTCTATTTCTGGAATATATAATGAACGGTCGTAAATAGTTATTTTTTCTTTGTAGTCGGCAAAACCTTGTGCTTTGATGATCAAATCGTATTCTCCTGCAGGCAAAGCAGCAACAAAGCGATTCAAGGTTAGATTGTATAAGTATTTGCCAAAAATGTTGCCATTTTTATCATAAATGGTTATTTCGGGTATGCTCATGGTAGCTTTCCATTGTGTTGAATCATTATTGTATTTGGCAAAAAGCGTGCCTTTTATTAAAGTCATGGGTGCATCTATGTCGTTAAATGTAATTTTGTAAATATCTTGTCCGCCCAGTCCTTCTTTTCTTACAGACGAGATATAAGCGTATCGGCTGGTAGGTGAAAAAGCTATTGAAAAATCATCGTCAGGGCTATTGATAGGATAACCTAAGTTTTGAGGAGAAGTCCATTCATTGGTAATTTCATTCAAGTAACTAACGAAAATATCAAAGCTACCAATGCTATTGTGACCTTGACTGGCAAAAAATAACGTTTTACCATCGGGTGAAATTTGAGGATATATTTCATCTTCTTTTGTATTAATAATTTCGCCCAGGTTTTGGGGTATGCTCCATTGCCCATTAGGTAAAAGTTTAATTACGTATATATCGCTTTTGCCGTATGAATCGCTTCTTTCAGCCGAAAAAAAGATGGTTTTACCATCTTCGGTGATGGAGGCCCCATTGGTTAATTTATTGCCAAGATTTTTAAATGTTGTATTTAGTGGGTCATATTTAAATTGTTTGTTTCTTAAAGTGGCAACATTGATATCGCTGTAAGCTCTGGCAAAATGACTGCACACAAATAGACATTTACCATCTGCACTTAAACCAACTCCTTTTTCGGGATCGAAAGTGTTTAAATGTTGCAGTGGTTTGGCAAGTGTCCATGAGTTTTTGTCCTGATAAGAAATGTAAAGGTTTTCATCAAAAGTTTGTGAACTTTCATCATAGCGTTTGTCTGATGTGAATATTAAAAATTCTTCGTTTAATGGTATAAGTGGTAAGAATTCATTAGCAGAGGAGTTAATATTAGGTCCTAAATTTTCGAACGAAATATTAACGGGTTTATTTAAGAGTTGAATGGCAGATAAGCACATGTTTATGTTTTTTTGAGTTTCGCTTATTTGTTCACTACTGGGGGATGAAGTGGATAAAAAAGTATTAAACATGTCAATAGCATCATTGAACTGATAATTAGACATATACATTCTGCCAATCCAAAAAGCTACATCGTTGTATTTAACTTCTTTTCCAATCAATGATTCCATTTGTCTTACTGATTTATCTAACTTTAAACCAGCCAAATAATTTGAAACAGCAAACTTGTATTTAAATTCAACATTGTCGGGTGCAAGCGTTAAAAGCTTTTCGTAATGTTCGGCTGCAAGTTTATAATTGAGGTTTCGCCAATGTTTTTCAGCTAATTTTTCAATGTCTTTTTGTGCTTGTTCCTGTGCGTTTAATACTAACACAGCGTAGCAAAAAATAAGAAGACTAAGAAAGATGGTTTTCATGACTAAATTTTTGAGCTAAGTTAATAAAAAAGGTGGTATGTTTTTACCACCTTACTATGTAAAATGTTGAAATAATTTTATTCGATGTTAATTTTCATGGGCATGATAAGCATAAGAGTGTCTTCAATCGTGTGATCTTCATCGGCAGCAAGGACCAATCCGGCTCTTGTGGGGTCAGAGAGTTCCAACACAACAGATGTTGATGTATGATTAGCAAGAATTTCCAGAAGGAAAGATGATTTGAATCCGATTTCCATAGGTGTCCCTTCGTATGAGCAAGCTAATTGTTCTATTCCTGAGGTTGCCAGATCATAGTCCTGAGCACTGATAGTTATTTGATTGGGAGCAAGTTGAAGTCTTACTAAATTTGTTGCAGGGTTGGAAAAGATGCTGACACGTTTAATGCTGTTCATGAATTCTACACGGTCAATTAACAATTTGTTCGGATTATCAATAGGAATAACGGAATTGTAAGCGGGATAAACTCCTTCTATTAAACGGCAGGTTAGTTCTGTTCCTGAAAGGTTAAAATAGGCATTTTGTTTGTCGAAAGAAGCTTTCACAGAAGTTTGTGATTTGTCAACAATTAATTTGAGCAGATTGGCAGATTTTTGACTAAGAATGAAAGAGTCTGTAAAATCAACTTTAACGTCGAATCTTTTATATCTTACAAGTTTATGTGCATCAGTTGCAACAAAATTAAATTCAGTGGGTGAAATATCAAAATAAATACCGTTCATGATGGGACGGAGATTATCGTTTGCAACTGCAAAGATTGTTTTTTGAATTCCTGCTAGCAAGGCTTCACCAGAAATTTCGAAAGTGTTAGCATCTTTTTTTAAAGAAGGTACTTGTGGAAAGTCATTAAAATCGTAACCAACTAACGAATATTTACCGTTTTGGGTGGTTATTTCAATGTTCTGAGTTTCTTCATTTATGTTAAAGGTTATGGGTTGTTCGCCAAATTCTTTGATAATATCCAGCAATTTTTTTGCATCAATGCAAATTTTTCCACTACCATCAACATTATTAAGTGTAAGCTGAGTTGTTAATGTGTTGGCTGTATCGGTAGCTGTAAGTTTTAAGACAGTGCCCTCTATTTCGAATAGAAACGTTCCTAAAATTGGAAGGGTGCTTTTTGACGGAACAACTTTATTTAATTGCTGCAATTTTTCGTATAATTCAGTGCTCGAAACTATAAATGTTATCATAATCTGTTTGTTTTATCATTTATAAAATGCAAAGGTATAAAAAGATACAAATAAATCCCTGTCTTATTTCAATAATATTTTTGAACAAATCTAAGTGATTTATTAACAGTTTATTTATTTGCGATTATATTGCTTAATTTTTCGAAGAAAACTGGATATTGGCGATTCATTTCTTCTCTGATAGCAAGAAAATATTTTTTTCTTTCAGGATTTTTTTTGCCTTTGGGAGCTTTTAGAATCTTTTCGTAAAGACTGTTATGAAAATCTACTACTTCTTCTAATAACTCTGTAACCTTTGATTCAACTTTTTCTCCATGAAATCCTACTGCTAAAAAGGAATCATTAATTACTTCCTGTGTTAAAAAATTAAGATCCTTTTTTAAATTGCGAATACTTGCCATAATCTTATTATTTTTGTGCAAAGTTAATGAGGACTTTATTTTTTTCCAAATCTAATGTTTTTTGCTATATTAATATTTGCCATAGTTGAATTAAGTTTTAGCTGGGCTTTTCATAAGTCGTGGTCAGGCTCATTTAAAAAGATAACAATTGTTTCCTCTTTGCCAGCTTTTATTTTTTTGATGTATATTATAGGTATGTTTCTTTTTCGGTATGATATTCAGGAAAAAACTACCTTATTGTTTTATTTTCTTACATTCTACATGTTATTTTTCATTCCCAAAATGTTCTTTTTAATTTTTTATACAATCTTTTCAATTCCTTTATTAATCAGAAAGTTTCATTTTTTGAAACTTACTAGAAAAGTGATTTCTTCTGCCGTTTTGTTGTTTTTTTTCATTTATTTGTTGCTTGCAATTTTTGTTGGTTCCCAAAATATTGAAGTAATTCATCATAAAATTGCTGTTAAAAATCTACCACTAGCATTTAATCATTTAAAAATTGTTCAACTTTCCGATTTGCATGCGGGTAGCATTCCAAATAAAATAACTTTTTTACATGCTATTGTTGATTCTTGTAATAAGCAGCAACCAGATATTATCGTTTTTACAGGTGATTTGGTTAATCAATATTACGAAGAAGCAGAGGGTTTAGATACCATATTTAATAAGTTACAGGCAAAGTTAGGAAAATTTGCAGTGTTGGGAAATCACGATTTTGGTGATTACTCTTTATGGAAATGCCCGAATGATAAGGAACGAAATCTTACTAATGTTATTTTTGCTTTGCAAAAAATGGGCTTTACTGTTTTAAGAAATGAACATGTGTATTTAACCAAAGATTTTGATAGTATTGCTGTAGTTGGCGTTGATAATTGGGGGCATAAACCTTTCAAGCAATATGGAGATATTGAAAAAGCTGCAAAAGGTTTAACTGGTTATGCTATTGTATTAAGTCACGATCCTACTTATTGGAGCGAAAAAATTCGAACTTTACTGCCATTTTCTTTTACTTTTTCTGGTCACACTCATGCTTTTCAGTTTGGTTTTGTTTGTGGTAATAGTGCATGGAGTCCTGTAAAATGGAGATATAATGAGTGGTGGGGATTGTATCATTATCTTGATTCATACCTGTATGTTAGTAGAGGTATTGGAATGGTAGGTTTTCTTGGAAGAATGGGAATGTATCCGGAAATTGTTTCAGTTGAATTAGTTTGTAACAATGAATGATATTTGGAACATACTGGTTTCGGGTTGGAAAATTGTATTGTTGATATTGATTTTTGTCAGCATAATAGTTTTATTGGTTCAACGCAAGGATCCTGTAAAAACTATTGCGTGGATTGCTATTATTTTGCTGATACCTTTTGTGGGTCTTGTTTTGTTTTATTTCTTTGGACAATCTTATCGCAAGATGAAAGTTTTCTTTCGTAAGGAATTAAGCGATTTCAGGCAGGTAGAAAAACATTTATCGTGGCAGAATAAGCATTTAATACATAATTTACTTCAAAATGATCCTGATCTGATTTCTAAAATTGGTGCGGTAAAATTACTATTTAACAACAGCAAAGCACTCATCACTATGCACAATAAGATAGAAATATTACAAAATGGTGAAGAAGTATTCCCATCTCTGTTTGAGGCTATTGAGCATGCAAAACATCATATTCATGTTCAATTTTATATTATTGAAGAAGGAGTTGTTGGTAATCGGTTAAAGGATTTATTAATTAGAAGGGCGAAAGAAGGGATTGAAGTAAGAGTTTTATACGATGATGTAGGTTCATGGGGATTAAGTAAAGAATATATTAATGAGTTGAAAAAAGCAGGAGTTGAAATAGAAGTTTTTCTGCCTGTTCGTTTTCCACGTTTTGCTCAACGAATAAATTACAGGAATCATAGAAAAATTGTGGTAGTAGACGGGAAAATTGGATTTATAGGTGGCTTAAATATTGCCGATAGATACTTGTTTGGAACTTCTGAAATTGGTGTATGGCGTGATACACATCTAAAGATTGTAGGCACTGCTGTTCAGTCGTTGCAATTAATTTTTTTGACAGATTGGCATTTTGCAACCAATCAATTGCTTTCATCGGATGTGTATTTTCCTGAGTACAAAACCAAGGAAAGATCTATTGTTCAAATTATTGCAAGCGGACCAGATTCAGATTGGAATAGCATTATGCAAGCCTATTTTTATCTAATTAGTACTGCTAAACAGTATGTATATATGTCAACACCTTATTTTATTCCTAATGAAAGTATCTTAACTGCAATAAAAACTATTTCACTGAGTGGTGTAGATGTGCGAATTATTTTGCCACATAAATCAGATTCAAAACTTACCTATTATGGTTCTTTATCGTATGTGCCCGAATTGCTCGAAGCAAATGTTTCTGTGTATACCTATAAAAAAGGCTTTACACACAGTAAGGTGCTTATTGTAGATGATATTGTTTCTTCAGTAGGTACTGCCAATATGGATTTGCGTAGCTTTGATCAGAATTTTGAAGTAAATGCTCTAATTTACGATAAATCCATTACATTAAAATTGAAAGAGGCTTATTTCGAAGATTTGAAGTATTGTGATAAAGTAATACTGGAAGATTATCTGGCAAAACCATTTTTCAATCATCTGGCACAAGGTATTGCCAGAATATTTAGTCCTATTTTATAATTCATTGACCATTTTCTCCAGACGGTTGTATTCTTTCTGTTGTTGTTCAGTTGTAATTAAAGGTTTAGCTACCTGCAACATTCGTACAGAGTAGTTTTTGTCTTTTGCTTTGATACCTATTTCTATAATAGATAGAATAATTGAAAGATTGTTAAGATTTTTTTCGTATTTGTGAATGATTTCAATGAATTGTTTATTAAGGGCTTCGTCTGCTACTTTGTTTTTTACTCCTTCGATTGCTATATGTAGGGCTTTTTCAAAATAATCAGGAATTTTATAAGCTTCTTCTAAATAATTATTGAGTTGTGAAATATATGTAGAATACTGCTTCACTTTGTAATAGCCATAAAACTCAGTAATAAATGCTGTTTTCCAAAAGTCCAAATGCTTAATGGTAAGTGATTTTAGATATTCGTTTAGATATTTTTCTGCTTTAAAATCTTTTTGATTCATCTGAGCATACAACGTCTTAATTAATGTAGAACAAAGAAAGTTATAGGTTCTGTCAAATCCATATTTTCGAATAAATTCATCAGCATGCTGTAATACAAATGTATATTCTCTGCTTTGAATATTGGGTTGGTAACGTTCCATTATTTGAAAATTCATTTCACTAAATAAACATGTATCGCATTGTGTTGTGAAATATTCCTGTATATTATATGGGTAATATACTGATGCACAGGCAAGGGCATATTTGGCCAGAAAATCGGGCTTTCGGTTGCCATTTTGATAAGAACGCAATAAAAAGCCGAAGTTATTCAATGTGTCTAAAGCTTGTTTGCCAACTCCAATAAAAGTTGCAGTGTCGCATGCACCAACATACCGATGTTGGATTTCGCCCTTGTAGTCAATAAATAACAGAGTAGGGTAGGCCGATATACCATATTTTTTTGCAAATTCTTTTCCTTCTCCTTTTTCCATATCAAGGCTGTAGTTAATGAAATGTTGATTGTAAAAATCTCCTACTTTTACATTGGTAAAAACATTTTTTGCCAACCATTTACAAGGCCCACACCATGTTGTATAACAATCAATAAAAATAAGTTTGTTTTGTTTTCTGGCTTCTTCTTTTAAGGAACTTATGTTTCCTTCAAAAAAAACAATTCCTTGTGAAAAAGCCTGAAATTGAACTAAGCAAAAAAATATCACTGCTTGTTTCATGAAAATAATTTGTTAGTTAATCTTCTAAATTTATGCCAATTTAAGGTACTAATGCATTTCATCAAAAAAAAGTATTGACTGGTTGAATAAAAAAACAAAAATATCAAAAAAAAATCAGTTTTTCATTAAATATGGAACAAGGTTAAATAATATTTTATAGTTTTGTGAGCTAAAAAAGAATGTTATGAATGAAATTAAACGTACATTAAGGGACTCTAAAACGGCAAGATGGTTTGCTTTAGGGTTGATTTCTTTGACGATGTTTTTTGCGTATTTTTTTGTAGATGTAGCATCGCCATTACAAAATCTGTTTGAAAAAACTTATAAGTGGACACCCGAAGTATATGGAATGCTAGGTGGTTCTGAATTCTTTTTAAATGTATTTGCCGGCTTCCTTATTTTATCTGGGATTATTCTTGATAAAATGGGTATCCGTTTTACGTTGATTACCTCTGGCATTACTATGGTTCTGGGAGGTGCTTTAAAATATTATGCAGTGACTTTTATTCCAATTGAATCAAGTGTTTCTATTTTTGGAATGCAGCTTCCAATAACAGCTTTACTTGCTTACATTGGTTTTATGATTTTCGGTGTTGGAGTAGAAATGGCTGGTATCACTGTTTCAAAAACTATTGTTAAATGGTTTAGAGGAAAGGAACTTGCTTTAGCAATGGGACTTGAAATGGCAACAGCTCGTTTGGGTGTTTTTGCTGTTTTTAGACTTTCACCAATCTTTGCAGAGCATGGAGGAGTTTCCAATTCTGTTTTCTGGGGAGTTGCATTTCTCGTAGTTGGTTTACTTTTATTTACCATCTACACCTTTATGGATGCAAAACTTGATAAACAAGAAGGAATTAAAATTGAAAAAGGTTCTGAAGACGAATTTAAAGTTAAAGATATTGGAAAAATATTATCCAACCCTGGATTTTTAGCTATTGCAGGTTTATGTGTTTTGTTTTATTCAGCCATTTTCCCTTTCCAAAAGTTTGCCACTGATATGCTAGCTTCAAAATTACATGTTCCATTGAAAGATGCAGCAGCGTTGTTCTCATTTTTCCCCATTGGCGCTATGGTTCTTACACCTTTTATTGGTTTTTTCCTTGATAAAAAAGGTTTAGGCGCAACATTGATGCTATACGGTGCCTTATTGTTAACAGTTTCACACCTTATTTTTGCATTGGTGCCTGCCGAATCGTTCAATTATTTCATTGCAATTGCAACGATAGTGATTTTAGGAACTGCATTTTCTTTGGTGCCAGCTTCTATGTGGCCATCTTTGCCAAAAATTGTGGAAGATCGTTATTTAGGTTCTGCTTATGGTATGATTTTCTGGATACAAAATTGGGGTTTGCTGGGTGTTCCTATTTTGATTGGTTACGCGTTGTCTGCATCTAATCCAACCATAACACCCGAAGCTTTAGCACAAGGTGCTGTATACGATTATACAGTTCCAGAATTAATTTTTGCTGGTTTTGGTATTCTTGCTGTTATTCTTTCATTTGTTCTTAAAGCAGTTGATAAGAAAAAAGGTTACGGATTAGATTTGCCTAATATAAAGAAATAATACTTGTTATTTTAGAGTAGAAAAGCCGTGTCGAAAAGGATACGGCTTTTTCTTTTTTTATGGTGTAGCGTCCCCAAAAGTGTGTCCGTATGGTAGGTTTTCAATGAATTAACAAGAAAGCTATTAAAAAAAAGGCTGCCTTTTTGAGACAGCCTAAGATTTCAATCATATTCTAAAATTATTTCTTTTCTCTCAGTAGATAGAAGAATCCTTTTTCTTCATAATTCTTCTCTTTCTTATCTGTTGCTGTGATAACGTAATAATATACACCCGGCGAAGCATCGGCACCATTGCCGTTGATTTTCCCATTCCAGCCTTTGGTTA
>FWWL01002000.1_pt1 | contig 45106 bp, 26 predicted proteins | sample 2228331 | NCBI WGS metagenome assembly FWWL01 (sample SAMEA103939775, study PRJEB20133) | metagenome | reverse complement strand
CAGGCCGCGATCAACTCGGCCACCTTGCGCTTCTCGGCCTCGGGCAGCACGATGTCCTTCAGGCGCAAGTGGGTCGTGGTCCGCTCGGTCAGGGACTCCAGGGCATAGCGCAGTTGCGACCGGCAGCCCTCCTCGAGCACGTCGTGCGTCAGCCTCGGATGGTCCAGGTCGCGCGCGATAGCGAGGTTCACCGCGACCAGGACCGCCAGGGTCTTGCCCGTCCCCGACGGCCCCGCGAACAAGAACGTCTCCCCCCGCCAGCCGGCGGGTCCTTCAACTGGATCAGGTTGTAGCGCAGGAGCGGCCCGGAAGCCTGAAAGGCGCGGCGGGCCACGATGCGTTCCTCCATGTTGTGGCAGAACACCTCGAGTGCGAGACCGACGGTCACCCCGACCTCAAGCCGCCGTTGCGCGCGCCTCCCGATGACGCTCGACATGCGGGGCTCGATGTGCCGCGACAGGGCCAGGACCACGCATTGCAACTCGAATCGTCCGAGCCGGAAACGCCTCGCCACCGCGAGAAAGCGAACCGCGGGTCGCCGTTTCCAGCGCTCCAAACGTTTCGAGTATCCCCAGAAAGTTGTTCGGATGTCAAAAGAGCGATCGCATCAACTTATCATCCCCTGGCTCGGACCGGGGTCCTAAAGGAAAAAGACAACGATCTCTCCCGGCTGTCTTGGTGCGTCAAATCGTTCTTCGACGACACACCTGAAACGAAGGTGCGGGCACGACCGGTGATACAGTTCCGTTGGCTGTTTCTTTTGCGGCAGGGTCCTAGTGAGACAACGGACGCTACTTTTCGTTTCGTTGGGAGTCATTTCCTGTTCCGGCGGAGGTGGGGGCGTCTCGGCGGAGGTCGGTGACGATGGAGGTGGAGAGGTGGATCTTCCCGGCGTGGACCAGTCGCCAGACCCGGCCCCCGTCGTTGAGGCCGACAGCGGCGATGGTCTGGACGCGCGCGATCACGGGCTCCCGCCCGAGGGGGGGTGCGCCCCGGAAGAGTGGTCCTGCACCGAGAATGGGTACGTCCTACGCATGTGCAAGGATGGCCGGTGGACGGAGGTCGCCTGTATGGAGGACGAGCGCCGCCTGTGCGAGGCCGGCTCCTGCGTGGACCCATGGCACTACGGGAATCCGGCCTGGGGGACCTGTCCGGACGAGCCGCTCGCCACGGGCGGGACCCTGGCCCAGAAGGCGGCGCGCTACGACGCCATCGCGAGGCGACTGCACCTCCACCCACAACTGAAGTGGGTCATGGGCGTCACCCTACCCAAGGTCGAGGTCTCGTGCCCCGAAGGGGTCGCAGGCCCCTGCTACGATGCGGCAGTCCCGGAGGACGAGGCGACCTGGGCGGACGTGGAGCGCTGGCACACCGGCGAGAACGATGGTCTGTGGAGCGGGCTCTACCTCGCATCGCAGGCGTACCGGTGGGCCGTTACAAAGGACTCCGAGGCCCTTGACACCATCCGTATCCTGCTCGAGGGGGAGGTCACGCGGATGAAGGTCACCGGGGTGCCAGGGGTCTTCACGCGGCAGTTCATCCCGCCCGGCGTGCCGGGGATCTCGTGTCCGGAGGAGGATGCGGCCTACGTGACCGACGTTGAGAAGGACGACAACCGCTGGGTACAGGTCCGCGAGGATGGCTGCGTCTGGGTCATCCCGCACGACACGATGCAGTGGACGAAGACGGACCACTGTGGGCTCGAGGAGTTTGCGGGCTTTTGCTTTTTGGACAACGTGAGCCAGGACGAGTACGCGGGGCACATGTTCGCGCTCGGGGCCTTGTGGCGCCTCGTGGACGTCCCGGACGTGCAAGAGACGGTGCGCGACCTCATCGAGCAGGTGGGCGTGCACCTCATGGAAAACCACCTCGCCTTTGTGGACTGGGACGGGCGCATCACCGAGCACGGCAAGTTGTGGGCGACCTCGTTTGCGGACACGCCAGGGTTTCTAGCCGCGGAGTCCCTCGCCTTCCTCAAGATGGCGGTCGAGGCCACGCAGCGCGAGGATTTGCGCGACTTCTACGACAACTGCCTGCTGCAACGGTCGGGGCCAAGGCCCTGCCTGCCGTGGCCGATGGAGGCGGAGGACCCCAAGCCCTACACCGAGTTCTTGCCCATGATGTGGGCGTACGTTGGCGAGAAGGGCGGGTGCAAGAGCAACTTCAACAACTTCTCGATGGTGATGTCCTACCTGCACCTCCTCCTTTGGTTCGAGGGGGACCCAGAGGTCCGGGAGGTCGCACAGCAGGTCCTCGACACCGAGCTGATGCGCTACGCGAGCCCGAGGGCCCTGATCACACACAAGAACGCCTGGTTCAACTTCATCTGGGCTGCTGGCAAGCGTCTGGGCCCTCAAAGCGATGGCCCGGCGCACCAACCCGTCGAGGATGCGATCTGTTCCTTGAGGCAGTTTCCGCTATCGAAGCGTCAGGCGGCCCGCAATACGTGGGATGCCTACCCTCACTATTGCGAGGGGCGGCTCGGGGGGTCGCAGACCGAGTTCCCGATCCCGGTGGCGGAGCGCTGCGTGAGGACCTTCTTGTGGTGGGCGAGCCCTTACGACCGCGAGACGTGCGACGACAAGCCCTGGGAGGTGCGCCAGCCCGCGGACTTCTTGCTTGCCTATTGGATGGGGCGGTACTACGGGTTCATCGGCGAGGAGATGTGAGGGCAGGTTGGGCCAGGACGATCTCTGGCCGTGGCGGATGGACCGACGAGGTGAAACAATGGCGATCCAGACGAGGTTCACGAAGTTATTCGGGGTCGAGCACCCGGTCGTGGGCGGGGCACTCATGCACCTCTCCCGTGCCCCGCTGGTGGCCGCGGTCTCTCGGGCCGGAGGGCTCGGGGTCCTGGCCTCCGCCATCTTCCGTGACCGCGAGTCGTTCCGCGAGGAACTGCGGCGCATCAAGGACCTGACCGACAAGCCCTTTGCCGTGAACCTGAACCTGTTCCCGATGATGCGCCCCGTGGACAACCGGGACTACCTCGACGTCTTGGTCAAAGAGGGTGTCCGCATCGTCGAGACCTCGGGTCACGAACTGCCCGAGGACCTGGTGGCGGACATCAAGGCCGCTGGTCTTCTGTGGATGCACAAGAGCGCGGCGGTGCGGCACGCAAAGCGCGCGGAGCGCCTCGGGGCGGACGCGGTGACCGTGGTCGGATACGAGAACGGCGGGGCCACGGGGAAGTACGACGTGACCACGATGGTGCTGGTCCCGGCCACGCGCGAGGCGGTGCAGGTCCCGGTGATCGCGGGGGGCGGCATCGTGGACGGGAGGGGCCTGGCCGCGGTCCTCGCACTCGGGGCCGACGCGGCGATCATCGGAAGCCGCCTCGTGCTGACCCATGAGTGCGGCGTGCACCCCAATGTGCAGAAGGCCTTGATCGAGGCCAGCATCTACGACACGACTTTGGTGATGCGCTCGATCGGGATGACGCACCGAGTGCTCGTCAACGAGGCGTCCCGCAGGGTGATCGAGATCGAGTCCCGCGGAGGCGGTCTCGAGGAATTGTTGCCCCACATCATCGGCGAGCAGACACGCAAGGTGTACCACGATGGGGACGTGGATGCGGGGATGAACTACATCTCGCAGGCCGTAGGCCTGATGCACGACGTCCGCCCCGCCGGGGACGTGGTGCGTGACATGGTGCGCGAAGCAGAAGAGATCTTCAGACGTTGGGCGGCATCAGCGTAGGCCGAGGGCCCACGCGAGACCCACCTTTCCCACCAGGAAGGCCCCATAGCCGACCAGGAAGAGCCCCGCCACCCTGGGGATCCACACCGCGCGCGGACCCAGGTGGATGCGTCCGCGGTGGGAGAGAAGCGCCACGATGGTGAACCACGAGAAGACCCCGACGAACACGCCGGTCGCGGCCAGGGCTCCTTCTAGCCGGACGAGGTCGGCCAGAGCCGTGCCCGCGAGCAGGACCCAGGACACCACCAGGGCCGGGTTCGCCACGCTGATCGTGATACCTGTCCCGACATAGCGTGCCAAGGTCCGCGCCTCGATGGGTCGCGGCGATGAGGGATGCTCGAGGTCCAAGGGTCTGCGCGTGGCCGTGAACGCCCCAAAGAGGATCGCCATGACCCCTCCGACCGCCAGGAAGGTCTCCTGGAGGTGGGGCGAGTGCTCGAAGACGACCCCGAGTCCTGACACGACCGCGAGGCAATAGGCGAAATCCACGATGGCCCCGCCCAGACCCACGGCAAGGGCGCGAGAGAGGGTCTTACGGACCGCGGTGTCCGCGACTGCGGCGCTCGCGGGTCCCAGGGGAAGCCCGGCGACAAGCCCAAGCACAAGCCCCCGGAGGAACGCCTCGAACATCGTCTCGCCTGCTCCGCGCGCCGGCTTTGCACCTTATCAGAGTCTCGCCCGCATGACCAGCGTCTTCGACTTGCCTTGACCACGGCTTTCCAGGTAGCGTTTCCCTCGATGAGCCGGACCGAGCGAGTGGTGGTCGCCATGTCCGGGGGCGTGGATTCCTCCGTTGCTGCGCTCCTCCTGAAACTGGCGGGACACGACGTCATCGGCCTTTCCCTCCGCCTCTACCGTTGTCCAGCAGAGGGGACGCACGGCTGCTGTACCGCCGCGGACCGGCGCGACGCCCGGGCCGTCTGCGAGCGCCTCGGCATCCCGCACGAGGTCGTGGATGCGACCCAGGCGTTCCACCGTGACGTCATCGAGCCCTTCGTCTCGTCGTATTTGTCCGGCCGGACGCCTTCTCCCTGCATCGCCTGCAACGAGCACGTCAAGTTCCCGTGGCTCATGCGCCAGGCGCTCGCCCTTGGTGCAAGCCGCATCGCGACCGGTCACTACGCGCGGGTTGGCCGAGGGCCAGACAAGAGCCCCGCGCTCTTGCGCGCGGAGGACGCTTCGAAGGACCAGTCCTACTTCCTGTTCTCAATCGGACGAGATGTCCTGGAGCGCCTTCTCCTCCCCATCGGACACCTCCGGAAATCCGAGGTCCGGTGCGTGGCCCGAGAACACCGCTTGCCAGTCAGTGACAAACCCGAGAGCCAGGAGGTCTGCTTCGTGCCACCAGAAGGGTACGTCGCGTTCATCGAGTCGCAGGCCCCAGAGCGACTGCCTGGGCCGGGACGCTTCGTGGACCAGGAAGGGCGCGACCTGGGCTCGCATCCAGGGTTCCATGCCTTCACGATCGGCCAGCGCAAGGGGCTGGGCCTGGGGGGTGGGCCGCGTCGCTACGTCACCGCCATCTTCCCAGAGCGCAACGAGGTGGTGCTCGGTTCCGTGGGCGACCTCTTGCGCAAAGAGTTTTTCGTGTCGGGCCTGCGCCTGCTAGACCACGCGCTCGAGGAGGCGCTCCTCATGGGACAACACCCCCGCGTTCTTGTTCAGGTCCGCTCCCGCCACCGCGCCGCACCGGCTCACCTGACCCTTCTCGAGCCGGCACGGGTTCGCGTCGTTCTCGATGAGCCTCAAAGCGCCATCGCCCCAGGGCAGGCGGCCGTTTTCTACGACGGACTCCGCGTACTCGGCGGTGGGTTCATCGAGCGAGATGCGCCGACCACAGGCGCCTGATGCTCGAGGGGCGTCCGCTTCCCTTGCGTTTGCCCATTTTCGTAGGTTTCGACTATGCTTGCGTTGGCTGGTTGTCTGGGCTCTGGGTGACGATGTTTAGACGGGTTGAAGCGATGGAGGGACCATGTTCTCCGTCCACATGATTGGATTCGTCGGAGTCCTGGGGTCGGTCCTGCTGCTCCCGAGCGTCGTTGGCCTCGACCAGGTTGAGGAGGCAGCCAGGGAACAAGCCCTCAGGCGGGTCGCGGCCACGCGCTCCTCCGTGGCGCACGCCCTCCAGGCCCGGCAGGCCCGGCAGGCGCTGGTGGCGAACCTGCTCGTGGAGAGCGAACTCCTCGCGGCCATGGCCACCCTCGCGGAGTTCCGTCAGGACCTCGAAGCGGCGTATTCTAGGGCGTACGAGCAGGCCGCAGGGACGAGCGTTTCCGCGGTCGAGGCCCGCGAGCGCTTCATCCGCGAGGTCCGAAAGGACGACGTGAGCCTCCCCGACCTGTTTGCGTCACACTTTGCTGCCCAGCTGGAACGCCACCTCGGTCACAATGTCTTCGGGCCGAAGGGCCGCGATGCCTTCCTGGCCGAAGAGGCGGACCGGTTCGCCAAATGCGCCGCCTTTGGCGGGGTGGACCAGTGCCAATGGGATTACACCTATAACACCTTGCCGAAGGTGTTTGCGTGGATAGCCATGACGAAACAGATCACGGTCGAGCAACGCGTGTTTGTGGTCGGTCCGGACGGAGTGGGGCTCGCCGACTCAGGAAACCCGCAGTGGTCCAAGGCCAAGGGCTTCGGCCAGAGGACGCGTCTACCTATGGAGGCAATGAGAACAGGACTCCCTGTGCGGGGACTTGCCCTGGTCGAGGAGAACCGCTACTTCGTGGCAACAGCCGTGCCGATCCTGCATGAGGGGCGCACCCTCGGGGCGGTGCTTGTCGCTGACCCAATGGACGAGCGGATGGCCCGTGAGGACAGTGATGTGGTCGGCGCGGACGTGTTGTACGTGATGGGTGACAAGGTGGTCGCGGCCCCGCTGGCCGCGGACATCGCGAACAAGCTTGCGGCGGACCCCCAGTCCGTCCCTACGCGAGCGACAGCCTCGTTCCGTCTTCTGGATGATGAGGAGTTTCAGGACCTGCGCGTGGTGGTGAGCCAGGACCTCGGGACCTTCCTCGCCGTCTTCAAATCGGCCGAGACTAGCGTGCTCCTGCTCCACCTGCTCTTGACCGTCATCGCCGTGGGTGTGCTCCTTTGGCTTCTGCACACCTTCTACCAGCAGTTTGAGGCTTTGGACCAGGGCGTACACGAGGTGATCAATGGCAACCTCGACTACCAGTTCCCCTTCGACTTCAAGGAGGACCTCGCACGCAGGCTCGGACAATCATTAAACCTGATGAGCGCTGTGCTCCAGGGGCGCCCGCTCCCCGAGGAGGTCGAGGAGGAAGAGGCCGGGAAGACCTCCTGGGCCGCCGAGATTCAGGTTCTCGATTCCGGCGAGACCGAGCCCGAGTGGGGTGAGAGTTCCCGTCCCACCGTCGCGTGCGATTTCAACGCGGCACGCTCGCTCGCCGAGGAGCCAGCGGACGCCTACTACAAGCGCATTTACGCCGAGTTTTTGGATGCGCGGCGAGCGCTCGGACTGCCTACCGAGGGCATCAACTACCCCAAGTTCCTCGAGCGGATGGTCAATCTGGAGCAGGGCCTCAAGAAGAGATACCGGTGTCCCATGGTCCGGTTTCGGGTGAAGACTCGCGATGGGGCCGTGGTCTTCGAGCCGATCCCAGTGCGGAAACTGCCGCACTGACGCGCGCCCTACACGGTGCTGGGCCCGGCCTCGATTGCGATGCCCAGGGCCCTGCGCAGCACGAAGTGGTCTTCCGAGACCCCGAAGCGGATGACCTCCCCGAGGCGCTCCTTCTTCGGAAGCCCCGAGAAGGACAAGTCCTCCGCACCGATGATGGTCATGGCCACGTCGAGGTTGCCGCACACGAGGACCCCCGCCCGGATCGCGGTCCTCTCGATGGCCGCGAAGTACTCCTCGAACATTCGCCCGAAATCCATGTCGGGCTCGCTGGCCTCGAGGTCCGCCATCAGCCGTGACAACTGGTTCTTCTGGGCCTGAGGCATGCGGCGCTCGATCAGACGTACGAGATCTCCCACGACCTGCGCCCCCGTAGTCACCACCGTCTCGGGTTTGGCGAACTTGAGCGCCGCGGCCATGAACACCTTGAGGTCCGTGAGGCTCGTCACCGCAGCGAGGAAGTGCCTCGGGTGGAGGTACGACAACTGGCGCCCGACCAGGAACGCGATCTCCCGTTCTTCGCGTCCGGTCAGCATATCCGCACCCACGACCAGGGCCGGCGGGACCAAAAACTCGACCTTCATCCCGATGGTCGCGTCGTCCCGATACACCCGGTGTTGCAGCGCGCCCAAGGCCTTGGAGACGGCCCGGTACACGTTCGTGAACAAGAGTTTCTGCTCGAGGTCCAGTTCGTTTTTCTTCTTGAGTCCGATGTCCTTGAGGTCCTTGGCCCCGAGGTCTGCTCCGAGCCCCTGGTACAGCACCTGGAGGATGGCGCCCAGGATCGGATTCTCGTTCTTCGACATCAGGTGCGATTCCCAGCGAAGCGGGTCGATCGTCCCCTTGAACCAGGGAAGGCTCGGCTCCAGGTTGCGCTCGAAGAACTCGGCCTCCTCTTGGTCCGCCTGACGGAGTGCCACGAGTGCAGAGGCCGTCATGAACGCCTTGTCAAAGTCCTGGCGATCGCGGAAGATGCGACGCATCGCCTTGAGAGATGGCGCGATCTCAGGGTCCAGGGGCTTCATGCCCACGATAGTCCGGTGCTCCTCGACCGCTTTCTCGAACTGGTCCCCAGTCATCTCGTACAACTGGGCCAGGATCGCGTGGGTCCGGAGGTCGTCGGGCCTCAAACGGGCCGCCATCGCGTAAGCAGGGATGGCGTAGTCAATCTTCTTGAGTCTTGAGCGGTACACCTCTCCCAGCGCCGAGTACAGGCGGAACTCGAGGTCCGAGAGGCCGCGGTCCTTGACCCGCTCGAGCATTCTCCGGTAGGCTTCGGCCTGCTCCTCCCACTTCTTCGCCGCGGTCAAGATCTCGTCAATCGCCCGGAACGCCTCCAGACGGTCCGGGTCCGCATCCAGGGCCAGGTTCAGGTACTCGACGGCCTTCGTGTCGTTGCGGAGTTTCTCGCGGTAGATCGCCGCGATGCGCATGTAATGCAGGGCCCGCTTCTCGGGGCTCTCCTCGACCGCTGCGAGACGGTCCAAGGTGTACAAGGCGTCTTCGATTTGCCCACTCTCGAAGTACAAATCGAACAGTCTCAACAGCGCCACCCGTCCGTCCGGGTTGACCTCGAGGGCCTCCTTGTAAGCCGCTGCCGCCCCGTACGTGTTCCCCATCTTCTCACGATAGATATCGCCAATCTCCAGCCAAATCGCGAACTTCTCGAACGGATCGGTCTTGGAATCGGCCAGGGCCTGGCGATAGCGAACGACCGCGGCCCAATCGCCCCTGCGCTCGGCCACTGTGGTCAGCATCGCGAGCGCGCGCTCATCCTGCGGCCGCGCCGCCCGCACTCGTTCGAGGTACGAGACCGCGCCGGCCAGGTCCCCGAGTTCCAGCGAGACCTCCCCGAGCGCGAAATAGACGTTCAACAGGTCCTCCTCCTCCACACCCATGTCAGGTCGCTCCCCGGTCACCTCGAGAACCTTCAGGAAGTGGTCCTTCGCCAGTTGCCACAACTGCTTGCGCTGGTAGAGACGACCGAGGCCCATCAGGATTCCCGGGTGCTCCGGGCGCTGTTTCGCAGCACTCTGATATTCGCGAAAAGCCTTGTCGTAATCAAATAGATTCTCGGAGCACAGCCCCATCTGGTAATGGATCTCCGCCGCGCGCCTGGGGTCCACCGCCACGTCGGTCTCCGCGAGCAGGAGGTCGAGCAGGGGAAGCGCCTTCTCCCACTTGCGCGCGGCCACATACGCCTGTGCGAGCGACAGGGCCACGTCCGGCATCCGCGGATTCAACTCGAGCGCCCGCTCGAAGTGCTCGATGGCGCGGTTTCGGTCTTTGAGCCGCGTCAAGTACACCTCACCCGCGGCGGCTCGCAACCTCGCCCGTGCCTCGTCGTTCCCGGCATGGCCTTCCTGCATTAGATACACCTCGGCGACCTTCTCCCACTCTTCGAACTCCGCGTAGATGAGCCGCATCTTCTCCGCGGCTTCCTCGTTCAGCGGGTCCACGCGCAGCACGTCCCCGAGGAGTTTCAGGGCGCGGTCCGGGTTCTCGAGGCGCTCCTTGACCACCGTGGCCGCCTTGAGCATCAGGTCCGCGAACTCCCGCTCGTCCGCGTGATCCTTCCAGCGGAGCAGGGTCTGAACCACGTCCTCCCACGACTCGATTGCGGTGAACAGCCGGACGAGTTCGGAGTACGCCTCGACCACGCCAGGGTCCGCGTCGAGCACGCGCTGCCATGTGGAGATCGCCGAGTTCAAATCCCCTTGCTGGTCGTACACGCGCGCGATGCGGGCCAGGAGCGCGACCTTCGAGGCCGCATCTCCTGCCCTCGCCACGCGCGACTCCAAAAGGTTGATCACGCCGTTCCAGTCCTCGAGGTCCCCGAGGAGCCTCAAGCAGGTCTCCGCGACCTCGTCGTCCTCGGGGGTCATGTCGAGGATGCGCTGGTAGTACTCGAGGGCCGTTGCCTTGTCGCCGAGCGCTTTCTCGTACAATAGCCCGAGCCTCTCGCAGAACAAAACCCGGTCCGGCGTTTCGGTCGCGTAGTCCAAAAGCCGCTCGAACACCTGGGCCAGCCCCTTCCAGTTGTCGTGCTTGCCGTACAGGGTCTGAAGCCGCTGAAGCGCGGTCTCCTGTCTCGGCTCCAGTGAGAGGGCCGCCTCGTACGCCGCGATGGCGCGCTGGTCGTCCCCGATCTCCTCCTCCAGAACCCTTGCAATGCGAAGCCGCGTGGCCACTTCCTCGGCGGGTACGAGAGGGGCGAGGGTCTCGAGAACAGAGACCAACGCCTCGAAGTCGCGCCGCCCCTCGTGCAGGCGGGCCATGGCACGCAGGGCGTCCACGTGGCCTTCGTCCAGTGCCAGGACGGCCCGATAGGCCTCGATCGCGCGGTCCGCGTCCCCGATGTCCTGATCGAGCACCTGGGCGGCCCGCATCTGCATCTGGACCTTCTCGAGATAGTCCGGGGTGATGCGGGCGCGGGTCTGAAGCGTGCGGACAAGGTCCTCGTGCCGTGCCAACTGGGCGTACAGCTCCGTCAGGGCCGCGAGGGCCTCCTCGTCCTCCGGCCACTCGACCAGGACGCGCTCGTAATATGGGGTCGCCTCCTCGGGCCGCCCCAGCCGCCGCCACAGGCAGTCCCCGAACCGGAGCAGATGCTCATGGCGGGCTGCCGGTGTCATCCTCTCCACGACCGGCTCGATGGCCGCGACGTACTCCTCGTATCCCCCAGTCGCCTCCGTGAGCCTCCAGGCCTCCCCGAGCACCATGTCTTCCTCGGGCTCGACCTGGGCCGCCTTGACCAGGGTGTAGAAGGCAGCAGCAGGGTTTCGCAGTCGCTCCTCGTAGCAGCGGGCGAGTTCCAGGAAGTTCGCGACCCGTTCCTCGGGAGTCCCGAGCACCGCATCACGCCGAAGGAGCAACTCCGCCAGGTGCTCGAAATCCTCGATGCGCGTATACAGGCCATGCAAGCGCTCGTAGGTCTCGAGGATGACCCGCCTCACGTCCTCGGGAAGCGGGCTCTGGGGCGACACCTCCCACAGACCAAGAACCCCCTCGAGGGTGACGGTCGCGGCCCGCGCGTCCCCCAGACGGTCGGCCTCGATATCGCCTGCCTTCATGAGGGCGTGCGCCCTTGCGAGAAGTTCCACCTCGAGGGCGGCGCGGCGCTTGATGACCTCCACGCACTCCGCCCAGGCTCGCGTGTCCTCGTAGAGGCGCTCCAGGGCGGCCAGCGCCTCCGCGTGGTCCGGCCTGGCATCGAGGACCCGCTTCCACCTCTCAATCGCACCGTCCGGACGCGGCAGTTCGTCCGTGAGGAGCCGCGCGTGCTCCACGAGTAGCTCCTCCCCGCCCACGAGGTCGCACAGGCGGTACAAGACCTCTGACAGGGCCTCTAGGTCGCCGGACTCCCGATACAGGCGCCGCAGGGCCTGAAGGGCCTCGACGTGGTCCGGTGCGGCCAAAAGGAGCCGCCTCCAGGCGTGCTGGGCCTGATACGTGTCGGACAGGTGCTCCTCGCTGATGAGGGCGATCTCGCGCAGCAAGGCCACGACCCGTTCCCCATCGCCCTGAACCAGCGGGATTTCGCGCTCGCAGGCCTCCACGCAGGCCTCCCAGTTCCCGCGCGCGCGATGGATGCGCTGAAGCTCTCGCAGGGCGGTCACGTCCTCGGGCTCAATTCGCGAGACCTCGTCCCACAGTTCGAGCGCACTCTCGACCTGGCCCAGCTCGCGCTCCGCGATGCTCGCCATCCGCCGGAGCAGACCCGCCCGCTCCGCGGCGCTCCCCGCGAGCGATGCCATGGTATCCAGCACTTGGAAGAGGTCTCGCCACTCCGAGCGCGCCTCGTGCAGGTCCACGAGGGCCAAAAGGGCCTCGCGGTTCGTCTCGTCCAGTTTCAGGGCCGCGCGGAACGCCTTGACCGCGCCATCCGGGTCCTCTAGGCGGTCGCGATTGAGGGCCCCGATCCGCAGGTAAAACCCGACCCGCTCGTCATCGAACTCCGCGGCCTCGGACTCCTGCTCCAGGATGTCAAGCAAGGAGGCCCATCGTTCCTGGGACGCATAGAGGGAATCGAGCGCGGCCAGGGCCTGCCGGTCCTTCGGGTCCACCCCGAGGACCCAGCGATAGACGGCCTCGGCCTTCTCGAGGTCGCCTAGGCGGTCGCGCGCGCACTCCGCTGCCTTGTGCCAGAGGGCCACCTTGCGGTCGTCGCGTTGGGCCGCTGCCGCCGCGTCGAGCCAGATTTCGTGCAGCAACGAGGGTGCGCCGATCTCGCTCGCGAACTGCTCGATCTGCATCACGAGCGCATCGTCCTCGGGGTCCTCCATCAAAGCCCGTCCCCGCCACTTCAGCGCCTCCTCGAACCGTCCCAGATCGTGGCACACATCGGCCAGTTTCAACAGGACCACCTTGCGGTCCGCGGGGTCCTCGAGGACCGGAAGCGCGGCCTCGTACATCGAGGCCAAGGCCTCGAAATCCCCCGCCTCGCGATAGATGGGCTCCAAGATATCGAGGATCTCGGCCCGCAATCGCCCCGCGTCGAAGGTTGCGCGCAGGCCGCGCACGGCCTCGGGATGTCCCGGCGACAGGTAGAGCACCTCGCGCCGGGATTCCAGCGCCAATGCAAACTGCTGAAGGTGCCTCTCCACGATCTCCGCGTGGCGGAGCAGGAAGGGGACCTTGTCACGCGGGTCCGAGGCCGCATCCACCCTCGCGCGGAGGATGCGGGCCAGGTCCTCATAGCGCTCCATCTCGGAGTAGAGGTCGTCCAGGGCCTGGAGTGCGGTCGCGTTGTCGGGGAAGGCGGAAAGGACCGCCTCGTACGCCTGGACCGCACCCTCCTTGTCCGCCAGGCGGTCTCGCAGGATCGCAGCGGCCCGGAGGCTCAAGTCGAGGGCCTGCGGCATCCCCTCGATGCTCGCCACGGCCTCCCGGATCATCGGGGGCACGTCTGCCCACAGGTCGTACTCCGCAGCGATGGCCTCGGCCCTGTCCAGGGCCTCGGGCCGGAGCGGGTCTGTCAGGAAGGCGCTGCGATAACACTCGAAGGCCCGAATGGGCTGGCCGAGGTTCTCGGCTGCGATGCGTCCCATCTCCATCAGGTGCGAGACCTTGCCCGCCGGGTCCTCCTCGCGCTCCGCCAGGACCTCCCTCACCACATACAGGCGCTCCCACTCTCCCGCTTCCGCGAGCGCAGGCCCGAGCACCAAGAACGCATCGCCCGCGGCCTCGCCCGCGCGTACCATCCCCTCGAGGGCATCGAGGACCTCGGGATGGCCCGGGTGGGACGCGAGCACATCCGCGTACGTGCGCACCGCGCGAGACGAATCCCCTAACCGCTGTTCGAGCAGGCGCCCCATCCGCACATGGACCACCAGACGTTCCTCGTCCTCGGTCAGCGAGAAGATGCGCTCGAGCACCCGGTATTGGTTCCACCAGTCCTCCTGGGTCCCGTACAGCCGATCGAGGATGCGAAGGGTCTCGACCCTCTCCGGCGAAATGTCGAGCACCTGAAGGTAGGTCTCGATAGCCTCGGCCGTGTTTCCGAGTTGCTCGTGAAGGACCTGCCCCTTGGCCGACAGGGCGGCGATGCGTGCCTCGGGGTCCTGGGCGACGTCCGCCTTGCGCTGGAGCGTCTCGACGAGGTCCTCGAAGCGTTCGAGGCGGCGGTAGAGGCCCTCCAAGGCCTCGATGGCCCGCAGGTTGGTCGGGTCGAGGTCCAGGACCTGGCCATAGAGCGCGATGGCCTCGTCATGCCGCCCGAGCCGCTCCGCGAGGATATCCGCGGCCCACAGCAAAAGCCCGGCCTTCTCTTCCGCGGAGAGAACGAGTTCGGCCTTCCGGCGCAAGAGGGACTGGAGCGGGTCCAGTTCATCGTCCTCGTCGTGCATCTCGATCAGGGCCCCCAGGGCCTCGATGTCCCCAGGGTCCATCAGCAGGACCTCGTTGAAGTGGCGCTTCGCGAGGTCTCGCTCTCCCGCGGCCCGCGCCTCGGTCGCGATGACGCGGTGCGTCTCCTTGCGTCGTTCCTCGTCCTCGATCTCGAAGACGTGCTCGCACAGCACCAGGATGCCGTCCTCCACGGCCCCCTTGGCGCGCCCGGCATCGAGGACCGCCTGCACCAGGTCCGCGCGCCCAGGGGCGGTCGCGAACGCCCTTGACCGGACCTCGAAGGCCCGCTCGAGGTCGCGCAGGTGCTCCTCGTACAGGGAGGCGATGGTCTCGTAGTAGCGGATCCGGTTCTCCGGGTCCGGCTCGGCCTCAGCGAGGACCTCGTACACCTCGACGAGACGGGCATGTTCACCCCGCTGCTCGTACAAGGGCAGGAGGATCGGGGCGATGAGGACCCGGACCTCAGGCCTGGGGAAGAGGCGCTCGAGTTCTCGGAACGCGACCTCATGGGATGGGTCCTCGGCGAGGACCGCCCGGTACACGAGGACGGCCCCCTCGAGGTCCTGAAGCCGCGTCTCCAGGACCTCCGCGAGCCGCACGCGCAGATAGGCGCGTTCCTCGCCGGTTTCCGCGAGCCGCACCCGCTCCTGGAGCGTGCGGGCGAGGTCGTCCCAGCGCTCCGCCCTCGTGTAGTAGTTGTCCAGTTCCCGGTAGGCGGGCGCGAACTCCGGGTCCATGTCGAGTACCAGGCGCACCGCCTGGATCGCCCCCTCCACGTCGTCCAGGTGGTCCGCCATCTCCGAGGCCATCTTGAACGCGTAGGCAATCTTCTCGCCCGTATACTCCGAGACCTCGTAGCGTCGCCGATAGACCTTCAGGAGTTCTGGGTGGTCGCCCGTGCTCTCGTAGATCGTCTCGAGCGACTCTAGAGCCTCCTGGTTGCGGTCATCGAGCGCGAGCACCTCGTGATAGCAGCGCCGGGCCTGGTCCAGGTTGCGGACCCGGTCCCAGTAGATCCGGGCCAGCCGGAGTTTCAGGTCCACGCGGCTCGCCGGGTCAGCGATGGCGTTCGTGGCCGCCTCGAACCGCTGCGCGAGTTCTCGCCAGGCCCCGATGATGCCGGCCGTGGCTTCCGCCTGCTCCCACGCCCTGCGGTCCGCGGGCGTGACGGCCAGGATCCGGCACAGGGTGCGGAAGCGCTTGCGCGGGTCCGGGGCCCTGCCTGCATACAGGTCGTGGAGGGTCCACAGAAGCGACAGGGTCTCCTCGGAATCCCCCCTCTCCAGGGTCTCGATCTCGATGAGGTCCGCGAGGTCCGCGAAGCGCCCGAGGGCCTCGTACGGTCCCTTCAACAACTGCACCACGGCGAGCCGGAGGTCCTCGACCCCAAGCATCTCCTCGAGCCACGCGAGCGCTTCAGGATGATGCGGCACGTATTGGAGCGCTTTGGACCACGCCACCACCGCGGACATGCCCGGCCCGGCCACCCCGCATGTCAAGACGCCGATCCGGGTGTGGAGGTCGGCCAGGAGATCCGAAGGAATCCCCGGCAGTCCCGAGAAGACCTCGACCTGCCGCCGCAAGAGGGACAGGAGGTCCTCGAATCGGCGTTCAGCAAGAAAGACCTCGCCGAGGTCTTCGTAAGCCTTCGCGTCTTCGGGGTCATCCGCGAGGATGGCCTCGTAGGTGGCAATCGCCTCGTCCACGCGGCCGAGGTGGCGATACAGGACCGCCGCGATCTCGAACTGCACGGCCCGGCGCTGCTCGGCGCGGCGCTCCAGGTCGAGGCGACGCCTGAGGATCCCGACAAGGGCCTCGTAGTTTGGGATCTTCCGATAGAGGGCCTCCAGTGCCGCGATGGCCTGGCGGTTCACGGGGTCGAGGTCGAGGGCCTGGGTGAAGGCACGCAGGGCCTGCTCGTCGTCGGCCAGTTCCGTCCCGTAGATCTCGCCCACGCGCAGCCAGGTCCGCACCTTCAGTTCCCGCTCGGGGATGACCTGGGCGGCCTGCTCGAGGACTGCCACGTAGGTGTCCCAGTTCTTCGAGGGCCCGGCCAGCCGCTCCAGTTCCTCGCGGAGTTCGGGGTTGAGCATGTCCTCCTTGAAGGCCTCGACGTACCAGAAGAAGGCGCGCTCGAGGTTGCGCAGGTGGCGCTCGTGGACGTGGGCCGCCTCGATCATCAGGGCGAGACGACGCTCGCGGTCTTCGGTCTGGGCGATCGCCACGTCATACACCGGCGGAAGGCGCTTGTAGTCGGACAGTGCGTGGTACAGCGCGATGAGGTCCGTGGCCGCCCGGAGGTTGTCCGGGTCCTGCGCGAGGACTGCTTCAAGGTCCTTGACCGCCCGGGCCGGCTGGTTCAGTTCGTCCCGCCACAGGGAGGCCAGTTTGAACAAGAGCGACTTTTTCTCCTCGGGGTCGGTCACCGAGCCGACTTGGGCCTCCAGGGTGCGCGCCAGTTCGTCCACGGTTCCGAAGGTGCGCAAGAACCACTCGAGGTCGTCCCAGCGGTGCTCCGCGAGGTAGCGTGCGCGCAGTTCTCGGCGGGCGCGGTCGTGGTCTGGACGGACATCGAGGATGCGTCGCCAGGTGGCGGTCGCCTTCTCGGTGTCGCCGGCCCGAGTGCCGTACACCTGCGCTAGTTTCTCGAGCAGGAGGACCTGATCCGTCGGGTCCTTTGCCAGGGCCACTCGGCGTTCCAAGACCTCGCACAGGTGGGGGATGTCCTTCTCGCGCTCGTACAGGGCCTCGAGGTTGCGCAGGGCCTCGGCGTGGTTCGGGTCCGTCTCGAGCACCTGTTGCCACAGGGAGATGGCGACAGGGACCTTGCGCAGGCGCTCCGTGGCGATCAAGGCGAGGTCTGCGAGCAGGGCCACCCGGCGGGAAGGGTCGGTCTCGCGGTCCACCTCCATCCGGCGGATGCGGATGAGGTTCTCGTAGTCGCGGCGCTTGTCGTACAGGTCCTTCAGTTTCTCGAGGATGTCCTGGCGGCCCGGCTCCAGTTCGAGGAGTTCCTCGTAGGCCTTGATGGCCTCGAGTGTATTCGAGAAACGGGTCTCCATCAGGCGGGCCTGCACCTCGCGCAGGCGCACGCGCTCGGCGCGGTCTTCGGTGTGCTCAATCTTGCGGGCCAGGACCTTTGCGTAGTCAGGCCATCGCCCGGCGGCCTCGTAGCGCTCGAGCAGGGCGTCCATGGCCTCGCGGTTGCCAGGGTCCACATCCAGGATCTGCTGGTAGGTGGCGAGGACCTTGGGCTCGGCCTTCATCTGGTCCCGGAAGAGCGCAAGCATCTTCTGAAGGATTCCCACCCTGGTGGCGGTGTCGCCCTCCGGGACGCGGTCAAAGCGGGCCTTGTAGAGGTTCGCAAGGGAGGGCCATCGCGCAAGCTCGGTGTAGAGACGCTCGAGTTCCGCGTCGGCCTCCGCGTCGTCGGGCCGCTCCGAGGCCAGGGCTTGCCAGTACGACAACTCCTTGCTTTGGTTCTTGAACTCGCGGGCCGTACGGGCGAGGATTCGCAAGGTCTCCGCCGGGCCGTGCCCCGCGCGCTGGGCTGTCTCGTTCATGAACTGCTCAAGGCGCAGCCAATTGCCCCTCGAGGCGTAAAACTGGCGGTAGAAGTCGCGCCACACCTCAAAATACGGGGAAGACGCGTCCAAGGCGCGCAGGTAGAACTCCGCGCGCACCATGTCGTTCTGGGTCTTCCAGGCGAGCATCCCGGCGTGGTAGCCCAGGACGGGTCCGGCCTCGGACTCCCGGGCCTTGCGGAAGGCCCGGTCCAGCACGCCCAAAACGGCCTCCGCGAGGGGGCCCGGCGTTGCCTGTCCGACAAGCCCCGCGAGGAAGGCGTCCAGGACCTCCGGTCCCCCGGCGATGGCCTCCGAAAGCGCCTGTTCCAGGGGTTCAGTCGCAGCGGAATCGGCCTCGAGAGACGACAGGATCTCGCTGATGTCCATCACGGTCCACCTCCGGCTGGGCGGTGATCGGGAGAGGTCATGGGCCGTTTGTAGCAAAGTCGCAAGTGATCGGCAAGGGGATCGGTGATTTCTGAATTCCCGTCACGGGATCAGCAGCGCGACGAAACTAGGCGATTTGGCGCCGTTTTGGGCAAATCCCGAGCAGGTGCCCGCGGCCCCTGGTGGTCAAATCGGTCGAAAAAGATTCCCCGAGTATTCGCGGATTTGCGAAAGTAGACGGGGAACTGGGTGACTAGGGCTGGACCTGGACCGTGACCGTGGCCTCGTCGCTGAAGAAGTAGCCGGTCGTAGGGTCCCCGGCGTACACGACCAGCCCGAAGCGGTATGGCCCGGCCACATCCGGCGTCACGGTCACTTGAGGCCCCGTGTCGGCCACATTCAAGAAGATGCGGCTCCCTGGTGGCTTCTCGATCAAGAACCACCGGAACCCGTTGTTCCCGGTCGGGAGCGAATAGGTGCCGCCTTCGCTCTTCGAGCCATCGAGCACAAGCGGTTGGCCGACCTTCGCGCCGGAATAATCTTGTGGCGTTCCGGGGTTTGCCGTGGGCAGGGTGATGCCCTCGAAGTCCTTGCGCCCCTCCATCTGCACGACCGCATCCACCGCGGAGTCTGTCAGCGGGTCCCGATAGGTGATGTGCAGCGTCGCGGCGACCTTTGGCTGCTCGTAGTCGGTGCGAAACTCGACCTCCATCGGCAAGAGCCCCCACGCCGGGACCTCGTGCCCCGGGTTCGGAGGATTCGTGACGATGAAGGCATCCGGGTCCACGGTGGGCCACTGCTTTTGAACCTCCACCTTCAAAATCGTGAGGGGCCCATTGCCCCTGTTGGCCACCACAACGGTCTTTCGCTTGGTCTCACCGGGCAGGGCGAAGAACATCAGGGACGAGAGGAACGGGGGGGCGACATCGAACTCCCCCTTGGCCACGCCCCCGCACAGCAAAACCTCCTTTTGGCCGGGGACTCCCGAGGCCGTCGTGTACTCAAACAGGAGCGTCCCATTGACCCCCTTCGCACCCGGGGCCGTATAGGTGACCGCCACATCGAAGGAAGGGCGCTGCGGGTTGAGGGCCGTGGGCACGTCCGAGGGGAGCGGGGTCCCGTCATACTGCCCGCACCCGGTCTCGTCCGGCTCGTAGCTTCCACCCGCCTGGTACCACTCGACCGTGTAAGGGCCATTCGCGGGCGTCACCTTGGGCTTGCGCACGTTGACCTGGCCGCCACCCACCAGTTTGACGGTCAGGACCTTGGTGCACTCCTGGCCTTCCTCCTGGACCTTGCTGAAGTCCACACATCCTGTGCCCACCGCTTGGTCCGGGTACGAGACCTCGATATCGCCATGGCCGGAGACGAACCCGCGGATGTGGATCGAATACACGGGCGTGAGCGGGTCATTGGAATGGATGAGGACGAAGTTCTCGTCAGGCTCGGCGTCCTTCGGGACATAGCGGATGGTGAAGGTCGCCTCCTCGTCCCCCAGGCCGGAGCCCTTGGGGTAGATGGGCTTCTCGACCTCAAGCGGTTTGAAGATGCTGAACTCGTCGTCGTTCGGGTCCTTCAATTCGAGCGGCTTCATGATCACCAGGGCGTCCGTGCCCGCGTTCGTCACCCGGAACTCCATGGGCCAGGGCTGGCCGATGGGCGTGATCGCGTCCACTGGCCCAGGCCCGGTGTTCACGACAATCTTCGGGGCGAGCGATTTCGGCGAGACCGTTGCCCGGAACGTGGGGTACTCCGGGTCGTTCGACACGATCACGAGGGTTCGGGACGCGCCGAGGGTGCTCCCGGGCGTAAACGAAATATCGAACTCGAGCCGCTCGATGATCGCCCCCTCCGCCGGTCGAATAATCTTCGGGAACTCGGTACCCCGCAGGTCGAGGGTGAACTGGGGGTTGTCCCCCTCGAGCCGCACCTCGTCAATCCGGAGCGGGGCGTAACCGACGTTTCGAACCTCGATGGTCTTCGATTCAGCCACGCCCGAGAACTCGATGGTCCCATCCGGGCTGAGCGGTACCGTGGACTGGCCCTGGGCCCTCACGAAGACCGCGATCTCGGGGAGGCGCGTCTCGGCCGCCTGGGAGCAAGCGAGGGACGCCGCAGCGATCCCCAGGAACATCGTCTTCTTCATCCTCGTCTCCAGCAAGTTTGAACCGTGGGAGGTCACTCCTTCAAGCACAACGTCTTGTAGTGGACCTTGATCTCGTCGTCCGGCTGGGGCATGCACGGACCACCCTCCTCGAAGATGACGCTATTCGACAGCCCGTCGTACGTCCAGCCCTTGGTGCACGAGGCGCCGTTGACCCACACCTTCACGGTGCCGGGGTCCGCGAGACGGGTCAAGAAAAACTGGACCTTCAGGCCAAACGTGATCTCGCCGATGTCCGCCATGGTCGGACCATAGTCACTGGCGCAAATATCTCCGATGATACCATTTGTCTCCTGCGAGACCTCGATATAGCGCTTGCCAGGTTCGGCCTCCTGGCAGGTACTCGGGTTGGCCCCGACGATGGAGTGGACATGCATCATGTTCACGTTATGAAACCCTTTGATACTCTTGACGAAGTCTATGTACGTGGCCACGGCGCCCGGGCTCTGGTCTTCCTCGTCCGACAAAATCACGATTTCGAGTTGCGCGTCGTCGCGCAGAAAGCCCTTGTTCCACCCCCCGCACGTCTTCTTGCCGTCGTCCCCGGCCAGGCAGTAGTAGGGACAAGAGGCCGGGTCCGGGCAGATGGACTGGTTGTTCTTGCAGTCGTTGTCGGTACTACACCCAACCCCAGTATCGGACGCAAGCGGCGCCGACAGAGCCACCTGGGCCGCGAGGAGTCCGGACTCCTGCTCGTCCGAACAGGGCCCGCTGAATCCACCGCAGTGCGGACCGCCCCCGCAACCCAGTTTCGCGAACTCCGCGAATTTCTCTGGTGTACCCGAGGTGGGCGTCAGGTACCTCGGCATCTTCTTTGGGTCGCCATAATTCAGTTCACCGATAATCTGGTCATCAACCACATTCACGCCGATGACGCCGATGTGATAGTCGTTGTTCCAGACCTTCGCGTTCTTGATGAAGTAGTCGTAGGCCGCAGACAATCGGTCCTGCTCCTCGCACATGGACCCGGATTCGTCAATCACGAAGAGGACGTCCACGGACTGCCCAGATACCTGCTTGAAGATGTCCGTCTGCTCGGTCTCGTAGGTCCCCTCGCCCTTCAGGAACACGCTCACGAGAGGGGCGCTCGAGTCCGTGCTCTCGATCTTCACCGTGCAGTTGTCCGGCCCCTCGTCCTGCGGGGCGTACGCTACCTCGAAGCAGACAGGAACCCCGGCGGAGAGCGTCTTGGGCAGGGCCGGGATGTTTTTCTTCTTGAACTCGGGCGAGCAGCCCGCGGTCGAGATGTTCGAGATGGTCAGGGGCGCGGTCCCCGAGTTGTAGATACAGACCTTGTACGTCTTGGAATAGCAGCCAATGGTTACCACTCCGAAGTCCACCTCGCTGGGCATGACGGTGATCTTGGCTACGCCGCTTTGGGCTTGGAGGTTCGGCTGGCATCCGGCCATCCCGGGCAGCCCGCTGCCTGTGCAGGCCGGCACGACCTTGAACTCCTTCAACTGGGAGTCCCAGACCTGCACGCTGAACAGGGCCACGTAAGACATCAACTGGGCGAAGATAAATTCGTTCTGGGGCGGGGTGAAGCGGATCTTGAAGTCCAGGGAGGACTTGGGCTTGAGGCCGTCCTGGACCGCAGGGGGCAAACTTAAGATGGTGAAGACCTGCGATGGAGTCCCCTTGCCGGGCTCCGCACAGGACGTGGAGAGGCCCAGGAACCCCTGGCAGTCCTCGACTCGGGCCGTCTGGAACGAGCAATAGCCCGAGCCGTTGTTGACGAGTTTCATCGTCATCTCTTTGAAGTAGCCCTTCGGCACCACCCCGTAGTCGAGTTTGCCGGGCACGAGGACCGGCTCGCAGGTCGGGGTCCCGCCGCGCGTAGCCTTGAGGTCCACGTTGACCACGGGGTTCGAGGGGTCATTGGACCGGATTACGAGCCTCGCGGTCGCGGTCCCGGTAGCAGGGCCCTTGTTCGTGAACTGCACGATGACACCACGGCTGTCGTTGCCCGCAATCACGCACTCCGGACCCTTGGAGGCGCAGTCGGTCGCGGGGTTGAAGGACGCAAGGGTGGGCTTGAACTTCGGGTCCCCGACGATGGCGAACTCGCCCAGGGGATCGTCCTCGATGGCGAGGGCCGCGGTGAACTCGAGGTCCCCGTTACCCATGTTCACGATGGTGAGCGTCTGCTCGCCCGTGACCATCTGACCGATCACGCTAAAGTCCAGCGGGTTCGGATACACGTGGATGAACGGGGCGGCCACGCGGCCCCGGATCGCGATCTGGACCGGGTTGTAAAGGGGGTCGTTGTTCGAGATCACAAGCCAGCCGATGGGCTCGCCGGTGTCCGGGATGGCCTTCGTGGGCGTCCATGTCACCTGGAAGGTCCTGCTCGTAGGCACATCCGCGAGGTCCGGGTAATCCGGGAACGTGTCGGACTTGAGTCTCCATTCCTCGGCTGGAAGCGAGGCGACCGGGTTCCCCGCGGCGTCCGCGAGGCCCAAGTCCCCGTTGCTGCCGACCGCGAAGGTGACCCCACCCGCCGGGATGACAAGCATCGAGTCCTCCGGGACGACCGAGAAACCCTGGTTCTCGATGGTGACGGTCTCGGAACGCCGCTCGTTCAAGGGCACGTCCCCAAAGTGGATCTCGCCGGGGAACGCAACGATCCGCGGGCCGACCTCTTGGCCGCGGAGGGTGCAGGTCACGACCTCCCTGACGCCCTTGGATTCCGTGTCCACGACCAGGTAGCCCTCGTCTGCGCCCCCGCCCGTGGGCTTGTACTCATACACGAGCCCGACGAACTGGCCAGGCCGGACCGTCACCGGGAAGGACGCACCGTCCTGGATGACCGGGTCCCCGACCTGGTGGAAGTCCTGGCTGGAATCCGCGCGCAGATAGGGCAGGCGCTCGATGATGATGTCATCCGACCCGTCGTTGCGGAGGAGGAGGTCTTTTGGCGGGCTGACCTCACCGCTGCGCACCTGGCCGAAGTCCAGGGGATTGGGGTTGCAGGTCAGGAAGGCCACCTGGGCGACGGAGTACAGGGCGATGCGGGTCCGATAGCCCTGGGCCGCGACGTTGTGGCGCACGATGAGCGCGCCCTGGTCTGCGTCGGAGTCCTGAGGGGTGTAGTGAATTTGGAGGGTGACGCTCTCACCCGGATTCAGTAGCTGGGTCGCCAGCGGGTCGAAGGTGAATTCTGGGCTGGTGCCTGCCTCGCGCTCCACCGCCTCGATCCGGATGACGCCACTCATGCCCACATGCTTGAGCACTACCGACCGGTGCACGGTGTCTCCCTTGACGACTGTGCCGAAAGACACCATGTCTGGGTTCGCCTCGAGCACCATGTCGGACGAGATCCGCCCGCTACTGCAGGTCTGTGCCGCAAACGCCGCGGCCACGACCGAGACGACCCGCCACCTGACCTTCCTCATGGCCGAAACCTCCTGCACCGACCACAAACCCGTCCACGCCCCCGCGCATGGTCAATGAATGTTACCAAATCTTGCCAGGAATTTGGTCAAGGAAGATTTGCGACGGCGAGGGGACTACTGGCCGCAGTCGGGCGCCCCGATCTGGACGAAGGCCGGGTTCTGGTAGTGGTGGACGATCTTCGGACCACCCGTCGGGGCCTGAATCGCGGTGATCCGGCACTCCGGCCACGAGATGGTGGCTACCTCCCACATGTCGCAGGTGAACATCGGGATCCCATCCGCGTAGAGATCCTTCTCGAAGGCCAATTTCCCCCAGCAGTAACACTTCACGCGAGGATACGAGGCCCCAAACCCGTGGTCGTCCCAGTAGTGCACGCCCACCTTGTACGTCTTGCCGTCCTCGGGCACGTCGAGGTTGATGTTCTCGGGGCCGGCACCGTCCGTGTCGTCGCGGTCCAGGCGCGGGTTGTCCGAGATGTTCGGGTTCAGGGTGCCCCATTCGAGCGGCGAGGTGGAGCAGGTGTACCAGAAGCAGTCATACGAGAGGTCGAACCATCCGTCCGGAACCCCGTCTCCGTCCAGGTCCGGCCCGGTCGCATACGGATGGATGAAGTGAAGGTCCATGTCCGACCCCGCGTCCGGCCCCTCATTGAACTCGTCTTGATCCGCCGGCGTCTTCCAAGTGAGCTCGCAGTGAATGGCCTCGTTCGGGATGACCACGACCTTCCGGCACGCCGTGGTCTTGCACTTGAGGTCGCTCGAACAGTACAGGGCGTCGCAAACATCAAGACAATACGTGTACGTCCCTGCGACGTTGACCTCGTGCGTGACGTTCTTCTCGGACATCGAAGGGAGCAGGTTGAACTTGTTGTCCGCTGGCTGGTCCACCGACCACTGATACTTCGTGATCGCGCCCGTGGACGGCACGCTCTGGTCGCCGTATAGGTGGAGCGTGGTCTGCGGCGGAACCTCCTCACCCTCCTGGATGAGGATCACGGGCTGCGGACACTCGACGGGCACGCCATGCCCCGAGATCTCGGTTTCGAGCACGGGCATGAACGAGTTGTTCTCGACCACGAGGACGCCCCGGTCGAGCACCGGCTGGCCAGTCACAGGGTCCACCGGGTTCTGGACGTCCGGGGTGAACTGGACCCCGACTGTCACGTACTCGCCGGGGTGGACGCTCAGGGGGGAGTCCGCGGTCGGGGCCTGCCCGCCCGGCAGCGACGAGTAGTCGAGGCCGAAGTCCGGGCTCAGGCCCTCGCCCTGCTTCAGGTGAATGCTCGTGATGACGAGGTCTGCCGTCCCGCACGAGTTGATCCGGGCCGCGATGGACGTGGTGCTCTGGATGAGTTTGCCGCCGAACTCGATGGGCGAGGGCACGACCTCGATGCAAGGACCCGTGGTGTTGGCAAGGACCTCGATGGTCCGGCCCTCGACCGCGCTCGGGTCGTTTTGGGGATACAGGGTCAGCGAAGCCCGAGCGGGCGCGCCGCTGGGCGGCGCGTAGCGCACCGTCCAAGTGATCTGCGAGTTCGATGCAATGGCGATTGGCGATGGGAACGTGACGAAGGTGTCGGTGTCCTTGGTCGGGTACTCCTGGCCCTCCGCGACGAGGGTGAAACCAGGGTCCCCCTTCCACAGGAAAGCCTCGATCAAGAGCGCGCAGGAACCAGTGTTCCTAAGGGCAACGGGCAGTTCCTCGACCTGGTTGACCTGGACCTGCTCGAAGTCCACGGGAGGCGGCACTCCCAGGTGGGGATTGCACGCCTCGGACTCGAAGCGAACCCGGAAGACCTGGTCCGCGAGGTCCCGGTCGTTGCTCTCGATGGTGAGGGTCGCGCTGCGGGCGAGGTCATCCTCGTACCGTTTGAAGATCACCGGGATCGAGAGGACGGTAATGCCACTCGCCGCACCGGCCGGAGCCACCCTGGCAGGAAGGGGCGGAAAATCGCCCAACCGGAATGCGGGGTCTTGGGCCTCGGCCTCCGAGACCGGGGTGTAATCGAGCGTCACCTTCTTGACCTCGAGGTCCTGCCCCCCCTTGTTCGAAATCTGCACCACGAAGACGCGGGTCTGACCCACGGGGATCGCACCGGGGTCCACGCGCACACCGCTCGCCGGGTTGTACGGCTGCGAGTCCACCTGGACCGAAAGGTCCGGCGATTCAAGCGCCTGCTGTTTCCCACCGCTGCTTCCGCACGCGACCACGAAGGCCCCGACCAGGGTCATCCCTGCCACCAGGTCATTGCGCGTCATGCTCCCACCTCCGGCTGGTCATGGAAGCGAGTCGGCAAATCATCAGAAAAAGCGCCTGGCGTGTCAAGGGGCAGGTGGCGCCTGGGACTCGACGACGGGAGCGCCGAGTTCGCGGGCACGCTCGCAAGCGGGGTCGGCGTGCTCAGCGTGTCCCGTTCTCAAAAGAAGCAGGCAAAGGTTGTGGGCGGCGGCGCGCATGTTCGGGCGGATGCGCAGGGCCTCGGCGAACTCGGAGGCCGCGGAGCCGGGGCGTCCGATGCCTGCGAGCAGGAGCCCCAGGTTGTTGTGGGCCTCAGCGTTGGTGGGGTCAATGGCCAGGGCCAAACGGAAGTGGGCTTCCGCCTCGACGGGGCGATGATCGTGGAGCAGGGCCAGGCCCAGGTTGTTGTGAAGACGGGTACTGCCCGGGCGGTTGCGTAGGGACGAGGCAAAGAGGGTCTCGGCGTCGCGGAAATCTCCGGCCCGGTCCGCAGTGATGGCGAGAAAGAACCCGGTCCAGACCACGCAGAGTGCCAGGCACGCCCCAAAGGCGAGCCGACGAGGGAATCGGGTCGAGGCCAGGGCATCGAGGAGCCCGGCCAGCATCAGGGCGAGGCCGGCGCTCGGGAGGAACAGGAGTCTGTCGGCCATCAGGATGGTGGCGGGCAGAGCGATGTGCGACACCGGTGCCCACGACAGCGCGAGCACCAGAAGACCGAGAAGGGGGAGGGGCCTTCTTTTGCGGACCGAAAGGAGGGCGGCCGCGAGGAGCACCGCCACGATGGCGGCACCGGCGAGGGCGCGAGGGGCGAGGTCGGGTCCTGGGAGGTGGAGCGCGTCGTATCCGTAGTCCACGCTTAAGTCCACAGGCGCGAGCAACAGACGGAACGCTTCGTAGAAGACAGCCAGGGCGCCGGCGAGGCGTTCTGGGGCCGACACAAGTACGAGTGGGTTGTCCTGCCACGGAATCGCGGCTGGGCCCAGGCGGCCCAACACCATGACGCGCAAAATGAGGTAGCCGACGACCCCAGCCAGGCCAACGAGGAACGGCGCCAGGACAGCGCGGAGGCGAGTCAGGGCCGCGGGCCACAGCAGGCCGACCGCCGCGACGGCAAAGGGGATCATGACGCCGCTTTCCTTCGAGAGCAAAGCCAGGGCGGTCAGGGCTGCGAGGGCCGCGAGGCTCGCAAGGCTCCAGGTCCTGCGGCGCTCGGGCGGGACCAGGGCCGAGCGCCCGACCGCAAGGTGGAGGGCCGCGAGCCAGAAGACAGCGCACAGCATCTCCTCGCGGTTCACCACGAACAGGATGGCCTCCGCATGGACCGGGTGGAGCGCAAACCAGGTCACGGGAAGAACGGCGCTTCGAAGCGCGACGCCGAGCCGAAGCAGCATGGCAAGCAGGAACAGGGAGCACGTCGCGTGCAAGGCGAGGTTGGTCAGGCGATAGGGTAGGGGATCGAGCGCGGCCAGGGCGTGGGTCAGGGCGAGGGTCAGGACCGACAAAGGCCGATAGCTCACGATATGCATGTACTCGGGGTCGTTTCCCCACGCATTGGTCAGAACGATTCGGGCGATATTCAAACCACTGGTCACCGTCGGGTTGTTCACGACCGCCCACTGGTCGTCGTGGAGGAAGGGATAGCGCAGGGTCCCGGCGTACGGCAGCACGGAGGCCGCGGCCACGAGGGCCGCTGCCGCCCAAGTCCATTTGCCTCGACCTGTCGTGCGCTTCTGCTCCATGGGGCGATCCTAACCAAAACCGGTTCGGGGGATGCAGGCATTCGGTGCCGGGCGCGGTTACGCCCAAGCAAGAGCACCGGGTCAGCAGCCACCACCCTTCCGGGGGGGCCGCTGGGGCGCCTTCGGCGAGGGGGCGGGGGGAGGCGGGGCCGAGGAAGCCCTGGTGAGCCAGGAGTGCACGGCGCTGCGCAGGCGGTAGGTGTCCGGGTCGGAGCGGGCCAAAGCCTCGTCGGGCGGTGCAGCGAACCTCGCCGAGAAGGCTTCGTAGCCGCCGGCAAGGATGGCGACCTCGCCGCCATACGCCGAGGCGACCTCCTCTGTTCCGGGGAGATCACCCTGTCCGTAGAGGACAAGAATCCGGGTCGTGGGGAGGCCACGGATGAAGGCCGCCGGGTCCTGTGGGCGGCAGACCGCACCTGGGATGCGCTCCTTCTCGCAGGCCGCGGGGTCGCGCAGGTCCAGGACCCAGAAGGCCCAGGGTCTCTCGATGAGCCCCGAGGCGAGGGTCTCGGGGGCAATGGCCCGGGGGGCCCGAGAGGGGGCCTCAGAAGACGTGGACCCAACTCCGACCAAAGAAAAGACCAAGGCCAGTGCCGCGACGCCCCCCAGGGAGCCCAGCACGGCGTTGCGCACTCGGGCAGGGAAGGCCGGGGCCTCGAGCCCTCGGCGGCCCGAGAAGAAACGCTCTGCGTGCTCCCCCAGCAGGAAGGCTCCCGTGGCCATCCCAACAACCGCCAGGGCCAGGACCGGGTCCGACACCCCCAAGAGGTCCCCGATCCGGACCACCCCGAGGTGTCCGCTGTTCGCGAAGGGCTCGATGGCGGGTGCCAGTAGGCCGTAGAGGAGCGACCCGATCCCCGCGCCGATCAGCGTGAAGAGCCCGTCCTGCTTGCCCGAGGACATCGCCACCACCGCGGTGCCGGGGCAGTAGCCGGACAGGATGAAGCCCACCCCCAGCAGTAGGCCTCCGACCAGTTGCGGCCAAAGCCAGGTCTCCGGGATCTGGACTGCCCCGAGGTCCACCACCCCGATGGCTGCGAGGGCCACGATGCCCACGCAGGCGGTGGCAATGGCGGTGAACATCACCTTCAGAACCCGCGTGTCGGTGCCGTAGAACTGGGCCGCTAGGTTCGGGGCGTATCCGAATCCGGCCCGCTCCAGGGCGAAGCCGAAGCCCACCCCCACCAGGGTGTAAAGGAACAACGCCATCTCGTAGCCGATGCCATCCTGGGTGTAGAGAGGAAGCGTCATCGCCAGACCCTCCGCACGAGAGAAGCCGCCCCGTAGCCGCCGGCGAAGACGGCCATCATGAAGACCCAAGACCCGACCGAGAGCAGGGCCCCTCCGGTCAGGGCCTGGCCCGAGGTGCATCCCCGGGCGAGGCGCGCCGCGAAGCCCATCAAAAGCCCGCCCAGGATGGCCAGGGCCAGGCGCGTTCGGGGCGAGACGGCGCGGGAGGGGCCCATCGTCACCTCCCTGCGAAACCGGCCGGCGGAGTAGGCGCCGAGGAAGCCCCCCAGCACCACGCCCAGGACCTCGAAGACCAAGAAGTCATCCAGGACGTTGCGTCCAGGACCGACATAGGCGGCGAAGTAGGGATGGTTCTCGATAGCCCCGAGGGTGGCAAGGTCCGTCACAGCAATGGAGACACGGGCGATGGCCCCCGAGGCCCCGAGGCCGAAGCCCAGGACCAGGAAGGAGGCCAGGAGCACGAGCCCCAGGAAGAAGCCCGCCAGGTAGGGGTTCCAGTACGGCCTTGGCTGCATGATTCGACCTCCTCAGAACAGGGGCGACAGGCTCGATGCCTGCCCGGCCACGACCAGGATCCAGCGGAGGGCAAAGCCCCCGGCCAGCACCAACAATGGTGTCACCAGGATTGGCGAGAGGTGCCGCCGATGCTCGATGACCTTCAAGGTCAACGGCGCCACCAGGCCCACGAGAACGACGAGGACCCAGAAGGCGCTGGCCTGGGGACCGCTCATCAGCAGGCGCAGCCCGTCTTGGGACGCTCGCGGACCCGCCGCGAGGCCGATGAGGAACAGGGCCAGCAGCACCATCTCGGTCACGATGGCCCAGAGGTCCCAGCGGGACACCAGGCGATGCTCTTCTCTGGACATGGGCAGGAGCAGCAGGAGCGCCCCGCCTGATGAGATGCCCGAGGCGAGGAAGAGGGGCCCCAGGACCGGGGAGTTCCACAGGGGCTGCGCCGCGAGAGCCCCTAGCAGGATCCCGGTGTAGATCCCAAGCGATGCGCCCGTGGCCACTGCCGCGCGGGCAATGCCCTTGGCCCAGGCATCCGCCCGGGCGAACAGGCCATGGACCAGGCCGCCCAGGCGAAGCGTGCCCACGAGCCGGCTGCGAACCACGACGTCCCGGGCCTTTTCATCCAGCGATGCCATCCCGAGCAGCAGGCCGACGGGGTACACCAGCAGCAAAATCCACGACCCCCAGGACATCGGGGAGGCGGGCTTGAAGGCCAGGTAGAACCGGAACACATGGCTCTTGTGCTCGAGGTCCAGGAACAGGGCGACTATGCCGACGGAGAGGACCCCCAGGGCCAGGAACGGTGCCGCCTGCATGGCCCGGGAGGCCACCCGACCCCGGCCGCCGCGCAGAAACAGCAGGGCCGACAGCACCAGGAGACCCGCCGCGAGCCCTCCCAGGAACAGGTACACCGGAATCTCCCATCCCCAGATGTGAAGGGAGGGATCCACCAGGGCATTGTGCCGGCCGCTGACGACCTCGTTCATGGCGCCGCCTCCTTCCCGACCGGGGACCTCGACACCGCCGCTCCCTCGGGCCTCCCTGTCAGGAAGAAGACCCTAGGCTCGCAGCCGGTCTCGGGCTTCATGACCTTGTGCGCTCGCTGCCGCAGCACCTGTGAGACTTCGGAGTCCGGGTCGTTCAGGTCTCCGAAGATCAGGGAGTCCGTTGGGCACACCTCCACGCAGGCGGGCTGGCGCCCCTGCTGCACCCGGTGCAGGCAGAAGGTGCACTTGTCCACGAACCCCTCGGGGTGCACGTAGCGCGCCCCGTAGGGGCAGGCGGCCATGCAGGCCTTGCAGCCGGTGCACTTGTGGTGGGTGACCAGCACCACCCCGCCCTGGGAGACATGGCTGGCACCCGTGGGGCAGGCGTGGACGCAGGGGGGATGCTCGCAGTGGTTGCACCGCTCCGAGCGGTTCTCCTGGCGCAGGTCCGGGAAGACCCCTTCCGTCACCTCCACGATCCAGTCCCGGCAGAACCCGTCGGGCACAGCGTTCTCGGCCTTGCAGGCCAGCACGCAGGCCTTGCAGGCCACGCAGGACCAGGTGTCCATCAGCATCGCGTAGCGGGGTTTCCGTTGCGCCTTCATGCGGCTCTCTCCACCTTGACGAAGTTCACATTCATCCCCGTGCCCCCCATGATCGGGTCCACCTCGTAGCGGGTGATGAGCCGGGCGTCATTGGCCCCCCGCCCCTTTGCGAATCGCAGGCCGGGGACATCGCGGCCGTAGCCGTGGACCAGGTACACGCAGTCCGGCCGGATGCGCTGGGTCGCCTTCAAGGGCACCGGCTCACTGCGCACCCCGTCCTGGTTCACCAGCACCACCAGGTCCCCGTTCTTCAGGCCCTGCTCGGCAGCGGTGGCCGCGTTCATCCAGACCTCGTTGCCGGACACAATCTCGGACAGGAAACGGTTGTTCGTGGTCCGGCCGAAGGAGTGGACCGGCGAGCGCCCGATCAGCAGCCGGTAATGCCCTGGCGGGGGCTCCTTGGGGGGCCGGTACTCCGGGATGGGATCAAAGCCGGCCTTCTCGAGTCGTTCCGAGTAGAGCTCGATCTTGCCGCTTGGGGTGTCGAAGACCAGTTCCAAGCCGTCCTCGAGGAAGGCGGGCTCGGGCTTGCCAAGCGCGACCCCGGTCCGCCGCATCTCGTCGCAGTCGAGCCCTGCGGCCTTGAGCCTCTGCATCGCGTACTCGACGCTGTCCTTCCAGGGGAAGTAGTCCTTCAACCCGATCCGATGGGCGATCTCCCGAGCGATCCACCACCCCGGTTTCGAGTCGTACATCGGCTCGACCACGGGCTGGCGCACGGCGACGAAGGGTTCTTTGTAGGCCGGGGTGTCGAGTTCGTCGCAACGCTCGAGGTAGGTGGACTCCGGCAGCACCACGTCGGCAAAGCCCACCGTCTCGCTGGGCAGCACCTCGATGACCGCGATGAAGTCCAGGGCCTGGATCGCCTTTTTGACCGTCTCGGGGTCCGGTAAGGAGAGGAGCAGGTTGGTCCCGTACACGAGCCAGCCCTTGATGTCGTACTCGGCGGTTCCCGGGATGCTCGCCAGACACAGTCCCTGCGCCAAGACCTCGTCGGCCAGGGGATACGTAGTCCCCTTCGGCATGTCGGGCGGGGCCTTCGGCTTGTATGCATATTTCGTGTAAGGATATTTCGGAAGTTCCATCGCCGATGGCACCGCGAACCCGCCCTTTCGGCCCCAGGAGCCCAACAGGGCGTTCAGGATGGCAATGGCCCGGGAGCGCTGGGTATCGTCCCCGTACCAGGTGACCCGGCGCCCGGGGTGGACCAGGGCTCGAGGCCTTCCCCCGGCCAGCAGACGCGCGGTGGCCACGATCTGGTCCACGGGGATCGAAGTCTGGGCCCAAGCCCACTCGGGCGTCTTGTCCGCCACGTGCTCCTTGAGCCGCTCGAAGCCGATGGCGTACTTCTCGATGTAGTCGCGGTCGTACAACCCCTCGCGGATGATGACGTGCATCCAGGCGAGGAGCAGGGCGATGTCGGTGCCAGGTTTGATGGGCAGCCAGTATCGCGCCTTCCCGGCGGCGGTGGAGAACCGCGGGTCCACCACGATCAGGTCTGCGCCCCGGTGCAGGGCCCGGGCGAGGTCCTGGACCTGGGTGTTGTGCATGTTCTCGCCCAAGTGCGAGCCGATCAGGGCGATGACCCGAGAGTTCTCCATGTCCGTGGACTCCGGCGAGCCCACCCCGCGGCCAAAGGTGAGATAAAAGCCCACCTCCCGAGGGCCCCGACACTGGGCGTAAGACGGCGCGGCCACGTTGTCCGAGCCGTAGGCCTTGAGCAGGTGCTTGAACCACGACCCGCCAAAGCCGTGGCTGAACAGGGCCATTGCCTCCGGCCCGTACTTCTCCCGGATGCGGAGCATGTTCTCGGCCACGTAATCGAGCGCGGCCTCCCACGAAACCTCCTCGAAGACCTGGCTGCCTCGCTTTTCCCTGCGGATCATGGGCCGCTTGAGCCGGTCCGGGTCGTAGAGGAGCCCGATGCCGCCGGTGCCCCGGGGGCAGAGATGGCCGCGGGAGAGGGGATGGGCCGGGTTGCCGACGATCTTGGTCACGCGCCCATTCCGCACGTGCGCGAGCACCCCGCACTTCCAGAAGCACAACTCGCAGAAGGTCGGGACCACCCGTTCCCCGTCGGTTCCCGGATCAGGAACCGGGTCGTCGTCCAGGCCGTACCAGCGGGACAGAAGCCCGCCGCCCACGGCCGCGGCGCCCACCGCCGCCCCTCCTACCTTGATGAACTCCCGTCTTGTCCAGGTTGCCATCTCGGGTCACCTCCCGTGAAGCGCATGGCAGCAGCGGACCAGGCATTCCAGCAGAGAAGCCGTCTCCCTCGTGGCCAGCGAGTAGTACCGGAACCCGCGGTCCGGGCGCACCCGGATCTGGCCAGAAAGCCTCAGGCGCGCGAGTTGCTGGGAGACAATGGCCTGCGGGAGGCCCAGTTTTTTGGCCAGGTCGCTCACGGTCCCCTCGCCTCGAAAGGCCAGGTAGGCCATGATCCGCAGCCGGACCGGGTGCCCGAGGGCCTTGAGCGTCTCGGCCATGCGTTCCACCTTGTCCATGTCTTCCATCGCCTCGGCCATGGTCAGCGGGGCCATCGTCCCCCTCCGCGTCATGCCGAGTATATAGTGACATCGAGATATCAAGATGTAAAGAGGGGATTTAGTCCTCGGAGAGTTTGGGGACTGGAGTTCGCAGGAGGCTGCTACGGGCCCCGCGGGAGGGTGGCGGTCCCAAGGCGGACGGAATGAATCGCCGCCCCGCGCGTCGGTGGTATCATGACGGCCGCAGGCCGGGGATTCGAGCAGGAGCGTGCCCCATGAAACGGACGATGCGATGGTTGGCGCCGGCGCTGGCCGGCATGGCGATGGTCCTCCCCAAGACCGCGGTGTCGGACCCGCTGACCCCCTTTCAGGGGCCGTTCGCACCCGTGACCCTCGAGGACGTGCAGCCCCACTACGACCGCCCGGAGTGCCGGTCTAACGAGTTTTACTCGGAGTGGTGGTCTTTCGTGTTCGTGCTCGAGGACGGCTACGGGGCCTATGCCCAGTTCGTCATCAGCAACCTGGGTCCTGGCGACGGCAAGGGCGCGGTGCGCGCCGACCTCGACCTGCCCGAAGGCATCAGTTTTCACGAGGGGGACGACTTCCCCCAGGGCCAGTGGTCCTACGAGAAAGACCGGTTCGCACTCCGGTTTGGGGAAAACTCTGTGTCAGGCCCACTCGACGCCCTTGTCCTTCGTCTGAAGAACAAATCATTCGATGCAGAATATCGTCTAAAGAACGTATTTCCACCGTGGAAACCCGGACAGGGCAGGGTGCAGTACGGGGATTCCCCCACGCGGTACTACGAGATCCAGTTGATTGCGCCCGTGGCCAAAGTGGAGGCAACGATCCGCGTGGCGGGCGAAGACGAGCCTCGCCGCGTCAAGGGATTGATGTACGTGGACCACTCGGTCGCGACCATCGGGATGCACGAGCAGGCAAAGCGCTGGGTGCGATTCCGCTCGCTCGACCCGAGCACGGCCTTTTTCCTGACCTACATCCAGCCCCCGGACCAGTACGGCAACCAGTCCGCCCGGTACGCGGTTTTGTTTCACGATGGACGCGCCGTGTTTCAGTCGCTCGACTTTGATTTGAAGTTCGGGGATGTACGGCCAGACCCGCAGAAGACCGGCTACGCCTCGCCGTGGGTGATCGAGGCGACGGGGACTGGGTCTGGTCGCTTCCGCGCCGCGATCAAGGCCACGAAGATGACAAGCCGCGAGGATTATCTCGAGACCGCTGGAGCCGCGAAGCGGTTCATCCTGTCCAAGTTCGCCAAGCCCATCATGTACTACTTCGATGCCGTGTTCGCCGCCGAGGTCTCTGGCGACGCAGGAACGAAGAAGTACGGTGGTAAGGGTAGATACTATTACACCATCGTGAATCCGTGAGGGACCACATGCAACCGGTCGAACTGTTGACGGGCCCGACTCGCCGCTGCAAGGGCTGGGGCCAGGAGGCCGCCCTGCGCATGCTCCACCACAACCTCCAGCCCGACGTGGCGGAGAAGCCGGAGGAACTCATCGTCTATGGGGGCGCGGGCAAGGCCGCGCGAAACTGGGAGTGCTTCCGACGCATCGAGCAGGCCCTCCTGGACCTCGAAAACGACGAGACCCTTCTGGTCCAGTCGGGTAAGGCCGTGGGGGTCCTCAAGAGCCACGAAGATGCACCCCGAGTCCTCATCGCGAACTCGAACATGGTCCCGGCCTACGCGACCTGGGAGAAGTTCTGGGAACTCGAGCGCCTGGGCCTGATCATGTTCGGGCAGATGACGGCGGGCTCGTGGATCTACATCGGGACCCAGGGCATCCTGCAAGGAACCTACGAGACCTTCGTGGCTGCGGCCCGCAAACACTTCGGACGCGACGACCTCGCAGGGCGGTTCGTGCTGAGCGCCGGGCTCGGAGGGATGGGTGGGGCCCAGCCTCTGGCGGTCACCATGGCGGGGGGGGCCTTCCTCGGGGTCGAGGTGGACCGTCGCCGCATCGAGCGCCGCCTGGAGACCCGCTACCTCGACGAGTGGACCGAGGACCTCGACGAGGCCCTGCGGCGAGTCCAGGAAGCCGCGCGCCACAGGCGCCCTCTCTCCGTGGGCCTGCTCGGCAACGCGGCCACGGTCTATCCGGAACTGGCTCGGCGCGGGGTGGTCCCGGACCTGGTGACGGACCAGACCTCGGCCCACGACCTTCTCCATGGCTACGTCCCGGACCAAGTTCCCTACGAGGAGGCGCTGCGTCTGCGCCGCGAGGACCCCGAGCGCTATCAGGCCCTCGCAACCGACGCGGTCGTCCGGCACGTGGAGGCCATGCTCGCCTTCCAGCGGGCTGGCTCGCACGTCTTCGATTACGGCAACAACATCCGCACACAGGCCCTGCGCGCGGGGCTTCGCGATGCCATGTCCTTCCCAGGCTTCGTGCCCGCTTACATCCGCCCGCTGTTCTGCGAGGGCCGCGGGCCGTTCCGGTGGGTCGCCCTGTCCGGGGACCCTGACGACATCCGCGAGACGGATGAGGCTGTCCTGCGACTCTTCCAGGACAACGATGGCTTGCAGCGCTGGATCCGGATGGCCCGCGAACGTGTCCGCTTCCAGGGTCTGCCCTCTCGCATCTGCTGGCTCGGCTACGGCGAGCGGGACCGCGCGGGGCTCGCCTTCAACGACCTCGTGCGCTCGGGTCGGGTGCGCGCCCCCATCGTCATCGGGCGAGACCATTTGGATGCGGGCTCGGTCGCCTCCCCGCATCGCGAGACAGAGGCCATGAAGGATGGCTCGGACGTGGTCGCGGACTGGCCGCTTTTGAACGCCCTCATCAACGCGGTGAACGGCGCCACATGGGTGTCCATCCACCACGGGGGCGGCGTCGGGATCGGGTACGCGATCCACGCGGGGGTCGTGATCATCGCGGACGGGACACAGGAGCAGGCCCGCCGGCTCGAGCGGGTCTTGCGAAGCGACCCGGCCACGGGGATCTTGCGGCACGCCGACGCGGGCTACGAGGAGGCCATCTCCGCGGCGCGAAGGCACGGCCTGAAAGTCCCTCATCTGGAAGGGTGAGGGCGACTCATTTGGGCCGCGATCCCTGGTTCAGGCTTCCGATCAGGGCCGTGGAGGCCGCCCGTCTGCGTGTGAGGACCACCCCCGCGTACCCGACCACGCTCGCGGTGTCCCTGTTGACGTCGGCACTCGTGGCGTACCCCACGACCTCCCCGGAGCAGGCCCCGAGCGCTTGCGCAGCGAGCACCACCACCACGGCAGGGACGAAGCCGCACATCGAGATGTGGTGGGCCACCACGACCTGGTACAGGCCCTTCGCGTCGAGGTCCTTCAGGCGGTCGAGGACCATGCGGTCCTTGCGCGCGGCCACGGCCAGGGGCTCATGGTGATTGAGGTCCGAGGAGGCGACGAGGAGGACCGGTTCCGCGTCGTCTCGCAGCGCCGCGGCCAGGGCCACCGCCAGGGACTCGCACGCCGTGTACGACATGGTCCGCAGACAGATCGGGACGATGCGGACGCCCGGGCAGCGCATCTTCAAGAAGGGCAGGTGGACCTCGACTGCGTGCTCCTCCACGTGCGCGAGGTCGTCCGCGACCAGCCCAGGACAGGCGTGGAGCAGGCGCCAAGCCAGGTCCAGGTCCACCGGCACAGGGCCGAGGGGCGTCTCCCACGGGGAGTCCAGGCCTACAGCGACAGCCCGGCCGAGCCCGGTGTGGTTCGGGGCGAGGACCACGACCCGCTCGGGAACAGAGACGCTCGCGTAAGTACGGCCCGCGATGCGGCCCGAGAAGGCGTAGCCGGCGTGCGGGGCGAGGACTGCGACCACGTCGTCCGGCGCGTACGCCTGTACCCCAGGTGCCTCGAGCAGGGTGCGTACTTGTGCCTCGAGGGCGACCGGGTCCGCATCATAAAACAGACCCGATACGGCCGGGACCCGTGCCATTTAGACACCCTGCGAGGCGCCTGGCGGAGAGAGAGGGATTCGAACCCCCGGTGGAGTTGCCCCCACAGCGGTTTTCGAGACCGCCGCCTTCGACCTCTCGGCCATCTCTCCAATGTTCAAAGAGGGCGCGAGCCTAAAGTCCCCACGGCGGAGAGAGGGGGATTCGAACCCCCGGTACGCTTGCGCGTACACAGCATTTCCAGTGCTGCACCTTCGACCGCTCGGTCATCTCTCCGGCGCCGTGCCCTTTCGCAAAGAACATCCCCGGTCATCCTCGGCGGAGGGACGCAAAGAACTCCCGCAACAGGCTCGCCGCTTCGTCCGCGAGGACCCCGCGTGTGATACGGCAGCGATGGTTCAGCCTCGGGTCGCTCAAGGCGGTATAGAGGCTCGTCACCGCCCCGGCCTTCGGGTCGTCGCACCCGATGACGACCCGCGGGATGCGGGCCAACAGGATCGCCCCCGCGCACTGAAGGCAGGGCTCCATCGTGACGTACAGGGTCGCCCCCTGAAGCCCCCGGCGGCCCACGACCTCAATCGCGGCGCGAATCGCCACGACCTCCGCGTGTAGCGTGGGGTCGCCGGTGGCCTCGACCTGGTTGCGTCCACGGGCGACCACCTGGCCGTCCACCACGATACAGGCCCCCACAGGGACCTCGGGCGGGTCGCCCGCCGCAGCGGCCTGGGCCTCCTCAAGGGCGACCGCCATCGCGGCCTCGTCCATCACGCCCCCACTTTCCAAGGAGCCGCGTCAAACCGCGACGGAATGCTAGTGGAGAGGCGGCCTTCCGTCAAGAACCTTCAATCGTCGCGCCCTTTGTGACGGCGCCGGCGCGCATCGCCCAAGGCGATCAAGAACTTCAGCGTGACGAGCCGCGGGATCGCGTAGGTCTCGAGGATGCGGTCCGCGATCTCAGGGGCACGGACGCGGCGCGCGACCATCGCGAGGATGTCCGGTGTGGCCGCCTCGAGTCGCTCCGAGTACTGGAGGATCTCGGCAGGGGTCAGGCGCAACTGGGTCTGGATGCTGCGGTGCATGTAGAGGTTCAGTCCAGCGAGCAGCAGGACGAGCCAGCCGAGCGACCAAGGGATCCCGAGCAGGCGCACGCAGAACCACTCGAGACCCAAGGCGTAATCGCCCACCAGGACCGCGGTCCCGACGACCGTCCAGAGGACACCGAAGTAGAGGTATCGGTTCCGAGCCACGAAAAAGATTTTCGCAGATGGGGTCGAAGGCGTCAAAGGGGTCGCTCGGGCCTTTCGGCAACGGGGGGGGTGTGGTACGCTCGCCTGGTCGTGGAGAGGGCGGACGGTGGAAGCCTGCACGCGACCTTCCAAGTCCATCCAAGGGGCGACGGGGATGACTTGCCTGGTGGTCGGGGTCGCCCTCCTGGCCCTGGAGGTCCGGGCTTTTGCCCAGTCGCCGGAGGAGCGCTTCCGCGAGGCGGAGAACACCTTTCGCTTCCAGGACTACGCGGCGGCCGAGGCGCTTCTGTACTCTCTCCTTCACCCGGAGGTGTTGCTCAAGGCTCCGGACGATGTGCTGAAGGCGCGCGAGTACCTCGGTGCCTGCTACTACTGGCTCGGCAACGAAAAGAGGATGGAAGAGGAGTTCACGGCCTTGTTGATCCTGGCCCCCACCTACCGCCTGGACCCCTTCTACTACCCACCGGACCTGATCGAGAGGGTGGAGAGGCTCCGGGCCCGGCTCGCGGAACTCAAAATCATCTCGCTGGAACCGGAAGAGCGCCACGAGGAGGAGAAGCCGTGCCTCGCGCCCAAGGAGACCGTGACGAGGCGCTCACGCTTGGTGGCGTTTATTCCCTTCGGAGTCGGGCAGTTCCAGAACGGGGACAACGTGAAGGGCGCGCTCTTCCTCACGGGACAGGCGTTGGCACTTGGCGCCAACGTGGGCTTCTTCGTGGCCGCGGAACGGCTGCGGGGTGCGGATGGGTTCTACTCGGCTTCGGACGCGAGGACGGCGAGGCGCTTGCGGGTCGCGCAGTACGCCTCGCTCGGGGTCCTGGCAGGGCTCGCGGTCTGGGGGGTGTTGGATGCGGTGCTGAACCTGCAGCCGGAGGAGCGTGCGCTCGAACTGGTGCCCTGCCCAGAGGTCCCAGCCCCGGAAGGGGGGGAGGGGGCTCGCGGGCCGGGCTCATCTCGCGGCGCCTCGCTTTGCGTCCGAGTGGCGAGGTGACGTGCGGAGAGGACACGGACAGACAGACGGCTCGAAACGGAGGTGACGGGTGGCCCAGATCATCGCACTGTACGGAGACCGGCCCCCCGTGCGGTATCCGCTCTTCCGGCAGACCACCACGGTGGGCAGTGACGAGACGTGCGACATCACCCTGTGCGCCGCGGGTGTTCAGCCTTTGCACGCGGAGATCCGCCTCGAGGGTACGGTGCACGTGGTGATGCCACTGGACCGGGACGCGGAGGTCCTGGTCAACGGCCGCAAGGTCAAGCAGGCGAGGCTTCAGGTGTGGGACGTGCTACGCGTGGGCGCTGTGACGCTTCTTTACGCCTCGGATGACTTCCCCATCGAGGCCAGGGACCTCTCGGAGAGGCGGGCATTCGCGCAACTCGAGACCCTGTGCGAGTTCAGCCGCCGCCTGATGGAGGCCCGGGACCTCGACCGCGTGCTCGAGACCCTGCTGGACGAGACACTGGCCCTCACCAAGGCATCCAAGGGGTTTCTCATCTTCGTGGAGGAGGGGCATCCGCGCGTGAAGGTCGCCCGCAACGTGGACCGGAAGGACCTGCCTCCCGAGGACACCCTGTTCTCGGAGAGCATCGTCAAGAAGGCCCTGGCCGAGGGACAGCCGCAACTCGTGTCCGACGCGCTCCACAACAAGGAGTTCTCGCAGTGCACCTCCGTGATCAACCTGCGCCTCGCCTCGGTCATGTGCGTTCCGCTCAAAGTCGGCGGCGAGACCCTCGGCGCCTTGTATCTCGGGACAGAGCGCCTGGTGGACCTCTTTGACCACGTGATGCTCAAGACATTGACTGTCTACGCGGCGCAGGCGGCTGTCATCGTGCAGCACGTCCAGTTCTTGGAGTCGCTTCGACGCGACAACGCCCGCCTGAAAGAGGACCTCAAGACGTCCCGCTTCGGGTCCCTCATCGGGTCGTGCCCCGGGATGCAGGAGGTCTTCAATCGCATCGGTCGCGTCGCCCCGACCGACGTCCCGGTGCTGATCCTGGGCGAGACCGGGACGGGCAAGGAACTGGTGGCACGCGAGATTCACGCGCGCAGCCACCGGGCCCAAGGCCCATTCGTGGCGATCAACTGCGGCGCGATCCCCGAAAACCTGCTCGAGAGCGAGCTCTTCGGGCACGTGCGTGGGGCCTTCACGGGCGCGGTCACGACCACCATCGGGAAGTTCCAGGCCGCCACGGGCGGGACCCTCTTTCTGGACGAGGTCGGTGAACTCCCCACGCCGCTTCAGGTGAAACTGCTCAGGGTGCTTCAGGACGGTCAGGTGTATCGGGTCGGCAGCAATCGCCCGGAGCGGGTGGATGTCCGGATCGTGGCGGCGACGAACAAGGACCTCCAGGCCGAAGTGCGTGCGGGGCGCTTCCGCGAGGACCTCTACTACCGGATCTGTGTCGTCTCGGTGACGTTGCCACCACTGCGGGAGCGCGGTGAGGACATCCTGGTGCTGGCCAAGTACTTCCTGAACAAGTTCGCGAGGGAGCTCGAGTCCCCGGTGCGGGGTTTCACGCCCGAGGCCATGCAGGCCATGAAGAAGTATCGCTGGCCCGGCAACATCCGGGAACTTGAGAACCGGGTGCGCAAGGCGGTCCTCTTCGCGGAGGGGCCGCAGATCCGGCTTGGGAACCTGGAACTCCCCGAGCGGGACAGCGCCGAGGAAGAGGTCCTGCCGCTGGTCGTGGCCCGCGAGCGGTTCGAGCGGGAGTACGTGCTGTCGGTCCTTCGCCGGAACCACGGGAACCGGACCAAGACTGCGCGGGACCTCGGGGTGGACCCGAGGACCGTCTTCCGCTACCTCGAGCGGGAGCGGGAAGAGGGTCGGGACGTCTGACCGCCTATGACACGGAAGTCCGGCTTCAAGCCTCGCCAGGGCCACCTTCTGACGGGAGAGCCGTTGAGAGCCGGGTGTTTCCGAGAGGTTGTGAAATCTCGGGTCCTGGTACGCGCCTTGCAAAGCGTTCGAGAGGCAGGCTGGGCGGCAGCCGCGTGGGCGGTGGCGCTTGTGGCTGTTCAGGGGGCGGGGTGCGTATGGTCGCCAGAGATCCGAGAGAGGCCTCACACGGAGTTTGCGCCGAGCATCGCCCGGGACCGGGTCTATCCCTTGCCGGACCAGGCCGTGGTCCTGACGAACTCGCCTGTGGAGTTCTCGGTGGAGGGGGCCGTGAGCGACCCGGACGACGACGTCGAGACGCTCCAGTATGTATGGTTCCTGGACTGGCCACAGAACTGCGACCCGGGACAGTGCTACGGGCCCTTCTACTTCTCGGGACGAGGCGAGAGGAAGAAACTGACCGTCAACCCGTGCGGACTGTTTCGCAAGTATTTGGAGGGGGAAGAGTTCCACCTCCTCGAGTTGATCGTGACGGACGGCGAGGTGACGATAGACGTGGAGAAGGGCCGCCTGATCACGGGCGGACACGCGTACGTGGGCTGGTGGCTGGAGAATCGTCTCTCATGTCCCTAATCACGAAGCGGTGGAGTCTCTGGGTGGCCTGCCTGGCCGTGTGGGCATGTTCAGGGGGAGGGGACGCCGCGACGACTCCCCCGGGGCAGGGTTTGGACAGCCAAAGGGGCGCGACCCCGCCTGCCTTCGAGGTTGCCTCGTGCGCGGGCGACCAGGACTGTCCGGCCGACCACGGATGCGCGGACAGCGTTTGCCTGCCGCTGGCTCGGGAGGGACTGACCTTCTCGGCCGTGGTGGTCCCACCGGCAGACAGCGGTCTGGTTCCCGACCAGTTTGCGGGCGTGGCCGTGGCCGCAGGAGGACGCATGGATTTGACCCTGACACGGCCGGTCGAGGTGAGGGGTGTCGTCGCCTTCGCGCCGGACACCTCCTTGGACGACTCGCCCCAGGAAACGGTTGGCGGGCTTTTGATTGCCACTGCCCCTGGCGTTGTCCCTGGGACCCAGTTGCGCTCGGAGGCCGTTGTCCAGGCGCGTCAGAAGGTCGGGGAAGAGTGGACCTTTGTACTGAGGGTCCTGCCAGGTGTCTCCTACACGGTGACCTTCGTCCCTGCGGACGACCCGGCACGGGGGCCACTTGCCCAGTTGCCCACCCACGTCTTTACTGCCCAGTTCGCCCAGTCCCAGACGGGCTTCCAGGTGCTTTTATTTTCGAAGAAGGAATATCTTGATGCAAGTGTTCAGGGGGTGGTGTTTCTGGATGAGGCCGGCACCCAGCCGGTCCGGAGCGCCCGGGTATCGTCCGCGGCCTCGGGCATGAAGGGGACCACCGCGGTGACAGACGACAAGGGGGTCTTCCGGGTCATCGCCCCTCCAGGGACCGGACCCCTGACCCTGCGAATCGAGCCGGGCAAGGACGCGCCGTTGTTTCCGATTCGCGAGTTCCTGTACGAAGGGGGGGTCTCCGAACTGACCAGTTTGGCCGTGCCGCGGTTCGTGGTGGGGCCGGTCCCGGCCACGCGGGAGATCCTGGTCCAGGTTTTCAGTGTCGTTGGGCAGACCCTGACTCCAGTGCCGCAGGCCCTGGTGGAGGCCGATGGAAGGGCGGGCGACGGGCTCGCGTCCGGCTACTCGGTGACCGGCTCCGATGGCGTCGCGAGGCTCGTCCTTCTGGAGGGGGTCTATGCCCTCTCGGTCGTCCCTCCGGAAGGGTCGCCGTACGCCGCCCGCGTCAGCGCGCTGGACCTTGTCGCGAACCCGGACGCCACCGTGTTTCACGTCCCGCTGTCCGAGCGCGCAACAGTCAAGGGTACGGTGGTCCGCGAGGATAACGGGCGGCCTGTTCCTGGGGCGGTCGTGACGCTCCAGAGCGAGAGGCTACAAGCCTTCGAGGGAAGCCCCATCGCGCCTCGGGAGGTGACAGCTGGTGCACAGACCGACGCGGACGGTGCCTTCGAGGTCGCGGTGGACCCCGGCGTGTACGCGGTGACGGTCATCCCGCCTGCTTCGTCCGGGCTTGCGCGCTTTGGTCAACCCGGCGTGGACCTGACCGGCGGGGACGCGACAATGACCGTGCGTCTTCGGGCCGGCAGCCTCGTGCGCGGCCAGGTCGTCGCGGCGGGGTCCGGGAGCGTTCCTGGCGCCAAGGTGGAGTTGTTCTTACCTGTGTCGCGTGGGGATGCCGAGCCTACCTTCGCAGGCGCTAGTTTTGCATCCTCGCTCCAGACGGTCGGAAGTGCGGTCACGGATGCGGCCGGCCGATTCTCGGTCGTGGTGCCCGACACTGGGGTCTCCGGGAGCGAGACCTTTGGGCCAGACGCGGGCGAGGCCCCCAAGGGGTTCGGCCTGCCTGCGGTCGAGGTCTTCCCTTCCCGCTCGTGATACCGGGCAACCTTCCGGGGCCGCGCGGAACTCCCATTTCGTTCCGAGCGGCGTACAATTCGCTCCGTCGGCCGGCGGCAATCGGCGGCCAACAGCGCGGCCCAGCGAAGGAGCGGCGGATGTCGGACAAGGGGCGGGTGGTGGCGGTGGTTGGGGCCACGGGGGTCGTGGGGCGCGAGTTCCTTCAGGTGTTGGAGGAGCGGCGCTTTCCCGTCCGCGAGGTCCGGCTGTACGCCTCGGGCCGCTCGGCGGGGGAGAGGCTCGTCTTTTGCGGTCGGGAGGTCGAGGTCCAGAACCTGGCCCAGGCCGATTTCGAGGGGGTGGACGTGGTCCTGTCCTCGCCTGGGGCCGTGGTCAGCCGCGAGTTTGCGCCCAGGGCCGTCGCCGCAGGGGCCGTGGTTGTGGACAACTCGAGTGCCTTCCGGATGGAGCCGGACGTGCCGCTCGTGGTGCCTGAGGTCAACCCGGAGGCCGTTCGGTTGCATCGAGGGATTATCGCGAACCCCAACTGCTCCACGATCCAGCTGGTCGTGGTCCTGTGGCCGATCTACAAGTCCTTCGGTTTGAAGCGGGTTGTTGTCTCGACGTACCAGGCCGTGAGCGGCGCGGGGCGCAAGGCGATGGAAGAGCTGATGTCTCAGTGCGTGGCCCTCCTGAACCACAGACCCGTGCACATCGAGAAGTTCCCGCATCAGATCGCCTTCAACCTCTTGCCGCACATTGACGTGTTTGAGGAGGACGGCTCGACGCGCGAGGAGACCAAGATCGTTCGTGAGTCGCGCAAGATCATGGGTCTGCCCGACTTGCGCATCGTGGCGACCGCGGTCCGCGTCCCGGTGATGAATGGTCACTCGGAGGCGGTTTACATCGAGACCGAGCGGCCGGCGACACCGGGGGAGGTGCGGGAGGTCCTCTCGCGAGCCCCGGGCGTCGCGGTCTACGATGAGCCCGCGGAGGCCGAGTACCCGACGCCGCTGCTCGCCTCGGGTCGTGACGAGGTGTTCGTCGGGCGGATCCGCCGGGATCCGAGCGTCGAAAATGGAGTTGCGCTGTGGATTTGCGCGGACAACCTGCGCAAGGGCGCGGCCCTCAACGCGGTGCAGATCGCGGAGTTACTTTAGTGCAGTCGGAGGCGGGGGCGGGTGGGTGG
>FWWL01001996.1_pt1 | contig 45227 bp, 36 predicted proteins | sample 2228331 | NCBI WGS metagenome assembly FWWL01 (sample SAMEA103939775, study PRJEB20133) | metagenome | reverse complement strand
CTCATCACTGGTTGGATCGTCCACCTTGCCCAACAACTCCGCCGGGTCGCACAAGGGGATGCCCTGTTCCTGAGCGAAGCGCTCCGCCCCGCGCGCCACCAGCATGTGATGGGGGGAATGCTCCAGCACACGCCGCGCCAGGGTGATGGGGTTCAAGATGCGCTGCACAGCCGCCACGGCGCCAAAGCGCAGCGTGCGCCCGTCCATGATGATGGCATCCAGCTCCAGCTCGCCGGCCTGATTGTAGCAGATGCCGCGCCCCGCGTTGAAGGTCGGATCATCCTCCAAAACGCGCACCGCGGCTTCCACCGCATCCAGAGCCGCGCCGCCGTGCTGTAAAATCTCCCACCCCGCACGCGCGGCACGCTCACAGCCGGCGCGGAACGCCTCCTCCAGTCGCGGCGGGATGTACCAGGCACCACCATGAACCACCAACGCACACCGTTCCATCGCGATCACCTCCCCATACCATAACCTACCAGGGCCTTCACCCAGGGCCGTGTCACACGCTCCCCGGTACCCCCTGCAACACCAGAGCTCCAGGTGCGCAAAGAAGGGGCATCCCTTACGGGACGCCCCTTACCAGTCTAGCGCTAACGCGACCGATCAGGCCTGAGTGGCGACCTCGGCGAGCTTCGCGAAAGCCTGCGCGTCGTTGACGGCAAGATCCGCCAGCATCTTGCGATCAATCACCACACCCGCGCGCTTGAGGCCCGCCATGAAGCGGCTGTAAGAAAGGCCATACTGCCGGGCGGCGGCGTTGATGCGCACAATCCACAAGCGGCGCAAATCGCGCTTGCGATTGCGGCGGTCGCGATAGGAGTAAGACAGGGCCTTCATCAGGGCCTCGTTGGCGCGGCGGAAAAGACGATGCCGCGTCCCGTAGAACCCCTGAGTCAGGCGCAAAACCTTCTTATGACGACGATGGGTACGAAAACCAGCCGTAGCTCTCACTTCTCAACCTCGCCTTATTTCTCGTCAAGATAAGGAGCCAGGCGCTCGACGCGCTTCTTCACGCCCGCGCTCTCGACCACAATCATCTTGTCATACGTGCGGCGCACGTCTTTGGACTTCTTGCGACGCAGGTGGCTCTTGCCCTGGTGCGTGCGCAACAACAGACCCTTTCCGCCGCGCGTCAGGCGGAAACGCTTCGACGTAGATTTATGCGATTTAATTTTAGGCACGTTCTTCCTCCCAGCATTACTTCCGTTTTGGTGCTAGAACCATCAGCATCGTCTTGTTGTCCATGATCGGGGCCTGCTCAATGACACCGACGTCGCTGACAGCCTCAGCTATTTGCTTTAATTGTTCCAACGCAATTTCCGGGTAAGTCAACTCACGCCCGAAAAAGCGCACCCGCACCTTGACCTTGTTACCTTCTTCCAACCAGCGTTGGATGTCGCGAATCTTAAAAGCCAGGTGATGCTCATTCGTCTTGGGACGCAGACGGATCTCCTTAACCTCGATCACCTTCTGCGCACGGCGCGCCTGGCGCTCCTTCTTTTCCTGCTCGTAAGCAAACTTTCCAAAATCCAGAATACGCACCACCGGCGGCGTCGCATTGGGTGCCACCTCGACCAGGTCCAGGTTCAACTCGGCAGCCCGCGCTAACGCCTCTTTGATGGGCAACACGCCCAAATTGTCGCCATCCGGGCCAATGACCCGCACCTCGGCGGCAGTAATTTCCTCGTTAATACGATAGCGTTCTTTGCTAATGAGTCCCTCCCGCGAATCCAGCCATGTTGAAAGCGAAGCTATAATAACATGAAATAAGTTACTGTCAAATGCCCTTCACCCCGCCATCGCTCTTAAGGGCTCGGCGTCGCCGTTGGCTCCGGTGTTGGCGTTTCGGTCGGTTCCGGTGTCGGCGTTTCGATCGGCGTCGCCGTTGGCTCCGGCGTTGGGGTCACTGTCGGCGTTGGCGTTGGGGTTGGGGTGACGGTGGCCGTCGGCGTCGCGGTAGGCGTCGGTGTGGGTGTCGGGGTTGGGGCCAGCAGCATGATGACGGTGCGCGCCTCAAACCGCGCGCCGCGCTGATTCTCGGCCACCAGGCGCACCGTGTACACCCCCGGCTCCACGCTCTGCACATCCCATATCGCCAGAATGTCCCCCCGAACCGGCAGGGTGCGCGGCCCGGCGATGGGAAGCCAGGCCTCCGGCTCCGTTCCGGCGCCGTACTCCAGGACGTATTGCTTCAGCTCCCCCATCTCCACCGTGCCGTAAATCTCGATCGTCTCCGGCGGCAACTGGCTACCCGGCACCGGCAACATGATCTCGACGCGCACCGGCGTGCCATCCGTGCAGTAGTCGGTGGGGGCGATGGCGTAGCCGCGCTGGGCGGCCCAGGCTTCCAGCCAGCGGCGCGCTTCCGGCTCGGTGATGTGACCGACAACCAGCATCACCGCTTCGACCAGATTGTCGCGGCAGTCCTGATTCGCCAGCTTCTGGCTGTTCGCATCCAACACCACGCGCTGGAACCAGTCCGCCTCCGCGGGGGGCGGGAGCTGATTGCTCTTGAAAATCTCGGTGCGCAGGTCCGGGCAGTAGAGAGAGGGGGTCGTGCCGGACAGCGCGCACACCTGGCGGGTAACCACGCCCGCCGGGCGAGGGAAAGGCGAGGGCATGCGCCCCAGCGTTTCGTAGTAGCGCAGCATCACGTTATGCCAGATCGGCGCCGCCCCACCGGAACCGTAAATGCCCTCCATCGGCGTATTGTCGTTGTTCCCCATCCACACGCCAATAGCCAGATCGGTGGTGTAGCCAACCGTCCAGGCGTCGCGGTAGTCGTTCGTGGTGCCCGTCTTGGCAGCGACCAGGCGCACCTCTGGCGCACGTGGCCATTCGGGAATCTCCAACAGGCTGGGACAGCGGAAAATCTTACAGCGCGCCTTGGGATCGGCCAGAATATCGGTGAGAAGATAGGCGTGTTCCGGCGTGACCACCTGCTTGCCGATGCGCGAACGATTGTCCACCAGCACCTTGCCGTTCGCATCCTCGATCCACAGGATGGGCGTTGGGGGCAGGTAATAGCCCGCATTGGCAAAAGTAGCATACGCCGCCGTCAGCTCCAGGGGCTTCATCTCCGCGCCGCCCAGGGTGATGGCCAGGCCGTATTGCGGGCGCTCCGTCAAGGGGTATTCTGGGCATTCGAGATGCGGCGACACGATGGACGTGGCGCCGAGGCGTTCCGCCATCTCCAAAAGCCCATCCACGGTGATGAACTCCAGCGCCTTGACCGCGGGAATGTTGAGCGAGTTGGCCAGAGACTCCCGCAGAGAAATGGGGCCGCGGAACTTGCCATCGTTGTTGACGGGCTTGTAGACCTGCCCGCCCTCCAGGGTGTAGGTGACCGGCACATCCCACAAAATGGTGGCGGGAGTCCAGCCCCGCTCCATCGCCGCCAGGAACGTCAGGGGCTTGATGGCGGAGCCGGGCTGGCGGCAGCGCACGGTAACGTTAACTTGCCCTCCCAGCGTCTCGCTATAAAAGTCCGCGCTGCCCACCATGGCGCGAATGTAACCGGTCGCGGGCTGAATGGCGACGAGCGCGGCGTTGTTGACGTTACGATCCTGCAACTTGAGCACGCCCGTGTACACCTCTTCCTGGGCGATGTTCTGCAGATTGCGATCCAGGGTGGTGTGGATGCGCAGCCCCGGCTCGCGGTAGAGCGCATCCGGGCCAAGCTGGGCTTCCACAACCTGGCGCACGTAATAAATGAAGTGCGGCGCAAAGAGGTTTTGCTGGACCTGGCGCTTAAAGGTGTAGCCGCGCAACTCCGCCGCCGCCTGCTTTGCCTGCGCCGGCGTGATGTGGCCCGCCTCGACCATCAAATTGAGCACCGTCTCCTGGCGTTTCAGGGCGGCATTGAGACCGCCGCCATACGGATCGTAGTAAGCCGGCGCCTGGGGCAGGCCCGCGAGGAAAGCCGCCTGGGCCAGCGTCAGCTCCCGCGCCGACACGCCAAAGTAGGTCTGCGCAGCAGCTTCGATGCCGTAGGCCAGGTTGCCGTAATTCAGGTTGTTCAGGTAGATTTCGAGAATCTCATCCTTGGTGTAGCGGCGCGTCAGCTCTGCCGCCAGGACAATCTCGCGGATCTTGCGTTGTGCGCTGCGCTCGTAACGTTCCTCTTCCGAAAGCAACAGGTTGCGCGCCAACTGCTGCGTGATGGTGCTGGCGCCGGAGACGAACTCCCGCTCCTGCAGGGCGTAATAGATGGCGCGCGCCAACGCCACCGGGCTGAAGCCGGGATGGTTGTAGAACTCGCGATCTTCGGTGTCAATGGTGGCTTCCAGCACGTAAGGCGAGATCTGGTCCAGGCGGACGTAGGTACGCCGTCCGCCGGTGGGATCCACAATCTCGTCCAGGACCTGGCCATCCGCATCGTAGATGATGCTGGTGGCGAAGTGGAGCTGTCGCGCGCGCAGCTCGTCAGGCGAGGGCAATTCGCGCGCAATCGAGTGGTAGCCGAAAAAGGCGACCAGCAAGCCGATAAAGAAGAGCAGCACGAAGGCGATGGCAAAGCCCAAAAAGACCTTCTCCCAGGGGAAACGCGCGTGTGGCTGCTTCGGTTTAGCCGGCGCGGCGGGCGGCGTTCCTCCCCCGGCCCCAGCTGGCGCGTAAGGACGAGGCTCCACGGGCGGCGTAGGGACGCGGCGCGTCGGTTCCGCGGCGGGCGGCGGCGTGGGGATGCGGCGCGTTGGTTCCGCGGCGGGCGGCGGCGTGGGGATGCGGCGCGTCGGTTCCGCGGCGGGCGGCGTTGCCGGCTCGTCGGGGGGCACAAAAAACTCCACCGGCTTGTAGGGCCGTGGGGCCGGCGTTGATTCAGATGGCTTTTTCGCCTGGTCTTCCGGGATAACGGAATCCGGTTGCTTCATAACACCTCCCTGCGACTGTCGCCCGTGATGGGTGGGGTAGGCCGACGACGCGCCTCACGCGGGGCGCCTTCGGCGTTAGTGTTCGCCCCGTCCGCGCACCACAACCGTCCAGCTTCCCTTCTGGACTTCCTCGTCGTGCTGATTGAGTACGGTCACGTCAAACGTGACCAGGCCGCCGGAATGGCCGGGCAGGGCGCGCTTTTTGGTCGCGCTCAGACGCGCGCGGATGGTGTCGCCGATCTTGACCGGGCCGCGGAATTTCCACTCCACGCCGGTGAGCGCATCGGCGGTGCCCTCCAGCAACCCCAGGCGATAAGCCAGGCCGCTCACGATCGAAACGATCAACAGGCCGTGCGCAATGCGCTCCCCAAAGGGCTGTTGCGCCGCGAACACCGCATCCGTGTGGACGGGGTTGTAGTCGCCGGTAAGGCCCGCGAAGATGACGATGTCCGTCTCGGTGATGGTACGCGCCATGGTTTCCACCGGTACGTTCAGCTCAATATCCTCGAAGTAAAGACCCTGTGTCATTGCTCCCTCCTGTTCATGTGGGCATTTTGTAAAGCCGTTGCGATGCAACGTCTTTACGATAGCGTAACGCTCGCGAAAAGCTCCTCGTAGGCAGCGGCGACGGCGTCTGGCGCGTAACGCGCGGCGATTTCCGCGCGCGGGCGTTGATAGGCGGCGCGGTTATCCAGGACGCGCAGGATGACCTGCGCCAGGCCTTCCGCATCGCCAACGGGAGCGATCTCCCCCATGCTGGTCTGCAGGACCGGCTGCCGCACGCCCGGCAAGTCGCTGGCCACGCAGGGCGTGCCACACAACATGGCCTCAATCTGCACCAACCCAAACGACTCGGTCGAGTTCAGGCTCGGCACGACCAGCACATCCAACATGGGGAAGAAGGCCGCCATTTGTTGCGCATCCAGCACCCCCAGGAATTTCCAATGGCCTTCCTCCTTGTACTGTTGGATGATAGGCCACAGCCGCTGGAAGTAAGCTTCCTCACCCAGCACGTCCTTGAACTGGCCCGCGTAGAGGATGCGCGCTTGCGGGTAGCGTTCCAGAATGCGCGGGAAAGCCTCCAGCAGCACCTCGACCCCCTTCTCGGAGGCAAAGCGCGCCGCCATGCCGATGATGGGATGCTGATCCTGGGGATTGTGCATGCGTCGAAATGCGGCCATGCCGCTGGCGCTGATCTCCGGCAGCTCCACCGGCGGCGGGATGATGGCAAGCTTGTCCGCAAAGCGCTGCAAGTAAGGGGAATGCTCCGCGAAATCGTGCGTGTAAGAGACGATGCGATGCGCAAAATACCCAGCCGCCAGGTTGGCCAGGTTGATGGCCAGGTTTGCAGCCTGGTTTAACAGGCCCGGTGGCATTTTCAAGTCGCAATGGTAGGTAAGCACCGTCGGTTTCTTAAAGAGCCGTCCGCGCAGAGCGATGCCCGCGGCGTCGAACTGCGGCAGGTGCACGCTGATCACATCCGCCTGACGCGCCAGGCGCGTCGCCAGCAGCCCGATCGTCGGCATGATGACGCCCTTGCTGATGCGGAAGAGCACCGGCGCACGTACGATGCGCACGCCATCCTGTTCCTCCTCGTAGGGCAGGTCACGCTGGTAGTGCGAGGTGAGGATGGTCACGCTGTGGCCACGGCGCGCCAGGGCCTTCGCCAGGCGTTCCACGTAGATGGTCAACCCGCTGGTATGCGGTCGGTAGTAGGTCAAAGCGATGAGCACGCGCATGGGTTCCCCACTTCCCCTTAGAGATTTACGGTAACTGCCTACTCATAGCGATTGAAATCGCCTTTGATGGGCTTGTAGCCGGGCATCCCTGACCCCCCTGTAGTCCCCCCTTGTCAGGGGGGACGTCAGGCGAGCGGATACCCGAAGCGTAGTAGGGGCGGGATTTATCCCGCCCAGGGGGCAGGGACAAGCCCTGCTGCCCCTACAGCAGGGGCGTTTTTAACCGCTAGCCAATAAACCTCGGTAAGCAGTTACAAATTTTAAAAATCTTTGTGTCTTTGTGGCTTTGTGTGAACTTCTTAAGCCGATGAGACAAGGTAGATAGTTACGATTTACGCCGTAAACAACGCGCGGTTGGCCTGCACCCAGGCAGCCAGGCGCGCCACGCCCTCACGCACGGAGACGCGCGGCGTCCATCCCAGCTCGCGCTGGGCTTTGCGGATGTCGGAGATGTAGACGCGCTGGTCCCCAGGACGCCAGTCCCCCCAACGCACCGGGATGGGATGACCGAGCAGCTCCTCCAGCAGGGGGCCAAATTCCTGCCACACCGAAAGGGCATTGGCCATGCCACCGCCGATGTTGTAGACCTGCCCGCCTACCTGCGCGCTGCGCTGCAGGGCCAGGTCGTAAGCGTCGAGCAGGTCCTCGATGTAGAGCAGGTCGCGGATTTGCTTGCCGTCGCCGTAAATGGTGATGGGACGCCCCAACACGGCGGCGATGATGAACCACGCGACCCAGCCCTGGTCCTCAATGCCGAATTGACGCGGGCCGTAGATGCAGGATTGGCGGAAGACGATGGTGCGCAGGCCGTAGATGCGCGCGTAATCGCGCACGTATTGATCGCCGGTACCTTTGCTGCACCCGTAAGGCGAGTGGAAGTCCAGGGGCTGGGTCTCCGGGCAGCCATGGGGCAGGTCGGCGTAACGCCAGCGCGTGGCCTCTTCCACCACCGGCACATCCTCCATCCCGCCGTAAACCTTGTTGGTGGAGGCGTAGATGATGACGGGCTTTTTTTCGGAAAGGCGCGCGGCTTCCAGGACGTTGAAGGTGCCCAGGGCGTTGATCTCGAAGTCCTCGCGTGGGCGCAGCACAGAGGTGGTGACGGCCACCTGCGCCGCCAGGTGTACGATCGCATCGGCGTCGCGCACCGTGGCGGTGAGCAGGGCGGGGTCACGTACGTCGCCCTGGACAAAGCGGAAGGCGTCCGCGCCAAAGGTAGCGCGCAGCCAGGCGAGATTGGCCTCCGCACCTCGCCGCGACAGGTTATCGTAGAGGATAACATCCTCGCCACGGGCCAGTAGCCGGGCAGCGTAATTGGAGCCGATAAAGCCTGCTCCACCGGTAATGACGATTTTCATAGGCCTCTCTTAAAGTCCTCCAGGTTGAGTTGCTACACGATTCAGGGCGCGCCAGGAAAGGCCCCATGCGCCCATCAGGAGCACGCCAGGCAGGGTGTTGCCCAGATATTGCAGGGCGTGAATCACCAGGGCATAACTGACTGCGGTCGCTTCGGGCATGGCGAACCCCTGAGTAAGCACCAGGCGAATGGCGAAATGGTAGGGGCCCACGCCGCCCGGCGCCGGGGTCGCTACGCCCAGGGCGGAGGCCCAGGTCAGGATGGGCCCGGTCAGCCAGGGAGCATCGGCCACAAAGGCGCGTAAGCCAGCGTAAAAGTAGGCGATGGTTGTCAGCCAGGCCAGGCATGTCAGGATGGCCACGGAAGCCATCCGCCGCGGGGATTGCACGCTGCGCAGCCCGGCCTGCACTGACGTGAGCACCTCAAGCGCAGGGTTGGGCAAGGGCAGGTGCACGCGCGGCAGGGCCAACAGGGCGAGGAAAATCGCGCCTGCCAGGACCAGGCTCCAAGGGCCCCACGTCGCCCCGCTAAATACGGGAAGCAGGGGGACGGTCAGGCTCATGAGCAGGGTCACGGCGAGCAGGTCAAGCGTCCGTTCCAGCATCACCGCCGGCAGGACCTTCCAAAAAGGAACGGCGGCGCGTTTTCCCACCAGCCAGGCGCGCGCCGGATCGCCCGCACGCAACGGCAGCAGATTGCTCAGCGTGTACCCGATCCACAAAACCCCAATGGCCTCCCCCAACGAGAGCGCGTTATTCAGCAACAGGCGAAACCGCAAAGCGCGCACGGTTAAAGCGATGATGAAACAGAGCGCCGCCAGGACCAGCCAGGACAGGCGCGCTTCGTGTAAGGCCAGTCCAAGCGCCACCCCGTCTACGCCCCGCAATGTCAAGGCTATCCCCGCCACTGCAAATCCCAGCGACAGTATTAAACGCATCCAGATCGGTTTCATGGGGGCATTATACCATGGGACGCCCGGCATAAAAAAAGGGCACCCCGTCAGGGTGCGCCAGGGTTTGGCGAAAAAGCTCACACGTTTTGTTGAATGGCGTCCACAATTAGTTGGATTTGCTTGAGTAAAAGCGCGCCCGGCTGGAGCAAAACCATGGGAATCCCGCTCTCCAGGCTCTGGAAGGCCAGCTCCGGAGCGGGTGGCACGGCGGCGATGAAGGTGCGATTTAAGCGCTCCTCAATGACCGAGCGGGTCATGGCGGCGGCGGCCTGGGTACGGTTGATCAACACGACCCCGATTTTTCCCACGTTAATGTTAGCGCCATGCAGCTCGTCAATCATGGTGCGCGCCATGCTCAGGCCCAACTTGCTGGACTCGATGCTGAGAACGATGTGGCGGGCGCGGTGCAAGACCTCCAGATTGGCCTTGTAAAGGGCAGGGGAAAGATCCACCAGCACCCAGTCATATTCGCTCAGCACGTAATCCAGGACGCTGTGGATCAGCTTCTCCGGCAGCTCTTCCTGTTCCGTATGCCGCGCGGTGTTCAGCAAGACGTGCAAACCACTGGGAAGGGTCACTATTTGCCCGGCCAGGGTCTCCGGAGAAAAGGCCGCGGACCCTTTCTTCACAAATGTCTGCAAAGAGCCCGGTACATTCAGGTTAAGCTGCAAGGCCAGCGTCCCGCCGCAGCGCGTCAGCTCGAGCAGCAATACTTTTTTATCTTTGACGCTTTGCGCCAGCAACACAGCCGCGTTCAAGGTCAGCGTCGAATTCCCCACCCCACCCTTGCAGGGCAAAAAAGCCACGACCTTGCCCCGCGGTGGTGGGGCCGGTGGTTGCGCAAGCTGTTTGCGTTGCAGCATGACCTGCACGCGCGTAATCAGCTCCGCCGGGTGAATGGGCTTGGTCAGGTACTCATCCACGCCGGCCTGAAAACCGGCGATTTTATCCGCCACGCTGCTCTTGGCGGTGAACATGAGAATGGGCACTGGCTGTGTCGTGGGGTGCTGGCGCAGACGGCGCGTTACCTCGTAGCCGTCGAGGTCGGGCATCATCACATCCAGGATGATCAGGTCGGGGGCCTCCGACGCGGCTTTTTCAAGAGCCTGTGCGCCATTATTGGCCACCACAATCTGATGCCCCTGCCGTTCCAGCATCAAGCCCATCAGCTTCAGTGCATCAATGTCATCGTCTACAATTAGAATTTTCGCCATATCCCCTCCGCGTCCTTATTATAACCCAACCCCCAGCAAGGACACATTACAAACAAGTTAAGAAATGAAGAGGGTTTTGCAGGGCTTTTGAGCAACAGGCCCAGGGCATGCCGTGAGCAGCAGCCCCCCTGGCCGATTCACCACAAAAGCCCCACGCTCGCCATGGACACGCAAAACGCTAGCAGCATCACCGGGACGAGCAAAGCCCGCAGCACGCGCCCCTCGCTCCCTTCCAGTCCCACGGTACTGCAGCCGACGATGATTTTAGCGGGGGCAAAAATGGAGCCGATGGCCGCGCCGGCATTGTGAACAGCGAGCAGCCCGGTCACGCTGATGCCAAGCTGCAGGGCCATGGTGCGTTGAAAAGCGCCAAAAAGCACGTTGGCGCTGGTGTTGCTGCCGGTGACAAAGGCTCCCAGCAGCCCCACCCAGGGAGCGACGGGCACATAAAGCCCACGCAAAGTGGAGGCGGTCGCCCGCGCCAGGACATCCATCATGCCGCTCGCTTCCATCGTCGTCGCCAGGCAGACCATGCTCACCAGGCCAAGTGTGCTGATCAACTGGCGGCGGTTCACGATCCTGGAGACCAGCGCCCGCGCCGCGCCCCGTTGCAGCTCGCCGGCGAGGCGCGCGCGTCCATAGCACACCAGCGCGGCATAGATGAGCAGCGCGCCGGGATGTCCAAGGACGGCGATGGCGCGCGTCGCACCGGCAGGCATCACCCAGCCGCGCGTGGTCATCGTCTCCGGCACGGCGACGCTCAGGCGCCAGGCGTTCAGGAAGGGGAGATAGTTAGCCAGGATGATCAGGCCAACCAGCAAAGCATAAGGACGTAGCGCCTTTCCGACCCCAGGCATCACCTCACGGGGGGCAAAGTCAGGGTTTTGGTGAAGGAGGCCCGCGGTCGCCACCGCCATGCCGATGAGCGTACCGATCAAAGCGGCGCCGTGAGGCCACCCCAGCACCGCCGTCACCAACTGCCCACCGCCCATAGCCACCGTCAAGAGCAGGAGCCAACGCCCCTGCCGACGCAAGGCGCTCCTCCCTCCAAGCATGGCCAGCGGGATAGCTCCACACAACAGGCAGACCGGCAGGAGCCATAAAGCCATATCCAGATTAAGCTGAAAACCATTCACCCCAGAGGCAGCCACCAACGCCGTATAGGAGGAGCCCAGGGATCCGAAAGAAACCGCCCAAGCATGGCCGAGAGAGGGCAGGGCAACCGCCAGCAAGGGTGAAAGGCTGAGGTTCACCAGCAGGGGGGCGGTGACCGCCACCGGCACCCCAAATCCGCCCACGCTCTGCAGGAAAGAGGCGAACACCCAGGCGAGCAACATGACCTGCGTCTCGCGCTGCGGGGAGAGGTGAGCCAGCACCTCGGTCAAGGCGCGAATGGCGCCGGTCGCCTCCGTGACGCGGTAAAAAATCAATGCGCCCCAGATGATGTAGAGGATGTAAAGCGCCTGGAACCATCCGCGCACCTGGGCCCAGAACAGGAGGGATGGCGTCGCGCCAAATTGCAGGGCTGCCAATGCCAGCGCCACCAGCCAGGCAACCAGGCCGGCCTGCGCGCCATTCCAATGCCGACGCAGCAAGCCATACACCATCAGGCCCAGGGGGACGAGAGCACTGAGGAGATCGAGGAGGAGCATAGGGTTACGCGCGTTTGACGAGATGGTATTGGGCGTAAAAAGCCAGGGCCAGCACAAGGTACGCGCCGAAATAGAGGGCATCGGCGATCAGCGTGAGGCTTTGCACCACGTCATAAAAGCCGGCACTCTCAAACCAGGCATAGACAGCATCGGCGACAACAAAGACAAAGAGCGCCAGCCAGGGCCGTCCCCAACGTCCCGCGCCAAATTGACGGATCATCCACAAGGACATCAGCGCCAGGGCCAGATCGGCCAGCGGATACACCATGTTGATGAAGAGGCCCAGCAGAGGCTCCTGCGGGTTAAACTGATGGCTACCCCAGGTCAGGAACGCCGCGCCCGCCGCGATTGCCAGCACAATGCCTGCCATGGCACGACGCTCCTGTTGGGGGTTGATCCCCTGCAAGAGGCGATACTGCACGAGTAAAGATGCCCCCAGAAAACCGTAGCCGCCCAGCCAGGGAATATCAGCCAGAGAAGGGGTCGGCACATCGCCCCAATACACAAGCCAGATCACTTCTGCCGCGGTCCATAAAAGCAACCCGCGACTGAAATGAAGCCAGACCCGCCCTGGCATTTCCTCAGGTGCGAACTGTCGGGCCGTGCGGAAGGCATACCAGCACGTCAGCGCGGCAATGAGCGCGATCAGCAACGCGGTGATATGGTCACGCAGGGATGCAGATAAACCGGGCACCAGGCCAACACCCACAAAAAGTCCCATCGCCAACAGGCTCAAGCCCCAGACCGTGCGTGGAATTGCGTAACGTCCGTTCATGCTTCATCCTCAAAAAGATGGTAGGTATCCAACACAACGTTCTCATCCTCGGCCAGGTAGTGTCGTACTTCGCGGAAAATGCGTTGCGTCTGACGCACGCCCAGGATTTGCTCCATGTTGCGCCGTAAAGCCTGCTTGATCGTCTTACCCAGCGTAGCCAGGGTGGCCGGCTCCAACGACTCGCTCTCCAGCTCCCAACCATAAGCCGTGATCCGCACAGGGGCTTTTTGACTGACAAGCTGAGCATTGATATCAAACACGGCGCTATTCACCAGGTTTTGCCCCACCAGAGTACGGTAACGGCTCAACAGGACCTGTAACAGCGCGTTGTATGCCTGCGCAAAAGTCATCGTCTGGCCAGCGGGTTTTTCTTCGTACTTTCGCCGCGGATAATACCATTCCACAATCACGGGATCCTCTTTCTGACTGTAAAACAGAGATAAGGCGTTACTCCCCGTAAGCACCTGGCCCCCTGAGATATGGAACAGCTTTTGGGGCTGGCTCCCAGGTTCAAAAAGCACAAAACTCTCGCCGTTTTTCCACAACACTCTGAGCACCCGCGTTTCAGTCGTCGGGCTTTGCGACATGCCATACAAGGTTTGACGCTGAATGGATACGAAAGGTTCAGGAGGAAAACCATCCAACAACAGGCCCATAATCTCAATGCCAACGTTGGGCAGATCCACAATGCGAAACAGCACGACAGGCGTTAACCAGGCATTAAGCACCTGGGAAAAATTCACTTCTACCAGTCTGTTATCAGGATAGCGGATATAGATATAGCTCCGTCGCAGGATGCCCCCCGCCACAAGGATATAAGCCTGAAGTTGCCCGCCTTTCTCCTGCACCATTAACATACCGGTACCTTGCGTCATTTGATAACGCTCACATACGAGGGCTATGTGTGCGGCTGGTATCTCCTGATACGGCGCAGGTACATGAATAAACAGGCTTTCCATGGCCATCCTGCTTCTCGCTAAAAGTTTCTTACATTCTAGCGAGGAGTGACAATTCGTCAAATCAAGGCGATGCGTTCACGAAGCCTCTATTGCAAAAGCAGGCCCCTGTTGCTCACAGGGGCCTGCCGGACCTCCCATCTCAAGCCATCTCAAAGAGGGCCGTGCGCAAGGAGTTTATTTCACGCTGGAGCTGATTATCGTACTCAAGCTGGGCCCGCACGCGCTCGTAGCCGTAAAGCACTGTGGTGTGGTCACGCCCACCCAATAAAGCGCCTATCTGCGGCAAGGACAGGTCGGTTTCCTCCCGCAGCAAATACATGGCTACCTGACGCGGGTAAGCCAAACGACGTTGCCGATTTTGACTGAGCAAATCCTCCACGTCTAGCTTGTAGTGCCGGGCTACCGCCTGGAGAATTTGTTCAGGCGAAACTTCAGGACGTCGGGCCAACACGCCGCTAAGCGCCTGACGGGCCAGCTCGACCGTCAAAGGCTGGTTGGAGCTCTGAGCCACCAGCAGGACACGGTTGAGCGCGCCTTCCAGCTCGCGAATGTTGCGCTCAATGTGAGCTGCAATGTAATTGAAAACTTCCAGGGGGATGCTCTGCCCCATCGCCTCTGCCTTCGAGCGCAGAATCGCCATGCGGGTCTCAAAGTCAGGCGGTTGAATATCCACCTGCAACCCCCATTCAAAGCGCGAACGCAGGCGCTCTTCCAGGGTCACCATGGCCTTGGGGGGACGATCGCTGGTCAAGACAATCTGTCGCCCCGTCTCCCGCAACGCATTAAACGTGTGGAAGAACTCCTCCTGCGTGCTCTCCTTGCCAGCGATAAACTGGACGTCATCCACCAGCAACACATCAGCGCTGCGATACTTGTCACGGAACTGATCCGTGGTTTTGGTCATGATGGCCTGGATCAGGTCGTTGGTAAACGTCTCTGAGGTCACATAAATGACCTGCAGATTTTTACGATAGCAGGCATGGCCAATGGCATGGAGCAGGTGGGTCTTGCCCAGCCCCACGCCCCCGTAAATGAAGAGCGGATTGTACGCCCAGGCAGGCTTGTCCGCGACGGCCATCGAGGCGGCCTGAGCCAGGCGGTTGTTGGGTCCCACGATAAACGTATCAAAGGTGTAGAATGGGTTCAGGTTCGGATTACTGACCACACGTTCACTGTACTCAGGATTCAACAACGGTGGCACCGGCGTCTCTCCTTCCGCCTTTCCATTCTTTTTGCGCTTGCCGTTCCCATTTGGCGCCGTGTCCCACACCACAAAACGGGCGCGCATGGATTGGTCATTCCCCACGCTACTCAAAACGCTCATGATCACTTCAGCCAGGCGCGTTTCCAACCATTCGACGGCGTAACCGTTCTTAGCGCCTACCACCAGGCAAGAACCATCTTCGACACCCAGACAACGGGTATCGCGTAACCAGGCATCAAACGCCGCCTTAGGAACGCGCAGCTTCAATTCATCTAGCGCGCGTTGCCATAGCCTGTGAGCTTCAGTTTCGGTAATCATTGTTCATGCTCCGTTTTCAGGGCGCAAAAATCCCCCACATAGGTTATGTATGCCTATTGACTCGGGTTTGTGAGAAGCTACTGACGCCAGCAGAGGCCCTTCTCACATCTTTATTCTACCAGCAAACTACTGGGCAGACAACCTGAAAAGGCCTGATTTCACTTAAAACACAACAACGTTAAGCTTGCAAAGACCCATGTGGATAACAATTTCTTTTAACCCAACCTCTGGGGGGATTACAGGTTATCTCCCCCCAGGGATGGGATACAGCTTGTGGAAAACGCACACCGCAAGACGTTCCGTTTTGCGCACGCAAAGGCTATTGACCAGCGCCGGCGCTCGTCTCAAGGGTTTTGCTTGCGGGGCGCTGCGGCAGGCACACATAAAACGTGCTTCCAGGGCAGGTCACCTCATCGTAGCCAGGGCTCTCGACGCGCAGCTTGCCACCGTGGGCATCTACAATCCCCTTAGCAATGGCCAGTCCCAGGCCAGGGCCACCGCCCTTGAATTTGGTCTTGCCCGAAGAGTGAAGCGCAACCTCACCGGTCTGGTAAAACTTGGTGAAAATGAGCGACTGATATTGAGGCGCAATGCCAATACCCGTGTCGCGCACCCAGATTTCCACCCCGCCATCGGCAAACCCCTGTTCCCCCGGCGCAAGGGCCCGTGCCCCCAACGTAATGCGTCCGCCGTCCGGCGTGTACTTGATGGCGTTGAGCGTGAGATGGTACAGGACTTTTGCAAGCGCCTCAGGGTCACCCTCAATGATAAGGCCTTCCGGCACGCTCTCAAGCTCAAGCGTTTGCTTGCGTTCCTTAATCGCCTGGGCGAAGGTTTCCGCCGTCGTTTTCAACAGGCTCCCGACCGCGGTGGGAACAAAGCGGAGTTGCAGCATGTTGCTATCAATTTTAGCCATATCCAACATGCTGTTGACAATTTCGTGCAGGCGAATGGCGCCATCGTAAATGCCTTCGGCCATTTCCAGCAGGGTTGGATCGGACTTAATTTTTTCGTTTTTCGTAAGGATTTGACTGAAACCGCGCAAAATCGTGATCGGCGTGCGCAACTCATGCGAAGCGACAGTAATGAAGTCAGACTTCGTGCGATCAAGGCGTTCCAACTGCTCGTAAGCCCGCGCCAGTTGATCGTACAGTTGCGCGTTGCGCAAGGCAATGGCCGCCTGACTGGCGAAGGCCGTAGCCAGCGCAGCCTGCTCCTCCGTGAAGGGGGTCGGCGTCTCGCGCGTCAAGGACAACATGCCGATAATCTCGTTGTTGGCCTGAATCAACGGCACCCCCATCCAGGAACGAGCGAGGGGCAGACCCGGCACATGCTGCCAGTCCGGACGTTTGGAAACATCGGGCACAATCAAAGGCGCATTGGAGCGACGAAGGGTCTGATAAACATCATCGCTTTTAATAGCCACGCGAATCTGCGTGGGATTACTTCCAGGCGGGAAGCCACGCGCGGCCACAATGACCAGATCGTTACCTTCCTGCAACATCAGGGAACCACGATCAAACGGGACAATGCGCGCCAGGCTATCCAGCACCAGCTTCAAGACCACATTCAAATCGAGCGTTTGCGAGAGCGCCCGGCTCACCTCGTACAGCATCTCGCTGAGCAAACGCCGCGAACGCTCACCCGAATAGATCTGCGCATTTTGAATGGCAATCGCTACCTGATCGGCCAGGGACTCGAAGACCCGCACATCGTCTTCGCTAAAAGCCTGCGCCCTTTCGCTCTGGACATCCAGCACCCCTAAAAGATTCGTACCAACTTCCAGAGGCAACACGAGTTCAGAGCGGGTGTTGGAAATAATGTCCACACTAACATAACGCGGATCCAGCGTCACATCATTCACACACGCCGTGCGGCGATGCTGCGCCACCCAGCCGATAATCCCTTCCTCGCCTACCTTGAGTTTAAACCCCTGCTCAACCAGCCAGCGCCCGGCGCTCCCCGTACCGGCGCGGGCGACCATATAGTTTCCGCTTTCATCCAGCAGGAAAATGCCCACAAAATAATACCCAAAACGCTCTTTGACCAGTTCCGCAATCTCATTCAGAACTTTATCCAAATCGAGAATGGAACTGACATTTTGCGCTACTTGAATCAAGGTCTGCAACTGGATAGCGCGCCGCTTCAATTCCTCCTGTTGTCGCACCTGCTCCTGGCGCATGATTTCCAGGCGCCGGTAAGTCCGCACCCGCGTTGCGTGGACAATATAGCCAATCACAGCGCTGATGCCCAACACATAACGCAACAAAATCCAGGTGGGCGTTTGGGGAGCGCGGAACAGGGAAATTAAGAACCAGACCCCACCGGTAAACAGCGTAAGAGCAACATACCAGGGCGTGGAGAGGAAGAAAAAGCCCGATCCCAGGAAGAGCAAAACCATATAAATGCTGAGCATGGGATCCAGGCTCAAGTAAACATGGACCAGGATATTAATAGCAACCAGCAGCCCAACCAGGCCAATCGTGGTGTTCGCGTACTCCGGAGAAAGTGAGCGACGGCTCGTCCAGATACGCAGGCCGATCAGGATAAGGCCGCTAATCCCGTTGACTGCCATCATGGGAATTTCTATTTTATCGGGGAAAAGAACGGTGGGAACAGCCTGGTAATGCGTGTAAGCCAGGAAAACGAACATCAACCCCAATGCCAGGACTGCCTGGTTGAGACCTTCCAACACAACGAGCTGCAACGCCCGTTCCATGGCCTGCCGGTCATAGTCGCCTTCAAACTTCCCCGGCGCCAATAATCCGCGAATAACGCGGCCCAGGTACGCTCCCATTACTTTCAATCTACTCATCTTCGGATCCTCCTGACCCGATTCTATAACGCTAAAATTATTATAGCCTTTTTGATTAAATGAGCAATGGCTTTTGTGCAACAATTGCGTGACAATCGTATCTATTGCCCCAACCCAAGGCCCAAACGGGCCAGGGAAAGGACCTTAAACCGCAGTGGTCCAACGGGCACATCCAGTTCACGCTTATCGCATACCGTGGACGTATTCGCGGCCTGGACACGCGCCTTGAGCGGACGGAGCGCCGCCTGAAGCGCGTCACCACTGTAACGCGCGCTCAAAGCCTCTATCTCTCGCAAGAGCGCCCGCGCCTCGAGAATGCGCGCTTCCGTTTCTTGCGCCTTCTCCGCACTGATGAGGCCAGAAGCGCGCTTGAGGCGGTTGAGCCGCCACCCCGCCTCATACGTCACTTCTGCCAGCGTTGCGCGATCCATCCAGCGCGTCTCATAAGAGAGAATATCCTTCCACGTGGGCGTCAACAATAACTGACGGTGATCTTCCAGTGTAAAGGCTCGACGCACGTAACCAAATTGTTCCGCCTGCTCATAGGCTCGACTCCCTGGATCGAGGAACGGCGCCAGGGGCGACGTGAAGGGAAGCAAACGCCCATCATCAAAGCGCTTGAGCAGCGCTGCGCAATAGTCCACCGTTTCCAGAGCGGAAGCCGCGGTCTGGGACGGTAGCCCAATCATGAAAAACAAATCAAAGCGGCGTGCCCCGGCCTTTAAAGATGCGGCAATGGTTTGCTCAATCCCTTCATTGCTGAAAGGTTTGCCGCAGGCACGGCGCACCGCCGGATCGTGAGATTCAGGCGAGAATTCGACAATGAAATTCGGCAGCGCCGCCGCCAGCTCTTCCATGAAAGCCTCATCCGTCGGCCAGAAAAACTCGACCATCGCCGTGCCCTGGAACCCCTGCACCGCCTTGAAGAAGCGCCGCGCGTAGTCCATCCCCGCCTGACGCAGATCGCCCAGGATGAACACCGGCCCATGGCTGAGCCGTCCGATGCGCTTCACGTCCTCGGCCAGGCGCTCCGGCGAACGAAAGGCCGGGCGCTCCCGTCCAATGAAGTGCTTGCCGGCGAAAGCTGAGCCACCACAGATGGTGCAGTTTTGCGTGCACCCCTTCACGCTCAACGCCGCCATGATGGGGTACTCCAGCCAGTGGCTAAACGGCAAATAGTCCTGCAGGTCCAGACTGCGCACGACTTTCTGCACCACCAGCACGTAATCAAACGTGAGTGCATTCAGGTCGGCGGGGCAGTAGCTTTGCGGGTTTTCGCGGATCGAGCCATCTGCCGCGCGCCACGTGAGATTGGGCACATCTACCGGCTCCGTCCCGGCGCGTAAATGAGCCAACAACTGCCGCAATGGCTCTTCGGTACTGTCGCCTCGCAGCACATAATCCACGCCGTAGCGCGTGATCAGCTCGCGGTGGAAATAGGTGGAGCTGTAGCCGCCCAAGATGATGGGCGTTTCAGGATGGTAGCGCCGAAGCAAGCGCACCACCTCAAGGGCACCGTGCGCGTGCGGCAACCAATGCAAATCCACCCCAAAGGCCCGCGCCTCCAGTCTGGCGATCATAGCTTCGGGATCGAAACGCGCTGAGCGCAACATGCGCGCCGCCAGGTTGACGATGCGCGCCTTAAAACCGTGCGCTTCAAGGTAGGCCAGCATGGTGCTAAAGCCAATGGGATACATGTCGAAAATCGGGGTCGAGGGCACCAGGTCAGAGATAGGCCCCCACAGGGTGACCCGCTCACGAAAGTCTAAAACACTGGGTGCGTGCAGCAAAATCAGGTCGTCCATATGCCTCCTGGCAGGTACTGGTTCAGTTGTGCCCAGGTATGGATTGTACCACAGAGTGGGCGCAAAGGGTAGGGGCAAACCCGGTCCCTCCTCAAGCCGCCAGGCCGGACACGCCCACAAACCAGCAATTGCATCCGCGGCACATTGTGCTATACTCTGCCCATAGCTTGCTGACGCGGAGTAGCCTATGACGACCAAACGCGCTATTCGTTTTATGAACCCGGCTCAGACACGGCAACTGACGGCCCTGGCTGAACGTGCCTGTCTGAGTCTGAGTCGCTTTTCGGGGACACGGGTGGATTACAATGCGGTGGGTATTCAAATGCTGGATGAGTGGATTGATCGCCACATCCGGCAGTTTCCCCGTCCCTCTCAGGAAATCGTGACGATTTGGGCCGCTTTTTTGGGTGAAGTTTTTCGACGCCGCTTCAAAGGAGAATGGGCGCTGGATACGTCCGGCCCCACGCCAAAGTTAGGCGTGCTATGCCCGCGTGAGGATGAAGGCGTGATTTTCGTGGACGTCATGGATCAGATCCAGCGCCGCATCACCCAGGGCATGAGCCAATCCCTTTCGTACTACTACACGGTCAAAGGGATGGAAATCAAGGGTTGGGACGGCAGCCCCATCGGTTAAATCCCCACACGTAAAAAAGCAGGCGCAGCCATGATGAGCTGCGCCTGCTTTTTGTGTCAAGCCATCACGCTTTGCCGGGCTTGCGTATGCGTTTGCGCGCGTAGCGATACGTGCCGGACTGGCGCCGCTGCTCCTTTCCGCGCTCCTCTTCCCCATCCGTGCGTAACGTGTGGGAGAACTGCCGCAGCCGCTCCAACACCAGCGCGTGAATGCTCCCAGGCGGGAAATGCCCCTGGGCATCCATCTCCCCCGCGGGCCGCTCCAACACCAGAGCCAACAACTCATCCACGGTCTCCACGGCGTAGATGTGAAACTGTTCAGCGCGCACGGCGTCCACCACGTCTGGATGCAACATCAGCTCGTGCCGGTTCACGGACGGGATGATGACGCCCTGCGTCCCCGTCAACCCCTGCTGACGGCAGGTCTCAAAAAAGCCTTCGATCTTCTCATTGATGCCACCCACCGGCAACACTTGCCCATACTGATCGAAAGAGCCTGTAATCGCCAGGTCTTGACGGGCCGGTAGGCCGGATAGGGCGGAAATGAGTGCCGCCAGTTCCGCACACGCCGCGCTGTCGCCCTCCATCGGGCCGTAAGTCTGCTCAAAGCTCAGGCTCGCCTCCATCGAAAGGCGCCGATGCACACTGTACTGGCCGTTAATGTAGGAGATGATCGTCATCACCCCCTTGCCGTGAATCGGCCCGCCGAGATGAATCTCGCGCTGCACGTCCACCACATGCCCACGCCCCGGATAGACCCGCGCCGTGATGCGCGTGGGCATGCCGTAAAGATGTTCGCCATCCTCATAAATCGAAAGGCCGTTGCACTGTCCCACCACCGCGCCGGTGACCTGCACCCGATACAGGCCCTCAAGCAAATCCTGGCGGCGCTGCACCTCCTCCAGATTGACGCGATACAGGCGCTGGCGCAGGGCCTCATCCACCGCCGCCGCGGTGACCTGCGTCAACCCCTGCTTTCTGGCCCAGTAATCCGCCTCGCGCAGGATATCCGCCACCACCCCAAAGCGCGTCGAAAGGCGACGCTGATGCGTCGCCAGGCGCGCGCCGTACTCGATGATGCGGGCAACGGCATCCCGCCGGAACGGGAGGAGGTGCTCCTGGGCGCAACGCGCCGTCACAAAAGCCACGTACAACGCCTCCGTCTCCTCCGTCCAGGGCATGTGCGTCCCAAAATCCGCCCGCACTTTGAACAGCTCGGCAAAATCGGGATCGTAATCCACTAGGGTGTAATACGTTTCCGGCAGGCCGATGAGAATGACTTTTACGTTTAAGGGAATCGGTTCCGGCGTGATGATGCGCAAGGGGGATTGGCCATCTTCCGCGCGTTCAATGCGCAGGGAACGGAGCGCCAATGCCCGCTTGAGACCGTCCCACGCAGCGGCTACATCCAGCACATCCTCGGCGCGTAACACCAGGAAACCGCCATTGGCGCGATGCAGCGCGCCCGCGCGGATCAGGGTGTAGTCCGTCACCGTGGATCCATAGCGCACATCGAACTCCAGCCGTCCCAGCAGATTGTCATACGTGGGGTTATCCTCAAAAACGATGGGCGCTCCCTGCGTGTGGCTGTTATCTACCACCAGGTTGACACGATACCGCAGCGAAGGCTTGACCTCCAGCAAGGATGCGCCCGCGTCGCGCTCGTCCGCCTCCGCCTCCTCACCGTCGCGGAACGTTTCCACGTTGGCGATAATGTCCTGACGCACCTCGTCCAGATAGGCCAGCACGGCGGGATAATCGGCGTACGTTTCGATTAATGGCTCAAGGAGCGGGCCGACCGTGTAATCCGCCACCTGGCGATCGAGCTTCTCGATCGCCTCGTAGATATCGCGCTCGTGTTCGCGCAGTCGGCGCAGGGCGGCATCGAGCAGCTCATCCAGATGGTCGGAAATCTTGGTTAAGCGTTCGCGCTCCGAGGCGGGAAGCTGACTGAAGCCCTGGGAATCCAGAATCATGCCATCACGGATGGGAGCGATGTAGAGCCCGGCCGGCGAACGCACCAGCGCAAACCCGGCCTCGTCGCAGGCGCTCTCGACCGCGGACAGCTCCTGCTGCTGCACCTGACGCAACTGCTGCTCCATCCGATCCCGCGCCTCGGCATACGCATCGTCATCGAAAGCGCGCGGGATCCGATCCAGAAGCTGCGCGTTAAAGCGCTCCATATCCTCGCGGAAGCGGCGCCCCATGCCCGCGGGCAGGCGAATCGCGCGCGGATAACGCGGATCCACAAAGTTATTGACGTACACCCAATCATCGGGCACAGGGAGTTGCGCGGCGTAAGCCCCCAGGACCTGACGCACCAGCGTCGTGCGCCCGGTCCCCTCCTCGCCCACCATGAAGATGTTGTAACCCGTCCCCGTCATCTCCAGGCCAAAGCGCAGCGCCTGCACGGCGCGCTCCTGCCCGATCGTCACCTCCTGGACGGGTAACTCGTCCGTGGCGGTAAAAGACAGGCGCGCCATGTCCACAACGCGACGCAAGGCCTCCGGGGTTAAACGCAGGGGATGGTTGGTCATGTGTTGTACGGGCTCCTCTCATCAGGGGATAGGGGCCGTCCCAAGGCACCAACGCCGACCCCCACCGTGGGTGGAGGTCGGCGTTAGCACAAAACGGACTCAGCGCCCCAGATACATCGGCATGACGACGTACAAATAGCCGGTCTCGCCCAGAGGCTTGATGACCCCCGGCGCGCGGTTCGTCGTCAGATCCACCATGACCTGCGGCTCATCGAGAGCGGAGAGCACATCCGTGAGATACTTCACGTTGAACGTGATCTCCATCGGGTCGCCATCGAGCACGACTTCCAGGCGGGTGAGGCCCTCGCCTGTCTCCGTCGAGCTGGACGTGACCACCATCTCGCCTGGCTTAATCGTCAGGCGCACCATATTGGCAGCGTCGCGGGCAAAAATCGCAGCGCGCTTACAGGCCTGCAACAACTCCTCCCGTGCCACCACCACGCGCGTGCTCCGGGTTGTGGGAATGATGCGGCGATAATCGGGGAAGGTTCCATCTATGAGCTGAGCGTTCAACACGGTGGAACTCAAGCGGAAAATCGCCTGGTGGTGATGCTGCGTGACGCCCACCATCACCGGCTCTTCCGTGCTGCCCAGGATGCGCATCAGCTCGCTGAGCGCACGCGCGGGGATGATCACGCTGGTGGGACGGGGGATCGGGGCCAGCAGGGGCACGCGCTCAACGGCAATGCGGAAGCCGTCGCCCGCAACCAGGGTGGCGTGCTCGCCTTCAAACTCGACCAGGACCCCCATCAGCACAGGATGAGCCTCGTCCGTCGCTGCCGCGAAGACAACGCGGTTCAAACCGCGCCGCAACTCCGCCGCCGCAAGACTCACCCCGTCCATATCCTCAAGCTCCGGGATGGTTGGGAAGTCCTCCGCCGACATACCGCGGAACTGAGCTTGCGCGTCCTTGCTGCGCACATTCAGGGTGAGGGAAGCGGGCTCCAACTCCAGCTCAATAGGCTCCGGCGCCAGCGAATTGATCAGATCAATAAAATTGCGCGCCGGCACCGCAACCGCGCCTTCCGTCTCCACACGCGCGCCAACCCAATGCGTAATGCTCAGCTCCAGATTGGTCGCAGCCAGCTTTAATTGCCCGTGATCCGTTGCTACCAGGACCGTGCCCAAAATCGGCATGGCCATGCGCGACGGCACAGCGCGCCCGACCAGGCTCAGGCCCTTCGCGAGGTTTTCCTGCAAACAAGAGAGCTTCATGATGCGGCCTCCTCAATATACGTTGTGTGTCTTAAGTATAGCGAATTAAGCCAAAAGAGCAACTTTACCAGCCCGCCAGCTTAAGGCCAGGACGGCGCCGCTGCCCCCTCCAGGACGCGCACGACGCGCCGCGTCGCCACCTCGTAGACCCACACCTCCGGGCGCGGGTCTGCCACGCCGATGGGCAAACGCGCCAGCGCCACGTAGCGCCCATCCGGCGACCAGGCCGGACGCACAAACGCCGCGGCAGGATCCCCCGGCAGGGGCTCCGGTTCACCCCCCGCCAGCGGATAAAGCCAGGGCTGCGGCCCCAGGGTCTCCGAACCGCCCAGATCAAGATGGCCCGTCTCCCCCACCCCATGTTCGCGCAAGGTGAAGCGTCGTTCGGTCACCAGCAACCAGCGCCCATCCGGGCTCCAGGCGAGGGCGTCGCGCTGCACAAAATACGCCGGCGGTTGAACAAGGCCCGCCGCCGCGAAAGGCTCCAGCATGATGAGGGCCACCTCATCGGAGGCCAGGCGCACCGCCAGGCGCGTCCCCTCGGGCGCCCAGGCGGGCTTACCCCGTGCAGCATAGGGCAGCGTCCGGCTCACGGCATCGGAGACGTCCAGGAGCACCAGCCGCTCCGTTTGTGGAATCGCGAGCGTCAAGGTGACGGGCGACCAGGCAGGCTCCCCCACTGTATCCAGGCCGGTATCCCGTGCCCCGGCGGAGGTCCACACCCAGAGACGCCCGCTCTCGCTTTCCCCCTCAACCCAGGCCAGGGCGGATCCATCCGCGGACCAGCTCAAAGCCCGGCAGGAGGCGGCGCAGGCATGGAGCGGCGCCAACGTGCGTCCATCCCACAGCGCGACCTGTCCCGCCGTGAGCAGTGCCAGGCGTGTCCCCGGCGCGTACCCCTCGATGTCGTCGCGATAAAGGCTATCGGGCACAGCGGCATTCACGTCCGCGAAGCGAACCAGGCGCCATGCGCCTTCGTCACGCTGGACCACGTACAGGCCGGTCACGGGCCTTGGGGTCGAGCGCGTACACGCGCTGCCAAGCAGCGCCAGCACAAGCACCCCCAGCCTGAAAACGCGCATAAGAATCCCTCTCAAGAAACAGCCTCCTGATGTAACACGCCCGCCCTGTAGTCACCCCGACGTGGGCGCAGCGTTGCTGCGCCCCTCCCCCTGGAAGACCACGAGAATCGCCCCCCTGGGCGACCACGAGGGGCACCCCTACGATGTCCCTGGGCAACCATGCCCCCCTGGACAACCGCGGGGAGCGCCCCTACAATGCCCCTGGGTACCATGTGAAAACACCCCTGGGCGACGACGAGGGCTCCCCCTGCGATGCCCCTGGGCAACCGTGCGCCCCTGGGCGACCGCGAGGATCGCCCCCTGGGCGACGACGAGGACCGCCCCTACGATGCCCCCGCCAGACGAACGCCGCATCCGCCCGGCACGCAGCGCGCGCCCCCCACAACGAACGACGGCGCGGCCCGTCCCTGGCCTCAAAAGCCCGCTCCCTCGCCCTGCAAACGGCGCACCACCAGCACGAGCCCTATCATCATCCAAAATAAAAAAGCCGTGTGCGTGAAGTCCGGATTGACCCAGTAATGATCCAGCAGGCCAATGACCAGCAAACCAAACCCGGCGGCGAAAACGCCGTGCGCCAGCGGCGCCAGGTCCGGCGAGAAGTGGCGCCAGGATACCCACGCCTCACGCACGGCCACGGCCAGCGTGACCAGCCAGGCGCCCAGCGCCGGCAGGCCCCAACGCTCGGCGATGAACAGGTAGGCGCTGGACACGGTGCGCGCTACCAGATCGGCATCGGGGACGCCGCCCAGCCCGGCTCCCAACCACGGGTAGCGTCGTATCCAGATCAAGGCGGCGCGGTACTCTTCAAAGCGCATCTGGGTGGCGGCGTCGCGCCCTAAAAAGCCGGCCAGCAGGTGCAGCAGGTAGGTGCGGGTTCCGGGCAGGATGAAAAGGGCCGCAGCCAGCGGGATTAACGCCAGAACCAGCAGGGGCGCATCCAGCAAGGCCAGGAGGCCCAGCGCCGCCATGCTGCCCATCAGCGCCGCACGGGAATAGGAAAGCACCAGCGCGGCCATGTCCAGCAGGGCGATGCCCGCCAGGACAGGCCAGGGCCACAGGGAACGCCAGGCGAAGAGTTGGGAGATGGTCAGCATCAGGCCCAGGGCGATGAAGCCACCCAGCAGGTTGGGGTCGAAGTGGGTGCCGGTGGCGCGTAAGGGCAGGGTCGGATCGGCCAGCAGATGGCGCAGGATGTCCTCGCGCGGGTAGCCCAGGGGCGCCAGGTGGTACAGGAAGCTTTCGGCACGGGCCGGCGGCAGGGCGTAGAGCACCAGGGCAAGGGCCGCCGCTCCGGCAGAGGCCAGGGTGAGCCAGCGCAGCAGGTGCTCAAAGCGCGCCTGGGTGCGCAAAGCGTCCAGGTGGATGATGATGCAGGCGGCGCTCAGCAGGTATTCGACAAAGCGCCGCCAGGTGGTCAGGCGCAGGGGAAGCCAGGTGCTGCCGGCGATGACGCTCACGCTGGCCAGGCTCAGGAAGATGACGAGCGGGACGAGGAAACGGCGCGGCGGCAGGACAGGGGCGCGCCGCGTCTCCAGCCACCAGGCGATGAGCAGGGCGAACAGGCCCAGGTCGAAAAGGGTGATGTGAGCACCCGCCAGGGTGAAGGGGAAATAGGCGATCGGCAGGAAGGCGATGCTGCCAAACAGGCCTGCGTAAGCCGCCTCGACGGAACGCACGGTGAGCGCCAGGTACAGGGCAATATAGGCCAGGCTGAGCGCCAGCAAAGGCGTGCCATCCAGGCCCAGGCTGCCCACGAGCAGGGCGTACATCAGCGGCAGGCTCCACGCCGCCGCGCTATGGAGCAATGGGTTAAGCTTCATGCCATCTCCTGTGATGAAAGTCGGAAAAAATCAGCCCTCAATAATCTTGACACCCGCCGCGCCGCAAGCTTGCGTGCAGTCTGGTTGTAAGTTTCGTTCTCATTGCCCCCTGACATGGTAGCTGACACGCATGTTCAGCCGTGTCGCATGGATTATAACGACGACGGGCCGGGGGTCAAGTAGAGATGTTGGATACAACGTTCTACACGTTGCATTGCAATGTCTCTACGGTTATAATTGAGCCATTCGTGAGGTCAGGAGGATAGGAGTCATGCGGCGTCAGGATCGGGCAGTCAGTGAGCGCAGCGCCATTGAGGCGATCATTCAACGGTGTGAGGTGTGCCATGTAGGGCTGGTGGATGACGGGCAGCCCTACGTAGTGCCGCTGTTCTTCGGTTACGAAGCCGGGCGTCTTTACGCCCACAGTGCGCACAGCGGGCGCAAGCTGGATGTGATCCGCCGCCATCCGCGCGTGTGCGTGACGTTTGATGTGTTGCTGGGCCTGGAACGTGCCGCAAGCCCGTGCGCGTGGAGCGCGCGTTACCAGAGCGCGATCGGCTTTGGCACGGCGCGCATCGTCACGGAGGTGAGCGAGAAGCAGCACGCGCTGGCGCTCATCATGGCGCACTACGGGGCGGAGGCAAGCTTCTCGCCGGAGGAAACGGAAACGGTGACGGTGCTATGCGTGGAATTTGACGAGATCACAGGAAAGCAGAGGGTGTAAGATGCGCGCAAGAGGTCGTTTACCCAAAGGTGTGCGAGTGATGTTGTTGATTTTGGTGGCGCTGTTGGTGGTGCCGCTGGTGTTGTGCACGTTGTTTTACCAGATCACGGATTACACCAACGGCACGCTGACGGTGGCGGGTGAAAAGCGGCGCTATCTGCTACACGTTCCCGCCAGCTACACGCCCGATCGGCCCACGGCGCTGGTCATCAGCCTGCATGGGTTCGCGCAGTGGCCGTATCACCAGAGCCTGGTGACGCACTGGCCCCGTCTGGCGGACGAGTACGGCTTCATCGTAGTCCATCCGGCGGGGACGGGGTTCCCCAAGCGCTGGCGCGCCAACACCGCGGATGCGCTGCAGCAGCCCGACGTGGCGTTCCTGGAAGCGCTGATTGACCATCTGGCGGCGCAGTATGCGATTGACCCGCAGCGCATTTACATCAACGGCCTCTCCAACGGCGGCGGCATGTCGTGGGTGATGAGTTGCGCGCTGGCGGAGCGCATCGCCGCCTGGGGCGGGGTCGGCGGGGCGTACGCCTTCCCCGAAGACCAGTGCCAGCCCTCACGTCCTGTACCGGCTATCATCTTCCACGGCGTGCAGGATCAGATTGTGCCCTACGAGGGAGGGGCGGTCAACCGCCTGGAGTGGCGCGCGCCCAACATTCCGGCCTGGGTGGACGCTTACGCGCAGCGCAACGGCTGCACGCTCCCGGCAGAGCAGGAGGACATCACCCCGAACGTGACGCGCTTCACTTACCGCGACTGCGCGGCGGATGTTGTGTTCTACCGCATCGCGGACGGCGGTCACACCTGGCCGGGTGGGGACATGCTGCCCGCATCCATCACCGGCCCCACGAACCGCGAGATAGATGCCACCGCGTTGATGTGGGCATTCTTCAGCGCGCATCCGCTGCCGGAAAAGCCATAATCCTGCCCCAGAAGCATGCTCACGCCGGGGGACGGCATTAAGCGTCGCCCCCCGGTGTTCATACAACTGGGAAGTGGCCGCCCCCCTCCCGTACGATTGCCCCCTTCTAATTTAATTCTAATCTTTATCTTCTATAATCATACCGGCGTGAGGAAACCCATCACGTCATAATAAAGCATCCATAGTGGGGTTTTGGGAGGGTATGATGGATATTCGGAAATATACGGAAAAAGCACAAGAAGCTTTACTGCGAGCCCAGGGATTGGCGCAAGCCAACGGCCTGCCGCAGATTGAACCGGAACTGTTGTTGCTGGCACTGGTCGAGCAGAGCGACGGCGTGGTGCCGCAGCTCATTTTGCGCATCGGCGCGGATCCCCAGCGCCTGAAGGGCGATTTGGAGCAGTGGCTGCAACGGCGTCCGCGCATGATGGGCGGCGCGGCTGAAGTCGGCCTGGCACCGGCTCTGGCGCGCATCCTGCAGGCGGCGGAACGCGAGGCGCAGAGCCTGCGCGATGACTACGTAAGCACGGAGCACATCCTGCTGGCGATGGCGGATTCCACCGCGGGCGACGTGGCACGGCTGCTGGCGACTTACGGCGTGAACCGCGAAAGTATCCTGCGCGCCTTGCAGACGGTGCGCGGCGGGCAGCGCGTCACTACCCCGACGCCGGAGACGACCTACGCGGCCCTGGAGCGCTATGGACGCGACCTGACGCAACTGGCACGCCAGGGCAAGCTTGACCCGGTAATCGGGCGCGATGAGGAGATCCGCCGTGTGATGCAGATCCTCTCGCGCCGTACCAAGAACAACCCCGTGCTCGTCGGTGAAGCCGGGGTCGGTAAAACGGCGATCGTCGAAGGCCTGGCGCAGCGCATCGTGCGCGGGGACGTGCCGGAAGGGTTGAAGGATAAGCGCATCTTCCAGTTGGATATGGGCGCCTTGATCGCCGGCGCCAAATACCGCGGCGAGTTCGAGGAGCGCCTTAAGGCCGTTTTGAACGAAATCGCGCGCTCCGATGGACAAATCATCCTGTTCATTGACGAGCTGCATACTGTGGTCGGCGCAGGTAAGGCCGAGGGCGCCATGGACGCAGGTAACATTCTCAAGCCGATGCTGGCGCGCGGCGAGCTGCACACCATCGGCGCGACGACCCTGGACGAGTACCGCCAGTACATCGAAAAGGACGCGGCGCTGGAACGCCGCTTCCAGCCGGTGTACGTGGAGGAGCCGGACGTTGAGGATGCGATCAGCATCCTGCGCGGCCTGAAGGAGCGCTACCAGGCGCATCACGGCGTGCGCATCCAGGACGCGGCCATCATCGCCGCGGCGACCTTGAGCCAGCGCTACATCACCGACCGCCAGCTTCCCGATAAGGCGATTGACCTGATTGACGAGGCGGCGGCGCGCCTCCGCCTGGAGATTGATTCCAAGCCCGCGGAGCTGGACGAGATTGACCGCCGCATCATGCAGTTGGAAATCGAGCGCGAAGCGCTCAAACAAGAAAAGGACCAGGCCAGCCGGCAGCGTCTGCAGAAGCTGGAGCAGGAGTTGGCCTCCCTGCAGGAGCAGAGCCGCGCTTTGCGCAGCCGCTGGGAGCAGGAAAAAGGCATTATCCAGGAGATCCAGAAGCTCCAGCAGGCCATGGAAGATCTCAAGGTCGAAATCGAACAGGCCGAGCGCAAACTCGATTTGGAGCTGGCAGCGCGCCTACGCTACGGCAAGGCGCTGGAGCTGGAGCGTCAGCTCCAGGCAGCGCAGGAACGCCTGAAAACCGTACAGGGCGATCGTCCCCTGCTGCGGCTGGAAGTAGGCCCGGAAGAAGTGGCGGAGGTCGTCTCGCGCTGGACCGGCATCCCGGTCTCCCGCCTGCTGGAGGGCGAGCGCGAGAAGCTGATGCGCATGGAAGCGGAGCTGCACGAGCGCGTGGTCGGTCAGGATGAGGCCATCCGCGCCGTCTCCAACGCGGTGCGCCGCGCCCGCGCCGGCCTGCAGGACCCCAACCGCCCCATCGGCAGCTTCCTGTTCCTGGGGCCGACCGGCGTGGGTAAAACCGAGCTGGCGCGCGCCCTGGCCGAGTTCCTCTTCGACACGGAAGAGGCCATGGTGCGCATTGACATGAGCGAGTACCAGGAGAAGCACACGGTTTCGCGCCTGATCGGCGCGCCGCCGGGCTACGTGGGCTACGAGGAAGGCGGTCAGCTCACCGAAGCGGTACGTCGGCGCCCTTACAGCGTGCTCCTGCTGGACGAGATCGAAAAAGCGCATCCGGAAGTCTTTAACGTGCTGCTGCAACTGCTCGACGATGGGCGTCTGACCGATGGCCATGGACGCACGGTGAACTTCACCAACACCATCGTCATCATGACGAGCAACGTCGGCAGCCGCTGGATCAAGGATTTTGCGGAAGCAGCGCGCAGCGAGGTGATGGCCGAGCTGGATCGCACCTTCCGCCCGGAGTTCCTGAACCGTATTGACGGCATCATCCTGTTTGACCCGCTCACGCAGGAAGACCTGGTGCGCATCGTGGAGATTCAGGTGCGCCGCCTGGCGGCCCTGTTGCGCGAACGGAGCATCGAGCTGGAGCTGAGCGACGAAGCCAAACATTACCTGGCCGAAAAGGGCTACGATCCGATTTACGGCGCGCGTCCGCTCAAGCGCGTGATCCAGCGCGAGCTGCAGGACCCGCTGGCGCTGGCTATCCTGGCCGGTGAGATCGGCGAACAGGCGCGCGTGCGCGTCGAATGCGACGGCTCTGGCCTGCGCTTTGTAAGCGAGCCGCGCAGCTAAAGAACTCACCAGGCGGGGAGAGGCGAAAAGCCTCTCCCCGCTTGCGTTAGTACCCAAGGCGCCATGTCCCTCATCCGCGCCCGTTAAAGCCCACGCCTGCAGCTAAAGAGGTTCCCCCCCCCGTTTGCACAATTCACAAAAACGGGTACAATCGCCGCTTGAGGCTTATGATGGGTATGCGCTACCAGGTGGAATTGGCTAACCACAGTGGAAGCGGGCAACCGCTGACACTGTGGTTATTTTTATCTCACGAGAGGAGTTAAAAGATGGCACAAGTTTTTGTCTCCCAACACCCGCTGGTCAAGCACAAATTGACCCTGCTGCGCGATAAGCGCACGGAGCCGAAAAAGTTCCGTGAGCTGGTGCGCGAGATCTCGATCCTCCTGGCTTACGAGGCAACGGCGGACCTGGCCGTGGAACCGGTCACGGTGGAGACGCCGCTGGCTGCCGCCGCAGGGCACCACCTGCGCGATGAGATCGGCCTCATCCCCATCCTGCGCGCCGGGTTGGGCATGGTCGAAGGCATCTGGGAGATGATGCCCTCCGCTGAGGTGTGGCACATCGGCCTGTTCCGCGATGAGCGCACCTTGCGCCCCGTGAGCTACTACAATCGCCTGCCCGTCCATCCCACCGTCTCCGTGTGCCTGGTGCTCGATCCCATGCTGGCGACCGGCGGCTCCGCCGTAGCCGCGGTGGACATTCTCAAGAAGTGGGGGGCGTCCCGCATCAAGTTCGTGGGCCTCATCGGCGCGCCGGAAGGCGTCCGGACGCTGAGCGAGGCGCATCCCGATGTTCCCATCCATCTGGCGGCGATTGACGATCACCTCAACGAGCACGGCTACATTGTGCCCGGCCTGGGTGACGCAGGCGATCGCCAGTTCGGCACGGGCTAAAGCGTCACGGTGGATACGCGCCTGGCGTTACTCACTGTCGCGCTCATCGGGCTGGGCGGCGCGGCGGCGCTCACCCCCGTGACCATGCGCCTCGGCGAGCGCTACGGGCTGGTGGATCGCCCCGGCGGACGGCGTCAGCATCGCGGCCTTGTGTCCCGCCTGGGCGGGTTGGGCCTGGCCGGTGGGTTCTTCCTCGCGCTGGCGGCGGGTTTCGTCCTTGCTCCACTACCGGGTGTCGGGGATGTCTGGCTGCGCTGGATCGGCCTCAGCCTGGGGGCGTTGCTCCTTCTCGCCGTCGGCGTGGCTGATGACGCGCTCGATCTTTCGCCACGCGCGCAGTACGCCGGCTACCTCGGCGCCGCCCTCATCGCCCTGGCCTTTGGCATCCGCCTGGATAGCTTTAACAACCCGCTCAACAACCAGTACGTTTACCTGCCCCTGGCCCTCGCCATCCCGCTCACTCTGCTGTGGATCACGGGCATGATCGTGACCGTGAATTGGCTGGACGGCCTGGACGGTCTGGCAACCAGTGTCGCCATTGTGTTAACAGCCGTGTTGACCATCCACGTGCTGCGCAGCGCCACCACGCTGTGGGTAGCGACGGCTACCGCGGCCCTGCTGGGCGCCGCGGTCGGCTTCCTCCTGTTCAACCTGCCGCCGGCGCGCGTCTTCCTGGGCAGCAACGGCGCTTTCCTCCTCGGCTACCTGCTCGCCAGCATGGGCATTCTGGCCGGTGGGCGCGTGGCCACCGTCCTGCTGGTGATGGGCATCCCCATCCTGGATACGGCGTGGACGATTTGGGAGCGCCTGCGCGAGCATCAGGACGCACGGCGCGGGGATCGGCGCCACCTGCATTACCGCCTGCTCGACCGCGGCCTGAGCAACCGCCAGATCCTGGCCCTGTACGTCAGCTTTTGCGTTGCGTTTGGCGCCATCAATTTACTGGTCTCGCCGCGCCTGCTCAAGCTGGCCATCCTTACCCTGCTGGTCGTGGGCACCTTCGCCCTGTTGAGCCGCCTGGGACAACGCCGCACGCGGCCCCCAAAAGCGGCCCCCACCCCCTCACCCGGAGATGAGTCATGAGCTGGAAGCCAACGCCATCCCTGACGGCGCAACGCGGCCCGGCGCGTTTCCGGACACGCGCCCTGGCCCTCGTGACGGCCGCGCTGCTCGTCCTGAGCGCCTGCGCCACCCCAACCCCCACCCCCACCGCGGCACAGCCCTCCGCCACGCCAGGGCCCTCATCATCCCCTACCCCTAACCCCGCCACGCCGACCACGGCCCCGGCCACCTCGGCACCCGCCACGCTGACCATGTGCACGCAGCCGGTGCAGCGCCTGAATCCTTATGCGGTCACCAGCGCCACGGAGTACGACCTGCTCTCGCTCATGGTGGAGCCGCCCGCGGAGGCGGTGGGCTACCAATGGGAGCTGCGCTTGCTGGCGGCCATGCCGGAGGCGGCGGTGAATGAGGTGCGCGTGCCCGCGCAGGGCGCGTATGTGGACATGGCGGGCGCGCTGCGCACCCACACGGGCGCGGAGCCGCTCCTCCTGCCGCAGATGACCGTGACGTACACGCTGCGCAGCGATCTCCGCTGGTCGGACGGCACGCCGCTCACGGCGGAGGACGTGCTCCAGGGGTACACTTTCGCGCGCGATGCGTCCGCGCAGGGGGTGTGGGTGCAGGTTTTGGGGATGACGGAGCGCCTGGAAGCGGTGGACGCTTATACCTTGCGCTGGGTTGGTCGGCCAGGCTATACGAGCAGCGCCGCCGTCGGGCTGCTTTTTGTGCCGCAACCGGCGGCACGCTGGCGCGGCCAGGGCCTGGCGCAGGCCCTGCGGGATCCGCTGGCGCCGGTGACGGGGCCGTTCCGCCCCGTCTCGTGGCGCGCGGATGGGATCACGTTTGAGCGCAATCCGTATTACGCCGGCACGGCGCCGGAGCTGGAGCGCATCGAGGTGCGCTTTGTGCAGGTCAAACCCGCCCAGTTGCCGGAGCTGGTGCGCCGTGGCACGTGCGATGTCATCGCGCCGGAGCTGGCGCAACAATTGGAATGGAAGGCGTGGGAGGAGGTGCTGCAGAGCGGCACGGTGACAATTTGGGCGACGCCGGTGGAGGTGTTCTTGCGGCTGGACTTTAACACCACGTCCACGCGCGCGCCGATGTTGCGCGAGGCCACGTTCCGCCAGGCGGTGAGCGGCTGCATCAACCGCACGCGCCTGGTGAACGCGCTGGCCGGGCAACTGGTGCTGCCGGCCCAGAGTTTCCTGCTGCCGCAACATCCGGCATATCAAGCGCCTGCCGCCCTGACGGTCGAGGCGGCGCAGGCACAGTTGACGGCGCTGGGCTGGGAGGATCGCGACGGGGACGGGATCCGCGAGGCGCATGGGGTCGCCGGCATCGCCGAGGGGACGCCGCTCACCCTGAGCCTGACTTTGCCCTCGTGGTACACGGTCGCGGCAGCGTTGGTGGCCGCGGATCTGGAGCTGTGCGGCATCAAGAGCGTGCCGCAGGTGGTGAGCGCGCAGATGCTCTCCGCCGCCGACGCGCGCAGTCCCCTGGCCGGGCGCAGCTTCGAGCTGGCCCTGTACGGCTGGACCGCATCCCCACCGGCGGTGTGCGGCGCCTGGCTGAGCGAGCGCATTCCCAGCGCTGCGACGGGGTATCAGGGGGAAAACTTCACGGGGTACGCCGCCTCTGCCTACGATGAGGCTTGTCGCAAGGCGCTGCGGGCCACGGAAAGCGTGGAGCAATATGCAGCGCTGCGCGAGGCGCAGGCGATTCTCCTGGCGGATGCGCCCACGGCGTTCTTGGGCTGGCGCGCCTCCTGGCTGGTAGCGCGCACCAGCATCGAGGGGATTCGTCTGTTACCGAACGCGCCCGGCGCGTTTTGGAACGCGGAGACGTGGCGTCTGAAGTGAAACACACAGGGGGCGAACCGATGGGTTCGCCCCCTGATTTGATGCACACCCTATGACTAAGCGCCCGGATTGGCGGGTGGCACGTCCACGGGCGGAACGTTGGCCGGGGGCACATCCATGGGCGGCACATTGGCCGGCGGCATCGGCATGGGCGGGACGTAGCCCATGGTGCCGTGGCTCTGGTAGGGGCGGGTGCCCACGCGCGTCAACAGCAGCGCGCCCAGGCCCAGGGAGGCCAGGCCGTACGTCACCGGCGCGTAGAGGCAAAAGCCCACCAGGTTCAGCAGGCCCGCCAGGAAGGTGATCAGCGCGGTCCCCAACACGGTCGCCAGCAGGAGATTGACGGGCATGCCAGGCCGCACCGCTTCCACCAGCCGCCGCCCCAACAGGTGGCCCAGCGTGATCCACCCCAAAGCCAGGGCCAGGGCCAGCAGCATGAGCGCAAGCAGCGCGAACGGCGACAGGCAGATGGTCACCAAAAGCACCAGGGAAACCAGGGACGTGGCCACCAGCGTGAGCAGCCCCACCCCAAAGCTGTGCAGCGGCCAGGCGGACACCGTTTCGCTCATCCGCTCCAGGTTCTGTGGCCAGACCGCCGCCACGAGCAGGGCGAGCAGGACAAAGACCAGCAGCGCCATGACCATGCGCACGCCCTTCCACAGCCAGGAAAGCCACAGGGGGCGATCAGGCCGGGAACCGTTCCAGTTCCAGGAAGGCCCCCAGGGGAAAGCGGAGGGAGCTTCACTGCTGATGGTGCCCTCAACCACAGCGCCGTCCTCGCGGTTGAGCGCAGCCGGCGTGCTCACATCGCCAGTGACATGCGCGGTCTTGCGCAGGTAAATCGGTCCGGCGGCGGTCACATCGCCACCGACCTTGCCGGCAATGTCCGCCGCGCCCATCACCGTGACATCGCCATTGATGAGCGCATCTTCTTCAAGCGTGAAGGCGCCCATCACCACCAGATTGCCGTTGAGCACACTTTCGCGCTCCAGCCGCGCCGCCCCCATCACCATTTGATCGCCGGAGAGCGTGTCACCGGCGGAGAGGGTGAAGTTGCCAAAATGCACCCCGCCGTCATCACCCGGTCCGGCGGCCAGCACCGGCAACGCCACCAAAGCGCACAACACTGCCAAAAGCATAGCCCAGCGTAACGACTTTACCATAGTCCCCTCCTGTGTGAAAATGAATTAAGATTCTCCTGAAAAAACTTGTTCACCGCAAAGACGCAAAGACGCAAAAAGCGCAAAGACTGTCAAGTATCATTCGGGATCTCGGGTTTTTCCAAAAGCCTGGCAAATCCCTGACGTTCCTGGATCCCGCCGCAGGCCAGGGGTGGCGGTTCAAAAGCCCTTTTTTCAGTAGAATCTGGTGTGAATTGACATCAGAGGCGAGCCAGGCCTCTCTGCCCATCCTGACGGCGCGCATAAACCACCAGCGCGCTCAGACACGCGCCGAGGAAGGGAAGCAGCAGCCACAAAATTATCCCCAAGCTCAGCCCCAACGCCAGCAGCACAAGGGCGCCCTTCCAGGCCTGCCAAAAGCCGATCACGGGCAGCAGGTAGCGCACCAGCTCGGCCCCCAAAATGCGCAACGCGCGCAGCAGATAAGCGACCCCGCCCAGCGCGGGCAGAAGCGCAAGCCCCCAAATCACCCCGGCCAGGCCGACAACCCCCATCCAGGCGGCGATCTGTGCCCAATGGGGAAGCGGGCGGACGCGCTGACGCAAGCCCACCAGGGCCGCCGTCCGCGCCGCGAAATCCGCGCGCAGGGGGGGAACGGGCGGCGCAGCGCGTAAACCGCGCTCCACGCGCTGCCACGCCAGCCACTCGCGCACACAATCAGCGCACGTCTGGAGATGCGCCTCCCAGGCTGCCCGTTCCGTCGCCTCCAGCGTGCCCTCGCTGACCTTCAACCACCAGGCATCGGTATGGAACTCAGACATGGCCTTCCTCCATCAACTGCCGGGCCAGAGCACGGCGCGCGCGAAACAAACGCGATTTGAGCGCCTGCAGCGTCATGCCGGTCAAGGTGGCAATCTCCTCGTAAGAGTAATTCATCCAGTAAAAGAGCTTCAACACCATCACATCCTCCGGGGGCAGGGAGCGCATACAACGCCGCAGCGCGGCGCGCAACTCCTGCTCCTCCAGCGCGTCCTCAGGCAGCGGATCCGTGCCCGCCATCCAATCCCAGGCGTCGCACGCCTCATCCATCGCATCCAGCGAAGCTTCACCGCGGCGCCGGCGCAACCGGTCAATGCACTCATTGCTGGCAATGCGCATCAACCATGGACGGAAGGGACGCTGAAGGTCATAACTGTGCAATCCCGTCAAAGCCTTGATAAACGTCTCCTGCGCCGCGTCCTCGGCCTCCCGGGCATCTTCAAGAAGGCGACAGCACAAGCCATACACCTGGGCCTGATACGCCTCAATCAGGCGGGTGATGGCTTGCTGATTGCCCCTGCGAGCTGCCTCAAGCCAGTGCCGTTCCTCGTCCATCATCTGTTTGTACGTAATCCCCCCCTCCAGGTTGCGCCCGAAAAAACAAAACAGGGGTGACCGGTGGTCACCCCTGTTCGCATCTGGCGTTTACTCCAGCGGACGATTCAGATCGCCCACCAGGAAAGTATCGGCCTCATCATCATCGCTCAGAAGCGTACCGCGCGGCAATTCCGGTTCAATCGCCACCCCCTCGTAAGCCTCGATGGGGCCATCCGAACCCTTAATGTCGCCGCGGTACCCCGTCCCCGCCGGGATGAGCTTCCCGATGATCACGTTCTCCTTCAGGCCGTAGAGGTAATCCTCACTGCCCTCAATCGCCGCGTTGGAGAGCACCTTAATTGTGTGTTGGAAGGAGGCCGCAGACAGGAAGGAATCCGTCGCCAGGGCGGCCTTGGTAATCCCCAGCAGCACAGGACGCGCGCGCGCCGGCGAGCCGCCCTGAGCCACCACGTCACGGTTGACGCGCTCAAAGCGCACGCGATCCACGTAATCGCCCGGCAGGAACTCTGTATCGCCGGATTCGACCACCAGCACGCGCGAAAGCATCTTGCGGATCACGATTTCAAAGTGCTTGTCGTTAATGTTCACGCCCTGAGAGCGGTACACCTTTTGCACCTCGTTGAGCAGGTAGAGCTGCACCGCCTCGCGGCCACTCACCTGCAACACGCGATGCGGGTTAGGCACACCCTCGCACAACTGCGTGCCGGGCTCGATGCGCTGCCCCTCGGCCACCAACAGGCGGCTGCTCAGAGGGATTTCATATTCGCGCGTCTCGGAAATCTCGTAGATAAACAGGATGTCGTTCCCGTCGCGACGGATGCGCCCCTTCGATTTGGCGCGCAACTCAGCGTTGTCGGGGCCGCGGGCAAGCAGCGCCCCCAGCGCTACCTCGTCACCGTCCTCCACGAAGATCTCCCAATCCTCCGGCACGCTGTAGCTCGTGCGTTTCACCTGGCTATCCACCACGATGACTTGGTTCACATCCGCCATGCGGTTGATGTGCACAATGCCGCCGATGTCGCTGATTTCCGCCTCACCCTTGGGCGCCTTGCGCGCTTCCAACAGCTCTTCCACGCGCGGCAGACCGCTGGTAATGTCACCGCCAGCCGCCACACCACCCGTGTGGAAGGTGCGCAAAGTCAACTGCGTGCCCGGCTCGCCGATGGACTGGGCGGCGATAATGCCCACCGCCGTGCCAATGTGCACCAGCCCACCGCGGCCCAGGTCACGCCCGTAGCACAACGCACAGCAGCCATGCTCCAGCTCGCAAGTCATCGGCGAACGGACATAGACCTCGTTAATCCCCGCGGCGATGATGGCATCCACCACATCTTCATTCAGCTCCTGATTGCGATCCACAATCAGCTCCCCCGTCTGGGGGTGATAGATCGGGGCAGCCGCCATGCGCCCGATCAGACGCTCGGAGAGCTTCTGATCGCCGATCTTATCGCTCTCGCGGATCCAGATCCCCTTGCGCGTATGGCAATCGTGTGCGTTGATAATCACATCCTGCGTCGTATCCACCAGACGGCGGGTCAGGTAACCCGCGTCCGCCGTGCGCAGCGCCGTGTCCGCCAGACCCTTGCGGGAACCGTGCGTGGAGATGAAGTACTCCAGCGCCGTCAGACCCTCGCGCAGGTTGGAGCGAATGGGCAAGGGGATGATGCGGCCCGACGGGTCGGCCATCAAACCGCGCATCCCCGAAATCTGCGAGATGGGGCCGAAGCCACCCTTGGACGCGCCCGAATTGGCCATGATGGCGATCGGGCCAAAGGGATCCATGTGCTTGCGCACGGCATCCGTGACCTTCTTACGGGTCTGTTCCCAGATGTCAATGGTGCGCTTGTACTGCTCCTCCTCGGTCAGCAGACCGCGGCGATACTGACGTTCCACATCGGCGACCTCGCGCGAGGCCTGGTCAATGATGGTGTACTTCTCCGGCGGCACGCTCAGGTCGTAGATGGAAATCGTCACGCCGGAAATGGTCGCGTACTCGAACCCGATCTCTTTAATGTCATCCGCGAAGCGCACCGCGCGCTCGCGTCCCAGGCGGCGGTAGCACATGGCGATCAGGTCCTGCAGCTTCCCCTTGTCCAGAGGTTCGTTGATGAAGCGCAGCTCATCCGGCACGATGCGGTTGAACAAGACGCGCCCGACCGTCGTCTCGAGCGGCTTTTCGGGCAGCGGCTTGTTGTCGTACACCTGCCAGATCTTGATGCGAGCGTGCAGGTCAACCTGGCGCAGGGCGTAGGCCATTTCGACCTCGTCCATGTCATAAAAGATCCGGCCCTCCCCCTTGCGCCCCGGGCGGTCGTCCATGGTCATGTAGTAAATGCCCATGCACATATCCTTGGAGGGGCCGATGATGGGCTGCCCATCCGCCGGCTTGAGCAGGTTCTGCGTCGCCAGCATCAGCTTGCGCGCCTCTTCCACGGCCTTGCGAGAAAGCGGGATGTGCACCGCCATCTGGTCACCGTCGAAGTCGGCGTTAAAGGCCGCGCAGACCAGGGGGTGCAGTTGGATCGCCTTGCCCTCGATGAGGATCGGCTCAAAGGCCTGAATGCCCAGGCGATGCAGCGTCGGGGCGCGGTTCAACAACACCGGGCGGTCACGAATGACCTCCTCCAGAACCTCCCACACTTCATGGCGCTCGCGCTCGATCAGACGCTTGGCCGCCTTCACATTATTAGCATAATTGTACTCCACCAGGCGCTGGATGACGAAAGGCTTGTACAGCTCCAGGGCCATGGTCTTGGGCAGACCACACTGATGCATCTTGAGGTGCGGGCCGACCACAATCACGGAACGCCCGGAGTAGTCCACGCGCTTACCCAGCAGGTTGCGGCGAAAGCGGCCCTTCTTCCCCTTGAGCATGTCGCTGAGGGACTTGAGTTCACGATGGCCACGGCGGCTCATCGCCTTACCGCGCTGACTGTTGTCAATGAGACTATCCACCGCCTCCTGCAACATGCGCTTTTCGTTGTGGATAATCACCTCCGGCGCGCCCAGTTCCAGCAGGCGCTTGAGGCGGTTGTTGCGGTTGATGACGCGACGATAGAGGTCGTTCAGGTCAGAGGTGGCAAAGCGGCCACCATCGAGCTGGACCATGGGGCGCAACTCAGGCGGCAGAACGGGCAGTACGGTGAGAATCAGCCATTCCGGGCGATTTCCGCTGCGGCGGAAGGCTTCCACCACGCGCAGGCGGCGCGTGGCCTTCTTGCGCTTCTGCGCCGAGCGGCTGTTGCGCAGTTCATACCACAGCTCCTTTGAGAGCGCTTCCAGATCCAGATGGGAAAGAATCTCGCGCACCGCTTCAGCGCCCATGCCGGCACGGAAGACCTGCCCCCACTTCTGGCGCAGCTCGCGGTAGCGCATTTCCGTCAGGAATTGATTGGGGGCAATATTGAGCAGCTCCTCGCGTTCGGCCTCGTAATGCTGCTGCAGCACGGAGAGGCGCTGATGCAGCTCCTCGCGCAGGCGCGCGATCTCATCGCGGGTGGCGGCACTCAGGTCCGCAAACCCCGTCGAGCCCCCCTCGGTGATGGCAGCCTGACGCTGCCGGATCTCCTGTTCCACCGCATCAATGGCATTCTGCGCCAGCGTGCTCAGGGTGTTCAGGGCATTGCGATCAACGACCGCATCAGCCTCAACCAGCACCGTATCGGTCGGGGTGAAGACGAGCGGCTGCGTGGCAATCTGTCCCAGCATATTCTCGATGCGCCGCTGCAAAAGCTTCGCCTCCGCGAGGATAATCTCCGTGCGCGCGGTCAGCTCTTCATCCAATTCGGCGCGCAGACGCGCCTTCGCCTCGTCCTCGTTCGTGCGCTTGCGCTCCAGCAGCGCCTCCAGCTCAGCAATGCGCGCCTGGTACTGCTTCTCCAGGTCGGCCTGCCGATGGTGGAACTCATCCTCCAGGCGCTTCAGCGCGCGGGCACGCGCATCCTCATCCACCGAGATGATGATGTACTGCGCAAAGTAAAGCACGCGGTCAAGGTTGCGCTTGGTGATGTCTAGCAGGATGCTAAGGTGACTGGGAATGCGGCGCGTATACCAGATGTGCGCCACCGGCGCCGCCAGGGTAATGTGGCCCATGCGCTCGCGGCGCACTGAGGAACGGGTCACTTCAACGTTACATTTGTCGCAAATGATGCCGCGATAGCGAATGCCCTTGTACTTTCCGCAATAACACTGGTAATCGCGGGTCGGGCCAAAAATCGCCTCGCAGAAAAGCCCGTCTTTTTCGGGCCGCAGCCGGCGGTAGTTGATCGTTTCCGGCTTGGTGACCTCACCGTAGGACCAGGACAGGATATCATCCGGTGAAGCCAGATTAATCCTTAACGATTTAAAGGTCCGTGCTTCAGTTATTTTTTCATAACGATCACGCTGCATGTGCTTTCCCCCTGTTAACGGCGTCCCATCCAGCACAAAAGAAGCGTCCGGAGGCATTTCTGCCCTCCAGCGCTTCGTCGGGTGATACAGATATGGGCGCGAGCGTATTATACCCGCAGGAGACAATTTGTCAAACAAAAGCTAAACTTGAATCAGACCGTAGAGACGTTGCATGACTACGTCTCTACGATGGCGATGATCGCGTGTCCGTAAACGCCTAAAGGTGCAAGGGATCCAGCTGCCAGACACATCTTTTTTGCAAGAAACGTGAAACGTGCTAAAATTTTTATGGTTGTTTCAGCACATTTTCATTTCAGGAGGTCGGTATGCTTAAGGAGTTCAAGGAGTTTGCGCTACGTGGTAACGTGTTTGACATGGCCGTCGGCATCATCATCGGCGGCGCGTTCGGCAAGATCGTGACGTCCTTCGTCAACGACATCCTGATGCCCCCGATTGGCCTGCTCATTGGCGGCATTGACTTTACCAACCTCTTCATCGCTTTGGACGGTAAGGCCTACGCCTCGCTGCAGGCCGCCAAGGAAGCCGGCGCACCAACGATCAACTACGGCGTTTTCATCAACACGGTGCTGGACTTCATCATCGTGGCCTTCGTGATCTTCCTGCTGGTGCGCCAGATGAACCGCATGCGCCGGACCAAAGAGGCTGAGGCAGCCGCTGCCGCTCCCGCGGAGCCGACCACCAAGGAATGCCCGTACTGCGCTTCGGTCATTCCCATCAAGGCTAAGCGCTGCCCGCACTGCACGTCGCAGTTGGAAGCTTAAGATTAACCCACGTAACTGCTTACCGAGGCTTATTGGCTAGCGGTTAAAACCGCGCCTGCAGGGCGCTATGCGCCGAGCGACCGTACCCTTCGCTGCGCTTCGAGTATCCGCTCACGTTAGCGGGCCAGCGTCCCCCCTTTTAGGGGGACTACAGGGGGTCAGGGACGCCAGGCTATAAGCCCATCAGAGGCGATTTCAATCGCCACGCCTGAGCAGTTACTAACCCACAACGAAAAAGTGGAGGGACGCCCCTCCGCTTTTTCGCTGCTATGCTTAAGGCACTACTTCAGGTTGAGCACAATGATGCCGCTCACCGTGAGCAGCATGCCGACGATCAGTTTCGCACTAAGCGGCTCCGCATGCAGCTCCAGGCCCAGGAGCCGTCCAATGTAAGGCGCCGCCAGGCCGATCAAAGCCCCAAAGAGGGGAGAGGTAAACGCGATGGGCATCACCTCGTTCAAGGAATGCGCGCCCTTGAGAGCGGCATAGAAACACAGCATGCCCACGGAACCAGCCACAATGCCACCGCCGATCACCATCATGAGCAACGCCTTGGTCCCCGCAGCAGGAATTTGCTTCCACTGGGAGAAACTGGCCACGCTCAAGACCACCAGGGCCACGGCTGTACGGATCGTGATCCCCACCTGAGGGGAAAGGCCTCCAAGCTTTAGCCCCTGCTTCTCAAAAAAGCCGCCGAAGCCCCAGGCCATCGCGGTGAACAAAGCCAACAGTTGCGGATTCATACCCCAAACCTCCTGAAAGATAGCTTTCACGCAGCAAGCTGCGCACAACACCTACGGATTCAGCTTCCAATACGCGCCGTTCTCCCCGATCTTGCCCTCAAGGTGCTTAGCAACAACGTCACCATTGCAATCCAGCGTCAACAGATCGTACGTCCCTGGCTCCACGAAGAACACGCGTGCACCCGTTTGCGGGTTGATAACCTCATCCGCCATGAGCCAGTTCTCCCCCCAGGAATCGCTGGCCGAAGGCGAAATGTACACCTCACAGATCACCGCGTCCGTGTAGTTGTAAATTTCCAAGGGAACCAGGCCCTCCCCGCCAATCACGACCCAGTTACCAGCATACACCTCTGGATTATAGTCCAGGCGCAAACCATCGCAATCCTCAACCAGCACAACTAAGGGGTGAGTAATGTCAGCTTCCACAGCCCACAGGGCGGGGCTAAAGGTGATGAGCGAGGGATGACCGACCAGATTGGGCCCAAACTCGCTTGCCGGTGGCCCCATGTAAAGCCCACAAATCTCGTAATCGCTGCGATTAAAGATGTAAATGAAGCGATCGCCAGGCCCCCACTGGGACCCGGCCACCCACTCCAGACCGCCCTGTAAAACGGGCAAGGTATCCTGACTGACGATATTGCCATCACAATCTTCGAGCATGGCGTCATAAAGCCCCCAGGGCAGGAAAAACAGGCGCGTCCCATTGACCTCAACAACCTCATGCCCAGGCAGCCAGGTTTCCCCCCATTCCGTGCTCTCAAACGGCGCAATGTACACGGCGCAAATATCCGTGCCCAATTGGTTGACGAGGCGCACGGTCTCCATGCCGGTCTCACCGATGTCCAAAGTGGTATCCGTGTCCAGATCCCAGAAAGTGGTCAGCACCGCATTATCGCACGTCCACACCTCCACATCCACCACCGGCGTATTGACCGCAAAGCGGTACTCCGCACCGGGTTGGATGCGTTCACCGACCAGCCAGTTATCGCCCCAGTCTTCGGCTTCAATTGAGGTAATGTAGACCTCACAGATGGGGTAAGGCGAGGCGTTGCGTACAGTAAGGGTGAAAAGTGCCGCGGGGGTGGGCGTGGTTTTGGTGGAACTGGTCAGCTCCTGCGGTGTTGCGCTCGGACGGGATGTGGCCTCATCGGTGGGTGACGGGGTCAAGGTCCCAGGGCCAAGCGGAGCGCGCAAAAGCGAACAGCCCAGACTCAACATCAGCATCAGGGCAAGCAAAGTCAGCATTCCTGGACGAGTGGTCATCGTTAGCTCCTTAACAACATGGGGTAAACCCTTGGTAAGCATACATAAAAGGCGCCCAGGTCACAAACTGTCTGTGCATCCTCAGGATCACGTCAGGGTAAGGACCTGGATCAGGAAACGTTCACGAGTGAGGCTAACCAGAAGTGAAAGCGAATGTTGGCCCCGTAAAGGTAACTGCCTACTCATAGCGATTGAAATCGCCTCTGATGGGCTTATAGCCGGGCGACCCTGCCCCCCTGTAGTCCCCCCTAAAAAGGCTTACTATTACCCATATCTTTCTTGGTTCATAATGAGCCAGGTGGTGGAGATATCGTGGAGGCGCTGCCAGCCGCGCCAGATAACCGTTA
>FWWL01001995.1_pt1 | contig 45269 bp, 35 predicted proteins | sample 2228331 | NCBI WGS metagenome assembly FWWL01 (sample SAMEA103939775, study PRJEB20133) | metagenome | reverse complement strand
TAATCACAAATTATAATAAAATTCAAAAAAAAAAAAGGAATGAATTTGAAAAAGTTTGCAAAAAAAAAAAAAAAAAAAGCTATGGGGGAGATACCTATAGCTTAAAAATACTCTTTATATTTAATTTATTCGTATTTAGCTTGTTAAGAATTGTATTGGATTTGCATTTTTTGTTAAGCGTTTATTCAAAATTTTGAATTTTTGCTTTATTTATAAACTAGGTTTAATTATACTATCCCATATATAAACTGTCAATATGGTTTCTGTTGTGTTAAAAATTTGACAGTGTCCTATCGCTCAGCGTCATATACAACAAAAGATAGGTTTGTTAAAACCTATCTTCTAAAACTCTCTTTTGTTTTTGAAGCTTACCCTCAACAGCTGATTTAAAGTTACAGGGTGAAGCTTTCCAGGCCTTTTGATGCAAAATACGAAGGCAGTGTCCCCATACATTTTATCGATAATGCCGTACATGCCGTGCCAATCACTGGCATCGTTCACCTTTACTATGTCTCCCACTTTCATATTCCTGACTCACCGCCATTGCATATGATACGACACTATTAAAAACGTCTATTACAGTATATAAAATACTGCTTGTATGGGTTCTATTCTACCCCCTCCTCTATTATTCTGTATCCTCTTATTCTAAGCATCTTGTAATATTGGAGTATAACCTTGTCGAGGGATTGGCTCACTTTAACAACCTTTGGGTCTACGAGGGCTCTGTCCTCTTCTATGACTACTTTCAGATCGGTACGAAGTTGTTCGATTTTATTTTCTAACTTCTCCACACTTTTCATAATCATCACCCCTTACGGTTTATTAATGTTACTTATATAATTCTATATCGGCAAGATTTCTCCTCTACATTATGAGTGCATTTTATAAATTTCTCCAACATTTGTCAAGAACTTCACTATTTCTTGCCTACTGGTGCAATATATATCGAAAACTCATCCTCACCATCTACCTTTATAAGCTCATCGGTGAGTTTCTGATCATTTCATGAATTCTCTATTATTATTTATCTTATCCATCAGTACACCTCTTTTTGCTTATTTTCACACCGTCTTAGTCAAGCTATTCTATCCCCTTTGTGCCAGTTCCTGCCACATTTCATAGGTGTTCTCCAGAACCGCTTCCCGCTCTGCCAGTCTTGTACCCATATCCTGCAAAAACACATAATCTGCAGCCTTATCAACAGCTTCCATGGCCGCTTTAATGCTTTTTATCTCCTCTTCCAAAGTCGCTATGACACTTTCAACTTCCTCGAGCCTATTCTTGTCACCACTCACCTTCTGTTTCGGCTTCTTTTCTGAAATTGACGGCTTGGTTTCCTTTTTCTTTTCTTCAAACTTGACTGCCTTGAATCGTTTATCCTTGAAATAGTCATAATTCCCGCAGTACTCTACCAGGGAATGATCTTCAATACTGTAAAGTCTGTCAGCAAGCCTGTTGATAAAATATCTGTCATGGGATATGAAGACAATTGTCCCCTCATATTCCTCCAACGCCGCTTCCAGGGCTTCTCTTGTATCAATATCCAAATGGTTGGTAGGTTCATCGAGTATCAGCAGATTAATATCGCTGTACATAAGCGCTGCAAGCTTGAGCCTTGTCTTCTCCCCACCACTTAATCCTGACAGCTTTTTAAAAACCGAATCCTTAAAAAAGAGAAATCTTGCAAGTCTGCCTCTTGCTTCACCTTCGGTGAGATTCAAGCTTGACTTGAATTCCTCCAATATTGTCTTGCTCTCATCCTCAAAGCAAATACTCTGCTCCAGGTAGCCTATTTTTACATTGGAGCCTATCCGCGCATTACCGGCCTCTGGACTCTCAAATCCCATTATCATCTTTATAAGAGTACTCTTGCCTGAGCCGTTGGGTCCGATTAATCCTACACGCTCCCCAAACCTTACAAGCATCTCTGCATTCTGAAGCAACAGCTTGGAATCATAAGACTTTGTTATTTCTTCGCAGGTCACAGCATCCTTACCGCTTCTGCCAGCCGCTTCAAAGCTTAAGAATACACCTTTTCTATCCAATACCGGTCTGTTGATTTTCTCCATCCTATCCAGGGCCTTTTGGATGCATGCTGCCTTCCTGAAGAATTTCTCATTGTCTCCCCTGTTTCCCCAGTCCCTTAACCTCTTTATAGTCTCTTCCATCTTTTTTATTCTCTTCTGCTGATCCTGATAGTTGTCGAATTCTACAAGGAGCCTCCGCTCTTTTTCTTTGACATAATACGAATAGTTTCCTTCGTAGCTTTCACACTCTCCATCCTCTACTTCTATTATCCTGCCCACTGCCCTGTCCAGGAAATACCTGTCATGGGATATGATTAGCACAGTGCCTTTATACTCTCTGATAAAGCCCTCCAGCCATTCGATTGAGTCTGTGTCAAGATGGTTAGTAGGCTCGTCTAAAAGCAGCAGCTCAGGCTGGGATATCAGTATCCGAGCAAATAATATCCTTGTCTTTTCTCCTCCGCTTAAATCCTTAAAATTCATATCATACATACCCTTCGGTATTTTAAGACCTGTTGTCACCATGTCTAGCCTGCTCTCAATGCTGTAACCCTCCATGGCTTCAAATTGTGCAGCCAGCTTTCCATATCTGTCAACCAGCTCCTTCAGCAAGCTTTCATCCTTCTCAGCTGACATCCTTTTTTCCAGCTCTGTCATCTGAGCTCTCAGCTCTATTACAGCTTCCACGCCGCTTTGAAGCACTGCATATACACTGCTTCCTTCAAACCCACCGGGAACCTGTTCCAGATAACCAATTTTGATGCCCTTCTTCAATGCCAGCATACCCTTCTCATATTTCTCAGTGCCTGCTATGAGCCTGAACAATGTAGTCTTACCACAGCCGTTCCTTCCTACAATTGCAGCCTTTTCACCTTCATTTATCTCAAATGTGATGCTGTACAACACCTTGTTGGCAGCATAATATTTTTCTATTTCCTTCATTGATAATGCTATCATCTTATATCTCTCCTCATAATGTATATTGAAAAACAATAAGGCCATGAGCAAATAAAATCTGCTCATGGCCCTTCATAATCCTATTGAAGTAGTGCTTTTTAACACAACCATTTTCTGGTTATTCAAGTGTTAAAAAGGCACTTCCTTGATGTTGTGCCTCTACCGGCTAGAACTTCTTCCTGTAGAGAGGCACATGTGGGTTCCATGCAAAGACTCGTACCTGCTTAGTTGACTTATTCTATTAAAAAGGGGCAGACCTATCCCGTTAAACTGAATTGCATAGGATTTTCCTGATACTAAATACGAATTCAATTGTCTTTCTTCTCTGCCAACCAAGTAGTATTTATTCAATCTTTGCACCACCTTTCCGATAGCATTCTTTTACATAACTATTTTATTATTGCAAGCAATTATTGTCAATCACTTAATTATTTACCGATTGCTTATTTCAATACTCCCCTGATTACTCTTTCGGCATTCTTATATGCTAACATATCTATTTCCCCCGCTGTAAAGCCTGACTTTTTCAGTCCATCAAAAAGTATATCCATGCAGCCAATATCCTTTACTGCCGTCAGGGGGCTGGTACCATCAAAATCCGTACCTATAGCCACTACCTCAATGCCTGCTACCTTTCGCATGTGGCTTATCTGTCTGATCATGGCTTCCACTGTACCTCCATTCCCTAGGAAAGTAGGCTCCAAGTTTATACCTGTTACTCCTCCCTTTGCGGCTAATGTTCTCAGCATGTCATCAGTCAGGTTCCTGGTGTGGTTTTCTACTGCTCTGGCATTTGAATGAGAGGCAACAAAGGGTTTTTCTGACAGTCTTGCTACATCATAGAAGCCTTCATCCGAAAGGTGCGCTACATCTATAATCATACCCAGCCTGTTCATCTCTGCCACTACCTCTGCTCCAAAAGGAGTCAGCCCTTTGTCCATGTGCTTCCATTCAAAGTTCGGATAACCTATACAGTTAGGAAAATTCCATGTAAGTGTTATCAGCCTTACGCCCAGCCTATAGAGATTCCTAAGATTCTGAAGCTTTCCCTCTATTGCCCCGCCCTCTTCGACAGCCAGAAAGGCTGAAATCTTGCCCTCAGTGCTGTTCTTTTCCATATCAGCAATGCTTCCCGCAAATGCGATATCATCACTGTTTTCTTCTATTTCATTATAGAAATTGTCTATCATGTCCAGACACCTGTCCATAGGCTCGACATCCTTCTCCAAGTCCACATACATCGCAAAGAACTGTGCAAGAGAACCCGCTTTCTTAAGCTTCTGCAGATCTATGCAGAGATCGTTCTTCCCCAGCTTAATCTCTCCATTTGAATCAACACATCTTAGAATGGTATCACAGTGCAGATCAATCAATTTCATAATATTTCTCCTAACATATAGTAGTATATTAGAGTCACAATGTCATTCTAACAGAATTATGCCTATTTTTGAACAATTATGGAAATATTCTATCCTTAATTTATACTTTTTGTTAGAATAATATAAAGGAGATGATTTTGTGTTTAAAGAAATGAGAAGACATGATAGATTGATAGACAATTCAGAAGCCATACGCATACTTGAGGCCGGTCAATACGGCATACTCTCAACCACAGGCAGCAACGGCTATGCATACGGTGTACCCATTAGTTATACATATGGTAATGGCAGCATATACTTCCACAGTGCTGTGGATGGCCAAAAGTTGGATAACATTAAGTACAATGACAAGGTATCCTTCTGCGTTGTAGGTGAAACAACTCCACTTCCTCAAGACTTCGCTGTGAACTACGAAAGCACAATAGCTTTCGGCAAGGCTGTGGAAATATTCGAAAGTGAAAAGCAGGCTGCCTTGGAAGCTCTGGTGGCAAAATACTCCGCAGCTTTCACAAAAGAAGGCTTGGAATATATAAGGAAGTCTTCCGTTGCTACAAGAATGTATAAAATAGAAATAGAGCACATGACCGGTAAAGCACGAAGGTAGATAAATTCAAATTAACCTGTTGGGAGGTGAGTGATTTGACGGAAGTGAAAAAGCAAAACTGCTGAGATACCTCACAGCATGCAGTTGGGTCCAACTGCTCAGCTACCATAGAAAATGCATACGATTATTTAAAAGTATTGAAGCCCGCACCTGATTGGATAATCGGGTATATCGACACCCCCATTGCTAAGATTCCGGCAATAAGCACTGCTCTTACCAGAGAAGATAAGCTGGGTGAAGTAAAAACAAGGCTTGGTATAGGCCGGGACAACTATAAAGTACCACCCGGGTTATATGCTGTAGGTAAGCCCGACAAGACCTCCCCTGTGCTGGTTACAGCAAACTACAAGCTTACTTTTGACAGCCTGAGGTGTGAACTGACCGGTTTAAATGTCTGGGTTGCAGTCATTGATACCAAGGGTATAAACGTCTGGTGTGCCGCGGGAAAAGGCACCTTCGGAACTGAAGAGCTTTCCGGAAGGGTAAATGCCTTAAGGCTTGGAAAGCTTGTAGCTCATAATGTACTTATACTGCCTCAGCTTGGTGCACCCGGGGTAGCTGCACACCAAGTGCTCAGGAAATGCGGCTTTAGAATTGTATATGGTCCCATAAGGGCAACTGATATCGCCGAATTTCTCGATAATGGCATGAAGACTACACCGGAAATGAGAAAAGTGAACTTCAGTCTTAAGGATAGAGCAATGCTTACTCCAATTGAGCTGATGCATAATATAAGACCCATGCTGCTGATATTTATTTCATTACTTGTACTAAATCTCACAGTATGGGGGAACCACTCTGTATTAGCTGCATTCTCTTTGACAGTCCTTAATTTCCTACCCTTCTTATCAGCTTTTCTGATAGGTTGTGTTGTAGTCCCTATTCTGCTTCCATGGATACCCTTCTGTTCCTTTGCACTGAAAGGACTGCTGTTGGGGTTTATACCCCCTGCTTTTATGCTGCTTTATCCTGAGGCTTTCGGGTTTAATAATCCCAGCTGGCTGATTAAAGGCTCATATTTGCTGATACTTCCTGTTATTGCTTCCTTCCTGAGCTTGAACTTTACAGGCTCCACCACCTATACCTCCTTATCAGGGGTAAAAAGGGAAATGAAATATGCACTTAAGCCTTATATTGCAGCTGCGGCACTGGGACTGATATTTCTAGCCGCAGACAGCATAGTACGGCTATTGTATTGATGAGGTATTGTTATGGAGCATAAATATTTAAGGAACGTTTCCACGCTGACCCTTGAAGAGGAAAAATGCATAGGCTGCGGCATGTGTGCGGATGTATGCCCTCACCAGCTGCTGTTAATGCAGGCTGGCAAAGCTGTCATCAAAGATAAGGATATGTGCATGGAATGTGGCGCCTGTGCTAAAAACTGCCCTACCTTTGCTATTAAGGTAGAATGTGGTGTAGGCTGTGCAATAGCAGTTCTAAACGGACTTTTCAGGAAAAGCAGCCCCGACTGCGAATCCGGCAGCATCTTTAAAGGACGAAAAGACAAGGGCTGCTGCTAAAAAAGAAACGGGTAACACCGAAAACACGGATGTTCCACGGAATTTCACGGTACGATTTATATTTCCCTGCCGTGTTTTCAGTGGATTTCAGTGTCTTCAGTGTTACCCGTACTCTATTTTACCTATCTCAATTTTATAAACTTCTCAATATCTTTCCTTATAAGATCCAGGGAGCTTCTCCAGAAGTCCACCTTTCTTACATCTATATTCATGACCTTTGCCACATCAGCAATATTCATCTTGCCTGTCACAGACAGCATGTTGTCATACTCTTTTACAAATTCCTCGCCACGCTTCAGGTACTCAGCATACAAGCCCTTGGAGAAGAGCAACCCAAAGGCATAGGGGAAGTTGTAAAAGTTATATTCTGCACTGTAATAATGCGGCTTGCAAAGCCACATGTACGGGTGCAGCAAATTATGATCAAGTCCGTTTCCATAGGCTTCCTTCTGTGCACTCAGCATGATTTCCTTCAATTCGTTTACCGAAAGGGAACCTGATTCCCTTCTCTTGAATAATTCACTTTCAAAAAGGAATCTGCTCATAATATCTACTATGACCTGCGCTGAATCTGATATATCATTTTCCAGCATTGAGAAGGTCTCTTCCTTATTTGCTGTCTTTAATGCTGCTTCCTTTACGATAGTCTCACAGAATATCGAGGCAGTTTCCGCTATAGGCATTGGATAATCAGAATTCAGGAATTCCTCCTTCATGAGACATGCTCCATGATATCCGTGTCCCAGCTCATGAGCTAAGGTGGTCATGCTGCTGAAGCTTCCATCAAAGTTCGAGAGTATTCTGCTCTCCCCTATTACATGAAGGTTTTCGCAGAAGGCTCCTCCTCGCTTGCCCGTTCTTGGCTCTGCATCTATCCATCGGCTGTCAAAGGCATGAGCGGCATAGTCTGCCAACCTGTCACTAAAGGTTCTGAAGTTGGCAACTATATAGTTTCTGACCTCCTTGTAGCTGAACTGTATATCTACATCCCCCATAGGAGCAAACATATCGTAGAAGGGCAGCCCCTTCTTATAGCCCATTAGCTCTGCCTTTTTCCTGAAGTATCTGTGGAAGTCCGGCAGACTTTCGCGCATTGCTGTAAGCATTGCGTCCAAGGTTTCCATATCCATTCTTGAATCCAAAACTGTCTTTTCCAGAGGAGACTTATATCCCTTCATTTTGGATACAGTTATTACCTCTCCTTTAATTCCATTCAGACACGCCGCTACTGACTCGTCAACCTTGAGGTAAGTATTAAGCTCGGCTTCATAAGCCGTCTTTCTGAGCTTGGCATCTTTATTGTATGCCATGTTCCTGACTACCGGCAGAGGAAGCTGCTTTGCCTCTCCATCTATTGTTATATCCACCAGAAGTGTAGAAGTTAAGAGCTCCTGAAGCTTCTCCCATGCACCGGAGCCCGTTGTCTGCATTTTTGATATCAGCACTTCTTCCTTGTCACTCAGGAGGTATTTGCTCTTTTTCAGGTTCTCCTGGAAATAGAACCGGAACTCCTTTAAATAGCTGTCTGAATTTATAAGCTCTTCTATATCGCTTATGTTCCCAAGCCATTTTTCAAAGTGCACCTGGGGTTTTGTCAGCTCCGTAGCTCGTTCCTCCAGCCCTTCAATTATTTTCAACGCCTTCTCATTCTTTGCTTCAACGCTCATAGTGAGCTGTGCAAAGCTGTAAAGACGGGTATAAAGCAGATAGAATTCATTCTGAGTTTTAACATAATCCTTCATCTTACGGACGGCATCCGTTGTATCCTTAAGATTGTTTTCTGCCCATACCTTGATGCTTTCGATTTCTTTCACACATTTTTCATAGTCTCTCTTAAATTCTTTGGACTCAAAGGATTTGTATAGTTCATCCAAGCTCCATCTCTGATCCATTAGTCAACCTCCACTCATCTCTTTTTAATTATTAAGCATTACCAATAAGCTTCTGCTTGAGCTCCTTCTCAATGGTAATAAGCTCCGCTTCTGCCTGCTGCCTCTTAAGTCTGCCTTCCTTCTGGATATTAAGCGTCTCATCAATTGTTGCAATAAGATCCACATTAACCTTCTTCAGAGTATCTATATCCACTACTCCGCGTTCTGTTTCTCTAGCCAGGTCAATTGAGCCGGTCTTCAGCATCTCTGCATTTTTCAGCAGCAGGGTGTTGGTAGTATCAGTCACTTCCTTCTGTACAGCTAAAGCATTTTTCTGCTTAAGAAGGCTTATTGCAATAACAATCTGGTTTTTCCACAGAGGTATGGTATTTAGTATCGAGCTCTGTATCTTTTCTACCAGCACCTGGTTGTTATTTTGAATAAGCCTTATCTGTGGAGCTGTCTGCAGGGATACCATCCTGCTAAGCTTCAGGTCATGTATCTTCTTCTCAAATCTGTTTGCCATCTGTACAAGGTCGTTAAGCTTCTGGGCATCTACAGGGTCATTAGTTTCCTTCACCTTCGCCTGCATTTCAGGGATTACTTTTTCACTTACCTCTTTAAGCTTCAAGGTTCCTGCCATTATGTAATAGTTGAGATTGCCCAGGTATTCAAGGTTTTTCTCAAAAAGGTAGTCCAACAGTGTAATATCCTTCAGAAGCTGCATCTTTGACTTATCAAGCTCATCAACTATCTTCTCTATCTCAGTGCTGAGCTTCTGGTATCTGGCTGCAAACTTCTGAGTGTTATTTACCAGGGTCCCTATAAACGGGAATTTTGACATAAAACTCTTCCCCGAGCTTACTCCATCCACATCCAGTTCCTTTACCTTCAGCATAAGGTCAGTGAGTATCTCTCCGACATAGCCCCCATCCTTTGACCGTACCTCGCTTACAACGTTGTCAGCAAAACCGGCAATCTGGCTTTGGGCTCCAATTCCATATTGAAGTATGAATTGGGAATCCTCCAAATTGATAGTTTTCATTATTTCTTCCAGCCTCTGCCTCTGCTCTTCTGTAAGCTTCGATATTTCAACTTCCTCAAGCTTGGTTTCCACAACCTTATATTTTTCTGTTTCCATTAGCACTCCTCCTCCGTATGATTATATATACGTATAAATTAAATTAATTACTAGAGTTATACAATACCATTTTAGCACTATTTTCTCAAAAATGTATATGCAATATCCGGTTTACTTCCATTTTCTGTACAACCAACCTTTGATATAATATAATTGTATATAATTCCACCTAAGGAGGAGACATTAGAATGATTGAATATAGAAAGCTTACCCATGAGGATTATAATGATATAGTAGACCTCTCTAAAGATATATGGGAAGGCACCGATTATCTTCCGGAGATTTTCCATGAATGGGTTGATGATAAAGGCTTGTTTCTGGGAGCTGTTGACACAGAGACCAACAAGGTTGTAGGAACAGACAAATACTCTGTGCTTTATGACGGCACCGGCTGGCTTGAAGGCTTGAGGACCCACAAGGATTACCGCGGAAAGGGAATCGGAAAGGAGCTTGCTCTGAGAGTATTCAAGGAAGCTTTGGATGACCTTGGCAAGGGCAAGATAAATAAAATTGCCTTTTCTACACATATTTCCTCTGTTGAAAGCATCAGCATGATGAAAAAGCTGGGCTTCAAATTAGAACAACAATACATCTTCGTACAGAAGAACTATGAGGATGTGAATAATACTCTTCATGCCAGTGACTTCTCCATAGAAAGCTGGGAACCGACCTATGAGGAATTTAAAGAGCTTGCTTATATTAAAAGAAGAAACGGCATACTTCCCTTTATATTTTACTTCCAGCTGCCCACTCCTGAGCTCTTTAAAAAACTTGTGGAGGATAAATGCTTCATATCTGTTAACGGTCACAAAGGATTGCTCAAGCTGAAAGGCGAGCCTCACTTCACAGTGTTTGATGAAAGCCTTGAGGGTATAAGTGCATTTACGGATTACTCGCTACTGCTATTTAAGGGCAAGTGCCCCTCTCCGCCTCTGACCTCAGTGATGCCGGAGGACCTGGAGCTTGTTGAGCTGCTGAAAGCCTCGGGCTTTAGCACAATATCAGATTGGTCTTGTGATTATCTTTATTTTATATATTCAAGCAGCAGTGAGCAGCCTTAATATTGAATTCCAAAAGCACATGCAATTGTATGTGCTTTTTGTATGCAAAATATGTGAAAAAGTAGAGAAATATGGTAACATATTTATATGATTATGTTAAATAAAAGAAATGAGGAATTGCTATGAGTCCTTCTTTTTTCGATAAGTCCTTTAAAGCTGTTTTACTCTTGCTTTTGGTTTCAGCCGTGTTTATTCTGCCGCTTTCTATAATGGCCCAGCCGCTTCAGCCCGATTCACTTTCTGAAGGGTGGCAGTACCGTTATGGGGATTCCGAAAAAAATGCAGAAGGTGTTCCCCTGTGGGTTTATGACAAAAAGGAGGATTCGAACTGGAAGTCCTTTTCTTGTCCCGGCCAGCCACCACTCAAACCTGACACAGCTGATGTATGGCTTCGCACTCAGCTCCCTGCCGAGGACTTTGAAATTCCGAGCATAATGTTCACAACCAATGACCAGCTCTTTGAGGTCTATTTGGAGGACAAGCTGATTTATAATTTTGGAGATGTTGAGCATCATGATGACCGAGTTGCACCAGGGTCTCCATGGCATATTATACGACTTCCTGAAGGTTACCATGGCAAAACAGTATTCTTGAGAATGCATACCCCCTCTCCTAGAAATCTTGGACTTGTAAGAAGGTTTGAAATAGGTTCGGAACATCAGCATTACTCTTATCTGGTAGCCAACGAAATTGATAATTTACTGCTGACAACACTGTTCACATTTCTTGGCTTGAGCCTGGTATTCATATATATGCTGAGGCGAAGTGTCAATTACGAGTTTCCTGCACTGGGCGTATTCTCCATAAGTATAGGTGTCTGGCTGCTTGCAGAGACCAATTTCAAGCAACTGTTCCTGGATGCTCCCAGGTTCTGGCTTTATGTTGCCTTTATGTCCTTCTATCTTATGCCGGTAGGTTTTATGATATTTGTGGAAAGAGTATTTTCCCCTGGCAATATATATATGAGGATGATGTGGAGGCTCAATATCCTCTTTGCTGCAGTCACACTTTTGCTGGATGTAACCAAGCTGGTTCCTTTCATATTCACGCTTCAGGCTTTTTATATAGTACTATTTCTAAGCATTGTAACCATCTTCGCCACTATTGCTAAGGCCGCAAAGGCCAACAATTATGAAACAAAGATTTTCGTATTGGGTTTTTCATTTTTCTTGCTGTTTGGTCTTTATGACATATTGGGAATGTACTTTAGAATCGTGCCCTGGTCCCAGTACATTATACCCTATGGAATGTTCATGTTCCTGCTTTCCATGATATATATACTTGGTCGGAGGTTCGCAGAGGTATATGACAAGCTGAAGGTGTATTCTGAGGATATCAAGGCCAAGAACGAAGCACTTCATCATGCATATGAGGAAGTTAATGAGTCAAAGAATAAACTGTCTGAGTGGAGCAAAGGTCTTGAGCAGACAATACAACAAAGAACCGCTTCGGTAAGGAACCTTCTGAATAATGCAGGACAGGGCTTCCTGACTTTTGGAGCAGACCTTGCGGTAGGAGAGGAGTTCAGCTCAGAATGCAGTAATATTTTCGGCTGCAATATCAATGGTGCTTCCTTCCCTGAGCTGATGTACCCTGATAGTGCTGAAGATAGGGACTTTCTAAAAACTCTTATTGTTAAAATACTTGAAGAAGAGGATGAAATTCAGCGGAGCATATATCTTTCTCTTCTGCCGGAAGAAGTTACTCTGGAAAACAAGTGCATTCATATAAGCTATAAGATAATAACGGATAAGGCCATAAATACCTCAGAGGTGTTCATGGTCATCTTGACCGATATTACTTATAAACGCATGCTGGAAAACAAGGTGGAACAGGAGCGAAATGTGCTGAAGATGGTGGTAAGGGTAGTTACCAACTATGACGATTTCATAGAAACCATCAAGGATTATAAGGATTTTTGCAGATCCAAGCTCACTAATCACTTGAACAGCAAGCAGTCCTTCGATGAAGTAATATATGAAGTATGTCGTACAATCCATACCTTTAAAGGCACCTTCAGTCTGTTTGATATGTCTAATATCATAGAAAAACTGCATGCTTTTGAGACAGAAATCTCCGAATACAAGGATAACAAGTCTCCTGCAAATATGGAGAAGCTGACAGAGCACATTTTGAAGCAGGATGCTGAAAGCTGGCTCGAAGCTGATATTAACATATTGAGAAATATATTAGGTGACAATTTTTTAAATAAGGAAAATACAATAGTTATTGAGAAGAACAGGCTGTTGGCAATAGAGGAAAAGATGCTCTTAATGCTCCCCTCAGCTGAATGCAGACTACTTCTGCCCGAAATCAAGAGACTCAGGCAAAAGCCTTTCAAGGAAGTCCTGAAAGGAATGCCAGACTATGCGCAAAAGCTCGCTGACAAATTGGATAAGATGATGAATCCAGTTGAGATTGACTCAGATATGGTACTTGTTGATTTGGATAAATATCAAGGCTTTTCAAAAGCTCTGATCCATGTATTCAGAAATATTGTTGATCACGGGCTGGAAACTCCAGATGAAAGACTCGAGCTGGGCAAACCTGAATATTGCAACGTGCACTGCGAAATAAAGCTTGTTGATGGTATGATTGCTCTAACTATATCTGACGACGGAAGAGGCTTTGACTTCAAGAAGATCCGACAGAAGCTTATCGATAGAAGAGTACTTTCTGAAGAAATAGCCTGCGGTCTAGAGGATAGTGAGACAGTGAGGCTGATGATAAACAACCATATTTCAACAAAGGATTATATAACCTATACCTCTGGAAGAGGGTTAGGTTTGTCGGCAGTAAAGGAAGAAACGGAAAAGCTGGGAGGAACCTTCAGAATAGATGCTGAGAGCCGCAGTGGTACAAGATTCTTATTCCAGCTTCCTTATGAAGCAGCAATGGAAATCTCAGACTTGTCTGTTGCCTCAATTATAGCTCCCTTGGTTGAGACAGCAAAGAATTTCATAATGAAAGAGCTGAAATGTGAAGTCCTCCAATCCTATATAAATACCTTCAGCAGACTTGAAAGCATTCTGCTCAAGGACTTCACTTGTTTTATAGGGATTAAGGGAATAGTCTTCGGCAGGTTTGTAATTACAATGGATAGAAGCCTTGCAGAAAAGCTTTTGGAAAATATCGTTGCAGGAGAGCTGCTCAAGGAAGAAATTGATATTTATATAGAAGATGCAGTCGCAGAGACCTCAAATATTATAATTGGAAACTCCATAAAAAAATTCCAGGGACTTGAAGAGCTTATAGTTATCGAGCCTCCCATAGCCATTAGGCTTCCTGATGCAGTGGTACGATTTATAGATTCCACCGCTTGGAGCTGCCGTATCGAATCAGAATATGGAAATATGGATATAAGCCTAATAGTGCCTTATGACAGCCGCTTTGAAAAAGAAGAAAAGAAGGAACCTTCCTAGCATATAGGAAGGTTCCTTTTCTATGGAACAAATACCTTTAAGAAACGTTTTTTAACCTCTATCTCTAAGGGAAGATCTGGCCCCCGCTCCCCGTCTATATCAGTCTCACAGCTCCCTTCACAGGCAATTGTAAGCTTATCTGTATGGAAGCAGTACAGATTTGGATCTCCAATATGCTCCCCCCTCAATATCTTCAAAAAAATAGTAAATATATTTGTGATATTGGTGTTTTTAATCGCTATGACATCCATAAGTCCATCATCGATTTTTGCATGGGGTGCGAGTTTGTTGAAACCTCCGGCTGAACTTCCGTTAAGTATCAGAAATAGAAGGAAGTTGTCTTCAATAACATTGCTTCCATACTGCAGTCTCATTTTGAAGGGAGTAAACTTTGGTATTTCCTCTATTCCTTTCATGTAATATGCCAATTTACCAAGGGCATTTTTTAAATTAGTATCGGTTTTATAAGCTACATCCGTCAGTAGTCCTGCGCTGCAAACATTCAAAAAGTAGCTGTTATTAGCTCTTCCAATATCAACCTTTTTAATCTTACCCTTTTCTATAATATCGCAGCAAGCTTCAATGTCTCTGGGGATATTTATATGTGTAGCAAAATCATTGGCTGTACCGAAGGGAAAAATTCCGATGGGCAGATCAATCCTGCCGGATGCCATAATGTTTACAACACTGCTCAAGGTGCCGTCACCACCAGATATGCAAATAGCCTCGTAGTCATCATGAATATCAAAAAATGCTTTTTCAAGGGTATTGATATCACTGCTTCTATAAGGTACCATCATATATCCGGATTTTTGAAATCTTTCAATCAGATAGTCCAGCTTATTCTTAAGAGTCCCGTCCCCAGAGAAAGGATTATATATGAATTTTAATTTTTTCATGCTTTCACCTCACTAAACACAATTATAGCATTTTCAAAAGTATATTCTACTAGTTTTTGTCATTCACGTCCTTTTTATGAAATAATAATTTATTCATTAAAGGAAAAACTAAAACATAACAAATTTTAAATTTGAAAGGTAGAGAGATATGGAAAACAAGAAGAACCACAAAGGTACCTTTGAAAATAGTATTGCAGACATGAACGCTGATACAAAAAAAGCCCGGCTTGTCTCCAGCATAATAGAGAAAGCAGAGCAGGGTGACGAGGAGGAAAACAAGGGAAGAAGCTAAACTGTCCTCCCTATTCAAAAAAATAAAAAACTAGCATCTCATTTAAGATACTAGTATGCATTCTTAATGGCGGAGAAGGAGGGATTCGAAGCCGGACGGCCGGCAGCCGCACTTATTGTGGCTTTCGGCTTCTGTATAAGCTTCGGAAGTTATGTGCTCTAACTTACTTATTGGCCATTCTAGGAGGGTTCTCATTCCCTCCCTTAGTATAAAAGTATATAAAAAAACTAGCATCTGCTTTAGATACTAGTATGATTTCTTAATGGCGGAGAAGGAGGGATTCGTCGTCTGCTACGCTCTGCTTGCATACTGCTGCTTCGCCTGACGGCTCAGCACAATTTGCTAAAAACGGTCGCACCGGACCATTTTCTTAACCCAAATTGCCCTCACGGGTTCGAATCCGAGATATAAAAAAATCAGTGTCATATAATATACACTGATCATAAATTCTTTAATGGCGGAGAAGGAGGGATTCGAACCCTCGCGCCAGTTTCCCGACCTACACCCTTAGCAGGGGCGCCTCTTCGACCAAACTTGAGTACTTCTCCGTGGACTACTTCATTAAAATTATATGAAATTTTTACTGGAGGAGAGAGAGGGATTCGAACCCTCGGACGCTTTAACACGCCTCTGGTTTTCAAGACCAGCTCCATAAACCGCTCGAACATCTCTCCTTGAGTGAACAATTAACATTATAACAAGATTACTTTTAAGTGTCAATAAACAAATATTATGAGATATGGCAAATAAATATCATTAATTATTTATGTGCAGCTTTCAAGATTGTTATGCACGCCAAGAAAAAACTTGGCGCACATACTCCCTAACTGCTATTTCCTTATCCTATCTACTCCGCCCATATAAGGTCTCAATACTTCAGGTATTATTACACTTCCGTCGCCCTGCTGGAAGTTCTCTAATATTGCTGCTACTGTCCTTCCGACAGCTAAGCCGGAGCCATTAAGCGTATGGATGAATCTTGGTTTTTCCTTAGGGTCGGGTCTGAATTTAATATCCGCTCTTCTTGCTTGGAAGTCTTCAAAATTGCTGCAGGAAGAAATCTCAACATACCTTCCGTAGCTTGGCATCCATACCTCTATATCGTAGGTCTTTGCTGAGGAGAAGCCAATATCTCCTGCGCACAGACATATCACCCTGTATGGAAGCTTCAAGAGCTTCAATATGCTTTCTGCATCCTCTGTGAGCTTTTCCAGCTCCTCATAGGAATTCTCAGGATCTGCGAATTTGACAAGCTCAACCTTGTTGAACTGGTGCTGCCTTATGAGTCCTCTTGTATCCCTTCCTGCTGAACCTGCTTCTGCCCTGAAGCAAGCAGTATAAGCCGTATGTTTTATAGGCAGCATTTTAGCATCCAGTATCTGCTCTCTGTACATATTTGTAACAGGTACCTCGGCAGTCGGTACAAGGAAGTATTCTGTATTCTGAACCTTGAAGGCATCCTCTTCGAATTTTGGCAGCTGTCCTGTTCCCATCATGCTTCTTCTATGAACCATAAATGGAGGGAATATTTCTGTATAGCCCTTTGCAGTATGAGTGTCCAGCATCAAGTTTATGAGGGACCTCTCCAGCCTCGCTCCAAGTCCTCTGTAAAACGTGAATCTTGCTCCCGTTACTTTTCCTGCAGTTTCAAAGTCCAATATGTTGAGATCTACACCGATATCCCAATGGGCTTTTGGATCGTACTCAAACGTTGTAGGCTCCCCAAACTTCCTAATCTCCACATTATCTGCTTCAGATTTGCCATCAGGTATACCATCATATGGAGTATTGGGAATTGTCAGAAGTATACCGTTTATTTCTTCATCCAGTACTCTAACAGTTTCATCCAGTTCCTTTATCTTCTCAGATACCTCTCTCATTTCCAAAACCATTGATTCGGCATCCTGCTTTGCTTTCTTAAGCTTTGCAACCTCTTCAGATACCTTGTTCTTCTTGCTCTTGAGCTCTTCTACCTCGTAAATTACCTGTCTTCTTTTTTCATCAAGCTTCATAATGTCATCAATTCTGAATTCCTGTCCCCTTCTTGAGAGCTTTCTCTTTATCTCCTCAGGGTTTGATCTTATTGCTCTAATATCCAGCACGTCAACTTACCTCCTTTAGTAAATTTGGAAAAATAAAAAAAGCCTCCAGTCCCAAATACAAGGGACGAAAGGCTTTCCGCGTTGCCACCCTAATTAGCAGTAATAGATAATTACTACTCTCTCAAACATATAACGGCTGTGCCGGTACTGCTCCTCGCAGACTGCTCCGGGATGGACACATATAAGCTGTCTGCCGGCTTGCACCTACCGCCTGCTCTCTTAATGACACACCTACTGCTTTTCCCATCAAAGCATTTGAACCATATTTTGTATATTTTTTAATATTGTACTACTTATTATGTCCATATGCAACAGTTTTATGAAATATCCACCTATTATGCTTTTATACCTGACATATAAAAGTCTATTAGCTGCTCTTTAATTTTTTCTTTATTGGGAGCTGCTCCGAAGGGATTCTGCAAAAGTGCTACCTCCTGAACAGTACGGAATAGTAAAAATGCAAAAAGGTTTGGATCTGATACTTTTATCTCTCCGTTAATCATTCCTTGCCGCATCAGATTTGCCACTCTTCCTATGATTTTAAAGAGCAGTGCCATAATGCCATTTTCGTTATTTTGTCCCGGTATCAGGTCTTTCATAATGATCTTCATCACATTGGGGTCTTGCTGCACACAATCGTATTTATATTCAATATAATTTTTTACTTTATTGATAGGGCTTATGTTCATTCTTTCCAACTTGTCCAGATAACAATTGTCCTTTTCAAATTCCAAGTAAAATATATAGTCAATTATCTCTTTTTTGCTTTTAAAATATATATATATCGTACCTACTGCAATGCCTGCCTCTTCTGCGATTGTCTTAACCTTGGCGCTATGATAGCCATCCCTTGCGAATACTTCCAGCGCATGCTTTGCAATCAATTCCTTCTTCACTCGTTATCCTCCTTCATTATATATACATTATTATATCAAGCTTTGAGTATATTTGTCCAACAGCAGGGCAATAATTCAGATACGATGTTAATAACTGGAAAGGAAGTGTGTCATATGAATAAGCTTGATGTAATTAGTCAGATTGCTGACTTAAAGGAGATCGACTACAAGAATACACTGGCAATTACCAGCATGATTGAGCTGCTTATAGAGAAAGGTGTATTAGAAAGGCATGAGGTCGCTGTAAAAGCCCAGTTCCTGGAGGATCAAACCCTGGCAGAGATAAAGAGAAGCAATAGATTCGGTATAAGCTAGCGCTAGCTTATACCGAATCTATTGCTGTGTTGAACTAAAATATGGTAAATTGGAATAAACACCATGACCATATTGCTTTGGGGGGATCAGCGTGAAGAAAATCGAAGAAGTGCTTCAAGCTTTGCATGAATTAGAGGGTAAAACAGAAAAAGGGGTTTCTGCCTATGAGCTAAGCAACAGGCTGAATATCGACAGGACAAATATCAGTCGATATTTGAATCAGCTTTACAATGAAAAAAAGGTTCAAAGGATTAATGGCAGACCTGTTCTATATTGCTCAGCAGCATGCAAAAAGGTTGATATAGTCCCCAGCCTCCGTGCTGGTGAAAACAGCTTGGATAAGGTCGCAAGAATCCACCAAAGTCTTCACATGCCTGTACAGCAGGCAAAAGCTGCTATTTTGTATCCTCCTAACGGACTGCATACCTTGATTCTGGGAGGAACCGGCGTAGGAAAGTCTATGTTTGCCGAGCTTATGTACCAATTTGCTGTAGAATCAGGGGTAATAGCTTCCAATGCACCTTTCATTCGTTTTAACTGTGCGGATTATGCAGATAACCCGCAGCTTCTTATCTCTCAAATCTTCGGAGTCAAAAAGGGAGCCTATACCGGCGCTGACAAAGATCGGGAAGGCCTCTTGAAAAAGGCGGATGGAGGAATGTTTCTGCTGGATGAAGTACACAGGCTTTCTCCCCAGGGACAGGAGATGCTTTTTACCTTTATCGACAAGGGCTGCTTCGAGCCTCTGGGCGAAACAGAGAAAAAAGTATTTGCAAATGTACAGATAATCGCGGCCACTACAGAGGAGCCGCAATCCTTCCTACTCAATACCTTTGCAAGAAGAATTCCTATGATCATAAAGCTTCCGTCTCTAAAGGACAGAGGTCTCAATGAGCGTTTCTATCTTGTGGAAAGCTTCCTAAGGCAGGAGTCAAAGAGAATCGGGAAGGGTATATATATTGATAAAAGCTCCGTCACTTCCTTTTTATTATATGATTGTCCAAACAATATAGGTCAACTGAAAAGCGACATACAGCTGGCTTGTGCCAGGGCATTTGTCAGCTATAAATCAAAGAACGAAGGTTATATTCTGGTTTCACAAACCGACCTTCCCCAGCATGTCAAGAAGGGTATGATGAACCTCCAGAATAATAGAAGTGAGATTGATTATCTCCTTAAAAGCAAAGGGGATATCCTTAAGTACAGCAATAAGGAGGAGCAAGAACAGAGTGCAGAGTTTCCTCATCAGGACAGTGAGGATTTTTACGATATAATTGAAAAGAAGCTTCAGCTCCTTAAGGAATCCGGAATGAAGGAAGAAGAAATCAATCATATCGTTAATATGGATATTGAAAGTCACTTCAAAAAGTATATTGGAGAGCTTCCTGAAAAACTGAGAAGAAATGAGATTTCTAAAATCGTAACCGCCGAAGTCATGGATTTGGTTATGGAGATAATCAAACTGGCGCGGGAAAAACTTAAACGGGAATATGATGAAAGAATTCATTTCGGGTTGCTTTTACATGTTAACAGCTTTATAGAAAGGGCACGAAAGGGGATAAGTATATATCATCCAAAGCTCAATTCGATCCGAATAGAATATCCTGATGAGTTTTTAGTTGCCATGGAAGCAGCTAAGCTTATGGATATTAGCTTAGGAATACATACACCCCTTGATGAAATTGGATACCTGACAATGTTCTTAGCTTCAAATCCTCTTGAAGCCAATACTGAAGAAAAGGACTTGGTCGGAATATTGGTGATAATGCATGGTAATTCAACTGCCAGCAGTATGGCTGAGGTATGTAACTCCCTCATCGGAACAAACCACACCGCAGCCTTGGACATGCCCCTTACAATGAGTCCCCAGACAATGTATGCCACCGCCAAGAATACTGTATTGGAGCTGGATAAGGGAAGAGGCGTACTGCTTATGGTTGATATGGGCTCTCTTGTAAACTTCGGGGATATGATAAGCGAGGAGACGGGCTTAGTAGTGAAGACAATTGATATGGTAAGCACTCCATTTGTTATGGATGCCTGCAGAAAGGCTGTACTTGGAAGGGATATATACTATATTTATGACAGTCTTAAAGAAGCTTACCAGCTGAACTCGATGGAAAATCCAAAGGACAATTCTACAAAGAAGAGTATTATAATAACTGCTTGCTTTACTGGAGAAGGTGCTTCACGCAAACTTAAGGAAATCATAGAGCAAAAGCTGGAGCAGCGGTATGAAACTGAAGTTATCCCTGTGGAGATTATCAATAAAAATGAGTTTCTTAGCAAAGTAGAACGCTACAGAGAAAAATACAAGGTGCTAGCCATTGTAAGTACAGTTGATATAAAACTTGAGGGTATCCCATTCATTCCTGCAATGGAGGTTCTTACCTACGCAGGGATAGAACGACTTGACATTATAATCAGGGAAGAGAATACCTTTCTTGGGGTAAAAAGGTCCCTTAAGGAGCATATATCAGCCTTGGATTGTGAAGACGTAGTAGATACTACACGATGCATTATTGACAACATTGAACAAAGCCTGAAGGTACAGGTTAGGAGTGAAGTAAAAATAGGTATTATACTTCATATGAGCTTCCTACTGGATAAGCTTAAGCAGGGGGGAAGGGAGACTTTATTTAGTGACCTGGAAAGCTTCAAGGAGCTCTATGGTCATGAGCTTATGAAGGTTAGTCACTGCTTGATAACTCTGGATAAACACTTTGGCATTAAAGTAGGGGAACATGAATCGGCCTATATTTGTAAAATGTTTTTATCAAATAATGAGCTTCAATCATTAAGTGTGTAAATAAATAAGGTGTGTAAAAAGTGTGTAACGAACTTTACACACTTTTTTGTGTTTAACACCTGTGTTTCCAAAAATACTATTAGGAAAAAGCCAGAAACCCCAGTATATTGGCAGTTTAAAAATAACTTCTAAATTTTCTTTATATTTAGTCTGACTTGGCAGCAAATTTGCAAATATATTAAAATGACAAGAAAAGAAGGAGGTGACTCAAGCAGTAATGAAAAAATCAGTTGTTATTGTCAATAGTGAATGCGGGCTGCATGCCAGACCGGCAAGTATGCTGGTAAGTACTGCCTTGAAATTTTCTTCAAATATTCTTATTAAGAAAAACGATAAGACCGCAAATTGTAAAAGTATCCTGAGCATCTTAAGCATAGGTGCCTCAAAGGGAGATGCACTAGAGATTGTCATTGAAGGTCACGATGAAGCCGATGCATTTAATACAATTAAGGATTTGTTTGACTTCCGCTTAGCAAATGCATAACCGGGTTATATGAGCGGCTTGGCAAGAAACTAGTGACCTGAGCAGTGGTGCAAGGAATTAATAAGAGGAGGTTGAAGATTGTGTTGAGGGTTATGCTGGTGTGTTCCGCAGGCATGTCTACAAGTCTGTTGGTGACCAAGATGAAGAATGCTGCGAAGAATGATGGTATTGATATTGAGATCTTTGCAGTAGCAGAGGTGGAGGTAAAAGAAACTATCGATCAGGCTGATGTGGTACTTCTTGCTCCACAGGTTAGGTTTCTGTTCAATAAGATGAAGCAGGAGCTTGAACCCAGGGGAATTCCTTTAGCAGTCATTGATGGTATGAATTATGGACTGATGAAGGGAGATGCCGTAGTAAAGCAGGCGTTGGAGCTTACTGTTAATGCAAAATAGCAGTTTAGCTTACAAATAATAATAAGGGGGATTAATATGAAAAAGTTTCTTGAATTCATGGAAAGGTATTTTGTTCCAGTGGCTGGAAGAATCGGATCACAAAGGCATCTTGTAGCAGTGCGTGACGGTTTCATAAGCATCATGCCGCTGATACTTGCAGGTTCAGTCGCCGTATTGTTAAACAACACACTATTCAAGTGGATTCCTGCATTAGGAATTCTGACAGGCATTAACGGCAATGTGTGGTGGGGCACCTTTGCTATTATGACTTTGGTAGTAGTGTTTTCAATTGGTTATAGTCTCGCTAAAAGCTACAGTGTAGATGCATTAGCTGCCGGATTGATTTCCGTTGCCTCTTTCATCTCCGTAACACCTCAAGCCCATGGTGAAGCAGGCTGGGGATATATTCACTGGGGATATTTGAACGCTACAGGCTTATTTACAGGTATTATTGTTGCACTTATAGCAACAGAGATATTCGTTAAACTTATGAAGAAAAAGCTTACAATCAAGATGCCTGAGAATGTACCGCCAGCTGTCGGCAGAGCCTTTGCTGCAGTTATACCGGGTATGGTGGCATTATATCTTTTCGCAATAATTGGACATATAATCTCAACAGTTGGGGCAAACAGCCTTTATGATATCATTTATAACCTCATTCAGAAGCCTCTTCAGGGCTTTAGCCAAGGATTAGGCTCAGCCATTACTCTTGCAATACTTATGAATATTTTCTGGTTCTTTGGGTTGCACGGCGGCAACATTTTCGATCCGATAGTAAACTCCTTATACCTACCTGCACTTGAAGCAAACGCAAGTGCTGTACAACAGGGTATCGCCGCAACTAACATCGTAACAAAGTCCTTCTATGACTCATTTGTTCACATTGGAGGCTGTGGTGCCACCTTAGCACTTATTGTTGCCATATATATAGCCACTAAGAAAAGAGATGAGTACAAACAGGTTGCCAAGCTGTCAGCTCCTGCAGGATTATTTAACATCAACGAGCCTATGATGTTCGGCTTGCCACTCATCCTCAATCCTATGCTCCTGATACCGTTTATACTCGTACCTGGCGTACTGACCTTCATTGCTTATGTTGCAACCAGATCAGGACTGGTGCCAATGACATTTGTACAGATCCCATGGATTACCCCGGTTGGCATAAGCGGCTTCCTGGCCACAGGCGGCAGCATAATGGGTGGCTTACTGTCAGTTGTGAACTTTGTAATTGCAATACTTATATATCTGCCTTTTGTAAAGCTTGCTGACAATATGAGCATCGAACCTGCTGCAAACCAGCAGGAGACAAGTAAAAAATCTATAAATCATGGTGCTTGATACTCAAGTACTCTTAGATACTTAGTTTAGGGTGCTGGAGGTAAGGGGGGATAGCTCCTTACCTCTAACACTTATCGAAATTGTATTTCTACTACCCAACAGTAATACGACAAGGAGTGTTTTTTTATGGATTTGGAAACTATGGTATTTACAATCATTGCAAATAGCGGCGATGCAAGAAGCTCAAGCATGGAAGCAATTGGGCATGCGAGAAACGGAGACTTTGACAAGGCTCAAGCATGTCTGGATGAAGCTAATAAGAAATTGCTGTTGGTACATTCCGAGCAGACAAAGCTCATTCAGGCAGAAGCACAAGGTCAAGAGACAAAGCTTTCCTTGCTTTTCGTTCATGCGCAGGACCATCTGATGGGCGCAATGACTGTACGGGATCTGGCAGGAGAGTTCATCGAGCTTTATAGAATTATGAATATAAACCGAGGTTAGATATAATGAAACAGTTAGGAATCTCAATCTACCCCGAGAGAGCCAGACAGGAAGAAAATAAAGCATATATATCTCTAGCTTCCCAGTATGGCTTTACGAGGATATTTACTTGTCTTATATCTACTACTTATGATAATGACAAGGTTATTGAAAAATTCACAGAGCTTACCCAGCATGCAAAGAGATTAGGAATGGAAGTTATTGCCGATGTCAGCCCTGCCGTATTTGACGCTTTCGGCCTCAGTTATCAGGAACTGGATTTTTTCTATGAGCTGGGGTTAGGCGGGATAAGACTGGATCTTGGTTTCAGTGGGCTAGAGGAAAGTATAATGACCTTTAATCCTTATGGACTTAAAATTGAAATCAATATGAGCAATGGAACAAGGTATTTAGAGAATATTATATCTCATAGGCCTAAGGTGGAAAACTTGATAGGATGCCATAACTTTTACCCTCACAAATATACAGGTCTCTCCAGAAAGCATTTTGAAAAGTGCTCTAAACTATTTAAAGACAACGGAATCAGGACAGCTGCTTTTATCTCATCCAAAGAAGCTGGTTTTGGTCCATGGCCGGTGAGTGAGGGGCTTTGCACCCTGGAGGAGCATAGATGTCTTCCCGTTGAAGTGCAGGCAAAGGATCTCTTCAATACCGGTCTTATTGATGATGTAATACTTGCAAACGCCTTCGCATCTGAGATAGAGCTTATCACCTTGGGCAATTTAGACAAAGATCTTCTGACCCTGAATGTTGAATTGTTTGAAGGCATACCGGTCACTGAGAAAAAAGTTGTTCTCGATGAGCTTCACTTTAACAGAGGTGATGTATCCGAATACATGATAAGGTCTACACAAAGCCGTGTAAAATACAATCAGCACTGCTTTGAGCTTTTTAATGCCCCAGCCATAAAGCGTGGTGATATTCTGATAGATAGCAGCCTGTACGAAAGATATGCCGGGGAATTGCAGATTGCTCTTAAGGATATGGAGAACAGCGGAAAGACAAATGTTGTAGGACGGATCGCTGAGCAGGAAATATATTTGCTGGATCAAATAGAACCCTGGCAAAAGTTTAAGCTGACTATCCCTGCACAGGTATAGTCAGCTTAATTTTTACTTTATAAACTATTCTTTAATTGTATTAGTATGCTTTCGCTACGTAAACCATTTTTTTGGCCTCGCCACCGCAGCACAAACATTTATCCCCTACATGCTCCTGATTGAAAGGCATGCATCTGATTGTGGCGTTAGTATCCTCTTTGAGCTTATCCTCACATTCCCTGCTGCCGCACCACATTGTCTTTACAAAGCCCGGAGTCTCCTGCATTATCCTCTTGAACTCCTCATAATCCGTAGTGGTATAGGTTTTATCCTCCCTATTCTTGAGAGCCTTATTGAATAATGTAGTGTGGATATCATCAAGAAGCTTTGTTATAGTCTCTGTAAGATTATCCATAGATACAGTAAACTTCTCAAGGGTATCTCTTCTGGCAATTGTAACCTGGTTATTTTCAATATCCTTTGGTCCAATTTCCATTCTTATCGGAACACCCTTCATTTCCCACTCATTGAACTTCCAACCTGGGCTGTAGGTATCTCTGTCATCCATTTCGACTCTGAAGCTCTTATCCAGTTCCTCTTTTACTGCTCTGGCCTTGTCAAGAACACCTTCCTTGTGGAAGGCAATAGGAATAATAACAACCTGTATAGGTGCTACTCTTGGAGGCATTACAAGTCCTCGATTGTCCCCATGGACCATTATTATTCCGCCGATAAGTCTTGTGGATATTCCCCATGAAGTTGTCCATGCATGCTTTTGTACTCCATCCCTGTCCAGGAACTTTATGTCAAACATCTTGGAGAAATGCTGTCCCAGATTGTGTGATGTGCCTGCCTGCAAGGCCTTTCCGTCGTGCATCATTGCTTCCATTGTATACGTATCCAGCGCTCCGGCGAACTTTTCCTTTTCGCTTTTCTGACCGAGCATCACCGGCATTGCCAGTTCATCCTCAGCCACCTGCCTGTATATTTCAAGCATTTGCATAGTTTCCTTCTGCGCATCCTCGTAATCTACATGTACTGTATGCCCTTCCTGCCACAAGAACTCAGCCGTTCTAAGGAATGGTCTTGTTGTCTTCTCCCATCGTACTACGTTGCACCACTGATTTATCAGGAGGGGAAGATCTCTATAGGATTGCACCCACTTTGAATACATATCACAGATTATTGTCTCTGAAGTAGGTCTGATGAATAACCTTTCAGCAAGCTTCTCATTTCCGCCATGGGTTACCCAGAGCACCTCAGGTGCAAACCCTTCGAAGTGGTCTGCTTCCTTCTTCAAATAGCTTTCAGGTATCAAAAGCGGAAAATATGCATTCTTATGCCCTGTAGCCTTAAATCTTTTATCGGCAACTCTTTGAATCCCTTCCCATACCCCATAACCATAAGGTTTTATTACCATACACCCTTTAACAGGCGCATAGTCAACCATATCAGTCTTTAGAATGACATCGGTATACCATTGGGAAAAATCCTCTTCCATAGGGGTAATCTCTTTTACAAATTCCTGCTGCTTCTTGTTGGCCATATTAACCTCTCCTTTATAGGTGAACTTGAAATTGAATACTTTTCAAAACACCGAATTTAAATTGATAAATAAAAACAAAAAAAACCTTCGTCTTGTAAGGGACGAAGGTATACTCGCGGTACCACCCTATTTGAACATACGTAATCAAAACGTACATTCCACTTAAGCCTTTAACGCAGGCATACGATAGGAGTTTATCCATAGCTTGGAGGTCGGGTTCAATAAAAATAAGCCCGGAAAGCCTTTCAGCCGCTGAGCTTTCCTCTCTTTCAGCATCTTCCTATCTACTATTCCTCTTCATCACCTTGTGGTCTTAAGTTAAAATCATTATATATTATACCCATATGAGTGTCAATATACCATGGTGTGCTTTGGAAAATTTCTTCATATTTTACAACTAAAAGTTTGCTTTCGGACTGCCAATTTAGCAAAATAAGAAGGATACTTGCGAAAAATATCGAATTTATCAAGTAATATATGTAGTTATTGAAGGTCTAAATTCTTCGCAAGGAAGTGTTGGTGTGTCAGATTACAATGAAATAAAAGGCATGGATATATTCGGGGAGAGAAACGGAGAGCTATTAAAGGTAATCCTTGACAGCATAAACGATGCCATCTGTGTAGTAGACGGGAACTGCATAACCCGGTACTGGAACAATGCGGCCGAAAAGCTTTACCAGATTGACAGGGATAAAATAATGAACAAGCACATAAAGGAGTTCTTCCCCAACTCCTTGCTCCCCAGGATTATTAAAGAGAGAAAGGCTTACGACAATATATACAACAGCCCGAGAGAAGGCTGCTACAATGTCATAAGCGCCTCTCCTCTATATATAGATAACCGCCTGGTAGGCGGCATAAGCCTAGACCGTGATGCCACAGAGTTCATAAAAACCTCCGAGCTGCTGGTAAAAGCTCAATCCAACCTAAATGTGCTGGAGCATGAAATATCAATAATCAATAAGAATAGATACGCATTTTCACAGATTTTGGGCAATAACAGATACTTTAGAGACAGCATCAGACTTGCCCGGGATATATCAAAATCAAATATAAATGTGCTTATAACCAGTGAAAGCGGTACAGGCAAAGAGCTTTTTGCCCGGGCAATACATATGGAAAGCGGGCGGGATGGTTATTTCGTACCTATTAACTGCAGTGCAATCCCCAACGAGTTAATTGAGAGCGAGCTGTTCGGGTATTCAGCAGGTGCCTTCACCGGAGCGTTGAAAAGCGGCAAGATCGGGAAAATAGAACTTGCCAACAACGGTACGCTTTTTCTAGATGAAATTGGAGATATGCCTTTAAGCATGCAGCCCAAAATATTAAGAGTACTTGAAAATGGAGAAATGGCCAGAATAGGCAGTGAAAAAACCATAAAAGCAAATATAAGAGTAATCGCTGCTACCCACAAAGATTTATCAGAAATGGTAGAGGCCGGACTATTCAGAAAGGATCTCTATTACAGGCTGAACTCCGTTGTTATTAACCTTCCCCCCCTAAGAGAAAGGAAGGATGACATCCCTTTACTGGTAAACAGATTTGTTGAAGATTATTGTATGGAATACGGAATCAATATTTTGGGGATTACCCCGGAGGTTATGGATATATTCATCAACCACAATTGGGAAGGAAACATAAGAGAGCTGAAAAATGTTATAGAAAGAATCGTTGTCCTTGCAAGAAACAATAATACCGATGTGATTGATGTCTCCTTTCTTCCCCAGAACCTTAACAAGAACAAAAAAGTACTCTCTATACCAAAGCAGGACAATTTATTTGACCTGAATAACATATTGGAAAACGCCGAAAGGGAAGCAATAATAAGTGTAATGAGAATTGCAAGAAACAACAAGGCCCATGCAGCGAAGCTATTGAATATTCCCAGAAGCACCTTATATTTCAAGCTTAAAAAGTACAACTTGGAAAAGTAAAAAAGATCCCGAGGAACGTCAATATTCTGACACCAACGTCAATATATTGACGTTTTTTATATCAAAAACTTAAATAAGTGTCAATATTTTGACACGTCGAGCTCCCTGCCGGCTTACAATGGCCGCTACGGCTCAATTAGCCGCACTTCTGACTTTGGCACATAAATTGCTATATAAATATGTTATTGTAATTATCGAAAGGGGGAATTCCTGTGAGGATTGAACAGCACCCTATTATTCTATTCAATAAAGGTAATAAAGTGAAGTTCTCATTCGACGGAAAAGAATATGAAGGATATGAAGATGAGCCCATTGCAGCTGCTTTACACGCTGCAGGAGTCAGAGTTTTGGGACACAGTCATAAAATGGGAAGGCCTAGAGGTTTTTATTGTGCTATAGGAAATTGTTCTTCCTGTCTTATGGTGGTTAATGGCGAGCCAAATGTCAGAGTATGTGTCGAAAAGCTCAAGGATGGCATGATTGTGGAGACTCAGAAAGGGAAGGGTGATCTTAGATGAAGCATACCGAAATAGTGGTTGTAGGCGGAGGTCCTGCTGGTTTATCAGCAGCTGTTAATGCTGCCTCTATGGGTGCCAAGGTGATGGTTATAGATAGAAACAGCAAGCTTGGCGGTCAGTTGGTAAAGCAGACTCACATGTTTTTCGGATCACAGAAACAATATGCTTCCGTAAGAGGCATCGATATCGCTGATATTCTTTATGATGAGCTGTTAAAATACAAGGATAACGTGGAAATTCTAACAGATGCAACAGTAATAGGACTTTATGAGGATAGAATGCTGACCGTTGAAAAAGACGGCAGGTACCTTAAGATAAAACCCCAGTCAATAATAGTCGCGACTGGAGCTTCAGAAAAATTCCTGACCTTCCCAAACAATGATCTGCCAGGCATTTATGGAGCCGGTGCAGTGCAGACGCTTATGAATGTATATGGTGTTGCTCCTGGGGACAGTGTGCTAATGTTAGGAGCCGGCAATATAGGCCTAATCGTCAGCTATCAGATGATGCAGGCAGGCATAAAAGTAAAGGCAATTATTGATGCAGCTCCCAAAATTGGCGGCTACTCTGTACACGCATCCAAGATAAGACGAATGGGTGTGCCAATTATGACTTCCACTACAGTAAAGTATGCCCATGGCAATGAGAAGCTGGAAAAAGTCACTGTCTGGAAGCTGGATGACAAATGGCAGCCGATGCCTGGAACAGAAATGGATATTGAAGCTGATGTAATGTGCATTTCAGTAGGCCTTTCACCTTTGGGAGAGCTATTGTGGCAGATCGGCTGTGATATGAAATTCATACCTGAGCTTGGGGGTCACGTTCCAATCAGGAGCGAAGAGCTTGAGACCAGTGTAAAGGATGTTTACATAGCAGGGGATGTTGCCGGAGTAGAGGAAGCAAGCAGCGCTATGGTTGAAGGCAGACTCGCAGGTCTTTGTGCTGCAAAGAACTTAGGCTATGTCTCTGAGAATTTCGAAGTATTAAAATCGGATTATCTAGAACAGCTCGACGCTTTAAGGTCAGGCCCGGCTGGCGAAAAGATACGCAAGGGTCTTGAACAATCGGTAGTACAGGGGGGTAGGTAAAATGTTAGAAAAGACTGGTATAGCAACCACAGAAGATATTGCTCTTGTTACACCTTCTGCTGATAGGCTGGCTAAAGGACCGGTTGCAGTAATTGAGTGTTTTCAAAGGATACCCTGCAATCCCTGCCAAACAGCCTGCAAAAGAGGGGCAATTGTTGAGTTTAAAGATATTAATGACAGACCTACAATAAATCATGATAACTGCAATGGCTGCAGCCTTTGTGTAAGCAACTGCCCGGGACTTGCAATTTTTGTAATAGACGAGACCTTTTCTGAAAAGGAAGCTCTGGTAAAAATACCTTATGAATTCATGCCGCTTCCGGAGGAAGGGAGCTTTGTTACTGCTTTAGACAGAGAAGGCAAGCCAGTATGCAGGGCAAAGGTACAAAAGGTAATGAACAGCAAGTCTCAGGATAGAACTGCTGTGATTTCCCTCGTTGTTCCTAAAGAGTATTCAATGGTTGTTCGCTGCTTTAATATTTCTGATTACTACAGTGACAACACACTTGTATGCAGATGTGAGGAAGTTACTCTCGGTGAAATTAGAGACATGATCAGAAATGGTTATGAGAGCCTGGATGAAATAAAGAGAATATCCCGATGCAGCATGGGGCCATGCCAGGGAAGAACTTGCAGGCAGCTGGTAATGCAGGAGCTTTCAAAGGCGTCCGGCACTGCCATGGCAGAGCTTAGGATGTCGACCTTCAGGCCTCCGGCTAAACCAATCAAGCTGGGAGCGTTATTAGGAGGTGACGACCATGAATAAGACTGCTAGTATTGTTATAATCGGCGGAGGTATTTCTGGTGTAGCAATAGCCTATAACCTCGCAAAGAAAGGTGTCAAGGACATAGTCGTACTTGAGAAGGGCTACCTTGCCAGCGGTTCTACCGGCAGATGCGGGGCAGGAGTTCGCATGCAGTGGGGAACTGAATTGAACTGTTCCTTGGCCAAATACAGCATAGACTTTTTCGAAAGAGCTAACGAAGAGCTTCAGTATGACGGCGACATTGAATTCAAGCAAGGGGGCTACCTGATAGTCGCTTCCACCGAAAAGGAAGAGCTGCAGTTTAAGAAGAATCTTGAGCTTCAGCACAGGTTGGGTATACCGTCAAAGTTCCTCACTCCTAAGGAGGCAAAGGAAATAATCCCCTATATGGATGAAACCAAAATAACCTGCGCTACCTTCTGTCCAAAGGATGGACATCTGAATCCCTTTAAGACTACAGATGCTTATGCAAAGGCCGCAAGAAGGATGGGCGTTGAAATAATGACCTATACAACCGTTACCGGTATTAAGGTTGAGAATGGCAAAATAGCCGGTGTCGAAACTGATAAAGGCTTTATATCCACTCCAGTGGTAGTGGATGCTGCCGGAGGATATTCCAAGCATATCGGCGATATGGCAGGAGTGGATGTTCCTCTTTACCCGGAAAGGCATCAGATACTGGTTACGGAACCTGTGGCTCCGCTTCAGGGACCGATGTATATGTCCTTCTCCTTGAACATCTATTGCCAGCAGTCTCCCGAGGGAAGCTTCATCATGGGAAGAGGCGATCCTTATGAGCCAAAAGAATTCAATATAAAGTCAAGTTGGAGCTTCCTGGAGGAGATGGCGGAAACCTGCTGTACATTACTGCCCCTTCTTAAAAAGTTGAATGTAGTAAGACAATGGTCCGGGCTATATGAGCTCACTCCAGACAGACAGCCGCTATACGGTGCTGTAAAAGAAGTTGAAGGCTTCTACCTGGCATGCGGCTTCAGCGGACACGGCTTTATGTTCGGACCTGCAACAGGTATTGTAATGGCTGAAACCATATTAGGCCAACCCACAACACTTCAAATAGCCTCCCTTGATAAGGAACGCTTTGCAAGAGGCGAGGAAGTATGGGAGCCCTCAGTAGTTTAGCCGCTATACTTATTATTTCGTTTATCAATATTGACTTATATTTGATATAATAGTGTTAATATATTAATAATCTTAATGTTTTGGGAGGTTTTGTGGATATGAAGGTTTTGGGTAAAAATCCTGAGCTATGTATACAGTGTCATGCTTGTGAAAGCACCTGTTCCAATACATGGTTCAAGGAAGATAACGCTCATAAGTCCTGTATAAGAATTGCAGAAAATGAAAACGGAGGCGCTGTAATAACCTCCTGTACCCAATGCGGGGAATGCATAGCTATCTGTCCTGTTGAAGCATTGACAAGGGATAAGAACGGCATTGTCAGATTAAACAAAAGCATATGTGTCGGCTGCTTCATGTGTGTCGGCTACTGTCCGGAATTGGCAATGTTTATGCAGGAAGAATATATAGAGCCTTTCAAATGTGTGGCGTGCGGCCAGTGCGTAAAAAGTTGCCCAACTGATGCCATATTTATTGTGCAGGAAAATGCTTAAGGAGGAAGGTTCAATGAATATAGAGAATATGAAATCAGCTCATAATCTGCTTTGCGAATATAAATACGAGCTGAAGCAAATAGAAAAAGGCTATACCAACAGAACATTATATGTAAACCTCAGCGATAAAGAGGTCAAAGAAAAGCCTGTAACTCAGCTGATGAAGGATAAATTCATTGGCGGTAAGGGGTTTGGCCTGTGGTACCTTTGGAATGCGGTATCAGAGAAAACAAAATGGAATGACCCGGAAAACGAGATAGTAATAGCTACAGGTCCTTTAGGTGGAATTACACAGTATCCAGGCTCAGGAAAATCCCTTGTTGTAAGTCTATCTCCACTTACCGACATGCCTATTGACAGCAATGTCGGGGGATATTTTGGTCCCCTCCTTAAGTTCTCGGGCTTTGACGCACTTGAATTGCAAGGTAAGTCAGACAAGGATGTCATAGTATTCATAGACGGCAATAAGGGTATAGTAAGAATAGAGGAAGCTCCTCTTGAGGCCGTGGATAGTCATGTACTCGGAGAGCAGCTTACTGAAATGTACGCTGAAAACGAGGCCGACAAGAGAAATATATCTGTAGTATCCGCAGGTACTGCTGCAGAGAATACGTATCTGGGACTATTGAACTTCACCTTCTATGATGTAAGAAGAAAAGCTACAAGGCTGAAACAAGCCGGCAGAGGCGGCATTGGAACTGTATTCAGGGATAAGAGGATAAAAGCCCTGGTGGTTCGTTTTGAGGGTGTTAAGGGAAATCTCAATCACCCGGCAGATCAAGGCACCTTAAACAGAACCGGTATAAAATTCCATAAGGAAATGCATGATCTTGATGACAAGCAAAACAGGATGAGACAAGTGGGAACTGCCAATATAATTGAGATTATGGATCAGTATGATTTACTTCCAACTCACAATTATAAGTTCGGTTCTCATAAGGATACCTTCAAGATATCTTCAAAGGTTTTTAAGGAGAGAATTACCCAGGGTATGGCTGATGGCTGCTGGTACGGCTGCAGTATGTCCTGCGCCAAAGCCGTAGACAATTTCGAACTTAAGACCGGCCCATACAAAGGACAGAAGGTCATTGTTGACGGTCCTGAATATGAGAATGCAGCAGGTCTCGGTTCAAACTGCGGAATATTTGATCCTGAGGCAGTGCTGGAGCTTAACTTCTACTGTGATACCTATGCCATTGATACCATTTCCTTTGGTACAATGACTGCCTTTATCATGGAGTGTTATGAAAGTGGCATACTCAATAAGGAAAGAACCGGAGGCCTTGAGCTGAGGTTTGGCAATGCAGATGCAGCCTTAGAGCTTATACACCAGATGTCAAGGGGGGTCGGCTTCGGCAAGATAGCCGGACTGGGCACTAAGAGGCTGAAGGAATATTTCATAAAGGAATTCAACGCAGATCCTAGCTTTGTCAATGACATAGGCATGGAGCAGAAGGGACTTGAATTCTCTGAGTATATGCCAAAGGAATCCCTTGCACAGCAAGGAGGCTACGGGCTCACAAACAAAGGCCCACAGCACGATGAAGCCTGGCTGATATTCATGGATATGGTGAACAATCAGATTCCTACCTTTGAAAATAAGGCAGAAGCACTGCATTACTTCCCGATGTTCAGGACGTGGTTCGGCTTAAACGGTCTTTGCAAGCTTCCCTGGAATGATGTAACACCAGAAAACAATAAATACACTGATGAGCCTGCAAAGATTCCAGAGCATGTTCAGAATTACGTTGATATATTTAATGCAGTTACCGGAAACAGCATCGACAAGCATGAGATTATAACACAGTCCGAGAGAGTTTATAATTTCCAGAGAATATTCAACATAAGAATGGGTAAAGGAAAGAGAGTAAACGACAAAATACCTTATAGAGCTATGGGACCTGTTACTATAGAGGAATATGAATCAAGACAGGAAAGATATGACGGCCAGCTTAAGGAGCTGCTTGGTTTTGACCCTGCTGGAAAGAGTACTGAAGCTAAGATGAAGGTAATGAGAGAATATAGGGAAAGCCAGTATGAGAAGCTTACAGATGCTGTATACAAGAGAAGGGGCTGGACAACAGACGGAGTGCCTACTCTTGAAAAGCTCAAAGAGCTTGGAATGGACCTTCCTGAGGTAGTTGCGGTTGTAAAAGAGCATATCTAAAGTGCAAGGCGGTGCAGCATGATACTGGTAAACGGCAAGGAGTTTCAATGGGAGGAAGGCTTGACAGTTGCTGAAATGCTTAGAAGAAAAACCTATACCTACCATAAGATAGTAGTAAAAATAAATGATGTGGTAATACCCAACGAGCAATTTGAAACCACAGTTATACATGACAGAGACGATGTAAAAGCAATTCATCTTTTAGCAGGTGGATGAAAAATTCGGAGGCCAAAAGCCTCCGAATTTTTTTTATCTTATATCTTCCAATATTATATCTTCATACTTCAGCAGCCCAAGCTGGCTCAGCCTTATACCAGCTAGATTGTTCTTAAAGGCAATGCCTGCTTGAGGGTGATATAAGAAAATCCAAGGTGCATCATCAACTATGGTTTTCTGAATTCCCCTATACATTTCTATCCTCTTCTCAGGGTTGATGATCTCCTTTGCTTTGTTCATATTGTGTGTAACTGTATCATTTTTGTAGTTTGAGAAATTAGTCTTGCTCTCTGAGCTGAAGAGAGGCTGCAGGAAATTATCCGGATCTCCTGTATCACCAATCCAGCGGCTTACATAGATATCACACTTCTGGATACACTCCGGATTCAGATACTGGGCTGCTGTCACTCTAATAAGCTCGCATTCTATTCCTATTTCCTTAAGATCATTCATTATATATTCTGTCAGTGGATTATAAATCGAAGTGTCAGTTTCTTCCCTTGCTAATATCTTTAGCTTTTGCACTGCTTTGCCAAATCCGCTCTTCTGCAGCATCTCCTTGGCAAGCCTAGGATTGTAGCCGTATCCCGAATCCTTTGCATTATCTATCATACTTGGAGGGAAAGGCCCTTTAGCCTCTATTGCCAAGCCTCCTAAGAGCTCTTCTATTATTCTTTTTTTATTGATTGCCATGTTCAGAGCTCTTCTTACCTCTATATTCTTTGCATACGGAGAATTAGACAAAAGGTTAAAGCCTGCGTAATAAGTACCTATAATACTTCTGGCTTTTACTGTTGTACCTTCTGAATCCTTTATTCTCTCCATGGTGTTTTTCTTATCTGCTATTATAAAATCGTACTTTCCGCTGATAAAATCTTCTGCTACATCTATATCATTATACTTTACCTTTATCTGCTTGATGTAAGGCTCTCCATTATAAAAGTTCTCAAATGCCTCAAGGGTAATCCCCGAAGCTTCAACCTCTTTCAGCCTGTAAGGGCCACATCCAACTGCGTTGCCGCTTTCTATCTCTTCTCTTGGCAGGATGGAAGTACAGAATTGCCCCAAGTTCAAGAGGAATCCCGAATAAGGCATATTAAGCTTCAACAATATGCGATACCTGTCCAGTATCTTTATACCCTTTACCTCTTTTACCTGTCCTTGGTTGTATTCCTCTGCTCCATCAAGACACATAAGCGCCCAGCTATTCGGAGAATTAAGTGTGGGACTCAATACCCTCTCAAAGGAATACTTGACATCCTCTGCGGTAATCTCCCTGCCATTGTGAAATTTAGCTCCTTTTCTCAGTTGGAATACCCAAGTCAGACCATCCTCCTCCAAGTACCAATTCTTTGCGATACCGGGACTTACTTGCCCGGAAGAGCTTATAGTCAAAAGTCCGCTGTTCACATTGGACATGATATGACTTCCAACATACTCAAAGGACATTTGCGGGTCATAAGTCTGCAGAGGGCTTGGAAGACAAGTTGTCACAGTGGAGTCATACTTGCTGGAACCGGCTATCACATCAACCAATCTACCGGTTGCACTCTTCAGGTCTGAAGAAGTGTTCTGAAGGGAATCCAGAGAAGTTTTTGTAAACTGTGTATATAATGATGCCTGCTCTACGGTCGTGACAAGCTTTTCAAAGGTTTTGCTCATTTCTTGTGTAGAATTGACCACTGACTCAAGATTAGCAGTCTGTTTCGTTATTGCAGTATTTATCTCATCAGATACGCTGCTGCTGTTGTCAACCGCTTTAATTATGGTATTGAATACCTCCATGGTATTCTTTGATATATCAGTGCCTTCTTTAACCTTAATGATGGTTTTATCCATGGAGTTTATCGCTGTTACGACACTAGTATTTATCTCATTTATGATATCATTTATAAATTTTATTGACTCAACACTTCTCTGGGCCAATTTCTTGACTTCCTGTGCAACAACAGCAAATCCTCTGCCGGCTTCACCCGCTCTTGCAGCTTCAATAGAAGCATTGAGCGAGAGTAAATTTGTACTGTCTGCAATATCCTTTATAACATTCAGCATTTCATTAATATTAGCAGCCTTGCTGCTCAGCATATTTACAACTTCTTTTGATTCTAACACTGAAACTTCAATAACATCCATAGCTTTTATGGAGTCATCTACCGCACTGCTTCCCTGTCTTGCAACATTCATTGTTTGCTCTGATATCTGTTTTGCATTTTCAGTGTTAGCAAAGACCTCCTCTGCAAGTGCAGAATAATTGCTGATTTCATCTACTAGCTTCTGAACTGAATCAATCTGTACCTCTACATACTTTGATATATTTCCGGTTACATCTATCAAGCTTTCAACTACGAGGCCAGCCTCCCCAATTTTATTGTCAATTCTGTCTACGATACATCTCTGATTACTCTTAGATAGAGCTATCTTATCATTGCTTGCTTTCTCTAAAGCCCAATTATCCTTTACAGCATCATTTATACGTTGCTCATACTCAGGTTTGCTTTTTTTTGTAAGCTTAAGATTGAACATTTGCTGGCCCCCCTCATTATACTTTCAAAAGCAATTTATTCGACAGCAATTTCCAAATTCCCTTTATTTATATAAATAGAAACAGACATATATAGCTGCATATGCGCCTATATATGTCTGTTTCTATTTGCTGCAATTTGACAGTTAATATTCTCCCTGTACAATCATACCTGCCCTTAATTCTTCCGCCGTTTCCTTATCTGCCAATAGCTCTACTAATCTCAGAGCAAAGTAAATAGCTGTTCCGGGACCTTTTGAGGTTATGTAGTTTCCTTCAAAAGAAATTATATCCTCACCAATTACCGCTCCTATGAGTGATTCTTCAAAGCCCGGATAGCATACAGCCTTCTTCTTATCAAGAAGTCCCATTTTACCCAGAATGCTCGGAGCTGCACATATAGCTGCTATTGGCTTATTCCTTCCGGCAAAGTCCAGGATAACCTCCTTGAGGCCTTTATGCTCACCGAGATATCTCGTTCCTGGCATGCCCCCGGGGAGCACCAGCATATCCGCTCCTAAGTTATCCGCATTCTCAAACAGCTCATCGGCTGTTACTGCAATTTTGTGAGCCCCTGCTACTTCCCTTTTACCTGTTATGGATACCATTCTTGCATCAATATCCGCTCTTCTTAAGACATCAACAACAGTAATAGCTTCAATCTCCTCAAATCCTTCTGCAAGATAGATATTTACCTTTTTCATACCCGCTTCTCCTTTCAATTTATCGGATCGGTTTGGAACCGTTCCCTACACCAGTTCTATATCTTTTCCGTTATTACAAAATGCAGCTTAGCTACATTCGACAGCTTTTCTTTTCCATTTAATTGTACAAATTCCCTTGCTGCCTCTACCACCATTGATGAACCACCTTTGGGAAGCTCCATCCCATATTCCTCGGACAGTTTATCCATTGCCTTTACATACTCATTCCTTGCAAGGATGCTGGCAGCTGCTACCACCACATTTTCTTCCGCTCTTGGTCTTTGCTCCAGGTTGACCTTTCTTCCCTTCTCCAGCAATGCATTTTTTATAAGCTCCGGGCTTCCAAATTGATCAGACAGTACATTGCTGCAGTCTACCAATTCCAGAAGGTTCTCAATGACACGTGCATGGCCCCATGCAAGAAGCTTATTTAAATTCTTGATTTCATTATACATTTCGTTATATCTCTTATTGTTTAGCGAGACTACTGAATACTGGCAAACCTTCATAATCTCCTCGGCCAGCTTCTGAATTTTCATATCAGAAAGAGTTTTGCTGTCTGCAGCTCCTATTTCCTTCAGCTTTTTTTTCATATCGGTATTTGCATATACTGCTGCAATTACAAGTGGCCCAAAATAATCTCCTTTACCTGATTCATCTGTGCCTATAAGCTCCATCTCCAGATCTTCTGCCTTACTGGCTGTTTTTACTGCCTTCTGGTCTGTTCTTACTAAGCTTCCCGTTTGAGTAACGCCCTCAATAAGCCTCAGGCTCTCCTCATCCTTTATCTGTGATAAGTCGCATCTTACTCCATTTTTTTTACTCTCATAAATCCTTATCAAGCACTTTCTTTCGTTGAGAACAATATTGAACTGCAGACCATAGTTTATTTCGCCAAATGGGCTTACCTCAGTTCCGTTTTTCTCAAATGCAGCCTTCAAGTATTCATAATAATCATATTTATCCTTTGCCTTATACAAGCACATCACTCCATTGTATCATTATTACTTCATAAATCGACATTACCTTCTTTTACTTATATATTATATCAATAACGAATTGAATAATAAATTTATACTCGTCTATTAATGCTGAATAACTTTCTCTAAAAGAGAAATAATAGTAGTAGCAGAAATAGTTTTAAATAAAAATAGCCCTCCCCCCGGGGCTATTTTTATTTATTTATTTTATCCTTGCTTATTGTTGTGCTGGCGGTGTTTCGGGGTTTGGAGCGCCACCGGTCAGTGAATTCAATCTTCTTAGTATGTCTTCCAGTTCTGCAAGCTTTCCTCCATATTCTGCCCAGTTTCCAGCCTTCTGTGCATTCTGCGCATCAGCAAATATATCATTTGCCTTCCTTATGAGCTCCTCTACAGTAGCATCCTGATTTTCAGCAGGCGTAGGAGTTGGAGTTGGCTGTTCTGCTGGCTTTTCTTCCTTAGGGAATATTCTTGCAAGTGCTTTTTCCAAATTATCTTCCATTACAACCTGGTTCTTGAAATATACAATTACCTTCTTTTGCTCTGGAAGTGCATTTGCATTTAATGCCTTTATATATATTGGCTCTACATACAGTATTGAATTTTCAATAGGTATAGTAAGCATGTTCCCTCGTATTACCTGAGAGTTTCCACCTGTTGCAAGCAGATTTAACTGCGGGCCAATGATTGTGTCCTGACTGACTATTCCTTCTACCTGCATAGGGCCTTCTACAATCTTCCCTGATGGGAAATTATAAAGCACTATCTGCCCATAATCTTCAATATCATTCTTTACAGCTAGCCAAGATATCATATTGTTCTTTGCTTGTGGAGTATATGGAACCATCAGCAGGAACTCTTCCTTCTCACTGCCAGGGAGCCTCATAATAAGATATGAAGACTCTATAGTTTCAGTATTTGCCTGGGTAGTGCTTGCTCCATAAATCTGTGTCGATACTTCCCATACATCACTCTTGTTATATAGTTCCCGCGCACTTTTCATATGATATTTCTTATATATGTCAGCCTGTATGTCAAACTGCGTCTGGGGATATCTAACATGTGTTTTTAAGCCTTCAGGCATTTTGTCCAGTGGTTTGAATAACGTAGTGAATACCTTGGAGTATGTCTGTATCAACGGATCGGTTGCATCTGAAATATAAAATTCAGTAGCTCCATTATAAGCATCTACTACAACTTTAACGGAATTTCGTATATAATTTGTTGTCGTCTGGTCGTTGATAGGCTCTGAATAAGGATATCTATTGCTGGTAGTATATGCGTCTATCATCCAGTACAGCTTTCCATCATTTATAACTATATATGGGTCATCATCATAAACAAGGAAAGGTGCAATTTTATTAACTCTTTTGGTTATCTCCCTGTTTATCAGTATCCTGCTCTTTGAGCTTAAATCCTGGGACAGCAAGAAGTTGAGCTTTCCTTCCCTAACTGCAAACAGCATCCTATTCAAGAGGTTGAGCTTAATTCCGCCTGTTCCGGTATACTCCGTCTCAATATTTGCATTTGTGGCCGGATAATCAAACTCCTTTTCCCTTGTGTTAACTATAACAAAATCCTTGGTAAGCTCTCCAAAGTATATCTGTGGAGTATCTACTTTTATATCGATATCTGATATTACAGGCATATCTCTGATAAACAGCCTTGGCTGACCTGAAGTAGTAACCTCATTGACCGGTGACATCGCCACACCATATCCATGAGTAAATTTTAGGTATCTGTTTATCCATGAAGCTGCTTGAGCCTCTGTCTGCTTTGGAATATTGGCAGTTTGAAGCTCCCTGGCAGATATAAAGACATGTCGATACACACCATTTATCATATATCTGTCTATATCCATGTCATTAAACTGATAATAGCTCTTCAAGCCTTGTATTTGGTTGTATATGTCTTTTGCTGGCCTGTAATCATTTATAGGTATATTGTTTATTGTTACCCTGTTGTTTTCAATATCTTTTCTGGTAAGATTCTGGTCCACGGGAAACTCTTTTTCCTGAACCTTATCAAGGTTGTATGCATAGTTTGTGTAGTTGATGTTGTTCTGCAGGTATTTCTCTTCCTTTGCTAACTCATTTGGGGCAACAATTATGCTCTGAACAGCTCCTGAAACAACTCCTGAAACAACCATTGCTACTATTAAAAGCAGTGGCCCGAAAGCAGCCAGCTTAATACTTTTCTTATTCCTTGATAATATCAGAAGCACTGCTGTTAATACACAGATCCCCATATATATATAGTATGAAGGAAGGGCTACGTTAACATCAGTATAACCGGCACCATATGCAACCCCTCTTGGGGAGTAAAGCAGGTCGAAGGTTCTTAAGTAGAAGCCAAAGCCTATTAACAAGAAGAATATTCCGCCTAGAAACATCAGCTGTTTTGAAGCAGCTCTTAGTATATTTGTATATAAGTCCTTTGGATTGCTTATAGGGCGTACATTTATGTCATAATGTTCATCCGTCACCTTTGTAGTAAAGAAGTTAAACAGATTAAAAAGCAGAGTCATCGCTGCTAATACAAATATTAGTACCAGCATGAAGCTATACAGTTTATTTAGGAACGGAAGCGAAAATATAAAATAGCCGATATCTCTTGAAAATATTGGGTCTGCTATTCCGAAAGCGGTCTTATTCATAAAAATCAGGAAATCATACCATAAATCAAGTACAAATAATAATGAGAGGATAAAGGACAAGACCAAGGAAGACAAAAGGAAAACCTTAGCTCTCACCTTTTTTTCAACATTGGATAGTATGACTCCGCTTTTCTTCACAGAATGAGCGCTTATGGAATTAAGATACACATAAAACAAAATAAACAGTACTATAAGTGATGGAACAAAAAACTGTAATTGTGTAAAAAGCTTTTTAAAGAATACCTCTTTATAGCCTAGCTCTGAGAACCATTGATAGTCAATCAGATATACTGCTATATTGCTAAAGAACGCTATTACCAGCACAAATATTGCCAGCAATATCGTAATGCCCTTGGTTTTCATACTGCCGAATGCTTTCAATATGACCCCTCCTATTAATCGTTTTGCCAAATATCATATGTGTTATTAATTAAATTATACAATCCATAACCAAAATATACAAATTGTTTCAAAGCAAAAGTGCAGGCATACGACCTGCACTATAACGCTGCAGCCATAATGTCGGACAAGGTTTTCACATAGTTGTAGGTTCCTGCATCAAACTCCTTGTTCTTTATGGATACAGACAAGTATGCCACTCCCTTTAGTCTTCCTCTGTCTATCATCGGTACCACTATTACCGACTGCCAGTCCGGCATCCCTGTTAATGGGTCTATTCCAGGATATCCGCTCCAGTCTATCTGATACTCTCCTATCCTGCTTTCCATACATTTCTGCACTATGACTTCATTGTAGTATGCCTCATCTACTTCTCTGTCTACAAGCTTCTTCCTCAGGATCTTCCTGCTTATGCTGCAGGTTCCTTCCTCTGTCTCTTCTATGTAGAAGATTCCACCTGTCTGTGCTTCTGATACCTCTATTATCCTGCCCAGGAAGCTGAACAGCTTCTCTTCCATTGTCTTATCGCTATCCCTCTGCAGCTCCAGTATCTCCAGCATGGTCTCTACCTTCCTCTGGTCTTCCACTAGGTCTCCCGATATTATCCCTGCCAGCCTGTCTATCCTCTTTATATTCTTTGACATGTTGGGCTCATATATTCTGCTCCCATTCCTTCCGGACTCCTTCACATGGTACAATGCCTGATCCGCCTTGTCTATCAGGTCCTTTGCCCATGTGCCGTGCTCCGGATACGTGGATACTCCCAGGCTTATCGTTAGGGGCGTATTTAGTCCTAACAGCTTTGAGTTCTCTATCCTTTTCCGTATCTTCTCTGCTACATTATACGCTCCTGCACTATCTGTACCCGGCAGCAGTATTATTATCTCTTCTCCTCCATATCTTCCGCATATGTCACCTTTTCTTACGTCGTTCATTATTATTCCGCTTACGCTTTGCAGTGCTTCGTCTCCCTTTTGATGTCCGAATCGGTCGTTTACGGTCTTGAATTTATCTATATCTGCCATTATTATCGAGAACTGGCCTCCCTCTTTTTCCACATACATAAGCTCGTTTGCCAGTGCTGATTCAAAGTACTTCCTTGTATATAGCTTTGTAAGCTTATCTACTGTCGATACTATCTTCATATTGTAGTTGTCTACCAGTACATATGCTATTTTTGATGCCATCATGCAGAACCGGCTGCTTTCCTGCGTGAAGTTGTTTATTATGCTGTCGGTGTCCAGATATATATACCCTATTATTGTGTTGCTGCCTTGCTCTCTGTATCTTCTTCTTTCTTCAACTATCTCTATTCCGTCATTTTCTTTTGGTATTACTACAGGTATGCAGAATACTGCTGTTATATCCTTGGGGATTAGTATGTCTCCCTTTCTTGCATTGTACTCGAAGGTGTCATTTACTATTATGCTGTCCTTTTTCTGCTTTACCTGTTCTATCACATATTTGTAGAAGGGTACTTCCGAGTACCTGTTGTACGAGGCTATCACATTCAGGCTGTCATCCTCCTGCAGTGTTGCTATGAATGCATTCTTTGCTTGGGTTATTTCTGCAAAAAGGTCTATCACATGCTTTAGGTTGGTTGTTTCATCTTCGCTGAACCTTCCCATAAGCTCTTGCATCTTTCCCAGGAACTTCACTTGGGCACTTGTATCTATTCCGCCCTCTGCATCTGTTTCATTGGTTTCCTTATACCTGTATATATCCCTATACTCTGTATAGTCAAAGTACTTGTCTATTTCATGAAGGCTTAGACTAGCACCCTGTTTGTTTAAAACACGCTTCCCTATTATATGGGTCTTTATATCTGCCATTCCTGTCTTGCTTGAGGTCAATAGCTCTGCTACCTGTGACAGGCTTTCTTTTACTGAGTTTCTGTCATGAGAGTTTATGAACCTTACCTTGTATTCATCAGGTACATTATATACCAGCTTTCTAAGATAGTTCAGGGAGGTAATTAGATATTTCAATGCTTCTCGATAGTTCTTCTGCTCCACAAGCTCTGTTGCTATCGCTTTGTATATCTTCCACTTTATTTCATTGTTCTCCACAGCTTCTATGAGTCCTGCAAGCTTTGTGAGTCCTTCAAGTCTTTCTATGCCTTCCTTTGCAAGGGCTCCCACGTACTCATACCTCAATCTGAGCATATCTGTATCTATATTTGATACATAGCTCAGACCTCTCTGAAGAAGCTCTCTTGCCCTGTCCCTTATACCCTTTGAGATGTATATTTCCGCAAGCTTAACACAGGCTGTACGTCCCAGCTTGTACAGGTTCTCCCCAAACACTCTGTCCAGGAACAGCCTGTCTCTCTCATAATTCAGCCTTCCATTGAGCTGGATCTCTGACAGCAGCTTCACAAAATGTGCTTCATAGTTCTCTGCTATACCCCAACTTATACACATATCCACCGCTTCTTGTGCATACTCGGCAGCTTTTTCACTTTCCCCCATGGCATAACAGAATTCTGCCCTATGATGGTAGTAAAACTGCAAAATATTGCCTGAATCCCTCAGATTATTAAGAAGCTCTTCTGAAGTACTGATATAACTGGCTGCCTTCTTGTAATCCTCCATCTCAGTGCTGGCAATTATAAGGTTGATATTGAGAAGTGTCTTAATCATCATATTCTGGGATATGCGCACAACTTCCAAGGCTTTGTTGTAATACTCAATTGTTTCGCTGTATCGGTCCTCTATTCTGTATAGCTCGGCAAGGTTGTTATAGCTTTTTTCCATCGAACTCAGATTGTTTAGTTTCTGGCTCACACTTGAACACTTCTCATAATATTCCCTGGATTTCTGGATATCATTGTAATACTCTGAATATACATATCCAATGGAATTCAAAGTATAGGGTATATATTTATATGCAGAGAGCCTTTCAAGTATTGCCATCCCCTTTATCAGTATCGCAAGACTTTCTTCATACCTGTTCTTATTGCATATTAATCTTCCGTAAGTTACTAATGCCCTCGCATAGAAGCATTCGAATCTATCGGTATCGATATTATACATTACCCCTTCCAGGATTTTTATATAGGAATTGTACTTTCGTTTGTTTGACATTATATCGTTAAGGCTGATAACCAGTTCGTACAAGCCCTCCGGATATTCAACATT
>FWWL01001994.1_pt1 | contig 45321 bp, 39 predicted proteins | sample 2228331 | NCBI WGS metagenome assembly FWWL01 (sample SAMEA103939775, study PRJEB20133) | metagenome | reverse complement strand
GCTTCGACCTGCGCCGCGTCGAATCGACGCTGCTTATCGGACATCTCGCAGGCATCTGCGCCCGCGAGGGGGTCGAAGCGGAGGAGGAGGCGCTGGCGGCCATCGCGCGCGCGGCCGAAGGCTCGGTGCGCGACTCGCTCTCAATTCTCGACCAGGCGATCGCCCATGCGGCGGGGGCGATCACGCTCGACGATGTCCGCTCGATGCTGGGACTGGCCGATCGCGCCCGCATCATCGACCTGTTCGAGATGGCGATGAAGGGCGACATCGCGGCGGCGCTCGGGGAACTTCGCGCGCAGTATGACGCCGGGGCAGATCCGGTGGTGGTGCTGACCGACCTTGCCGAATTCACCCACCTGGTCACGCGGCTCAAGCTGGTGCCGGACGCGGCGAAGGACAACGGCCTCGCCCAGGCCGAGCGTGTGCGGGGCGGAGATTTCGCCCAGCGGCTTTCGGTGCGTATCCTTGCCCGCGCCTGGCAGATGCTGCTGCGCGCCATCGCCGAAGTGAAGCAGGCAGACCGGCCGATCATGGCCGCCGAAATGGCGCTGGTGCGCCTGACCCACGCCGCCGATCTGCCGACGCCCGACGAAGCCCTGAAGCTGATGCGCGACGGCTCGGGTGCGGCGCCTGCCGGAAACCCGACGCCTGCTCCAGCACCACGCCCACCTTCGGGCGGCGGCAATGTGGCTCTGGCGGCCCGGCCCGTGCTCGCCAGCGCCAATCCAATGCCCGTTTTCGCGCCGGCGGCGCAGGTCTCGGCAAAGCCACAGGTGGTGCTCGCCTCGCTCGAGGATGTCGTGGCGCTGGCCTCTCAGCATCGCGACATCACGCTGAAGCTCGCTTTGGAGCGCGATGTCAGGCCGGTGCGCTTCGAACAGGGTCGTATCGAGTTTTCGCTTGCCGAGGGCAGCTCGCGCACGCTGGCGACCGATCTCTCGCGGAAATTGCGCGAATGGACCGGGCAGACCTGGATGGTCGCCGTGGTCAACGCCGAGGGCGGGGCGACCCTGCGCGAGCAGGCTGAAGCGGTGCGCGGTCGCCGTGAGAGCGACGCCGCCTCGCATCCTGCCGTGCGGGCCGTGCTGGAGCGTTTTCCCGGTGCGCGCATCGTCGATGTGCGCGACCCGCGCGCGGCTGAAGCCGAGGCCGCCCCCGACGCCATCCCCGTGAGCGACTATCTGCCCGACGCCGAGCCGCTTTTCGACGACAGCGAGCCCGACTACGACGGCGTCGATTTCTGACGACAAGGGAGCCGAGACGATGCGCGACATGATGGGCCTGATGAAGCAGGCGCAGGACATGCAGCAGAAGATGGCCGCGATGCAGGCCGAGCTCGATACGATCGAGGTCGAAGGCGCGGCCGGCGGCGGCATGGTCAGCGTGACGATGACGGCCAAGGGCGCGCTCAAGGCGGTCAAGATCGACCCCTCGCTGATGATCCCCGACGAGCGCGAGATCGTCGAGGACCTGATCGTCGCCGCCTGCGCGGACGCGCGCACCCGCGCCGAGCGCGTGATGCAGGAGCGCATGACCGAGATCACCAAGGGCCTGCCGATCCCGCCGGGCATGAAGCTGTTTTGACGACGATGATCAACATTCTGTCATCAAGCGAGTTCTGGGCTGCCGTCGCTGGTGGCCTTCTCGCCTTGATCGGATCCTATTTTTCTCTCCGATGGCAGAATGCTAATTCTCAGCGAGAGCGATCGAGTGCCTACAGTAGATTTTACGATGACTCATTAAATTTTATCACGAGTATAATTGTCGAAATTGATGATATCTGGAAAAAAGAGCATTATATCTCTTTTAGACACCTCGATCACATAGAGCGCATACTTGCGATTGTTGATCGTCACATGGATGGCTTTGCGCTTATCGATGACACGCCTGCTAGAATCGAGGTTCGCCAAGCATTTTTTCAGCTTTATGGCGATTTGAGTTTTTTAAGGTTCTGGGAAAAAAAGAAGGAAGATCACAAATCACAATTTCAGACTATTTCAGACAAATCATCTGCAGTTGCGAGTGAATCACGAGCGAATTATGCGGAAGCAAATAGTGTCATTACAGCGAGATTGTCGGAAATGCGATCTCGCAGTAATATTGCTATCCGTTTATTTCCGGAACCAAAGCGGCAATGACCCGCGCCGTCGCCGGCCCCGAGATCGAGCGGCTGATCCAGCTTCTGGCAAAACTGCCGGGACTCGGCCCGCGTTCGGCCCGCCGCGCGGCGCTTCACCTCGTCAAGAAACGCGAGCAGTTGCTCGGCCCGCTGAGCGAAGCCATGGCGGTGGCGCGCGAGCGCATCGTCGTCTGCTCGACCTGCGGCAATATCGACACCAGCGACCCCTGCTCGCTGTGCCGCGATACGCGCCGCGACGAATCGCTGCTCGTCGTCGTCGCCGATATCGGCGATCTCTGGGCGCTGGAGCGCTCCGGCGCCGTCTCGGGCCGCTATCATGTGCTGGGCGGCGTGCTCTCGGCGCTCGATGGCGTGCGGCCCGAGCACCTCTCGTTTGAGCCGCTGGTGGCGCGGGCCAGCGCGCCGGCGATGCGCGAGATCGTGCTGGCGCTCAGCGCCACGGTCGACGGCCAGACCACGGCCCACGTCATCACCGAGATGCTGGCGCATCTGCCGCTCAAGGTGACGCGGCTCGCCCATGGCGTGCCGGTCGGCGGCGAGCTCGACTATCTCGACGACGGGACGCTGGCCGCCGCCATCCGCCAGCGCACGGGCTTCTAGACACGCCAAAGGCCGCGCCCGTTCAGGCGCGGCCCCGTACATCCGTGAATGTTGGTCTCAGAACTTGTAGGCGACGCTGGCGCGGACCGTGTGCATGCTCGGGTTCTGCTCGGCGGTGAGGCCGAGGAAGGCCGAGCGCGCGACATAGTCGAACTTGCCGTAATCGGTGTAGCGGTAGTCGAGACCGAGGATGATGTTGTTGGTCATGGCGTAGTTCACGCCGCCGCCGGCGGTCCAGCCCGTCCTCGAGAACGACCCGGTCTCGCCGAAGCCCGCGAGCGGGTTGAAATACGAGTAGTCGAGTTCGGTGAAGGCGACGCCGCCGGTGCCGTAGATCATGAAGCGGTCGAAGGCATAGCCGATGCGGGCGCGCACCGACGCCTGCCAATCCTGCTGCACGCGCACGAGACCGCCCGGATCGACCGGGCTGCGCACGAGCGGCGGGTCGAAGAAGCCGCTACGCGCATTCATGCCTTCGACGTCGCCTTCGACACCGAGGACGAGCGCGCCCATCTGATAGTTGAAGCCGGCATGGACGCCGCCGACCACCGACTCCGGATGATACTCGAAACGGTTGATGAACCTGCGTCCGGCGGTCAGGAGCTCGGTGGTGCTGTCCGTCCCCCAGGAATACCCGATCTGACCGCCGACATAGACGCCGGTCCAGTTGTACAGGGCAGGAAGCGGCGGCGCTTTCGGCAGATATTTTCCCGATGGAAGGTCAGCGGCGCCCGCAGCGCTGCTGCCGAGGATGAGAAGGCTCGCCAAGGCGGTTTTGAGAGGTGTGTTCATCGCGGTCTCTACCCATGGACGAAATCGGAGGCTCGCCTGTCCGAACCGCCTCGCGGCACTCCGGTCGCAGGCCATCCGAGCCCTCCCGCGCGCCCGTCAAACGCGTCGGTCTGACCGCCATATGAAAGTGTTAAGGTTAATAAATCGTCTAACCTGTCCAGGGCCGCGTCGGAGCCGGAACATTTCGAATGATGGCGTGTTTGCGGCAGGCTGACCTGACCGCGCTGACGAAACGGAGCGGGGCGCGCGCGGCGTGAAGGATTCTCGGAGGATGGCTTTGCTGAAGCGGATCACGGGCATGGCCGGCGCGGCCGTGGCGCTTGGCTACGCCTTTGACGCGGTCTCGCGCCGCCTGTCGCGCAGCCGGCGCGAGCAGGCGCGCGGCCGCACGGCAAAAGCGCCCTGGCAGATGACCTGGCTCGGCTGGAAGGACGTGCTGCTGCGCTTCGCCGACAACCTCATCGACAACCGCCTGATGTCGCTGGCCGGCGCGGTCGCTTTCTTCACGCTTCTGTCGCTGGTGCCGGCGCTTTCGCTTTTTGTGACGGTCTACCGCTATTTCACCGATCCGCTGACGATCGCCGGCCAGCTCGACAGCCTGACGCTGTTCTTCCCCGACGCGGCGCGCGACCTGATCCGCGAGCAGGCCGTGCGCCTCGCCACGCAGGACATGTCGACGCTGTCGATAACCTTCCTGATCAGCTTCCTCGTCGCGGCCTGGAGCGCCAACGCCGCCGTGAAGGCGATCTTCGACGCGCTCAACATCATCTATCGCGAGCGCGAGAAGCGCAGTTTCCTGAAGCTCAACGCCATCTCGCTGATGATGACGATCAGCGGCGTGGCGCTGCTGACCACCGCGCTGATCATCATCGCCAGCGTGCCGGTAATCACGGCGCTGTTTCCCGCCGCCTTCGAGCTGGAGCGGCTGCTGCGCATCGTGCGCTGGCCGAGCTTTTTCGTCGTCGCGACCTTGTCGATCGCCTGTCTCTACTGGATCGGCCCGAGCCGGCATCCGGCGCGCTTCATCTGGGTGATGCCCGGCGCGATCGCGGCCGCCATCTTCTGGGCCGGGGCGTCATGGGCGTTCTCGTTTTATGTCGGAACACTGGGCAACTACACGGCGACCTATGGGTCGCTCGCCACGGTCGTCGTGTTCATGACCTGGCTCTGGCTCTCGGCGACGATCGTGCTCGCCGGGGCGGAACTGAACGCCGAACTGGAGCACCAGACCGCGCGCGACACGACGCGCGGCGAGCCCAAACCGATCGGTCTGCGCGGCGCGACCATGGCCGACACCATCGGCAAGCCAGTGGCGGACAAGGACTGATGCTCGATCCGCAAATCACCCGCCAGGACGACCTGCGCAGCGGGCGCAGCCCTTGGCTCGCCGGTCCGCCGCGCCCCGCAGGCGAGAGCGTCGAGGCCGATCTGCGCTGCGACGTCGTGATCGTCGGCGGCGGCATAACCGGAGCGCTGGTGGCGGAGCACCTGACCGGCCTCGGCCGGCAGGTCATGCTCGTCGACCGCGAGCGGGAGGGCTTTGGCAGTACGGCCGCATCGACCGCCATGCTGCAATGGGAGATCGACAAGCCGCTGGCCAAGCTGACGGAGTTCTACGGCTTCGAGAGGGCGGCCGATGTCTATCGCCGCAGCTTTCGCGCCGTCGAGGGCCTGCGCGCGCTCGCCGTCGAACTCGGAATCGGGGCGGGCTTCCTGCCGCGCGACAGCGTCTATCTCGCGGCCGGCGACGTCGATCTGGCGCAACTGCGAGCCGAATCGGCCCTGCGCGAGAAAGCCGGCCTGCCCGGAACGGTGCTCGACCATGCCGGTCTTTTGGTCCATTTCGGGCTCGACCGCGAGGGCGCGATCGTCTCGCCGGGCTCCGCCGAGGCCGATCCGCTCAGCCTGTGCCACAATCTGCTGTCGGTCTCGATGAAGCGCGGCGCAAGACTGGTCCGCGACGAGGCGGTCGGCTTCTCCGGCGAGGGCAACGCCGCGCTGATACAGCTCGCGGGCGGGCGCATGATCGAGGCCGGCCATGCCGTGCTGGCGACGGGCTACGTCATGCCCGATTGCGTGACGAGCGCGCTGCACCGCGTCGCCTCGTCCTGGGCGATCGCGACCCTGCCGCAACAACCGCAAGCGCTTTGGCCCGGGCCGGCTTTGGTCTGGGAGGCCTCCGACGACTACGTCTACTGCCGCACGACGCGCGACGGGCGCATCGTCATCGGCGGCGAGGACGAGGAGGACGACGATCCCGAGAGCCGGGAGGCCCTGCAGCCTGAGAAGGCGCAGGCGCTGCTGAAGAAGCTCGGCGCGCTTTTGCCGCGCGCGGAGCTCACGCTCGGGCATAGCTGGTCGGGCGCGTTCGGCCAGACCAGCGACGGGCTGCCGCTGATCGGCCGTGTGCCCGGCCATCCGCGCCTGCTCGCGGCCTATGGCTATGGCGGAAACGGCATCACCTTCAGCTTCCTTGCCTCGCGGCTGCTGGGCGCGCTTATCCATGGCCAGGAGCGCGACTGGTTCTCACATTTCGTGATCGATCGGCCCGACCCTACTTAGCCCCTGACATACGCCATTGCAGCGCTGCAATTTCGAGCTTGCCGGCAGCGGGGGCGACATCGGACGACAGACCCGCCATCTCTCCAGGCAGGCGGCCGCAGGGCCGCACCCTCTTTCGGAGGCTGCCATGCTCGCGGTCCAAAGCACCTCAACCGTCGCGCTCGACGCCCATGATGCGCCGCTTCATATCGGCGCGGTGACGCTGCGGGTGAACGATCTGGCACGGCTGACGACGTTCTATCGCGATGCGATCGGCCTTGGTCTGATCGGGCAGGACCACGGAACAGCGACGCTCGGCGTCGATGGTGTCTCGCTGGTCAGGCTCGTCGAGGGCGGTGCGCAACCGAGTTCGCCGGCCGGCCTCTTCCACCTCGCTATCCTGCTGCCCTCGCGCTCGGCGCTCGCCGACTGGGTCGGCCACGCGGCGCAGGCGCGTATTGCGCTCGACGGCGCGTCAGACCATCTCGTCAGCGAGGCGCTTTATCTCTCGGACCCCGAGGGCAACGGCATCGAAATCTACCGCGACCGGCCGCGCGCCGACTGGCCGCGCCGCGACGGCGCGATCAAAATGGCGACCGACCGGCTCGACCTCGACGCGCTCCTGCAAGAGGCGAGAGGCGGGACTTATGCCGGCATGCCGACGGGAACGCGCATGGGCCACATCCATTTGCGCGTCGGCGACACGGCGGAGAGCGAGGCGTTCTATGAGGGCAGCCTCGGCTTCGACCTGATGGTGCGCTATCCCGGAGCGAGCTTCCTCTCCAGCGGAGGCTATCACCATCACATCGCCGGCAATGTCTGGAACAGCCGGGGCGCAAGAGCGCGGCAGGCCGGCGAGATCGGGCTGGACCGGTTCGAGCTCGTCGCGCGGGATGAGGCTGAGTTCGCAGCGATGCGGGGGCGGATTCTTGCAGCCGGCGGCGAGGACGGCGCGGATGGTCCGGCGATCGCCGATCCCTGGGGCAACCGGCTGGTTCTGACACGGTGACGCTGTGTCGTGGCACAACGGTGAGCCCCTCTCCCGGATGGGAAAAGGGCAGGGTGAAGGGACCGCCGCTGGTTTGTTAAGAGGCGAGACGGAGCCGTTGCGCCTCATGTGGCGCCGGCAGGCCCCCGTCCGGCCCGCCGGGCTACCTTCTCCCATCCGGGAGAAGGGAAGGGGCATGGTGGCCGACCCGAGGATCTGCCAGCCTGGCGCTCAAAGCCCTTCGAACAGCGCGCTAGAAATGTAGCGCTCCGCGAAGGAGGGGATGATCACCACGATCGTCTTGCCGGCGTTCTCCGGGCGCGCGCCGACCTCGAGCGCGGCGGCCACCGCCGCGCCCGACGAGATGCCGGCCGGAATGCCTTCGGCCTTCGCAAGAGCGCGCGAGGTCTCGAAGGAGGTCTGGTTGCCGACGGTGACAACCTCGTCGATGACCGAGCGGTCGAGGATGCCGGGCACGAAGCCCGCGCCGATGCCCTGGATCTTGTGCGGGCCGGGCGCGCCGCCAGACAGCACCGGGGAATCCTCCGGCTCGACCGCGATGATTTTTACGCCCGGATTCTTGGCCTTAAGGACTTGGCCCACGCCGGTGATGGTGCCGCCGGTGCCGACGCCCGAGATGAAGATGTCGACCTTGCCGTTGGTGTCGTTCCAGATTTCCTCGGCCGTCGTCCGGCGATGGATTTCCGGGTTGGACGGGTTCTCGAACTGCTGCGGGATGATCGCGCCCGGGATCTCGGCCTTGAGCTCCTCGGCGCGGGCGACCGCGCCGCGCATGCCGCCGGGACCGGGCGTCAGCACGAGTTCCGCGCCCAGCAGCGCCAGCATCTTGCGGCGCTCCAGCGACATCGTCTCCGGCATGACGAGTATCAGCCGGTAGCCGCGCGCGGCCGCGACGAAGGCGAGCGCGATGCCGGTGTTGCCGGAGGTCGGCTCGATCAGCGTGCCGCCGGGCTTCAACGCGCCCGAGGCTTCCAGCGCGTCGATCATGTTGACGCCGATGCGGTCCTTGACGCTGGAGATCGGGTTGAAGAATTCGAGCTTGGCGAGGATCGTCGCCTTGACGCCGCGCTCGGCCGGCAGGCGGTTCAGCCTGACCAGAGGCGTGTCGCCGATCGTGTCGGTGATCGAGTCGTAGACGCGGCCGCGGCCGGGCGTTCTGGTGGGGGCGGGGTGGAGCTTGCGGACGGCCTCGGACATCGGAATCCTCCTCAGGATGAGCTTCTGATTTAGGGAGAGGCTAGCGCAATTCACAGATGTTGTCGATAAAAGTAACGATATACAGGTTTATATTGTGAAATCATGACTGGCGTCACCGCTATCGACGGCCTTTGCCGCCTCGGCCTGCCGGCACAACTCGGCCACCGTCACAGCATCGAGGACAGCCAAGAAGGCTTGCGAGGCTTGCTCCACCTGCGGGGCAATCACGTTCTCGACCAGCAGCGACGTCGGCAGCGGCCCGAGCGCCTCGTCCGAATCGGTCAGCATGGCGGCACGCGCGATCTCGCCGGCGGTGATGCGCCGGCGCTCCCGGGCGAGTTCATAACCTCCGCGCGGGCCGCGCACCCCCTTGAGGATGCCTGCCCTGACCAGCGCCTGCAGCAGCGTCTCGAGATGGCGCGGCGGCAGATCGTGGCGCGCAGCCAGCAGTTTTGCCGCAACCGGCGTCGGGCGAGCATGCAGCGCGACATCGACCACGGCGGCGATGGCGAGCAGGCTGCGGCGCGAGAGCAGCATCATGACCGCGACGCCTTGCCGCCCGCGACGCCGGTCGAACCGAAGCCGCCGGACCCGCGCGCGGTCTCGTCGAGCGAAGCTGCATCAGCCAGCACGGCGCGCGTCACGGGCGCGATGACGAGTTGGGCGATGCGGTCGCCCCGCACGATGACGAAGGGCGCAGAGCCATGGTTGATCAGGATGACCTTAATCTCGCCGCGATAGTCGCTGTCGATCGTGCCCGGCGCGTTCAGCACGGTGACGCCATGCTTTGCCGCGAGCCCGGAGCGCGGCCGAACCTGCCCCTCGAAGCCGGGCGGGATCTGCAGGCTCAACCCGGTCGGGACCAGTGCCGTCTCGCCGGACGCCAGCGTCAGCGCCTCGCCATCGGGCAATGCGGCGCGCAGATCCATGCCGGCCGCGCCTTCGCTCTCATAGGCGGGCGACGGAAGGCCCTCGCCATGCAGCAGGCGGACGAAGGCGATCGTCAAAGCCTCGCTCACGGCGTCGCCAGCCCGGCGAGATGCGCCACGAGCCTGCTCGCGACCTCGGTCTTGGCCAGTGTCGGCCAGGTCTCGACGCCGTCGCGTGAGACCAGATGCACTGTGTTGCTCTCGCCGCCCATGACGCCTGTGCCGCCGACATCGTTGGCGACGATGAGGTCGCAGCCCTTTTTCGCCAGCTTGGCCTTGGCGTGGGCGACGACATGTTCGGTTTCGGCCGCGAATCCGACGACAAGGGCCGGCCGGTCGATCTTCAGCGCGGCGACCGTGGCGAGGATGTCGGGGTTTTCGACGAGGGAGAGCGAAGGCAGCGCCCCGCCATCCTTCTTCATCTTTTCGGGCGCGGCGTCAGCGACGCGCCAGTCGGCGACGGCGGCCGCGAAGATCGCGATATCGGCCGGGAGAGCCCCCTGCACTGCGGCCAGCATCTCGCGCGCCGATTCGACATGGATCGTGGTCACGCCGGCAGGGTCGGGCACGGTCACCGGACCTGAAACCAGCGTCACCTGCGCCCCGGCGGCGGCGGCGGCAGCGGCGATGGCGTGGCCCTGTTTGCCCGAGGAGCGGTTAGCGATGTAGCGCACCGGGTCGATCGGCTCATGCGTCGGGCCCGAGGTGATCAGCACGCGCTTGCCGGCGAGCGGCTTCGTTTCCGAAGAATTGGCGCCCGCCGCCGCGCCGGGCAGCCGGCCGAGGAAACCGATGGCGCGCGGGGGAGCCTGCGAGGACAAGGCCTGCTCGATCGCAGCCAGAATTTCCATCGGCTCGGCCATGCGGCCCCGCCCGCTCTCGCCGCGCTCGGCCATCGCGCCGCTATTGGGGCCGACGACGAGGACGCCGTCGCGTTCGAGCTGCGCCATGTTGCGGCGGGTGGCGGGATGCTCCCACATTCGAGGGTTCATCGCGGGCGCGATCAGCACGCGTTTGTCGGTGGCGAGAAGCGCGGTGGTGGCGAGATCGTTGGCCTGTCCCGTCGCCATCTTCGCGATGAGGTCGGCGGTGGCCGGGGCGACGACCAGAAGATCGGTCGAGCGCGACAGGGCGATATGGCCGATATCGGCCTCGTCCGTCAGCGAGAACAGGTCGGTGAAGCAGCGCTCGCCAGCCAGCGCCGAGACCGAGAGCGGCGTCACGAATTGCTCGCCGGCCTTGGTCAGGATGACGCGGGAAGAGATGCCACGATCCTTCAACCGCCGGATCAGCTCCAGACATTTATAGGCGGCGATGCCGCCGCCGATGATCAGCAGGATGGAGCGGGAGGCGGACAAGGGGCTTGAGGCTCCGGAACGAGGGCGTCGTTACCTAGCATCGCGAAGGCTGGCCTGTCATCGGGCAGCCGTGCCAGCCAAACCGGACCGCGATGCAGGCCGCGAGCCGCCTCAGTTCGCCTCGGGCTTGCGGTACTGCTCGGCCTCGACGCCGAATTCAGAGGCAAGCCGCCCGAGCGCGACCTGCGCATGATAGAGCCCGATCAGGCCTGAGCTGGTCTTCAGGCCGAGGACGAGACCACGCGGCAGCGACGCGCCGAGCAAGGCGAGCGACTTCGCCAGAACACGCAGCCGCCCCGCCAATCCAGGATATCTGCGCCGTTCGATCACGGCCGAGATCGCGCCGTTGCGCCGGGCGCGGGCCGAGATCCAGTCCGATTGCGTGCGCCTGGCGGGCATGGTCTCGCGCTGCAGCGCCTCCTGCACCCACCAGAAGCGGAACCCCGCCGCCCTGGCGCGGGTAAAGAAGTCGCTGTCGCCGCCGCCGGTGAAATCGAAGCGCTCGTCGAGGAAAGGAAAGCCGAGCCGCTCCAGAACCGCGCGCCGGATGAGATAGTTGGCGCTGGAATAGAGGATCGGGACGGGGCCGGACACATTGTAATGCGAGCGGAAGACCGGGTGGGCGGCGAGCCAGCTCCGCGACGCGTCCTCAAAGCGCGGAACCACCGCTCCGCCGAACAGATCGGCCGGAACGTTCCTTGCCGCCGCGAGAAATGCGTCGAGCCAGCCGGACTCGGCCTGCTCGTCGTCGTCGATCCCGAGGATGAAGCGCAGTGCCGGCAGCCGCGTCAGCGCGCAGCGCCAGGCGGCGTTGTAGGCCTTGCAGTTGCCCTGCCGCGGCTCGACGATGACGAAGCCCTTGAACAGGCCGGCCTCCAGCAACGCCGTGGCGCGAGCCGCGCCCTCGCGCGCGACGCCTTCGTTCTCGACGACGATGACCGCGAAATCGTGCCCGCCCTGCTGAGCGGCCAGCGAACGCAGCGTCTCCTCCAGCATGTCGGGCCGCCTGAAGGTCGGCACGCAGACGACGCATTCGATGCCGGCAAGCGCGCCCGGCGACGATTGCGCCACGACGACGAAGGTCTCCGGCCCGTCCATGCCCCTCACGACCGGGATGGGGGTGGCCTCGGGATCGTCCATCAGCATCTGTGAGGTCGGCGCCATGGCGGGGAGCCTAAACAGGGCCGCTTAAGGTTCGGTGAGCGCGACGGCCGAAACAGGCGGCTGCCAAGAGACGAGACCTTCAGCATGGCGCGCGGCCGCTCTTGACCGGCATGCGCAAACACGGCCTTCCTCGCCAGACCAGCCCAGAACCGGACAACCCTGTGCGCCTCGCCTTCCTCACCGCCCTTATCCCGGTCGAAAAGCCGGATACCGGCTTCGAGATCGCCAACGCGGCGATCCTCTCGGCCTTGCGCGCCGCAGGCCACGAGGTGACGGCCTTCGGCTTCCTGCGGCCGGGCGAAACGCCGGCCGATCCGGCGCGCAGCGTCGTGATCGACCATGTCGCGATCGAGAACGCCGAGGTCGGCAAGGGGCAGAAGCTGCGCTGGCTCGCCAAGTCGCTCGCAGCCGGCCTGCCGGTCGCCTGCGCCAAGCTCAGGCTCGCCGGTGAAGGAAGGCTGGTCGAGGCGGTGGGAGCGCGGGGGCCGTTCGACGCGCTGATCCTGAATTCGGTGATGCTGCCGGGCGCGTTTCCGGAGTTGCTCGAGCTTGGCCCCTGCGTGCTCGTCGAGCACAACATCGAGCATGTCTCGGCGCGCCAGAGCGCTGCCCATGCCGCTAACCCGGTCGTCGCCTGGCTCTATGCCCGGGAGGCGAGGCTGCTGGAGACGATCGAGCGCCGGCTCTGGGAGAAGACGCGCTTCGTCTGGACGCTGGCTGAGGAGGACAAGGCGGCGCTCGGGCCCGCTCATCAGCACAAGGCCGCCGTGCTGCCGCTGGTCTCCGGCGAAGCTGCTCCAATATCGGAATCACCATCGGAGCCGGTCCATGACATTGGCCTGATCGGAACCTGGAGCTGGGCGCCGAACCTCATCGGGCTCGACTGGTTCCTGCGCGAAATCTGCCCGCTGCTGCCGGCCGATCTGACGATCGCCGTCGCCGGCCGGCTGCCGCAGAGCATGGCCGAGCCGCCTCCACAGGTGGTGCTGCTCGGCCGTGTGCCCGACGCCGACGATTTTTTGCGCGCCTGCCGGATCGTCGCGTTGTCGAGCCGGGCCGGGACGGGCGTGCAGCTCAAGACGGTGCAGGCGATGCAGCTCGGGCTGCCGGCGGTGGCGACCGCCCTGTCCTGCCGTGGCTTCACCGAAATTCCCGACAATTTCACGCTCGCCGACACGCCACAGGCCTTTGCAGACGCCCTCCTCCGGCGGATTGCCGAGATACGCGCTGGCGATCCGCAGCGCCGCGACGGGGCGGCCTTCCTGGCGCGCCAGCAGGCGGCACTGGCGGCCGGGTTGGCGCGGGGGCTCGCGGCCGCGACCGCCTGACCTATTCCGGTGGCTTCACGCCGGCCTTGCGCCCCATCGCCCCAAAGATCGGGCCAGCGCTGACCATCACCAGAAAGACCCGGATGATGTGGTGGGCGGCCACGAAGGCGACCTCGGTGTGCAGGGCCAGCGCGACCAGGCTCATTTCGGCGAGCCCGCCGGGCGAGTAAGCCAGGATCAGCGGGACGTGGCGGTGGACCGAGACCTGCGCCACCGCCCAGGCGAAGACCAGCGTCAGCACCAGCAGGATCACGGTCGAGCCGACCGACAGCATCAGCACGCGCAGAATCACGGCCGGGGCCGTGCCGATGAAACGGCAGCCGATGGTGACGCCCAGCACGAGTTGCGCCGCGTTGACGATCTCGAAGGGCGGAACCGAATCGCTCCAGCCGAGCAGATGGACGGCCGCGCTGACGATCATGGGTCCGAGCAGGTGTTTGGCCGGCAGCCTGAGCCAGTGCCCGACGACGACGCCGGCGAGGCCGCAGGCGACCAGCGCGAGCCCTGCGACGAGCGGGGTCTGCGCCAGCGAGGGACCGGCCGCACGCGTCGCCCCGAGCGAAACGCCCTCGATCCACTGCACGATGAAGGGCAGCGTCATCACCACGAGCAGGATGCGGGCGGAATGGATCAGCGCGATGATGCGCGCATCGCCGCCCTTCTCCTCGCCAACCGTGACCATCTCGACGAGCCCTCCCGGCATGCCGGCGAAAAAGGCGGTGACCGGATCGAACCCCGCCACGCGGCGGAAATAGGTGACGCAGCAGAGCGCGCAGGCCACCATGAACAGGACGAGGCCGAGAAGCGTCGGGATCCAGTTCGGCAATTGCTGCACGATGTCGGGCTTGAAGCCGGCCCCGAGCATGACGCCGATCACCGCCGTCATCGGCGGGCGGATGACGGGCGGGGCGGCAATCGGCAACCGCAGCAGGGCAGCGGCCGTGCAGACCACCATCGAACCCAGCATCCACGGCAGCGGCAGCCGCGCCTGCAGGAAGAGCCAGCCGCCGATACCGCCGAGCAGCAGCGCGAAAGCGAAGCGGCGATAGGGGAAGAGTTTGGGCGAGAGCGAGTGCAGGCCGCCAAGGAAATCGCTCAGAAGCTCCCTCATGGCGTCGCAGGTTCTCCGTGCCGGCGTCAGGTCTTTAACAAGTCGCTGGCGCGGCTCCTACACGGCCTTCGACCCGGCCGACAGGCCGGAGCGCGAATGGCGTCCCTGTGCGAGCGTCGTGACGACGCATGCAGGGCCGCCATGCCCCACGGCCCATGGCCAGCCCGCGCCGCTTCGCCGATCCTGCGTGCAGGATTATCAGACTGGCCCGATGCGCGATGCGCCGGCCGATGGTTGGGGCGATGAGCGAAGACCGGGACACCGGGCGGCAGGGCCGCGCGGCCAGCGAGGACGGAACCGGCGAGGAGGACGGCTTCCGCGCGCCGCCGACAGGCGAGCCGTCCGAGACGCCGCCGATCGTGCTGGCCGCGCCCGCCGTCCCGGCCGTCCCGCCCGGCTGGATCGCCGCACGCCGCCTGCGCGCCGCCATCTGGTGGCGCGGGGCCAGCCCCAATCTGCGCGGCTCGGTCTATATGATGGGCGCGCTGCTGGTCTATGCGGTGATGGTCGGCGCGATCAAGCATGTCGCGGCCGCGATCCCTCTGGTGCAGATCCTGCTCGTCCGGCAGGTGGTGATGAGCCTGATCATCGCCGCATTCGCGGGCGCCGCGCTGCCGGTGCTGATCAGGACGACGCGACCCGGCCTGCAACTGGTCCGCGGCGTCGTCACGCTGATCGCGATGCTGCTCGGCTTCACCGCGATGATCCGCATCCCCCTGGCGCAGGCCACCGCGATCGGTTTCAGCCAGGTGCTGTTCGTCACGATCGCAGCCGTTCTGGTGCTGAAGGAACAGGTCGATGCGCGGCGCTGGGCCGCCACCGTCATCGGCTTTGCCGGCGTGCTGATCATGCTCAACCCCTCGACCGACGGGCTCGACCTCAACGCCATGATGGCGGTGGGCGGCGCGCTGTTCAGCGCCGGCATCACCGTCAGCGTGCGGATGATGGCCATGACCGAGCGCACCGAGACGATCCTGCTCTGGCAGGGCCTCATCCTGATCGTGGCGCTCGCGCTGCCGGCCTGGCTCTGGTGGGTGTCGCCGACGCCCGAGCAATGGGTCTGGCTCGCGGTGCTCAGCCTGTTCGGTACCGCCGGGCAATGGCTGATCACGCGGGCCTATCAGGTCGGCGAGGCAGCCGCGCTCGCTCCGCTCGATTTCAGCCGGCTGATCCTGGCGAGCTTGACCGGGTTCGTCTTCTTCGCCGAGGTTCCGGCGCTGACGACATGGATCGGCGCGGCGATCGTCATCGCCGCCACGCTCTATACCATCCGCAAGAACGCGCGCGCCAAGCCCGCGACACCCGAACCCCTCCCGCCCTGAGATCAGGATTTCGATCGCCATGAGCCATCATCTGATCGAAGCCGGCCTATCGACCTGCCACTGGGGCTATTTCGAAGCGGCGCTGAAGCCGGTCCTGACCATCGAGAGCGGCGACAGCGTCACCATACGCACCGTCACCGGCGGCCCGGACCAACAGCCCAAGAGCGGCTTCCATGTGCTGCCCGAGATCCACGAGATCCATGACAAGGCCGAGCGCATGGTGCCCGGCCATATCCTGACCGGCCCGGTCGCGGTGAGGGGAGCGAAGCCCGGGCAGGTGCTGGAGGTGCGGATCAAGGAGGTGAAGCTCCGGACCGACTGGGGCTACACCCTGATTAAGCCGCTCGCCGGCACGCTGCCCGAGGAGTTCGACCGGCACGCGATGATCCATATCGGGCTCGATGCGCAGCGCAACATCGGCAAGCTGCCCTGGGGCATGGAACTGCCGCTTGCGCCCTTCTTCGGCGTGATGGGCACCGCCCCGCCGCCGCACTGGGGCCGGCAAACCTCGCTGATCCCGCGCGCCTTCGGCGGCAATCTCGACAACAAGGAGCTGGGCGCGGGCGCCACGCTCTACCTGCCTGTCTTCGTCGAGGGCGGACTTTTCTCCTGTGGCGACGGCCATGGCGTGCAGGGCGACGGAGAAGTCTGCGTCACCGCGATCGAAACCGCGCTGGAAGGCACGTTCGAGTTCATCCTGCGCGAGGATCTGTCCTTCACCACGCCGCGCGCCGAGACGCCGAGCCATCACATCACCATGGCGATGCACCCCGACCTCGACATCTGCGCGCAGGACGCGCTGCGTGAAATGATCGGACTGATCTGCGAGCGGACAGAGCTGACGCGCGAGCAGGCTTATATGCTGTGTTCGCTCGCCGCCGATCTGCGCATCACCCAGACGGTCAACGGCTCGAAGGGCGTGCATTGCATGCTGGCCAAGAGCGTGGTCGCGTAAACTCCTCGTCATTGCGAGCGCAGCGAAGCAATCCAGGAGGGCGTCGAGCGAGACGTTGGATTGCTTCGCTGCACTCGCAATGACGGCGTTGCGGATTGCGCGCTTGGACGGGAAACGGCTATGAATCGGCGCACGCGACGCCTCGCGTGCGACTTTGCCCGAGGCCGCCATGCGCATCGAGAACGACCCCAAGCTCGACTTCCGCGATGTCCTGATCCGGCCCAAGCGCTCGACGCTGAGCAGCCGGGCGCAGGTCGACGTCAACCGGACCTTCCGCTTCGCGCATACGGCCAGCGAGTGGAGCGGTTTTCCGCTGATCGCGGCGAATATGGATGTGGTCGGCACCATGGCGATGGCGCGTGCACTGCTGCAGCACGGCGCGATGGTGGCGCTGCATAAGCACTACGAGGTCGAGGAGCTGATCGGCTTCTTTCGCGAGCCAGACGCGGCCAATGCCTTCTATTCGCTGGGCACCACCGACGCCGACCACGACAAGCTCAAGGCGGTCCATGCGCAATCGCCGATCACCAAGATCTGCCTCGACGTCGCCAACGGCTACACGGAAAAGTTCGTCGAGACGGTGAAGGCGACGCGCGAGGCCTTTCCCGACGCCGCGATCATGGCCGGCAACGTCGTCACCGGCGACATGACCGAGGCGCTGATCCTGGCCGGGGCCGACATCGTCAAGGTCGGCATCGGGCCGGGCTCGGTCTGCACGACGCGCAAGATGACCGGCGTCGGCTACCCGCAGCTCTCGGCGATCATCGAATGTGCCGACGCGGCCCATGGGCTGAAAGGGCTGGTCTGCGGCGATGGCGGCGTCACCGTGCCGGGCGATCTCGCCAAGGGCTATGGCGCGGGCGCGGATTTCATGATGCTCGGCGGCATGCTGGCCGGTCATGACGAATGCGAGGGCGACATCCGCTACGAGGAGCGCGACGGCGAGCGCGTCGCGGTCGGCATGACCTTCTACGGCATGTCCTCGGACACCGCGATGAAGCGCTATGCCGGCGGCGTGGCGCGCTACCGCGCCTCGGAGGGCAAGACCGTCGAGGTGCCCTATCGCGGCCCGGTCGAGGGCACGATGCTCGAGCTGATGGGCGGCGTGCGCTCGGCGATGACCTATATCGGCGCGGTGCGACTGAAGGAGATGCCCAAGCGAACGACCTTCATCATGGTCGGCAGCCAGCTCAATACCGTCTTCGGGAGCTGAGTGCCGGCGGTCCTCTCGCGCAGGTTGCGCCGCCCGACTATCGCGGATCGCGTCAACGGATGCGTCATCATGACTTTTGGTCGCGGGCTGCATCCGATTGCGGAGTTGCGATGTATTCGCCATGTATGCGGCGTGGGGATGCGGCAACACCTCAAGACAGAAGGTCCTGAAGCCATGATGAGAGGAACGGAGCCTCTCCAGATTTGGGAGATCATATCATCCCCGGCGGGGTATGCTGCACTGCAATACGCAGCCGAAAGCGGCCATCCCCCGATCGAGCCTTTGGTTGGGTTGATCGAGGAGTGGTGGGGACCCTGGCTTGACGACGACCGCGAAGCACATCTCCAGCGTGTCCATGGCATGGTTTCGCGGCTTATGGCGGCCAATGGCTGGGAGGAGGCGGGCCTGCAGCCGCTCAGCCGGGGACGGCTGATCACCCAGGCGATGACGTTTCGTCGCGCGGGCGACGGGCCGCTGCAGTAGCGCCCTAGGCGAAGACCTCGTCGGACTGCAGCGCCAGCCCCTCGACGAAGCCGAACTGACGATCGACACAGGCTTCCCGCTCGTACCGCGCCAGCACAGTGGCGCGGGCCGCTCTGCGCAGGCCTGCCAGCGCCGTCCCCTGCGCGAGCGCCGCGAGAATGGTCTCCGCCAGCGTATCGCTGTCGAAGAAGGGCGCAAGCAGCCCGTTCACCCCGTCGCTTAGCACCTCCTGCACCGGCGGCGTCGCCGAGCCGATCACGAGCGCGCCGCAGGCCATCGCCTCGAGCGCCGACCATGACAGGACGAAGGGCACGCTCAGATAGACATGGGCGGCAGAGACCTGGAACAGTCTGACCAGCGCCTCGGGCGCCAGCCAGGGGATATGGACGACGCGGTCGCCTAGCCCGGTCTCGTCAAGCATGACCTCGCGCCAGAGCCGGCCGTCGCCGCGCGGGCGGCCATAGCCTGGCCCGTCGCCGCCGACCGCGACGATGATCGCATCCGGCCGCCGGCGCGCGACCGCGGCCGCCGCGCGCATGAACTGCGGATATCCACGATATGGGTCCAGGTCGCGCGCGACGAAGGTCACGACCGGATCGCCAGGACGCAGCGTACGGCCGTCAGGAAGGGAAAACCGTGCATCGGCGTCCGGCCTGCAGGCCTGCGTGTCGATGCCGTCATGGCAGACTGCGATCTTGCCGCGATAGGCGGCCGGATATTGCCGCTGCTGCCAGCGTGTCGGCGCGTAACCCGAATCGATCGCCTCCAGCGTCAGCAACTGGACTGCGTTGCGCAGGCGGATGCGGCGGCGCTCGGCCGGCGAAGGCGGATTCTGCGGGTCGAAATCGAGGTCGGCTCCCGCGGCATTGTGGAAATACTCGCAATAGCCGAGCACCGGCACGCGCGGCAGCGCGTCCTTGGCGAAGAGCAATCCGCCCCAGCCGGTATGGCCGACGATGACGTCGGGGTGGTCATGACGGGGCAGCCCCGAGAGCACCGTCGCCACCGCCTCGCCGGTGCGGGCATGGTAATCCGTCGCCTGCAGCAGCGGGCTCGCCGCGGCGGCTACGCCCGGCGCATAGGTCAATTGCGTGAGGCCCGGCCGCGCAGGCGCCTTGCTCTCGGTCACGAGCGTAACCTCGTGCCCGTCGCCGAGCAGCCGCGCAATCAGGTGAGCGAATTGACCAGATCCTGAACGATGAACGAATAGGACGTGCATGAGGCGAGCAGGACCCCTCCATAGCGCAGCGAATCGTTCCACCACTGCTCCAGCCGGCGCAGCGTGTCATAGGTGGTCTGGAGATCGGTCTCGAAGCCGGGCTCCTGGCTGCCGCCGAAAGGGCTGCCCTCGTCGAGAAGCCTGAGCCTCTCGCAGAGCAACTGCCCCTTGGGCGACAGCGAGATGCGGGCGAGCCTGCGGTCGCGCGGTGAGGCGCCGCGGTCGAGATAGCCGCTCTCGACCAGTTGCTTGAGATTATAGGACGCGTTCGAGCCGACATAATGCCCGCGATCCAGCAGGTCGCGCACCGCGATTTCGCCAGCGCCGATCGTCAGCAGCACCATGACCTGCGAGGGCGAGATATCGTCGACACCGAGCTTGGTCAGCTCCAGACGCAGATAGTCGAGGAAGCGCCGGCTGACCCGCTCGACCAGCCGCGCGAGTTCGAGCTGGGCGACGCCGCCGCCGCGCGATGCGTCGCGTTCCGATTCACCCCGCCGCCCGGCATCGGGATGGTCGCCGTTCACCGCCCGCCCCATGAAACGGACGGTCTCCTGCGGTTTAGAATGCATGCCTTGCTCCGCCTGGTTTGCAGTCCGCGCAGCCCACCCCCGATACGCCCCGGTTCCCGAATAACCCAGACGCAAAGCACATGCCACCCCATATCGCGACAATTGGATTCTTCTCCTGTCTGATTTTAAGTATAAATTGGTTCAAAATTTGAAGTACTACATATTTTGGACTCAATTGACCGTATTCATGTGAACTATTGACAACAAAGACTGTCATACGATCACCATAGTGCGTCGATCATTTGAAGCGCGTTGTCCATGACATTGGGATGCGCGTGGCATTCCGTCGTCCTCAAGGGCCAGATTTTCCGCTGCGTCCGCCCGCCTGCCGGAGACCTGAATGAAGTCTGTCAATGCGGCCTCCGACGGGCTGATCCGGTCCATGCAGCGCGCCTTCGCGAGTGGGCTCGGCTATGCCGCGCTGCTGAGCCTATGCGTCAACATCCTGCTGCTGACCGTGCCGCTGTTCATGCTGCAGGTGCAGGACCGCGTCATCGTCAGCCGGAGCTACGACACGCTGACCATGCTGCTGGTGATCGCGGTCGGTGGGCTCGCGCTTTACGGCGTGATCGAGTTCATCCGCTCGCTGACCTTCCAGACCATGGCGAGCATCTTCGCGCGCCGGCTCAATCTGCCCGCCCTTCAGGCCGCCGTGACGGCCGCGCTGGAGCAGGGCTCGGCGCAAGCGACGCAGGCGATCCGCGACCTCAACGACATCCGCTACTTCATCGCGAGCTCGGCGATCGCGACGCCGCTGGAAGCGGCCTGGTCGCCGATCTTCCTCGCCGTGCTGTTCGCCTTCCATCCGGTCTACGGCCTCGTCGGCGTGGTCTCGCTGCTGATCCTGCTCGTTCTCGGCGTGCTCTCGGACGTGCTGACGCGGCGCGTGCTGAAGCAGGCCAATGAGGAGGGCGTCGCGGCGATCAACGATGTCGGGGCGAGCCTGCGCCATGCAGAGACGATCGAGGCCATGGGCATGCTGCCGGCGCTGGCCAGACGCTGGCGGACCCAGCAGATGGCGATGATCGAGCATCTCGACCTCGGCACGCGGCGGGGCAAGCTGATCGCGGCGCTGACGCGGACCTCGCGCATGGTGATGCAGCTCGCGATCTACGCCACCGGCGCCGTGCTGATCATCCGCAACGAGGTTTCGATCGGTACGCTGATGGCGGCCTCGATCCTGCTCGGCCGGCTGCTTGCACCGTTCGATTCGATGATCGCCGACTGGCGGCAATGGGTGCTGGCGGCCGGGGCCTGGAAGCGGGTGCGCGAGCTCTTGAGCGCGCGCGCCTCGCAGCGCGAGACGCTGCCGACACCGCCGACCCAAGGCACGCTGGCGATCGACCGGCTGATCTATGCGCCGCAAGGCGCGGAGCAGACCGTGATCAAGGGCATCTCGTTCTCGCTGGAGCCGGGCGAGGCGCTCGGCGTGGTCGGTCCGTCGGGCGCGGGCAAATCGACGCTTGCGCGGCTGCTCGTCGGCGTGCTGCGGCCCAATGCCGGTGGCGTCTATCTCGACGGCCACAACGCCTATCTCTGGGAGCGCGGCTCGTTCGGGGCCATGGTCGGCTACCTGCCGCAATCGGTCTCGCTTCTGAACGGGACCATCGCCGAGAACATCGCCCGCATGGGAGAGCCCGATCCGCAGGCCCTGCTGCATGCTGCGCGGCTCGCCGGCGTGCATGAGCTGATCGGCCGTTTGCCGCTCGGCTACGACACGCCCGTCAATGACGGCGATTTCAAGCTCTCGGGCGGGCAGCGCCAGCGTATCGGTCTGGCGCGCGCGCTCTACGGCTCGCCGCGGCTGATCGTGCTCGACGAGCCCAACGCCAATCTCGACGCGGAGGGCGAGCAGAGCCTGATCCGCGCCGTCAACGCCGCGCGCGAGGATGGGGCGATCATCGTGCTGATCGCGCACCGGCCGTCCGTAATGCAGGTCGTCGACAAGATTCTGGTGCTGCGCGAGGGCCGGATCAGCCAGTTCGGGCCGCGCTCTGCCATTGCCGGCATGATCACGCCCGCCGGGCTCGTCGAGATCGAGCCTGCCGGCAAGCCGGCGGCGCTTCGCGAGGTGACGGCATGAAGCTGCCCGTTCTGCGCCGCACGACCTCGCCAGCGACTTTCTCCGCAGAGACCGAGGCCGACGAGGAGCGCCAGCCGAGCCTGCGCAACCTCGTGCTGGCCGGCGTCAGCGCGATCGCGATCGGCTTTGGCGGCTTCGGGGCCTGGGCCGTGACCGCGCGGCTCGACAATGCGGCGGTCGCGACCGGCACCGTGATCGTCGACAGCCGGCGCAAGACGATCAGCCATCTCGAAGGCGGCATCCTCAGGACGCTGCTCAAGGCCGAGGGCGAGCGCGTCGCGCGGGACGAGCCGCTGCTGCGGCTGGAGGACGCCCGCCAGCGCGCCGAACTGCAGCACCTGCAGGGCAAGCGCGTCGGGCTGGAGGCGAAGCTCGCCCGGCTGAAGGCCGAGCAGACGAACGCCGTGACGATCGATTTTCCCGACGACATCGAAGCGGCCGCCACGCCGATCGCGCGCGAGGTTGTCACCGCCGAACGAACTCTGTTCCGGGCCCGCTCCCAGGTCCATGACGGCAAGGTCCGGATCCAGCAGCGCGTCATCGAGCAGCATCAGGCCGAGGCCGAGGCGCTGCAGGCGCAGATCGACGCCACCCGCAACCAGCGCACGCTGATCGACGAGGAGGTGCGCATGGTCGCCGAGCTCTATGAGAAGCGCTACGCCAAGCGCAGCCAGCTCGTCGATCTCCAGACCAAGCAGAGCGAACTCACCGGTCGGGGGGGCGAGATCGCCGCGCGCAAGGCCAAGGCCGAGCAGGCCGTGGCTGGGGCCAATCTGGAAATCCTTTCGATCGGGCTGGAGCGCCAGAGCGAGATCGCGCGAGAACTCCAGGAGACGCAGCTTGGCCTTTCGGAGGTCGTCGAGCGCATCGTCCAGGCCGAGGACGTGCTGCGCCGACTCGTCGTGGCCGCCCCGCAGGAGGGCATCGTCGCCAATATCAGGATGCGCACGGCGGGCAGCGTCATCGCGGCGGGCGAGGCGATCCTTGACATCGTGCCCGAGCGCGAGCCCCTGATCGTCGAGGCCAAGGTCGACCCGCGCGACATCGACTCCGTCCGGGTGGGGGCCGAGACGCGCGTCAGGCTGACAGCCTTCAGCGCCCGCACCCTTCCGCCTCTGCTGGCCAAGGTCAGTTATGTGGCAGCCGACCAGCTCGTCGATGAAAAAACCGGCATTCCCTATTTTCTGGTCCGCGCCGAGATCACGCCCGAGAGCCTGGCCGAAAATAAAATCACGCTTCATGCCGGCATGGCCGCCGAGGTGCTGATCGTCAACGGCTCGCGCCGCGCCATCGACTACCTGCTGGCCCCCTTCGCCGAGAGCTTCAACCGCGCCTTCCGCGAAGACTGATTTCTTCAAGCACATCAGCGCCATGAGCCGCGATGCCGCCGGTTCGAATAAAATTCGACTCAATATCTTCTTGTCATATGTTTTAAATTTCAAAACATAACCGGCCCTGTTCCGAGATTTAATAAAGACATACAAAGTCTAAATCTTGCTGCATCGCAAAAAAGTCACAATAAAACTCTTGCTGCGATGCACATATTGGCTAGTCTTTCCTTCGTCGAGCGATGAACCCCGTTGTGGGTTTCATCGGAACGGCGCCGAATTCGGGACGCGGCACGGCGCGAAGCGTCGTCACCCGAGGGCGCCTTTGAGATCGCCGAGGAGGTGACGGATGGCCACGATCGAAGGAAGTGCATTCGACGATTTTCTGATTGGAAGCCGGTTCAGCGACGTGATTCTCGCCGGAGCCGGAGACGACATCGTCAGGGGCGGCGATCAGGTCGATTCGCTCTTCGGCGAAGAGGGCGACGACCTGATCTACGGCGATGGCGGCAATGATTTCGTCTCCGGCGGGGAAGGCGATGACGCGCTCTTCGGCGGGCTCGGCGACGATCTCATTTCCGGCGACGCCGGCAATGATTCTCTGTTCGGCGGCGAGGGCTTCGACGTCATCAGCGGCGGCGCCGGCAACGACATCCTGCGCGGCAACGCCGACGACGACGTGCTCCAGGGCGGCGCCGGCAACGACATCCTCCAGGGCGGCACGGGCAACGACATCCTGCAGGGTGGCGCTGGCGCGGACCTGCTCCAGGGCGGCGACGGCGACGACGTGCTCCAGGGCGGCAATGGCGGCGACATCCTGCAGGGTGGGGCCGGCGACGACCTGCTCTTCGGCGGGGCCGGCGACGACATCCTGTCGGGCGGCGGCGGCAGCGACGTCTTCTTCTTCGAGGGCGGTGGCGGCAACGACGTCGTGCTCGATTTCGAGGCCGGCTCCGACCTGATGCAGATCGCATCCGACATCAACGGCACGGGCGTCGCCTCGGCCGAGGATGTCGCGGCGCGCGCCACGACGGTCGGCGGCAACGCCGTGGTCGATCTCGGCAATGGCGACACGCTGACGCTGGTCGGCGTCACCGCCGAGGACATTCAGGCCGACCCCAACAGCTACTTCTCGGTCGCCTGAGACCTCTGACGACAGGAGCATGGAGCCCGACGGCGCGCCCGCCGCCCGGCTCCATGCCCCCGCGACGCCGGCCCCTCCCCGGCCGGCGTCGCCCCCTCCCGACCCGATGCGCCGGACGCCCCATGCTCACGCTCGCACCGATCCAGACCGTCGACGAGGCCAGCCAGCAACGCACGCTGTCGCGGCTCGGCGGCCCGGTCTTCCTGTTGTGCTGGACGTTTCCGGCCCCGCTCGCGGGCAAGCCGGTGGTGGCGCTCTCCGCCGATGGACGGCGCATGGCCTGCGCCTCGGTCACGCTCCGGCTCGCCGACGGCCGCATGCGCATCGCGGTGGCCTTTCGCGACAGCGGGCAGGACGGACTGACCGCCACGCTGATGGGTCTCGACCCGGTGTCGAGAACGAGCGCCCGGATCGAGCCTGCCTTCAGTCACGACCTCGTCGACGCGGTCGAAATCGCCCGGGAGCTGACGCCGGCCTCGCGGCTGGCGCTGGCCAAGGCGCTGGTCGGACCGTGGCCGGCCCTGTTCAACATGCTCGAATCTGCGAGTTATCTCGCATTCCTGCGGCAGTTCCTGCTGGCGCTCTCGTCCACGCCCGCTCCCGCCGCTCCGGTCGCGACGCTGATCGAGGGCAAGATTCTGATCGAGAGCTGGGTTCCGCCGCGCTTCGGCCCGATCGCGGCGGCCTGGAGGCTTGACGCTGCGGGGCTGACGGCCCTGCGCGGCCAGCCGCGGCTCGGCCGCGTCGATCGCAACGGCAAGCAGGCGCTGCATCTCGTGCTCGACGAAGCTCCGGCGCGGTCCAATGCGCTGCTCGTCCTGCAAGGTGCGAGCGGAATCGCGCTGCGAGCGCTGCCGGCGCGGGCAGCGACGCCGACGCTGGGCCGCTGGTGGGCCGGCAAGGGCAGCAGCCGCGACGGCTTGCGGAGCTGGCTCGTCGAGCAGCTTTCCGGCCTGTCCGGACAAGGCCGGCTGCTCGCCATCGAGATGCAGCGCCGCCTGCCGCTGGCCGTGCAAAGCGTGCGCCGGCAGGACGACCTGCCCTCGGCGGAACTCGACCTCGCGCTTTGCAACGCGGCCGGCCTCCTGCTCGGCGGCTGGTATCGCGATCCCGACGGGCTGCTCGACCAGATCCTGCTGCATCGCGGCTCGGGCGAACCGCTGGCGATCCTCGACCGGCTCGACCGCTTTCCCGCGCTGCTGCCGGCCTCGGCCGAGGGCGAACGCCGGCCAGCGACCGGCTTTGCCGGGCTGATCCCGGGCTATGCCGGCGGCGCGCCGGTGCTGCAGCCACGCTGCGAACTGCGCCTGAAATCGGGCACCTCGCTGTTCCTGCGGCCGGCCGTGCAACCAGCGGACGCGACCGCCATCCGGGCCCGCGCTTTGGCGGCGATCCCGCCGCAGCATCTGACTCAAGCGATGATCGCGCGCACGCTCGCGCCGGTGCTCGCAGCCTGCCAGTCCGATCTGCGGGACGCCATCGCCGAGCCGCGCCTGACACAGTTCGGCCAGCCGCCGGCAAGGCCCGCCGTCTCGGTCGTGATTCCGCTCTACAGGGCCTATGAATTCCTGCGCATGCAGGTCGCGGCCTTCGCCGGCGATCCGTCTTTCGTCGAGGCCGCCGAGCTGATCTATGTGCTCGACTGTCCCGAGCATGAAGGCGAGGTCGCGCATCAGCTCGGCGGTCTGTTCCGCGCCTATGGGCTGCCGATGACGCTCGTGACCATGAACCGCAATGGCGGCTTCTCGTCAGCCTGCAATGCCGGCGCGCGCCAGGCGAAGGCGGAGACGCTGGCGCTGGTCAATTCCGACGTGATCCCGACCAGCGACGGTTGGCTGACCGGCCTCGCCCGCAAGCTCGACCGGCGGGCCAAGATCGGCATGGTCGGTCCAAAACTGCTCTACCATGACGGCGCGCTGCAGCATGCGGGCCTCTATTTCCAGCGCGACGACAAGGGTTGCTGGTTCAACCATCATTACTTCAAGGGCATGCCGGGCAATTACGCGCCGGCCAATCGCGAGCGCCGCGTGCCAGGCGTGACCGGGGCCTGCATGGTCATGCCGCGCACGCTGTTTGCCGAACTCGGCGGCTTCGACGACGCCTATGTGATCGGCGACTACGAGGACAGCGACCTGTGCCTGAAGGTCAGGCGCGCCGGCTACGAGATCGTCTATGTCCCGTCTGTCGCGCTCTACCATCTCGAACGGCAGTCGATCGCGCGCAGCCAGGACTACATGCGCGGCGCGGCCTCCCAGCACAACGCCTGGCTCCAGACGCAGCGCTGGGACGGAGCAATCTCCGATCTGATGGAGCGGATCGACTCATACCCCGCGCACGCGGCCCAATCCGAGCGGCCGGCGCGTCCCATGCTCAGGAGGGCCACGGCGGCATGACGGCAACGCTCGCGCTGAAACCGGTCGCATTGGTCGAGGACGCTCCGGCGCTGGCCGGGCCGGAACTCGACTGGCTGCTAGGCCACGTCCAGTCGAACCGCTTCCTGCCGCATCCGCCGCCAGAGAGCATCTATGTCGGCGATGGCGATTACCGCGCGATCGGGGCCGAATTCCTCGGGCATTTCGCCAGGCTCGGCCGGCTCCGGCCCAGCGACCGCGTGCTCGATATCGGCTGCGGCATCGGCCGGATGGCGGTGCCGCTGACGCAGTACCTCGACGAACAGGGCAGCTATGACGGCGTCGATCCGGTGATGGAGGGCATTCTGTGGTGCGCCCGTACGATCACCCCGGCCTATCCGCGCTTCCGTTTCCAGCGCCTCGACATCGCGCACCCGCTCTACAACCCGCAGGGCTCGCTGCCGGGGACCGAAGTGCGCTTCGGCTTTCCCGAGCACAGCTTCGACTTCATCGCCATGGTGTCGGTCGCGACACATCTGCCGCCGGACGAACTCATCGTCTACCTCGCCGAGGCAGCTAGGCTGCTCGCGCCGGGCGGGCGGCTGTTCCTGACGGCGTTCGCGATCGAGGGCCAGCCGACCGGCCATGAGCGGCTCTCCTTCCGGCGCTGGGGCGAGGGGCCGGGCTGGTATGCAATCGAGGACGCGCCGCTGGCGGCAGCCGGTATCGACGCCGGTTTCCTGCGCGAGGCGACGCAGAAGACGGGCTTGAGGGTCGAGAGCCTGCGGCGAGGCCATTGGCGCGGCGTCAACTCCACACACTATCAGGATCTGCTGATCGCGATCCAGCCGGAGCGCGCACGATGACCCGCCGCATCCTCGTCGTCGCGCACAACCACCCCGACCTCCATCCCGGCGGCACCGAAATCTTCGCGCACGACCTCACTGCCAGCTATCGCGAGCAGGGCTGCGAGGTGATGTTCCTGGGCGCGACAAACCGCATCCACCGGCAGTCGCATCCCGGCACGAGCCTGCAGGCGACGGGGCAGGACGGCGACGTGCTGCTCTGGAGCGGCCATTTCGACCGGTTCCATCTGAGCCAGATCGACCATTACGGCGCGTTGCAGGATTGCGCGACGCTGCTGAAGGAGTTCCGGCCGGACGTCATCCACATCCACCATCTCGTCCTGATCGGTGCGGAGTTTTTGACGCTGGCGCGGCGCATCCTGCCAAGCGCGCGGATCGTGATGACGCTGCACGACTACTATCCGATCTGCCATCATGACGGGTTGATGCTGCGGCCGACCGACAAGGCGCGCTGCCAGGGCGCTTCCCCCACGGCCTGCCATGGCTGCTTCCCGGAGATTCCTGCCGACCGCTTCCTGCTGCGAGAACGGTTCATCAAGACGCACCTCAACGCCGTCGATCGCTTCGTCTCGCCGAGTCGTTTCCTGCGCCAGCGCTATATCGCCTGGGGACTGGCGGCCGAGCGGATCGAGGTGATCGCCAACGCCCGCCCGGCGCGAACGCCAGCCCCGCACCGACCGAGCGCGGGACGCCGCGCCAGCTTCGGCTATTTCGGCAATCTCAACCCATGGAAGGGCGTGCTCGACCTGCTGGCGGCGGCGCAGCACCTCAAGACGCTCGGCGAGAGCGATTTCGAATTGCGCATCCATGGCGGCGCGCCGTTCCAGAGCGAGGCTTTCACCACCGCCTTCGAGAAGGCGTTGGCGCGGGCCGGCGGGCGGGTCAGCCATTGCGGGCCTTATCGCCTCGACGAACTGCCTGCGCTGATGGAAGCGGTCGACTGGGTAGTGATGCCTTCGATCTGGTGGGAGAACGCGCCGCTCGTCATCCAGGAGGCGTTCCAGCATCGCCGCCCGGTGATCGCCAGCAGCATCGGCGGCATGGCCGAGATGGTGCGCGACGGGCAGGACGGCTTGCATGTGCGGCCGGGCGATCCCGCCGCGCTCGCCGCGACGATGCAGCGGGCGATGACCGACGACGGGCTCTGGCAGCGCCTCGTCGAGGGCATCGCGCCGCAGCCTTCGATCGGCGATTGCGCCAGCGCGCATCTGGCGCTGTTCGACCGGCTGAGATTCGCGGTGGCGGCATGACGACAGCCGACACGATCGCCATGGCCCCACCCGCCCCCGCAAAGCTCAACGGCCGCGTCGATGCGCTCGACGGAGCCCGCCTGCATGGCTGGATCTGGGACGAGACGCGGCCCGAGGAACGGCTGATCGTCAGGCTGCTGCGCGAGGGCGTCTGCGTGCAGGAGGCGGTCGCGGACCAGGGCCGCATCGATCTGCGGCGAAACGGCATCGGCGACGGGCGCCATGCCTTCGCGATGGAGCTGGACGAGGCGACTGTCGCCGTTCGCGGGAGCCTGAGCGTGATCGGGGTCTCGCCCAGCACCGGGGCCGAACTGGAACTGCGGCTGCCGCCGGCGGCGGAGCTTGCGGCGGAGGCGGCGATCGCGGTGCCGCTGGCGCGCTTCTTCGACCGCGTCGAGGCGCTGATCGCGCTGAACCGGCGCACGCAGCTCGCCCAGAAGGAGCTCAATGACAGGCTCGACGCGCTCGCTTTGCGGATCGACGAGCGACACGGCGCGGTGGCGAGCGACGGCGTTGCCACGGCTGGTCAGGCCGAAGCGATCGGCCAGCGGCTGGCCGAGCTCGACGTCTTCCAGCTCCGCTTCGACGCGACCCTGCGCGGCCTCGACGAGCGCCTGATCACGATCCGCAACGAGGCGAAAGCGCCGCTGCGGCAGGTCACGGTGATCCTCGGCTTTCTCGCGGGACTGGCGGCGCTTCTCTCCTTCGTCACCCTCGCGATCACGCTGGTGGACCGATGAACGAGGTCGTGATCCCGGACCAGACCCGCCTCGCGCTCGCGCCGACCGTGGCCTGGACGCCGCTCGGCGAGAACGCGATCCTGATCATGAGCGCCTGCGACGCGATCCCCGGAAAGGTGCCTGTCGCGGTCGACGGCAATCCGCGCAACCGCGCCGACACGATGGTGCTGAGCTGGCGCAGGCCGCAGGCCGAAGCGGCTGCGGCGGTCGGCTTCCTGTGCCTCGCGCCGGCTCCAGCTCCCGACCGCGCCGGCTCCGGCGCGTTGCTGCTTGGCCGGCCGGGCCGCCCGCTCCGGCTGATCCTGTCGCCAAAACCGCTGCCGCTGCAGGGCTTTCTGGCGGCGCTCGCCGACGAGGCCGGGCAGGCGTTTCCGACCGTGGTCGACGGCCTGCTGGAGGTGCTGCTCGCCGGGAAAGCCAATCCGCGCCGGCTGCGCGCGGTCGGCATGCTGCTGCAATCCGTGGCCAAGCCCGGCGGCTTCGTCGAGGTGATGGGGCCGCTCGACGATGGCGTCTTCCTGCAGGGCTGGAGCGCCAATTTCGCGGCTGGCCAGACAAGGCTTTTGATCGCCCATGGCGGCCTCTCGCCGGCGGCGCTGGAGGCCGGCGTCTTCGACCGGGACGATCTCGGCGAGGGCGCGCGCGGCTTCTTCGGCATGCTGGAGGGCGCTCCAGTCCGCCATCCAAGCGAGATCGAGCGGCTGTTCTTCCGGGGTAATGACGGCTGGCGCGCGCTCGAGGTCTATGAGCGCCATGTCCTGCTGGAGCCGGTCACGGTACCCGGCCATCTGCGCGACGGGCTGAAGCGCGGCGCGGCCCCGCAAGCCACGCTCGACAGGCTGAAGCGCCTGTCGCAGCGCTTCGACGGGCGCGACACCGTCGCCTTGCTGGACGCGCCCGTCCGCGCCGGAATCGACGACGCCACCATCCTCGACGGCAGCGGCGTGCTGATCATCGGCTGGCTGTTCGACCCCGACCGCAAGGTCAGCGCCGTGACCCTGCGCAGCGGCGCGCAGGCCTGCGCCGTCGACCGGCTCTGGACCCGGGTGTCCCGGCCCGACGTCTCGGCCGCATTCGCCGAGGATCCGCGTTATGGCGCGGCGCTGGCGGGCCGGCGCAACAGCCACGGCTTCATCGTGTTCGCTCCCAAAATCGCCTCCGAACCCGGCCAGCCCATCTATCTCGAATTCGAGATCGAGGGCTCCGGACCCGCCTTCCTGCCGCTCGAACCAGGTCGCGGCCCGGCGCGGCGGACGCTGGAGCGCATCTTCGGCCTGCTTGACCCGCGCTCCTCGACGGCGGCGGCCGTGGTCGAACGCCAGATCGCGCCCGCCCTGCAAGGGGCCGAGATCGCGCCGCCGCGCGTCGCCGAGACCATCGACCTCGGCGCCTTCATTGCGGAAGCGCCGCTCGGCCTCGTCATCGGGCTGGACCACAGGCCGCGCGAACTCTCCTCACTCCTCGCCATGCTGGCGATCGACGCCGAGGTCCGCCCGCTGCCGATCGTGCTTGCGGCGCCCGCTGAGAGCTTCGACCGGATTGGTGCGGAGGCGCGACGGCTCGCGCGCTTCTACGGGCTCTCGCTCCGGCTCGCTCTCGTCGACGGCGTCGAGGATGCCTGCGACGCGCTGGAGGCGGGCGTGCGCGCCTGCCGGTTCGAGACGATCGCGCTTCTGTCTGGCGCGGCGCAAATCCGCGCTCCGGGCTGGCTCGGCCGGCTGGAACGCGCCTTCCGCGCCCGCAACGGCCAATGCATCGCGAGCCCGACGCTTCTGTTCGAGGACAATTCGATCCGCTGGGCCGGCGCCTGGCTGGAGGGCGAGGGGACCGAGCGGCGCATCTGCAACCGCTTCGTCGGCTATCCGCTCGATGCGATCGGAAGCCTTGGCCCCGTCGAGGTCGCGGCCGGCGCGATGGAATGCTGCGTGCTTGCGCGCGCGGCCTTCATCGAGGCCGGCGGTTTTGCGCGCGGCTATTTCACCACCGGTGAGAAGGGGCTTGATCTGGGACTGCGGCTGCGGATGGGCGGCGCGCCCTCGGTCTGGGTTCCGGAGGTTGAAATCTACGTCGTCGACGACGGCGAACTGGCGCGGCCGCATCTCGGCGCGCTGGCGGCGCTCGCAGACCGCACCAGCTTCGACCGGCGCTGGGCGCTGGCCGTCTCGAACATGAGAGGGTGACGATGCGGGTTCTCGTGGTGTCCCATGCCCATCCGAGCCTGTCGCTCGGCGGCGCCGAAATCGCCTCCTACAACCTGCACAAGGGGTTGCAGGCGAGCGAGGGCGTCGATGCGCACTACCTCGCCCGGATCGGCGCGCCGACGCCGCGCCATGCCGGTACGGCGCTGATGAGCCTGCGTCAGCGCGGCGGCGAACTGCTCTATTACGCCGAGGACTACGATCATTTCCTGCTCTCGAACCGGGCGACCGACGAGATCGAGCGCGATTTCGCCCGCGTGCTGCGCGACCTCAAGCCCGACGTTGTGCATTTCCACCATGTCATCGGGCTCGGGCTCGAATGCCTGTTCGCCGTGCGCGACACGCTGCCCGACGCCACGATCGTGGTGACCTTCCACGAATATCTCTCGATCTGCCACCATCACGGCCAGATGGTGAAGACCGGCGCGTTCAAGCTCTGCTACCGGGCCTCGCCGACCGACTGCAACGCCTGCTTCCCGGAGATCTCGCCGGCGCGCTTCCTGGCGCGCGAGACCTTCGTCAAGGCGATGCTGGGGCTCGCCGACCACTTCATCTCGCCGAGCCGTTTTCTGGCCGAGCGCTACCAGGCCTGGGGGCTCGACGCGGAGCGTTTTTCCGTGATCGAGAACGGGCTCGACGTCGGCGAGCCCGCGCCGCCGCGCGCGCTGCCGGAGCCGGGCGCCCGCCGCTCGCGCTTTGCCTATTTCGGCCAGCTCACACCCTACAAGGGCGCAGACGTGCTGATCGACGCCGTCACGCGTATTCCGGATTCGGTCTGGGGAGAGGATGCGATCCTGCTCGTCTATGGCGGCAATCTCGAACGTCAGCCGCAGGCCTATCAGGACAAGTTCGCCGAGCTGGTCGCAGCGGCGGGCCGGCGCTTGCGCTTCTGCGGCGCGTTCCAGAACCACGAGCTGCCGACCCTGATGCGCTCGGTCGACTGGGTCGTGATGCCCTCGATCTGGTGGGAGAACTCGCCGATCGTGATCCAGGAATGTTTCCATCACGGAAGGCCGATCCTCTCCAGCAATATCGGCGGCATGGCGGAGAAGATCGCCGACGAGGTCAACGGCCTGCATTTCCGCTCCGGCAGCCCGGAAGACCTGGTCGACTGCATGACGCGCGCGCTGAGCGAGCCCGATCTCTGGGCGCGCCTGCGCGGCGGCATCGCCAAACCGCTCAACCATATCGACTGCGCCGACGCGCATCTCGCGCTCTACCGCCGGCTCTCGGCCGAGCGCGGCTTGCCCGAACCTGCGAGCCGCATGGCGACGCCGATGATCGCCTGACGCTCACGGGCCGAAGAACAAGGGAGAGAGACATCATGACCCGCATTCTCGTCATCAGCCCCTCGGGGGAGGTCTACGACCACGACAATGTGCGCTGGTACAAGCACGCCCAGATCGAGAACCACATCAACCACTACCATAATATCGGCGACGCCTTCGTTTTCGATTCCTCGCTGAAGCTCCTGAACTTCGAGACGCTGTCGGAGCTGCCGATCGCCCATGTCGACCCTGCCGCGATCGACAGGATCAATGCGGAGTACGACTACGTCTTCCTGCGCGGTTCGAACTATGTCCACGCGCAGATGAACTGGAGCAAGACGGCCGAGGTGCTGCGCCGGCTCAAGATACCGGTGATCGCCTTCGGCATCGGCGCGCAGGCTCCGGTCAGCGGCACGCTCGAGCTGAGCGACGACACGAAGACCGTGCTGCGGCTGATCGCGGATTCGACCGCATCGCTCGGCGTGCGCGGAGCCTACTCGGCGCAGGTGCTGAACGATCTCGGCATCCAGAACGTCCGCATCATCGGCTGCCCGACAGCCTTCCGCGCCAACAATCCCGACCTCGCCATCCGCCTGCCGGCGCTCGACCACGTGAAACGGGTCGGCGTGACGCTGCGGCGCGAAGTGTCGAAGACCTATGCGCAGGACATCCGGCGCTACCTCACGTTCCACCGTGACCTGGTGAAGGCGATGGCGGCGCGCTTCGACGTGACGCTGATGGCGCAGGGCGAGATCGAGGAGAAGAAGCTCGCGCTCGGAACGCCCGCCCAGAAGGACGAGGCGATGGCCGCGCTGCGCCGGAACGAGTGGGCCACGACCTGGTATCTCGACGAGACGATGGAGGGGCTCTACCGCACGCGGATGTTCTATTCCGACGTGGTCGCGGAGTATGAGCGGCTGGTGCGCGGGCTCGACCTCGTGCTCGGCTACCGGCTGCACGGCAATCTGATGGCGCTCGCCAACGGTACGCCGTCGATCTACTTCACCTATGACAGCCGCACCGTCGAATTCGCCGAGACCTTCCGGATCCCGAGCGTCGACGTCTTCTCCGGCCAGGACTTCCGGCTGGAGGAGTATTGGGATCAGGCGCGCTTCGACCGCTTCAACGTAGCCTACCGCGACGTCTACGGCGCAATGAGCGCCTTCCTCAGCGAGAACAAGGTCGACCACAAGATGGCCGGGCCGGTGGCGGCGCAGGTCGCGGCCGAGCCGGAGAGGAAGGTCGCATGAGCGCCCTCCTGGCCCGGTATGCGGCCTGGCTCGGGGCGGCGCTCTGGCTCGCGCTGCCCGGCCTTGCGCTCGCCCAGGCCCCCGGGTGGCGGCTCGAAGTCGTGCCCGACGCCCGCGAGGAAACCGTCTACGCCTGGTCGCGCGAGCGCTGCGAGGAGTGGCACATTCCCGATGCGCCGCTGCGCGCCTTCCGCGACGACAAGAACGCGGTCGTCGCCTTCGCCAGCCATCACCGCAACCGGGCGCTGCTCGGGCCGGGGCTCGACGCGATCGCCACAACCTGCTCGGTTTCGTTCCAGGCCAAGAACAGCCCCGACCCGAGCGAGTTCAGCGACATGAGCTGGATCGCCGCGACCTGGACAGGCAATGGCCGCGACGTCTTCGCGCTGATGCATGACGAGTATCATGCCGACCGCCATGCCGGGGCCTGCCGCTTCAAGGACGGCATGGCCTGCTGGTACAATGTCGTCACCGCAGCGCGTTCGCGCGATAGTGGCCGGAGTTTCACGGTCGACGAGCCGCGCACGCTCGTCGCCGCGCCGGCGTTCCGGCAGGATGTCGGACAAGGTCGGCATCGCGGCTTCTTCAACCCGTCCAACATCGTCCGCGACGGCGACGCCTGGTATGCGCTGATCGCGACGACCGGCGGCGAGGGCCAGAAGGGCGGCACCTGTCTGTTCCGCACGACCGAAATCGCGGACGCCGCGTCGTGGCGCGCCTTCGACGGCCAGGATTTTTCCGTACGCGCCGTCGATCCCTATCGCGAAGACGTCGCACAGGCCAGGCCATGCCAGCCGCTGAAGGTGCTGCCGACCACGGTCGGCTCGCTGACGCGGCACGAGGCGAGCGGGCGCTGGCTCGCGATCTTCCATCTCGGCCCCGACGCCGCGCAGAACATCGCCGGCGGGCGCGTCGCCTATAGCTGGTCCGACGATCTCAAACGCTGGTCTCCGCTGCGGACGCTGCTGATGCATCCGACGCTGTGGAGCAGGAACTGCGGCGACAGCCTGCGCTATGCCTATGGCGCGCTCGCCGATCCAAACTCGACCTCGCGCAATTTCGAGACGACCGGCGACGAGCCCTTCCTGTTCATGACGAGGATGAAGGTCTCCGACTGCAAGGTCGGCCCCGAGCGCGACCTCGTCCGGCTGAAGATCCGCATCGTGAGGGACACGCCATGAACGCGCCCGTGCAGCAGCCCGACCTTGCGGGCTCGACCGCGCTCGCCACCAAGATCCTGCGCGCCACCGTCGACGAGGTGGTGGTTTCCGTCGCCCGCATGCCCGATGGCGGTTGGCCGGCGCTGACGCTGCGGCTCGACGGGCAGGACTACGCCACCATCAACCCCGGCTGCGTGATCGCCCGCGATGCGACGCTCGCCGAGCTGACGATCCCGCTGCCTAAGCTGGCGCGAGGCGGGCCGCGCCAGGTCTCGGTCCGCGACGCCGCGACAGGAACGTTCGCTGCCGGCTCCGGGCTGCGGCCCATCGCAACCGGAACGAGTCTGCGGGCCCTGGTGATCTATCCCGCCGGCGAGGTCTACGAGCACGACAAGGTGCGCTGGTACCGCGCGCCGCTGGAGAAGCTGCTCGCCGACTATTTCAACATCGGCGACATGATCGTCTTCGATTCGACGCTGAAGCTTTTGCGTTACGCCGAACTCGAGCCGATGAAGATCATGAACCCGAGCGACGCCGATATCGAGCGCTACGCAAGCGAGTTCGACTATGTCTTCGTGCGCGGCTCCAACTTCATCCATGAGAAGATGGAGTGGTACCGCGCCGTCGAGGTGCTGGAGAAGGTGAAGCTCCCGGTCTACGCCATCGGCGTCGGCGCGCAGGCGAGCCAGGCGCGCGCGATCGCGCTGCCCGAAAGCTCGAAGCGGTTCTGGTCGCTGGTCGCCGATCGCTGCGCCTCGATCGGCGTGCGCGGGGCGTTCAGCGCCCAGACCCTGCGCGAAAACGGCATCCGCAATGTCGATGTCGTCGGCTGCCCCTCGATCTTCCGGACGCGCAACCGCGATCTCGCGATCCGGGTCCCCGACCAGCGCGAGATCCGGAAAGTCGCGTTCAGCCTGCGGCGCGAGGCGGATCACAGCTATACCGCGGACCCAGCCGCCTATCTGCGCAACCAGCGCGCGGCCCTGCTCAAGGTCGACCGGCAGAGCGAGATGGTGATGTCCTCCCATGGCGAGCAGGAGGAGAAGGCCTTCTTCCTGCGCGACGAGGCGGGAATGGAGAAAGCGGTCGCCGAATTCGTCCGCACCGGCTGGTGGGATGGGTCAGAAGACGCCGCGATGCGCCGGATCTACGAAAAGCAGCTCTTCAGCTTCTTCGACGTCGCGCGCTACGACGACTTCGCCAGGAGCCAGGACCTCGCGGTCGGCTACCGCGTCCATGGCGTGCTGCCGGCGGTGGCCCATGGCGTGCCCGGCGTGCTCGTCGCCTATGACACGCGCAGCCAGGAGCTTGCCGAGACGCTGAAGATCCCGATCGTGCCGGAAGCCGCGCTCGCCGAGGGCGGCTGGCGCGCGGTCTACAAGGAAGCCGCGCTGAAGGCGCTCGCGACCTCCTACGCCGCCTCCTACGACCGCATGCGCGATTTCCTAGACCGCAACGGCGCACCGCACCGGATGTGAACGGAAGAAGCCTGTCGCGATGAAAAAAATTGCCGTCGTCACCATGCAGTACAATGAGGCGTTCTACGTCTCGCGCTGGATCGCCTACTACGCCGGACTCGTCGGGCGCGAGAACCTCTATGTCGTCGATCACGACAGCGACGACGAGGTCCGCGCCATGCTGGACGGCGTCAGCACGGTGCGCTATCCACGCTCGGCGCTGGACGACCAGGAACGCGCCCGCTTCGTCTCGAAATTCGTCTCGGCGCTGCTCGAACTCTACGAGACGGTGATCTACACCGATTGCGACGAGTTCGTCAGCCACGACCCGCGCCGCTTCTCCAGCTTCGCCGACTGGCTCGACGCCACCGATTTCGACTACTCGACCTGCGTCGGCTTTAATGTGATGACGATGCTGGAGGAGGAAAACGCCGTTCTGCTCGAAGGCGAGGTGCTGGCCCAGCGCCGCCATGTCCGCTTCGTCTCGCCGATGTGCAAGACGCTGATCGTGCGCAAGCCGATCCGCTGGGGCGGTGGTTTTCACCACGCCAACCGGCCGCCGCGCTTCCACGGCGCTTACCTCTTTCACCTGAAGTACGCCGATCTGGCCGAGCGCATGCGCCGGCAGGCGCTGACGCGCGGGCTTGACTTCGCCCAGGCCGATCAGGGCCACCACCAGCGCTCCAACGATCTCGATCTGATGAACGTTTACCGCTCCTTCGCCAAGCTCGACCGGCGCGACTGGGAGGATTCGGCGATCGACGCCTATTGCGACCAGTATCTCGGCCGCGTCACGCCGTCGGAACGCGGCGGCGAGGTCGGCACCATGTATGTCTCGCCGCTCGACATCGCGGCGACTGAGGCGATGCGGCTGCCCGAGAGCTTCCGCCACCTGTTCTAGACGAGGAGGTCCGCGGCTCGGGAGCCGGAACGGGCTTCCTATCGTTCGAGCGTTGGCGGCCAAATGGCAGGAATCTGACCCATGAGGATCGAATACGACGCAGGTACGGCGCTCGCGCTGATGCGCGGGAATCCGGTGCGCGGCTGGACCTCCGGCAAGCCCGGCCAGATGGCGAAGGACCGGCTGACCACCGGCCAGTTCCTCGGCCTCGACCACAAGCCGAAATTCGCGATCGACCCGTCCTGGCCGATCTTCACCATGGGCTCCTGCTTTGCACGTGGCGTCGAGAACGTGCTGATCTCACGCGGCCTGCCATTGCTGCTCGACGGCCATGGCGTACCGGCCGAGCATTTCGAGAGCTGGAACGACGCCAGCGGGCGCGGCGGCGGGGCGGCCGCCGGCGAGCTCAGCCGGGGCGCACTGAACAAATATTCGGTGCGCTCGATGGCCCATGAGCTGAAGCGGGTGCTGCTCGGCGAAATCTATCCCGACGAGGGAATGATCGAACTCGCGCCCGGGCAATGGTTCGACCCCCATGCCAGCGGGCTCAGGCTGCTCGACCGCGAGACGGCCTTCGCCAACCGCAAGCGGCTCTGGGCGGCGACCGCCCGCATCAGGGAGGCGCGGATCTGTTTCCTAACGCTGGGGCTGACAGAGACCTGGCTCGACGCGCAGACCGGGCTCGCGATGAACGCCCATCCCGGCCCGGCCTGGCTGGCGCGGATGCCGGAGCGCTTCCGCTTCGTCGATTACGGCTATGACGCGACCTTGTCGGACATGCTGGAGATCGTCGAGCTGGTTCGGATGCATTGCCACCCCGAGATGCGCTTCATCGTCACCGTCTCGCCGGTGCCGCTCGGCGCGACCTTCAAGGACGCCGACGTGATCGTCGCCAACAGCGCCTCGAAATCGGTGCTGCGCGCCGTGGCGGAGGAGCTGTTCCGGCGCTTCGACTTCGTCGACTACTTCCCGAGCTACGAGCTGGTGCTGAACTCGCCGCGCGGGCTCGCCTTCGAGGACGACCAGCTCCATGTCGCGCGCGACATGGTGGCCGCCGTTATGGGCCGGTTCGAGGCCGCCTATCTGCAGGGCCCGCACCGATCGCAGGCGGCGTGACGCCACCTTCCACACCAACGAAAAAAGCCGGCCCGCGAAGGCCGGCTTTCCGCACGGTGGACGAAAAGAAGCCTCAGACCCGCGCCACCGTGCGGCTGCGGTCGCGCCTGCGGTCGGCGGCGGGCTGGTAGGCGATGCGGGCATGATGGCTGCAGTAGGGCATGCCTGTCTGCGAGCGGCCGCCGCAGAAGCGGAACTCAGGGGTGGTCGGATCGCCCATCGGCCAGCGGCACATGTATTCGCGCAGATCCATGATGGTGACGCGCTCGGAGAACGGCACCACCACATCCTCGGACAGGGCCGGCGTCGGCGCGACCTGCGGATCGGCCTCCGCATCGGGCTGGAACTGCGGCGCGAGCGCATTGGCGCCGCGCGTCATGCCGGCGCCATTGCCGCCACCCATCGGATGGCTGGGCGGGCGCATCGCCGGCTTGCGGGCCGGCGTGGCGCGGGGCGTGCCCGGCGTAGCCGTGCTCTTGGCGCGGCCCGAGAGGCCGAGACGGTGGACCTTGCCGATGACGGCGTTGCGCGTGACGCTGCCGAGTTCGCCGGCGATCTGGCTGGCGCTCAGCCCGTCGCTCCAGAGCTTCTTGAGAAGCTCGACGCGATCTTCGGTCCATGCTCCGGCTTCGGTCATCGGCTTCACCTGCTGTTGTCGAGGCCAGCGCCTCGCGGGCCGGCTTTACGGGCGGATCGTGGCGGAATCCGATACCGGCGACGCCCGCTGGAAACGGGGCCGTGACAGCCGAAACTGACGGTAACCGGGGTGCGCCGCACGAGATGTCGTATCTGACGACTGAGACCATACAAGATGGCCGGACTCGGCGACAAGAGTCCGCGAATCGGAATTCGGCTTTTCCCCAGGCAAAGCCGCAGGATCGGTCAAGGTGAATCTTTTCGGCAACGCTGACGTTGAGTCATCGGGGACCATGCGGATGGGGCTGGAATTGACAGCGCCGGGGGCGTTCAGCATAGTTCCCGCATGCTGCCGCCCCGTTCGGGCGGCGCTTATGTTTTTGAAGGTGTTCGCGCCTTTCAGTCTTTCGGGATTTGGGTCATGCGGCTGACGATGCGGCGAGAGGTTTCGACACGGCTGCGACGATGATGTCGCCGGCAGGTCGCATGCGATCGGCACGATGCCGTCCTTGCCCGCCTGCCTTAATCGACCAGTCCAGCTCCGCATCGCCTTTTCGTCACGAGGATCGCCTCCCATGACTACCGCTGCCGCTTCGTCCGCCTCCCCTTCCGTCCTGCTGCCGACCTATGCCCGTGCGCCCGTCGCCTTCGAACGCGGCGAGGGCCCGTGGTCGATCACCGCCGACGGAACCCGCTATCTCGATTTCGGCGCCGGCATCGCCGTCAATGCGCTTGGCCATGCGCATCCGCATCTGGTCAGGGCCCTGACCGAGCAGGCCGGCAAGATCTGGCACACCTCCAACCTCTACACGATGCCCGAAGGCGAGAAGCTGGCGCGCCGGCTCTGCGAAGCGACCTTCGCGGAGCGCGTCTTCTTCGCCAATTCCGGCGCCGAGGCGAACGAGGCCGCCATCAAGATGGCGCGGAAGTACCATGCCGCGAAGGGGAGCCCTGAGCGCTTCCGCATCATCACCTTCGAGGGCGCCTTCCATGGCCGCACGCTGGCGACGATCGCGGCCGGCGGCCAGCAGAAATACATCGACGGCTTCGGCCCCAAGGTCGACGGCTTCGACCAGGTGGCGTTTGGCGACCACGAGGCTCTGAAGGCCGCGATCGGGCCGGAGACAGCCGGCATCATGATCGAACCGATCCAGGGCGAGGGCGGCCTGCGCTCGGTGCCGCCGCAATGCCTGCGGGGCTTGCGCGAGCTGTGCGACCAGCACGGGCTGATGCTGATCTTCGACGAAATCCAGACCGGCGTCGGCCGCACCGGCAAGTTCTTCGCCTATGAGCTGTCTGGCGTGACGCCCGATATCATGTCGGTCGCCAAGGGCATCGGCGGCGGTTTTCCGATGGGGGCGTGCCTGGCGACCGAAGAGGCCGCTTCCGGCATGACGCTCGGCACCCACGGGACCACGTTCGGGGGCAACCCACTCGCCATGGCGGTCGGCAACGCCGTCCTCGACGTGGTACTGGAGGAGGGGTTCATCGACCGCGTCGCCCGGATGGGACTGCGGCTGCGGCAGTCGCTGGCTCAGCTCAAGGACCAGCATCCCGGCGTGATCGAGGAGATCCGCGGCGAAGGCCTGATGATCGGCCTGAAGCTGCATACGCTGAACACCGATTTCGTCGCCGAGGCGCGGGCCAACGGCCTTCTCGTGGTCGCGGCGGGCGACAATGTCGTGCGCCTGCTGCCGCCGCTGATCATCAGCGAGGAGGAGGCCAGCGAAGCCGTGGCGCGGCTCGACCACACGGCGCGCGCCATCGAGGCGACGCTGACGCGGCCCGCCGCCGAGTAACGCATTCCAACCGATCCCGCGCTGACGAAGGACGCGCCCGTGACGCGCCATTTCCTCGATCTTTCCGATTTCTCCGCCTCCGAGCTACGCGCCATCCTGCGCAAGGGCGACGAGATCAAGGCGCGCCGCCGCACGCCGGAGGCCGCCGGCGACCGCCTGCTCGAAGGCAAGGTCGTCGCCATGGTCTTCGAGCAGCCGAGCTTGCGCACCCGCGTCTCCTTCGACGTCGGCATCCGCGAACTTGGCGGCTCGCCGATGATGGTCACCGGCCGCGAGATCGAACTCGGCGAGCGCGAGACCATCGCCGACACGGCGCGCGTGCTGTCGCGCTATGTCGACGCCATCATGATCCGCATGCTCGACCACGATGCCGTGGTCGAAATGGCGAAATACGCCACCGTGCCGGTGATCAACGGCCTGACCAAGCGCCAGCACCCCTGCCAGGTCATGGCGGACGTGATGACCTTCGAGGAGCGCAAGGGCCCGATCAAGGGCAGGCGCATCGCCTGGACCGGCGACACCAATAATGTCCTGACCTCCTGGATCCATGCCGCCGGCCGGCTCGATTTCGAGCTGGCGATCGCCACGCCCGAAGAGCTCAGCCCGCCGCCGGCGCTTCTCGACTGGGCCCGCGACCATGGCGCGAAGCTGACTCTGACCTCGCGGCCGGAAGCTGCCGTCGAAGGCGCCGACTGCGTCATCACCGATTGCTGGGTCTCGATGGGCGACGAGGAAGGCACGCGCCACAATCTGCTGCGGCCCTACCAGGTCGACGAGCGGCTACTCGGCCGCGCCGACAAGGACGCGATCTTCATGCACTGCCTGCCGGCCTCGCGCGGAGAAGAAGTGACGGACGCGGTGATGGATGGGCCGCAATCGGCCGTGTTCGATGAGGCCGAGAACCGTCTGCACGCTCAGAAGGGCATTCTGGCCTGGTGCTTCGGCGGGGTCGCCGCCTGATGGCCGATCTCGAGAGTGGCGGTGGCAGCCTGCGCGACGATCTGGCTGCGCTCGACGACCGCGTCGTGCCGTTCACGGTGCCCGATCTCGACGTGCGCGGCCGGGTCGTTCGGCTTGGACCGTCGCTCGACACCATCCTGGAGCGTCACGACTATCCGGAACCTGTCTCGCGCGTGCTCGGCGAGGCCGCGGCGCTGACCGTGCTGCTCGGCACAACACTGAAGTTCGAGGGCCGTTTCCAGCTCCAGACCAAGAGCGACGGGGCGATTTCGATGATGGTGGTCGATTTCAACGCGCCCGACAGCTACCGCGCCGTGGCGCATATCGACGAAGCCAAGCTGACCGACGCCATCGCGGCCGGGGCGCTGAGCACCGGCGAGCTGCTCGGCGAGGGCCATCTCGCCATGACGGTCGATCAAGGCTCGGCGACGACGCGCTATCAGGGCGTGGTGGCCCTGACCCGGCAGAGCCTGGAAGAGGCGGCGCACCAGTATTTCCGCCAGTCCGAGCAGATCCCGAGCCGGATCAGGCTCGGCGTCGGCTCGATCGTCACCGGCGACGGCCGGCGCTGGCGGGCCGGCGGGCTGCTCGTGCAGTTCATGCCGCACTCGGTCGACCGCCTTCGCGCAGCCGACATCCATCCGGGCGACGCGCCGGAGGGCCACGAAATCCTCGCCAATCCCGATCCGGATGGGATCAGCGACGATGCCTGGACCGAGGCGCGCTCGCTGGTCGAGACGGTCGAGGACCACGAACTGCTCGACCCGCTGCTGGAGAGCGAACGGCTGCTCTACCGGCTGTTCCACGAGCGCGGCGCGCGGGTGTTCGAGCCGGTCGCGGTGCATGAGGCCTGCCGCTGCTCGCGCGAGCGCGTGCTCGGGATGCTGCGCGGATTTTCGGCCGAGGACCGCAAGGCGATGGTGGCCGATGACGGCACGCTGGGCGTGACCTGCGAGTTCTGCTCGCGTCGCTACAGTTTTGCCGCGAGCGAGGTCGAGGAAGGGCTGGCGACGGAAGGCTGACACCGCCTCCCGCCGCTTCTTGGCTCAGGCCTTGAGGAAGCGCTTCTCGCCGATGTCGAGCACGCCGCGCCGCAGGCGCCCGAGCGCGACCATGCCGGCATCGTCCTCGAAATAGAGCTTCGAGCGATCGACCTCATAGCGGCCGCCATGGCGCGACGCCGTCACGGCCTTCTTCTTGTCGAAGCGGCCATCCGGCCTGAGGTCGAGCCGGATCGCGCCGTCCTCGGTGAGCCAGGTGCCGATGGCGGCCTGGGCGAAGGGGTCTGGCGCATCATGCCCGTCGAGGTCGATCTCGAGCGGCTGGGGCGGCGGAACGAAGCGCGCGGTCAGCGAGCCGAGAGCCTGAAACACATGGCTGAACATCATGGCCGGGTTCTCCTCTATATGTCGAATGGGCGGGCATCGCGACGACTGCGCCGCGCTGTCTCGCCTCAGGATATGCACCGCCGGCCGCCTCAGCCGATAGACCGAAGCAGCAGGATGATTGCACGATCCTCCAGATCAAGCGGCCGAAGCGTGTATCTGGTCTGCGATCATTGTATAAAACTCCGGACCCGCCATATGCTCGTCCAGGAAAGGGCCTCGTCATGCGGCAGATCGAAGACCTCACGGCGTTGATTGGACGCCTCATCGACAGCGACGGCGTGCATGCGACGGCGATCCCGCGGCTGAGCCTGATCCGGGCGAGCCAACCGACCGAGCCGATGCATGGCGTGCAGCAACCCGCGCTGTGCATCGTGGTCCAGGGCCGCAAGCGCGTGATGCTGGGCGATGCGATCCATAATTACGACCGCACGCAGTATCTCGTCGCTTCCATTGACCTGCCGGTGGTCGGCCAGGTGATCGAGGCGAACCCGGACAAGCCCTATCTCTGCGTCAAGATCGATCTCGACCCGGTACAGCTGAGCGCGATCATGCTCGAGGCCGGCATCGGCCCAGCGGCCGAACGCGGGCCGCTCGCCGGCTTGACCCTGACGCAGGTGAGCCCGCCGCTGCTCGATGCAATTCAACGTCTGGTGGCGCTTCTGGAAACGCCGGGCGACATCGCCATGCTGGCGCCGCTGGCCGAGCGCGAAATCCTCTACCGCCTGATGACGGGCGAACAGGCGTCTCGGCTGTGCCAGATCGCGACGGCCGGCAGCCGATTGCAGCAGATCAACCGCGCGATCGGCTGGATCAAGCGCCATTACGACGAACCCGTCAGCGTCGAGACCCTGGCGCGCGAGGCGCGGATGAGCCCGTCGGCTCTGCACCAGCATTTCAAGGCCGTGACCGCGATGAGCCCGCTGCAATACCAGAAGCAGCTCAGGCTGCAGGAGGCCCGTCGCCTGATCCTCAGCGCCTCGCATGACGCGGCCTCTGCCGGCTTCAAGGTCGGCTATGACAGCCCCTCGCAATTCAGCCGGGAATACCGTCGGCTGTTCGGTGCGCCGCCGCTGCGGGACGCGGCGCGCCTGCGCGGCGCGTCGGGTCTGGAGATGGCCGGCGCCTGAGTTTTTCTCAGAACTCTTCCCATCCGGCGTCGCCGGCGCGGGAGTTGGCGACCTTCTTGGCCGGCGCGCGCTTGGGTGCAGGCGCGGGTACGGCGCGGCTCTGGGCGAAGGCGGCCTCGGCGAGCTTCTGCAGGCGGGCCGGCTCGGCGCTGCTGACCGATCCCTGGCCGGCTATGACGGCCGGCGCATGGTCGCTCGTGCGCAGCCTCGGCGGGGCGTAAGTCGCCGCCGGGCGGGCCGGCGCGCCGGCCTCGTGGCCGGTGCGGAAGGCGGCGACGAGTTCGTTGAGCTGGCCGATCTTGCCGGTGAGCGAGGCGGCGCTTGCGGCGCTCTCCTCGGCGAGCGCCGCGTTCGCTTGAGTCATCT
>FWWL01001993.1_pt1 | contig 45362 bp, 43 predicted proteins | sample 2228331 | NCBI WGS metagenome assembly FWWL01 (sample SAMEA103939775, study PRJEB20133) | metagenome | reverse complement strand
GGACCGGGCGCGGGCGTCCGGCAGGGGCGGGCGCGGGCGCGAGCAGGCCTTCGGCGCGCAGCGCCTCGACCTGCGCGGCCAGTTCGTCGCTGGCTTCGCGCAACAGGGCCGCATGGCGCCCGACCGCCTCGTCCAGCACGGCCTCGTTCAGGGCGACCAGGGCGAACACCGGATCGTCGACGTCGATCTTCACGCCGGTCTTCTCGAACACGAGGGTGCGCAGTTTTTGCTGATCCATGGCGCCTACCAGTTGACCTTGTCCAGTTGCTCGAACAGGTCGCGGAACACGACCTTGATGCGCTGCTTTTCCATCACGTTGAACTTGTCGCTGGCGCGCACCTCCTCGACCGTCATGCGGGCGATGTTCATTTTCTTGAGGTCGGCGCCGAAGGTGTCGGCGTTGCGCGCGGCCAGCACGATGCGGCCGCGCACGCGATCGGCGAATTCGGCATAGGTCTGCGATTCGACGAACTGCTTGCCCGTGGCCGAGGCCAGGCGGCCGAAGTGTTCGTTCTCCCACAGCACCAGCGGCACCCGGGTCGAGCGGGCCGTCGCGGCGAAGCCGGTGGCCGTGTCGTGCAGCGTGTCGCCGCCGCCGACGATGGTGTGGATGTAGACCTTGCGTCCGGATTCCTCCAGCAGGGCGAAGCAGTCGTTCTCGAGCAGGTAGGCCATCAGCGGCGTGAAGCTGTTGGCCCCGTTGTCGATCACGCAATTGCCTTCCTCCTCGAGGATGTCGATCATCAGCGCGTCGAAACGCTTGGGGTCGATGGTGCGCGTGTCGGTCATGACCGGCACGTGCTTCACGTTCATCGCCTTGTAGCGCGAAAAGGTGGGGTTTTCCTGGTCGGTGTCGAAGCAGCGCAGCGGCCGCTCGTCCTTCTGCGCCAGCCACTGGGCCAGGATGGTCGATACCAGGGTCTTGCCGATGCCGCCCTTGCCCTGCAGGATGAAGTGAACCGTGTTTTGCAATCTATGCTCCAGCAATCAATATAAGTGCGCTAGTGGCAGGTACCGCTGCCGCGGTCGGGCACGTAGCCGGCCGGCAGGCGCGCCGGATCGGCCGCCAGGAAACGCCACCGGTAGCCGCCGTCGAACAGGCGCAGCCGGAGCACGCCGTCGTGACTGGCCTCGCGCGCCTCGCTGTGCGGCCTGATCCACAGGAACGGGGTCGCGAAGGCGCCGCCGGTGCCGACCACGAACTGGCGGATGCCGCGCCCCGGGTCGAGCGCGCCGTGCGCGTCCTGCGGCGCGAACCGCTCGTAGTCATGGTCGTGCCCCGACAGCACCAGTTCGGCGCCGGCCCGGTACAGGATCTCCCAGGCCTCGCGCATGTTCCCCATACTGCCGTGTCCCCCGGAACTATACAGTGGGTGGTGCCAGTAGGCGAGTGTACAGCGGGCCGGATCGCGTTCCAGTTCTTCGCGCAGCCAGGCCAGTTGGGCGGCCTGGGCCGCGCCGCTCAGGTTGCTGTCGAGCGAAATGAGCTGCCAGCCGCCCAGGCGCAGGCTGTAGTAGCCGCGTCCGGCGCGCGCCCCGAAGTAGGCGAAGTAGGGCCCCGCGCCCGGGGTGTAGTATTCGTGGTTGCCCGGGGCCGGCCAGGTGCGGTCCTTGAAGCGGCCCCAGGTGGGCCCGTAGCAGTCGCTGAACTCGCGAGCGGTCCCGACCGGATAGGTATGGTCGCCCAGGGTCAGCACCGCGGCGTCGGGATCGGTCGCCAGCGCGCCGGCCACCAGGTCGGCGGTGGCGGCCGCGCCCGACCATTGCGGATCGGGATGGCGGCAGCGTGCGATGTCGCCGGCGGCGTAGACGGTGTAGACAGGTCCGGGCGGCATCTGCGGCGCCACGCCGGCGCAGCCCGAGGCCAGCAGCGGCAGGGCGGCCAGCAGGCGGCCGGGGACGCCAGGCATCCGCCTTATTCGATGAATCGCAGCAAGCCACGCAGCGCGTGCGCGACGGTCTGTTCGCGCACCGCGTGGCGGTCGCCGTGGAACACCAGGCGCTCGGTGAAAGTGGTGTCGCCACGCGACCAGCCGAAGCAGACCGTGCCGACCGGCTTGCCCGGCACGGCGCCGGTGGGGCCGGCGATGCCGGTGGTCGAGACCGCGACGTCGGCCGTGCTGTTGGCCAGGGCGCCCTCGGCCATCACGCCGGCGACTTCCTCGCTGACCGAGCCGAACTGCGCCATCAGCGCGGCCGGTACGTCGAGCAACTCCGTCTTGGAGGCATTCGAATACGTGACGAAGCCGCAGTCGAACCAGGCGGTGGAACCGGCGACCTCCGTGATGGCCTGCGACACGCCGCCCCCGGTGCATGACTCGGCGGTGGCCAGCACCAGGCCCTTGGCCTGCAATGCCTGGCCTACCCTGGTGGCAAGATCGATAATCTCGTTGTTCACGTGAACCTCCTTGTGGCTGGGACCGGGCCGCAGGCGGACGCCGGCGTTTCTGTGCTTCTACTTTAGCAGGTGATCGCCGCTTCGTGCGGGTGTTCATTCTACCGTGCAGCAGGCGATGACGGTGTTGCAAAGTTGCATTAAATACTATCCAAAACTCGCGGGACGCGGTACAGTCGCTTGCGCAGGATCAGTGGTCAACGAAATATTCCGTGCGACACATCGTATCCCCCTGCTGCTATCCTGCAAATGCCCGGGGCGCCTGTCCCCCCGGGTTCTCCTTTTCATCACCGTAGGACCTGAGATGTCGCTCCAAGCTATCGTGCGCCTCCGGACGGGGCCGGTGCGGCCGTGATGGCTGGTTCCATCCGGCACGCCCGCGCTGCCGCTTTCCCTTCGCATGTGCCCGGCCTCGCGCCGGCCGCCTGCCGCCCCCGGACGGCCGCGGGCGGCAGGCGCGCGACCGCGCAGGGGGGCGCATGATCCGCAGCCAACGGGTGCGCGGGCGTACGATCCGCAAGAAGCTGATGGGCGTGGTGCTGACCATCACGTTCACCGCGATGCTGGTGTCGATCGGGCTCGTCATCGTGTACGACCTGCGCAGCTACCATCGAACCCTGGTCAACGACCTGGCCACGCAGGCCGAACTGGTCGGCCACATGACATCGGTCGCGTTGACCTTCGACGACGGCCGCCTGGCGAGCGAGAACCTGGCCCTGCTGCGGACCCGCCCGATGGTGCGCGCCGCCGCGATCTATGACGAGGCGGGGGCCTTGTTCGCCTCCTATGTGGCACAGGGCGAGCCGGGCGCGGTGCCGCCGCGCGTGGAGCATGCCGCCGCGCCGGCCGCCGCCGGGCAGGTGGTGGTCAACCTGCCGATCCTGGAGAACGGCGAGCGGCTGGGCACGGTCCACCTGCGCGCGGAGGACAGGCTGCTGTCCCGCACCATCGACTACCTGGTCATCGCCGCCGGCGTGATCCTGGTGGCGATGCTGGTCGCCTACCTGCTGGTGCGGCGCCTGGGGCGCCTGATCACCGCGCCGATCGTGTCGATCACCGACATCGCGCACGAGGTCGTGGCGCGGCGCGACTATTCCCGGCGCGCCCCCCGCCTTGGCGACGGCGAGGCGGCCGAGCTGGCCGAGTCGTTCAATGCCATGCTCGCCGAGATCGAGCAGCGCACCCGCGAGCTGGAGGATTCGAACCGCGAGATCGTGCGCGAGGCCCAGCAGCGCAGCCGCGCCCAGCAGGAGGTGATGCGACTGAACGAGCAGCTCGAACAGCGCGTGGACGAGCGCACCTTGCAGCTGGCGCTGGCGAACGCCGAGTTGGCCAACGCGATCGAGGAGGCGCGCAGCGCCAACCAGGCCAAATCCGCCTTCCTGTCCTCGATGAGCCACGAGCTGCGCACGCCGCTCAACGCGATCCTCGGTTTCGCCCAGATCCTGACCTCGGACGCGCTGCCGTCCACGCCCGAGCAGAAGAAGGAATTCGCCAACCACATCCTCAAGTCGGGGCGCCATCTGCTGACCCTGATCAACGAGATCCTCGACCTGGCGAAGATCGAGTCGGGCACCGTGACCCTGGCGATGGAGCCGGTGCCGCTGGCCGGCATGCTGGCCGAGTGCCGCGGCATGGTCGAGCCGCTGGCCGCCGCGCGCAAGGTGCGCATGCTGTTCCCGGAGAGCAGCGGCGCGGTGGTGCTGGCCGACCGCACCCGTCTCAAGCAGGTGCTGCTCAACCTGCTATCGAACGCGGTCAAGTACAACCGCGAGGCCGGGGCCGTCGTGCTGGCCTGCGAACAGGCCGGACCGAACCGCCTGCGGCTGGCGGTGCGCGACACCGGCATGGGCCTGCGCGCGGACCAGGTCGACAACCTGTTCCAGCCTTTCAACCGCCTGGGCCAGGAGGCCGGCGCGCAGGAGGGCACCGGGATCGGCCTGGTGGTGACCAAGCGCCTGGTCGAGCTGATGGGCGGCCAGATCGGCGTGACCAGCAGCCCGGGCGTGGGCAGCGTGTTCTGGATCGAACTGGCCAGCACCGCGCCGCTGGCCTCGTCGCTGCCGGAACGCGCGCCCCCCACCGCGCCGCCGCGCGCGGCCTCGCCTGACGGCCCGCACCAGTTGCTGTACATCGAGGACAACCCGGCCAACCTGAAACTGGTCGAGGAGATCGTGCGCTTCCGGCCCGACCTGAGCCTGCTGGCCGCCTCGGACGGGCCGGCCGGCCTGGCCCTGGCGCGCGCGCACCTGCCCGAGATCGTCCTGATGGACCTGAACCTGCCCGGCATGAGCGGCATGCAGGTCCTGCGCGAACTGCAGGCCGATCCCGCCACCGCCGCCATCCCCGCCATCGCGCTGACGGCCAGCGCGATGCCGCAGGACATCGAGCGCGGCCTGGCGGCGGGCTTCTTCCGCTACCTCACCAAGCCGATCGACATCGAACGCTTCAACGAGGCGATCGACAGTACGCTTGCCCATCTCCGCTCGCAGGGCGGGGCCGCGGCGACGGAAAGGAACACCCCATGATTTCACCGGCAGACGTGCGGCGCGCACGCATCCTGGTCGTCGACGACCAGCCCGTCAACGTGCAGTTGCTCGAATACCTGCTCACGACCACCGGCTATGAGAACGTGAGCAGCACCACCGATCCGCGCCAGGTGGTGTCGATGCACCTGAAGCACCGCTACGACCTGATCATCCTCGACCTGCACATGCCCGGCATGGACGGCTTCGAAGTGATGGAGGCGCTCAAGCCGCTCGAGACCGAGTCGTGGCTGCCGGTGCTGGTCGTGACGGCGGAGCCGGACAAGAAGCTGGCGGCGCTGGAAGCGGGCGCGCGCGACTTCATCGGCAAGCCCTTCGACACGGTCGAGGTGATGACGCGCATCCGCAACCTGCTCGAGGTGCGCCTGCTGCACCGCGAGTCGAGCGACTATGGGGCGCTGATGGAGCGCACGGTGCGCGAGCGGACCGCCGAGCTGGCGCGTTTCCGCGGCGCGATGGACGCCACCCCGGACGCGATCTTCCTGATCGACGCGACCAGCCTGGCGATCGTCGACGTCTCCGACGGCGCCTGCCGCATGCTGGACTTCTCGCGCGAGGCGCTGCTGCGCATCGATCCGGTGGCGCTCGGCCTTGCCACCCGCGAGCAGATCGGCCGCCACCTGGCGGCCGGGGGCGAGGCGCACGAGGCGGTGACGCACGAGGGCGACATCGTCGAGACGGAGCTGCTGCGCGCCGGCGGGCAGGGCGCGGTGCCGGTCGAGATCAGCTGGAAGCTGCAGGAACTGGGCAACGGCAGGATGCTGATCGCGGTGGCGCGCGACATCAGCGAGCGGCTGCAGGCCCAGCAGCGCCTCAAGCACCTGGCCAGCTACGACGGCCTGACCGGCCTGCCGAACCGCACCCTGTTCTACCAGAACCTGCGCGACATGATCGAACTGGCCCAGGACAAGCAGTGGCAGATCGCGGTGCTGTTCATCACGCTCGACCGCTTCAAGGTCATCAACGATTCGCTCGGCGCGGCGCTGGGCGACGAGTTGCTGCGCCAGTTCAGCACGCGCCTGGTGCGCTGCGTGCGCCTGCGCGACACCGTCGGGCGCCTCGGGGGCGACGAATTCGCCCTGATCCTCAGCATGTCGCGCGACCAGCAGGAGGCGGTGCAGGTGGCCAACGACGTGCGCGAGGCGCTGCGTGCGCCATTCGACTTGCATGGCCAACAGGCGGCGCTGACGGCGAGCATCGGCATCGCGATGTACCCGGACGACGCCACCGACCCGGAAACGCTGGTCAAGTACGCCGACACCGCGATGGTGCGCGCCCGGGAGGCCGGGCGCGACGGCTACCGCTTCTTCACCGCGGGGATGAACGTGCAGGTGCTGGCGCGGCTGGACCTGGAGTTGGCGCTGCGCGGAGCGCTGGAGGCGGGGCAGTTCGTGCTGCACTACCAGCCCAAGCTGGAACTGAACACCGGACGCGTCTCGGGCGTGGAGGCGCTGCTACGCTGGAACCGCCCCGGTTTCGGCCTGGTCTATCCGGCCGAGTTCGTGCCGGTGATGGAGGAAACCGGACTGGTGGTGCGGGTCGGCGAATGGATCGTCGACGAGGCCTGCCGCCAGGTCGCCGAGTGGAACGCGCAGGGCGTGCGCGACGTGCGGGTGGCGGTGAACGTGTCGAGCCGCCAGTTCGTCGAGGGCGACGTGGAAGGGGCCATCCGCGGCGCGCTGGAGCGGCACGGGATCGACCCGACCCTGCTCGAGCTGGAACTGACGGAAAGCGCGCTGATGTCCAATGCCGAGCACACGATCGAAGTGCTGGGACGGCTCAAGGCGCTCGGCATCCGGATCGGGATCGACGATTTCGGCACCGGCTATTCGAGCCTGGCCTACCTCAAGCGCTTCCCGATCGACAAGCTCAAGATCGACATCGCCTTCGTGCGCGACATCGTCACCAACCCGGACGACGCGGCCATCGCGCTGGCGATCATCAGCATGGCCCACAGCCTGCACATGCAGGTGATCGCGGAGGGCGTGGAGTCGCGCGCCCAGATGGCCTACCTGCGTCGCCACCGCTGCGACGAGATCCAGGGTTTCCACTTCTCGCGCGCGCTGCCGCCGGCGCAACTGGCCAGGCTGGTGCAGGACAACCGCCGGCAGCCGGACAGGCCGAGCAGCGACGAGGGCAATGTCCAGACCCTGCTCATCGTGGACGACGACGTCAACGTGCTGGGCGCGCTGCATCGCCTGTTCAAACGCGACAACTACCGGGTGCTGACGGCGGTGTCGCCGGCCGAGGCCTTCGAGCTGCTGGCGCTGTACCGGGTGCAGGTGATCCTGTGCGACCAGCGCATGCCGGTGATGAGCGGCACCGAATTCCTCAGCAAGGTCAAGGAGATGTACCCGGAGACGATCCGGATCATCCTGTCCGGCTACACGGGTGTGGAATCGGTGCTCGACTCGATCAACCGCGGCGCGATCTACCGCTTCTACACCAAGCCCTGGGACGACGAGCAGTTGCGGGACAACATACGCCTGGCGTTCCGGCACTACTGGCTGCTGCACGGCCCCTACGACGACCGCAAGAGCCCGCGCGAGGAGACGGTGTGAAGGCGTGGCCTGAATAGAAACCAGCGGCGGCAGTAGGGTAGGGTGGGCTCTCGAGCCCACCGCGTCCGCGCGCACGGCCAACGACGACCGCGCCCCTCACCCGCCCCCGGCCCCGGCCTCCTCGCGGAAATGGTCCCACCCCGCCAGCCCCAATTCGAGCGGCGCGCCCTGTGCGTCGACCATCCTCAGTCCCGCTTCGGCATCGATGCGCCCGACCCGCGTCACCGGCGTCGCGCACTGCCGCGCCGCGGCCAGCACCGCCTCCCGGCTGCTGGCGGGCGCCGTGAAGCACAACTCGTAGTCGTCGCCCCCGGCCGCGGTGAAGCGCCGCCGCAGCGCCTGCGGCTGGCGCGCCAGCACCGGCCCGGCCGGCAGCGCGTCTACGTCCAGCGTGGCGCCGACCCCCGAGGCTTGCAGGATGTGCCCGAGGTCGCCCACCAGTCCGTCGGAGATATCCAGCGCCGCGTGCGCGCACCGCTGTCCGGCCAGCGCAAGCCCCAGGGCCACGCGCGGGGACGGCATGTGCATGCGCGCGGCCGCCCGGGCCAGGTCGTCCGCATCGAGTTCGACTTCGTTCCAGTAGCCCGCCAGCGCCAGGCGCGCGTCCCCCAGGGTGCCCGAGATCCAGATATCGTCACCCGGCAGCGCCGCCGCGCGCCGCAGGGCCTGGCCCGGTTCCAGTTCGCCGAACACGGTGATGCATATGTTGAGCGGCCCCTTGGTGGTGTCACCACCGATCAGTTCGCATCCAAAGGCATCGGCCAGTTCGAACAGGCCGGCGGAAAAGCCTTCGAGCCAGCGCCGGTCGGCCGCGGGCAGCGCCAGGGCGAGGGTGAAGGCGGTCGGCCGGGCGCCCATCGCCGCCAGGTCCGACAGGTTCACGGCAAGGCTCTTGTGGCCGAGCATGCGTGGATCGGCCCCGGCGAAGAAATGGCGCCCCTCGACCAGCATGTCGGAGGAGATCGCCATCTGGGCGCCGGCGGCGGGGGCGAGCAGGGCGCAGTCGTCGCCAATGCCGAGGACGGCCCGGCCCGGACGCCCGCGCTGGAAGTAGGTCTTGATCAGGTCGAATTCGGAAAGCATGGCGCATTCTACAACGCGCCCCCGTCGCTTCCGCGAAGGCGGGAGCCCATACAAGAGCTCGGAAGCCACATTTCATGAATCGCCGCGAGGGGCATGGTGGTCGCGCCGGGCCGCCTGTTGAAAATACGTAGGCGTTGACAAGATTGTCTCTGCTAGAATCGTAGGTCCCCCGTAAGCAACAGGAAGGCTGCCTAGCATGGATTCGTCATCGGAAAAAAAAGAAGAATTGCGTCAACAACTGCGTGCTGCAGCACTTGAATACCACCAGATTCCCCGCCCCGGCAAGATCAGCGTCGCTCCCACGAAGAGCCTGCTGAACCAGCGCGACCTGGCCCTGGCGTACTCGCCGGGCGTGGCCGCGCCCTGCGAAGAAATCGTCAAGGACCCCGCGGCGGCATACAAGTACACCGCGCGCGGCAACCTGGTGGCCGTGATCTCGAACGGCACCGCGGTGCTGGGTCTGGGCAACATCGGTCCGCTCGCCTCCAAGCCCGTGATGGAAGGCAAGGGCGTGCTGTTCAAGAAATTCGCAGCCATCGATGTGTTCGACATCGAGATCAACGAGAACGACCCGGACAAGCTGGTCGACATCATCGCCTCGCTCGAGCCGACCTTCGGCGGCGTGAACCTGGAAGACATCAAGGCGCCCGAGTGCTTCTACATCGAGCGCAAGCTGCGCGAGCGCATGAAGATCCCGGTCTTCCACGATGACCAGCACGGCACCGCCATCATCGTCGGCGCCGCCATCCTGAATGGACTGAAGGTGGTCGGCAAGAGCATCAAGGAATGCAAGCTGGTCGTCTCCGGCGCCGGCGCCGCCGCGCTGGCCTGCCTGGACCTGATCGTGGACCTGGGCTTCCCGATCGAGAATATCTTCGTCACCGACCTGGCGGGCGTCGTCTACAAGGGCCGCACCGAGCTGATGGACCCGGACAAGGAGCGCTTCGCCCAGGACACGCCGCTGCGCAGCCTGTCCGAGGTGATCCCGGACGCCGACATCTTCCTCGGCCTGTCCGCCGGCGGCGTGCTCAAGCCGGAGATGGTCGCGAAGATGGCGCCCCGGCCGCTGATCCTGGCGCTGGCCAACCCGACGCCGGAAATCCTGCCGGAAGAAGCCAAGGCGGTGCGCGACGACGTCATCATCGCCACCGGCCGTTCGGACTACCCGAACCAGGTCAATAACGTGCTGTGCTTCCCGTACATGTTCCGCGGCGCCCTGGATTGCGGCGCGACCACCATCACGCGCGAGATGGAAATCGCCGTGGTGCACGCGATCGCCAACCTGGCCCACGCCGAGCAGTCGGACGTGGTGGCCTCGGCCTATGGCATCAGCAACCTGTCGTTCGGCCCGGAATACCTGATTCCGATGCCCTTCGATCCGCGCCTGCTGACCCAGATCGCGCCGGCGGTGGCCAAGGCGGCCGAGGACTCGGGCGTGGCCACCCGGCCGATCGCCGACCTGGCCGCGTACGCCGAGAGCCTGCAGCAGTTCGTCTACCGCAGCGGCACCTTCATGAAGCCGATCTTCACCACCGCCAAGGCCGCGCCGGCCGAGCGCAAGCGCATCGTCTACGCCGAGGGCGAGGACGAGCGCGTGCTGCGCGCGGTGCAGGTGGTGGTCGACGAGAAGCTGGCGCGCCCGATCCTGGTCGGCCGCCCGGCGGTGCTCCAGCAGCGGGTCGAGAAGTTCGGCCTGCGCCTGAAGCAGGGCGTGCACTACGAGGTGATCAACCCGGAATTCGATGAACGCTACCGCGACTACTGGCAGACCTACTACGCGATGACCTCGCGCAAGGGGGTGACCCAGGAGTGGGCCAAGCTGGAGATGCGCCGCCGCCATACCCTGATCGGCGCGATGATGGTGCACAAGGGCGATGCCGACGGCCTGATCTGCGGCGCGATCGGCTCGACCCACCTGCACCTGAATTTCATCGACCAGATCCTGGGCAAGCGCGAGGGCGCCAACGTGTTCGCGGCCATGAACGTGATCATCACGCCCGAACGCCAGCTGGCGCTGGTGGACACGCATGTCAACGAGAACCCGTCCGCCTGCGAGCTGGCCGAGATCACCGTGATGGCGGCCGAGGAGCTGGAGCGCTTCGGCATCCGGCCGCGCGTGGCCCTGCTGTCGCATTCGAACTTCGGCTCGGCCAATACCGAGTCGGCGCGCAAGATGCGCGCGGCGCTGGCGCTGGTGCAGCAGAAGCGTCCGGACCTGGAGGTGGATGGCGAGATGCACGGCGACGCCGCGCTCGACGCCAAGCTGCGCGAGAAGATCATGCCGGACTCGCCGCTCAAGGGCGACGCCAACCTGCTGGTGCTGCCGAACATCGACGCCGCCAACATCTCGTACAACCTGCTCAAGACGGCGGCCGGGAACGGCATCGCCGTCGGTCCGGTGCTGCTTGGCTGCGCCCATCCGGTGCATATCCTGACGCCGTCGGCCACCGTGCGCCGCATCGTCAACATGACCGCGTTGTGCGTGGTGGACGCCGTCTCCGCCCGCTGATTTAACAATTCCGGCCGGACTCCACCGGGAGTTCGGCCGGCTTGCACTGGTGTTGACGGGTCTCACAGAGCCTCGCGCTCGCCCACCTTTTGTCCTCTATACAAGTAACAATCCGTAAGCACGCGACGTCCTCCAGGCGTTTCGATGCATAATGCGCGGACAAAGTTACAAAATTTACACACCTTTCTTTCGTGTAAGGGGTAGGCTGGCCGCTCTGTTACAATGACGGGTTGTCGGATTTTTATCTCGCCGGCCCGCGAGACCACCACGAGAATTACCACGAACATGCAAACAACAAAAAGAGCCCTGATCACCGGCATCACCGGCCAGGATGGCGCCTACCTGGCGCAGCTGCTTCTGGAAAAAGGTTACCACGTCACCGGCACCTACCGCCGGTCCAGCTCCGTCAACTTCTGGCGGATCGACGAACTCGGTATCTCGAACCATCCCAACCTGGACCTGGTCGAGCACGACCTGACCGACCTGTCGTCCAGCGTGCGCCTGATGGAGAGCGCGCGTCCCGACGAGGTGTACAACCTGGCGGCGCAGAGTTTCGTGGGCGTGTCGTTCGACCAACCGGTGGCCACCGCGGCGATCACGGGCCTGGGCCCGGTGCACCTGCTCGAGGCGATCCGCATCGTCAACCCGCGGATCCGCTTCTACCAGGCGTCGACCTCCGAGATGTTCGGCAAGGTACAGGCCGTGCCCCAGGTCGAGGAAACGCCGTTCTATCCGCGCAGTCCCTACGGCGTGGCCAAACTGTACGCGCACTGGATGACGGTCAACTACCGCGAGTCGTACGGCATCTTCGGTTCGTCCGGCATCCTGTTCAATCACGAGTCGCCGCTGCGTGGACGCGAGTTCGTGACCCGCAAGATCACCGACTCGGTCGCGAAGATCGTCCTGAACAAGCTCGACGTGCTCGAACTGGGCAACCTGGACGCCAAGCGCGACTGGGGTTACGCGCGCGAGTATGTCGAGGGCATGTGGCGCATCCTGCAGGCCGAGCAGCCAGACACCTTCGTGCTGGCGACCAACCGCACCGAGACCGTGCGTGACTTCGTCACCATGGCGTTCAAGGGCGCGGGCATCGCCATCGACTGGCGCGGAAGCGGCGAATCCGAAACCGGCCATTGCGACCGGACCGGCAAGGAACTGGTGCGCGTGTCGCCCAGGTTCTACCGTCCGGCCGAGGTCGATCTGCTGATCGGCGACCCCTCGAAGGCCCGTCGCGAACTGGGCTGGGAACCACAGGTAAGCCTGGAACAGCTGTGCCAGATGATGGTCGACGCCGACCTGCGCCGCAACGAAACCGGTTTCTCGTTCTGACATGAACCGCATGGCCACGGAAGACATCTCCGCCTTCTTCACCGGTCGCGAAGGTGAGGGCAAGCGCGCCCTGGTCACCGGGCTGCGCGGCTTCACTGGCCACTACATGGCGCGCGAGTTGAGCGATGCCGGTTACCGGGTGTTCGGCACCGTGATGCCGGGCGAGACCGCCGGGCCGGACATCCTGACGGTGGACCTGTGCGACCGCGCCGCCGTGGCGCGCGCCGTCGAAGAGGTGCAACCGGACGTGGTGGCCCACCTGGCCGGGATTTCATTCGTTGCCCATGCGAACGTCGAACTGATCTACCAGGTCAACGTGATGGGCACGCGCAACCTGCTCGAAGCCCTGGCCGGCGCCCGCCACCAGCCGTCGAGCGTGCTGCTGGCCTCGTCCGCCAACATCTATGGCAATGCCAACGTCGCCATCATCGACGAGCACGTGCCGCCGGCGCCCGCCAACGACTACGCCGTGAGCAAGCTGGCGATGGAGCACATGGCGCGGCTGTGGATGGACCGCCTGCCCATCGTCATCGCGCGCCCGTTCAACTACACCGGCGTCGGCCAGGCCGAGAATTTCCTGCTGCCAAAGATCGTCTCGCACTTCCGGCGCGGCGCACGCACGATCGAACTGGGCAACCTGGCGATCGCGCGCGACTTCTCCGACGTGCGCATGGTGGCGCAGAGCTACCGGCGCCTGCTGGCGCTGGCGCCGGCCGGCGAGGCTTTCAACGTCTGTTCCGGGCAGTCGCACTCGCTGGGCGGCCTGATCGAGACCATGTCCGCCATCGCCGGCTACGACATCGACGTTCAGGTCAATCCGGCCTTCGTGCGTGCCAACGACGTGCTCACGCTGTCGGGCAGCAACGCCAAGCTCACCGCCGTGATCGGCCAGGTGCAGCAGACGCCGCTGGCCGAGACCTTGCGCTGGATGTACGAGGCGTGAGCGGGGGCGGGCTCACCGTCGGACTCGGAACGACCATGATCGAACCCGGGCTGACTGGCGGGCACCTGGACGGCATCGGCGTGTACACGCGGGCGCTGCTGCGGCACCTGCCGCGCGCCGGCTGCGCCGTGCGTGCCTTCTCCTGGCCCCGCCCACGTGGCGGGCGCGAAGCGATCAGTGTCGGTACGCCGATGCCGCAATCGTTCGAGGCCGCATCGCTGGTGGAGCTGCTCACCCCCGCCGCCCACCGCGTCCACATGCCGGCCGACCTGTTCCACGTGACCGACTACCGGATCGTGCGCATGGATTGCCCGGTGGTCGCCACCCTGCACGACGCCCTGCCGATCAAGTATCCGCAATGGTGCAATCCGCGTCTGCGCGGCCTGAAGAACTGGATGCAACGCAGGGCGACGCGCAAGGCGGATCACGTGATCGCCTTGTCGCATTTCGCGATCGACGAATTGGTCGAGTGCTTCGGCGTGGATGCCGGCCGGGTCTCGGTGGTGCCCTGCGGCGTGGACGACGAATGGCTGGAGGCGCCGGACCCGGCGGGCGTGGCCGCCACGCTGGCGGGTCATGGCTTGCGTCCGGGCTACTTCCTTTTCGTCGGCACGCTGCAGCCGCGCAAGAATGTCGAACGCCTGCTCGAGGCCTGGCTCGGCCTGCCGCAAGCGGTGCGCGCCGAACGCGCGCTGGTGGTGGTGGGCGCCCCCGGCTGGCGCTGCGAGGAACTGGTGCGGCGCATGGCCGCCGCGCGCGAGAACGGGGAAAACGTCCTGTGGCTCGACCGCCTGACCGACGGCCAGGCCCTGCGCCACCTGTACGCCGGGGCTGGCGCCTTCGTGTTCCCCTCGCTGTACGAGGGTTTCGGCATCCCGGTGGTGGAGGCCTTCGCGTCGAACGTGCCGGTGGTGGCCTCGCGCGCCAGCTCCCTGCCCGAGGTGACCCAGGGCGCCGCGCTCGAGGTCGATCCGCTCGACAGCGGCGCGATCGGCGCGGCCATGCTCGCGCTGGTGCGCGAGGAGGGCCTGCGCGAGCGCTGTGTCGCCGCCGGACGGGCGCGCGCCGAACAACTGACCTGGCACGCGACGGCACGGCAGACCGCCGCCGTGTACCGTGCCGTCCTTTCAAGCTAGGCTTGCCAAGATATGCGTGTCCTTCACTTCTACAAGACCTATTATCCGGATACGGTGGGCGGCATCGAGCAGGTGATCCGCCAACTGTGCGTCGGAACCGGCCGCCTGGGCGTGAGCAACCAGGTCCTGTCGCTCTCACGCGAGAAGAATCTGCGCCCGATTCCGTTCGAGGGGCACATGGTGCACCGGGTGCCCCTGAACTTCGAGATCGCATCGAACGCCTGCTCGCTGGCGGCGATCGGCCGCCTGGCGCGCATGGCCGACGAGGCGGACGTGGTGCACTACCATTTCCCCTGGCCCTTCATGGACCTGGCGCATTTTCTCGCACGCATCAAGAAACCCAGTGTCGTGACCTACCACTCCGACATCGTGCGCCAGAAGCACCTGCTGCGCCTGTACCAGCCTCTCAAGCACCGCTTCCTGCAAAGCGTGGACACGATCGTGGCGACCTCGCCCAACTACATGGCCTCGTCCGCGGTGCTGGACCGCTATCGCGACAAGACGCGCGTGATCACCTACGGCCTGGACCGCGGCACCTATCCCCGTCCGGAACCGGACCGCCTCGCGCACTGGCGCGCGAAGGCCGGGTCGAAGTTCTTCGTGTTCGTCGGCGTGCTGCGCTACTACAAAGGACTGCATATCCTGCTCGACGCCGTGGCCGGCACGGACTATCCGGTGGTGATCGTCGGCGCCGGTCCCATCGAGCAGGAACTGAAGGAGCACGCGGCGCGGCTCGGACTGAAGCATGTGATGTTCGTCGGGGCGCTGGACGAGCCCGACAAGGTCGCGCTGCTGACCCTGTGCTACGCCGTCGCCTTCCCGTCCCACCTGCGCTCGGAGGCGTTCGGCATTTCCCTGCTCGAGGGCGCCATGTTCGGCAAGCCGATGATTTCGAGCGAGATCGGCACCGGCACCACCTATATCAACATCGACGGCCAGACCGGCCTGGTCGTGCCGCCATCCGATCCGCTGGCGCTGCGCGCCGCGATGCGCAGGCTGTGGGAGGATCCGGAGTTGGCCCAGCAGATGGGCCGGCGCGCCGAGGCGCGTTACCACGAACTGTTCACCTCCGAGCAGATGGCGGCCAACTACACCGCGCTCTATCACGAACTGGTGGCGCGCCGCGCCGCGCTTGCGCTGGCGCCCGCCAAGGCCTGATGCCCCGCGGCGCGCCCATTGCACGGGCGTGCCGCGCCGGTTGTCGCGCCCGCGCCACCGCCCGGTCCCGCTCGCGTGCGTTCTCGTTGCATATAAGTAATTACACCTGCTATCCTCGGCACTAGCCGCGTTGTTGCGGCTGGGGGGCGAATGATGGTGCGAAAGACGGTCGTGAGCGGTTTGCTGGTCGCCGTGCTGGCCTTGTCGGCGAGCGCGAGCGCGGCGCCGCCCCGTCTCCACCTGACCACCGAGACCTCGGCACCGATCAGTATGCTCGACGGCAAGCGCGTAGTGGGTGTCGGTACCGACAAGATCCGCGAGGCGATGTCGCGCGCCGGCATCGATTACACGATCGAGCTGCTGCCCTGGAAGCGCGCCTACGGCACCGCCTTGCAGCGCAAGGACGGCTGCGTCTTCTCGACCACCCGCACGCCCGAGCGCGAACGCCTGTTCAAATGGATCGGTCCCACCGACAGCGCGCAGTGGGTGCTGATGGCGCGCGCCGACACCAAGCTGCGCCTGGGCAGCCTGGAGGACGCGCGAAGCTTGCGGATCGGCACCTACAACGGTGACGCCCGCGAACAATTCCTGCGCGACCGCGGCTTCGCCGTGGACTCGGCACCCAGCGACCTGATGAACCCGCGCAAGCTTTTGCTGGGCCGAATAGATCTGTGGGCGGCGAGTTTGCGCGTGGGCAGCAAGGTGCTTGCCAAACATGGTTGGGACACCCAGATCGTACCGGTGCTGGTGTTTAACAAGATCGACGTCTACCTCGCCTGCAACCGCGCGGTGCCGGACGAGCTGGTCGGGCGACTGAACGCGCAGTTCGAGGCAATGGCACGCGACGGCACGATGGAGCGGATCGAACGACGCTACGATGACTGGGATGTAGGTCTCGCCGAACCCTGACCGATCCGCAATCCTGTTCCCAGCGTGGCTGCTGCCGTGGCTGCCAGGCAGGGAGGGCCCACCAACAGTCCGGCAACAGGGGGGGGGCGGTCCGGGCGTAACGCAACCGGGATCAGGCGCTGACGAAGAAACTTGCGTGGAGTGGGCGCGGCCGAGGCCGGAATACTTGCTGGGAAGCTGGGAAGGACTTATCGGGATTGCGTGCAGTGCTTGTGGTGCCCAGAGCCGGAATCGAACCGGCACGCCGTGAAGCGGCAGATTTTGAGTCTGCTGTGTCTACCAGTTCCACCATCCGGGCTACACGCGAATCGCATTATAGACGAGGACGGGCCTGGAGCAAGTGTTTTTTTGCGCAGGCAAGCGGCGCGCCCCTGCCGGGGCGCCGCACACGACGCTTCAGCATGCCATGCGGCGCTGTACCTCGCGCAGCACCGTGACCGGCCCGGCCAGTTCCAGCGCGTGCGCATGGACGGTCACCGTCACGGGACCCTCGTTCCAGCCTGGCCACTGCCGCCGCTGCCAGCGGTAGCGGCGCTGGCGCCCCCCCGCCGCGCACGGCTCGGGCAGGTAGCCGAGCGCGCCCAGCGTGTCGTCCAGCGTGGGCAGGATGTGACGCGCTTCGAAGCGGGTGCGGATCTCGAAACGGGCGGGGGCGGCGACAAGCAGCGGCAACAGGCCGCCCGCGAGCACCGGGCCGACGATGTAGGCCAGCGGGACGCCGGGGGCGAACACGTGAAACGCCAGCATCAGAGCCGGCAGCCCGAAGGCGAGCGTGACGGCCAGGCGGAAACGGGGATCGGCCAGCGCGCCGGGCAGGGAGGAGGGCGCGCGGGCGGGCAGGACTGCGGAGAACGTGACGCTCTTCATGTGGGCTCCTTCGCATGGTACGGGCAGCGTTGCTTACACTAGCCTCATTGTCCATGCGAGCGCTTGTCACGAGTTGATCCCGGTCAATCGCGTGATGCCACCAGGCATCGCCACGCGACCGCGCGGCCGCCTCCCGGCGCGCGCTCGCGTGACCGGTCTCAGCGGGCGCGGCGGTACAAGCGGAAGCGCTCGTTGCGATCGGAGGGGCGCCTGCCCTCCCACAGCAGGGTCGCGTTGCGGGTGCGCCAGACGCGCGCCAGTTCGCTGTCATTGCGGGCGCGCACGCTATCCTGCAGCAGCACATAGTCGCATTTCCCGCCCGCCACGCCGGCGAAGGGCAGGCGGCCGTAGAAGGCGAACGACGCGCGCTGCGCCGGACTGACATTGGTGTCGATGCAGTTCGTGTCGGGTGGCAGGCGCGCCGCGATCTGCTGGGCCACGCCCGCGTAGCTCTTGCTGTAGTTAAGTTCGGGCAGGAACAAGGTCATCAGGAGCACCCACATCAGGATCAGGCCGCCCGAGGAGAGCACCACCGCGCGCCACAGCACGGAAGGCTGGCGCGACAGCCGCCAGTGCACCAGCATCACCCAGCCGACCGAGGTGGCGGCCGCCACGACGAAGGCGACGATGCCGAATTCAGGATTGTGGCCGGGGACCTGCTTGAGCACGTTCTTGGCGAACTGGGCCGGCCATCCGGTCAGCTTGGCGATCCAGAACAGCCACAGGATCGCGCCCACCATCGTCAGGACCATGACCGAGAACCAGTCGATGGCGTTGATGGCGCCGCGTTTCATGGTCGGCAGGCCGAACGCCGCCATCAGCGCCAGCGGCGGCAGCAGTTTGAGGAAGTCGCCGTTCTCCAGTTCGGGGTCGAGCAGCAGCAGCAGGGCCAGTGCGGTGACGAAGGTCAGCGGCAGCACGATGTGCAGCAGCCCCTGCTGGCGGCGCCATGCCCAGATCGCCCAGATGGCGAATGGCCATGCCGGCCAGAAGAACCAGATGCCGATGCGCAGGAAGGCCTTGAGCGATGCGAGGCTTGGCAGCCCCAGTTGCCCGGCGTTCCACTCCAGCCATGGGCCGACCGGCGAGAGCCCGAAGGGCTGGCGGATGGCCGCGGGAACGATCCACAGCAGGCTGATGCCCAGGCCGACGGCCAGTGCCAGTCCCAGGTGGCGCAGCGTGGTCGAGACCGGCATCGCCAGAACCCGCGTGCACACGAACAGCGCGGCGAGCAGCACCAGCGGCGTGAACGCGCCGCGGGTCAGCGTCAGGGCGCCCAGCGACAGGCCGACCAGCACGGCGTTGCGCACGCTGGCCGTTTCCGCGTAGCGCACCGAACGGTACAGGAAATACGCGAGCAGCGAGCCTTGCAGCGTCGAGGCGAGGGTTTCGTGGCTTTGCAGGAGCAGCCCGAGGCAGCCGAGGTAGATCAGCACGGCGGTGTCGGCCAGGGTGCGGCCGTAGTCGTCCGGTTCGGGCTGCCCGCCGAAGGCCAGGCGCAGCGGTTGCGCCTCGGTGCGCCGGCCCAGGTGGAAGGCCGTGTACCACAAGGACATCGCGCCGGCGACGAAGATGCCGATGGTCGAGACGCGCGCCGCCAGCACGTCGCCCAGCAGCCAGCCGAACAGCTTGATGCACAGCGCGCCGAGCCAGAACGCGAGCGGGCCCTCGTCGGCGTTCGCCAGGCCCGAGATGTTGGGGTAGAGCCAGTCGTCCAGCCCGCCGTGCGCCATCGTCCACATGATGCCGAAGCTGCCGGCATCGTCCTTCCACAGCGCGCGCCCGATCAGGCCGGGCAGGATGTACAGCATGCCCAGGGCGAGCAGGGCCCAGCGAGGCAGCGCGAGGGTGGCGGCGGCGGGGAGGCGGACGGGTTTCATCGATAAGTCTGATGCTGGGAAATAATCGCGTAGTATAGCCGCGAAAAAAAAGAAGCCGGGGGTGCCGGCTTCTTCTTCGGGCCTGCGGACAGGCGGTATGGCGGTCGCGCCGGCTTAACCGTTGGCGACGGTGGTCTTCGAGCCGACCGAACCGAACTTCTGGCGGAACTTCTCGACGCGGCCAGCGGTGTCGACGATCTTGTGCTTGCCGGTGAAGAACGGGTGCGATTCAGCGGACACCTCGATCTTGACCAGTGGGTACTCTTTGCCGTCGAGGGTGATCGTGTCGCGGGTCTGGATGGTCGAGCGGGTCACGAACTTGAAGTCGCAGGACAGGTCGTGGAACACGACTTCACGGTAATTTGGGTGGATATCGTTCTTCATGGTATTACCTTTGATTGAGTTGGTAGCCAAACGGCACTTCGTCGGTCGTCCCGCTTCTTGACCCGATTGCCGATCACTTGCCATGGTTGACTGAACCGGCGATTATAAGGCGTCGCGGTCGCGCTGGCAATCGATGCGTCCGTGATGGTGTCACGGCGGCAACAGCGAGAACAGCGTGAGGATCATGCCGCCGAAGCCGATGAGCATGGTGATGGTGAGCATTCCCATCCATCTGGTCAGGCGTCCGCTCTCCGCATGCATGTCGGCCTTGAGCTCCGCCCGCAGCTGCGCGATGTCCGCCTTCAGCTCCGCCCTGAGTTCCGCGAGATCGGCCTTGGTGGCGAGCGTGGGCAGGATGGTGTCGAAGCGCGTTTCGAGGATGGTGAGCCGGCGGTCGAGCGCGGACAGGACATTGTCGTCCTGGCCTTCGCGCGCTTCGGGGCTGTTCCGTTCGCTACCCATGCTTCCCCCTTCAGCCCGGCAACAGCGAGAACAGGGTGCCGATCATGCCGCCGAAGCCGATGAACATGGTGATGGTGAGCATCGCCATCCACCTGGACAGGCGCGCGCTTTCCGACTGGATGTCGGCCTTCAGCGTCGCCTTCAGTTCCGCCAGGTCGGCCTTGGTGGCGAGCGTGGGCAGGACGGTGTCGAAGCGCGTTTCGAGGATGGTGAGCCGGCGGTCCAGCGCAAGCCGGCCATTGCCGTCCCCCATCTGGCCGTGCCCGTTACCGCTGCGCTCGATGTTCATGATCGATCCTCCCGGGCGTTGATTCTCGCCGCCCCGGCCGGTTTTCGTGTTGATGCGGATGGTACGCGCCAAATGAAAAGGGCGGCACACGGCCGCCCTCTGGCGCGATGGCGCGGGGCCTTAGCCGCCGCGGCGCATCATGTCGAAGAACTCGACGTTGTTCTTCGTCGCGCGCATCTTGTCGAGGATGAACTCCATCGCCTCGATCTCGTCCATCGAGTACAGCAGCTTGCGCAGGATCCAGATCTTCTGCAACTGGTCCGGCTTGATCAGCAGTTCCTCGCGGCGGGTGCCCGACTTGTTCAGGTTGATCGCAGGGTACACGCGCTTTTCCGCCAGGCGGCGCTCCAGGTGCACTTCCATGTTGCCGGTGCCCTTGAATTCCTCGTAGATCACGTCGTCCATGCGCGAACCGGTCTCGATCAGGGCGGTGGCGACGATGGTCAGCGAACCGCCTTCCTCGACGTTACGGGCGGCGCCGAAGAAGCGCTTCGGACGTTGCAGCGCGTTGGCGTCCACGCCACCGGTCAGCACCTTGCCCGAGGCCGGGATGACCGTGTTGTAGGCGCGCGCCAGACGGGTGATCGAGTCGAGCAGGATCACGACGTCCTTCTTCATCTCGACCAGGCGCTTGGCCTTTTCCAGCACCATCTCGGCGACCTGCACGTGGCGGGTGGCCGGTTCGTCGAAGGTCGAGGCGACGACTTCGCCGCGCACCGAACGCTGCATCTCGGTCACTTCCTCGGGACGCTCGTCGATCAGCAGCACGATCAGGGTGACGTCCGGGTGGTTGGCGGTGATGGCGTGGGCGATGTGCTGCAGCATGACCGACTTGCCCGACTTGGGCGAGGCCACCAGCAGGCCGCGCTGGCCCTTGCCGATCGGCGAGATCAGGTCGACGATGCGGCCGGTGATGTTCTCGGCGCCGTTCATGTCGCGCTCCAGGCGCAGCGGCTCCTGCGGGTGCAGCGGGGTCAGGTTCTCGAACAGGATGCGGTGCTTGGACGCTTCCGGCGATTCGCCGTTGACCTTGTCCACCTTGACCAGTGCGAAGTAGCGCTCGCCGTCCTTGGGCGTGCGCACTTCGCCTTCGATCGAGTCGCCAGTGTGCAGGTTGAAACGGCGGATCTGCGAGGGCGAGATGTAGATGTCGTCGGTCGAGGCCATGTAGCTCGCGTCGGGCGAGCGCAGGAAACCGAAGCCGTCGGGCAGCACTTCGAGCGCGCCGTCGCCGAAGATCTGTTCGCCCTGCTTGGCGCGCTTCTTCAGGATGGCGAACATCAGTTCTTGTTTGCGCAGGCGTGCCGCGTTGTCGATATCGAGGCTGATCGCCATCTCCAGAAGGGCGGAGACGTGCATGGCCTTCAGTTCAGATAAGTGCATGTGTCTGGGTGTCCCGTGACGGGAATGTAAGGTAGGGGAGGGAACTGCGTGGGTTAATCAAGTCGGGAACGAGCCGGAGCCGGTTCGCTTCCCTTCCGGACAAATAGACGGCAGTGCGGGCGCGCTGCCGCCGCTATGGTATCAGATGTTACTCTCGATGAACGAGGTAAGTTGACCCTTGGCCATTGCGCCAACTTTCTGCGCGGCCGGGACGCCGTTCTTGAACAGGATCAGGGTCGGGATGCCGCGGATGCCGAATTTGGCCGGAACCGACTGGTTCGCGTCGACGTCCATCTTGGCCACGACCAGCTTGCCGTCGTATTCCTTGGCCACTTCTTCCAGGATCGGCGCAATCATCTTGCACGGACCGCACCACTCGGCCCAGAAATCGACCAGTACCGGGCGCTCGGACTTGAGCACGTCGGCTTCGAAAGATGAATCGCTGATGTGTTTGATATTTTCGCTCATGTTTTCCTCAGATGAGGTAAGGATCAATTAATGCCTTCGGGCCGTGCCGATCCCGGTGCTTCGGTCAGCCGGCTTCCATGTACTGGTGAGGCTCGTTGCAACACATAGGTGGAGGCAATGTGTGCAATATCAATATTGGAAAGGCTGCAAGGGGACGTCAGGCGGGGATTAGTCGGAATAATAACCTATTTTTTTCAAAAGTGTTCGGACGTTTGTACAAAATCTTAACACTCCAGCGCCTGCCGCAACTGTTCGCTTGCGATCGGCTTGCGAAACGCGCCCAGCACCTGCAGTCCGAGCACACGCGCCAGTTCGGTGGCCGCCTCGCGCACCCCGCGCTCCAGGCCGGACAGCAGGATCACGTTGCCGCGAAAGCCCTGGCTGGCGGCCGCCTGCAGGAATTCGATGCCGTCCATCTCGGGCAGCGCCAGGTCGCAGATCAGCAGGTCGGGCCGGCGCGCGGGCAGTTCGGCCAGCGCGCGCCGCGCGTCGACCTCGGCGAAGACCTCGAAGCGTCCAAGCTCCGACAGCATGTCCTCGAGCACGCCCAGCATGAAACGGTCGTCGTCGAGCAGCAGCACGCGCCGGGGTGGCTGGGGCAGGGCAGGGCTGACGGGGGTGTCCATGGGCGTCGATGTGATTGGCTGGGTTGACCGGGCGTTATTATCGCTGAGGAATGACGGCCGTGGCGCCCGACTCGCAGTAACAGTTGTTTCTCGTCAACCGACGCTGCCGGTGAAGCTGCACAGGTGGCCGGGATGCCACATCGTGACCACCGAGGCGACCTGGCCGAGCGAGCTGGTGCGGCGCTTGAGCACCAGGCAGCAGTGCTGGGGCGGCAGCGCGAGCGGCGCCGCCACCTCGGCCGGCGCCGGCAGCGCTTCGATGCTGTAGGTGGCGCCCTGCAGCGGCGCGACCGAGACCAGGTGCTCGTTGGGGGTGATGCGCGAGAAGTCCTGCTCGAGGTAGGCTGGCGCGCAGCCCGGGTTGACCCAACGGTCCTCCAGCTGGATCGGCTGCTCGTTCTCGAAGTGGACGATCACGGAGTGGAACAGCGTGGCGCCGGCGTCGAGCCCGAACTGCGCGGCCAGCGCTTCGCCGGCGGACTCGGCGCGCAACAGGAGCAGCTTGCTGCGGTGGCTGTGGCCGCGCGCACGGATCTCGTCGGCGATGTTGCGGATCTCGACCAGCGTGGCCTGGTACTTCTGCGGGGCGACATAGGTGCCGGCGCCCTGGCGCCGGGTGAGCACCTGCTCCGCCGTCAATTCACGCACCGCGCGGTTGACGGTCATGCGCGAGACGCCGAACTGGCGCACGAGGGCCTGCTCGGACGGGACCAGGTCGCCTTCCTTCCAGCGGCCGGACGCGATCTCGCCGACCAGGTAATCCTTGATGCGCTGGAAGATGGGGGTGCTGTCTTGCGCGTTGCGATCGTCCAAACTACTCTCCGCGTATGGCCGGGGCACGGCCGGGCTGAAAAGCGCGATTCTAGCACTGCCGATTCGAAAGCAAGACCCGGAGTGACGCGCGGTGGATGGCGCGCTAGGATGCATCCATGACCAGATCGGAGCAAGCCATGCCTGCAACATCGAACAAGCCCGCCTACGACAGCGACGAGGCGCGCTGGGCCGCCGTCCAGGCGCGCGACGCGGCCGCCGACGGCCAGTTCTACTACTCGGTGCGCAGCACGGGGGTGTACTGCCGGCCCTCGTGCGCCTCGCGCACCGCGCTGCGCGCGAACGTGGGGTTCCACGGCACCCGCGAACAGGCCGAGGCGGCGGGCTTTCGCCCCTGCCTGCGCTGCCGGCCCGAATTGCCGCCGCTGGCGGAGCGCCAGGCCGAGGCGGTGGCGCGCGCGTGCCGCCTGATCGAACAGGCCGAGGAGGCGCCGGACCTGGACAGCCTGGCGCGCGTCGCCGGATTGAGCCGCTTCCATTTCCACCGCGTGTTCAAGGCCGTCACCGGCATCACGCCCAAGGCCTACGCGGCCGCCCATCGGGCCGGGCGCGTCAGGCGGCAGTTGGCCGTCAGCGGCAGCGTCACCGAGGCCATCTACGGCGCGGGCTTCAATTCCAGCGGGCGCTTCTACGCCGGCGCCGGCGCGCTGCTGGGAATGGCGCCGGCGCGCTTTCGTGCGGGCGGGCAGGGCGAGACCATCCGCTTCGCCATCGGCCAGTGCTCGCTCGGCGCGATCCTGGTCGCAGCCACCGCCACCGGCATCTGCGCCATTTTGATGGGGGACGACCCGGAGCCGCTGGTGCGCGACCTGCAGGACCGTTTTCCGCGCGCGCGGCTGGAGGGTGGCGACGCGGGGTTCGAGGCGACGGTGGCGCAGGTGGTCGGGCTGGTCGAGGCGCCCGGACTCGGCCTGGCGCTGCCGCTGGACGTGCGCGGCACGGCCTTCCAGCATCGGGTGTGGGAGGCGCTGCGCGCCGTCCCGCCCGGCGCGACGATCAGCTATGCGGAACTGGCGCGCCGGGTCGGGTTGCCGGCGGGGGCGGCGCGCGCGGTGGCCGGGGCCTGCGCCGCGAATCCGGTGGCGGTGGCGATTCCCTGCCACCGCGTGGTGCGCAACGACGGCGCCCTGTCCGGCTACCGCTGGGGCGTCGAGCGCAAGCGCCTGCTGCTCGAGCGCGAGGGCGGGTAGGGGGCAACACATATCCACCTTCGCGCGTGGGCACAAGTGCCCACCCTACCGCTCCTACCGCGCCGCCTCCGCGGCCAGTTGGGCTGCCAGGCGCGCGCGGCCGGCATCGGCATAGGCGCGGCAGGCATGCGGATCGATGAAGGCGGCGTTGCCGTGCTGCGACTGCCGCGCCTTGCGCGTCCACAGGCCGCCGGCCTCGGGATGGGCCGAGACCAGGATGTCGCAGGGCAGCGCCGCGACCCTCGCAATCGAGCGCTCCACGTCGGCTCGCGCGGTGGGATAGGCCGGGTCGCCGCTGTAGCGGAAGGGCGGGGCGGCGATCGCGTTCAGGCTGTCCGCGTACACCATGTTCGCCATCCTGCCGCCTTCACTCGACTGCCAGGTCCAACTGGTGCCGCCCTGGGTGTGGCCTGGCGTGTAGTGGGCGGTGATGGCCAGCGGACCCAGCCGCACGGTTTCGCCGTCGCGCACCGTGCGCACCTTGGCCGCGGCCGCCATCGGCGGCAGGTCGGCGAACTGCGGGTCGCCCTTGTCCGGCTGGCCGGTTCGCAGGACCGGCGCGGCCGCGACGCTGGCCAGGACGGTGGCGCCCGACAGCCGCTGCAGCTCGGCGATGCCGCCGGCGTGGTCGAAGTGCTCGTGCGAACCGAGGATGAGCTTGACGTCTTCCAGCCTGAAGCCGAGCTGGCGGATGTTGCGGGCGATCTGCTCCGGCGACCGGGGCGAGCCGCCGTCGATCAGGACGTGTCCGGCGGGCGAGGTGATCAAGACCGAGCTCAGCCCGCGCGCACCCACGTAGTAGGTGTTGCCATACACGGCGAAGGGCTCCTGCGGCGCGTTCCAGTGGGCAGGTTCGGCCAGGGCGGCGCCGGCGGCGAACAGGGCGGGCAGGGCAGACAGCGGGCTCGGTTTCATGCATCCCTCGTATGGTGGTGGTTGCCAGGCATGATAGCGAAGAATGCGGCGCCAACCGATGGGTTTTTCGCTACACTCCTGTTTTGCTTTCAATAAATAGACGGAGACCCGGATGCGCCCAACCCCCAAGCAATGTTTCCTGTTCGTAGCCACCGCCCTGGCCACCCTGTCGGCGGCCCACGCGGACACCGTGATCGACCGCGCCAACGGCTACACGCTCAACAGCCGCGGCGAACTGGTGCGCTTCGAATCGCTGGCCTTCGATGACAACGGGAAGATCATCGCGGTGGGCACGGCGGCCGAGGTGGCTGCCAAGGCGCCGAACGCGCGCCACGTGGACATAGGCGGGCGCACGGTGCTGCCGGGCCTGATCGATGCCCACGGCCACGTGTTCGGCCTGGGGCAGCAGTTGACCCAGCTCGACCTGTCGGGTACCACCAGCCTGGACAATGCCCTGGGCGCGATCGGCACCTATGCGCGCGCCAATCCGGACCTCGCCTGGGTGCGCGGACGCGGCTGGAACCAGGAGAACTGGAAGCTGGGCCGCTTCCCGACCGCCGCCGAACTGGACAAGGTGGTGTCGGACAAGCCGGTCTGGCTCGAACGCGTGGACGGCCACGCCGGCTGGGCCAACTCGCGCACGATGGCGCTGGCGGGCATCACCGACCGGACGCCCGATCCGGCCGGCGGCAAGATCGTGCGCGATGCCAACGGCCGGGCGACCGGCGTGCTGATCGACGCGGCGCAGGACCTGGTGACGAAGATCATGCCGGCCCAGACCGAGGCGGAAGGCAGGGTGATGCTGGACCGCGCGCTGGGCGAGATCGCGCGCGTGGGCCTGACCAGCGTGCACGACGCGGGCGTCGGCGTGGCCGAGGACCGCCTGTACCGCGACTACGCGGACAACGGCAAACTGACCGCGCGCGTGTACGGCATGATCGGCGGCACCGACAAGGACTTCGACCAGCTGGCCAAGAACGGCCCGCTCAAGACCTATGGCAAGGACATGTACGCGCTGCGTTCGGTCAAGCTGTACTCGGACGGCGCACTGGGCAGCCGCGGCGCGGCCCTGATCCAGCCCTACAGCGACGAGCCGCATTCGCACGGGCTGCTGTTCTTCAAGCAGGCCGAGATGGACGCCAAGATGACCAAGGCCATGCGGCGCGGCTACCAGGTCAACGTGCACGCGATCGGCGACGCCGGCAACAAGCAGTTGCTGGACATCTACCAGAAGCAGGTGGCGGCCACCAACAGCCGCGGCCAGCGCCACCGCATCGAGCACGCCCAGGTGGTGGCCCCGGCCGACATCCCGCGCTTCAAGACGCTGGGCATCATCCCGTCGATGCAGCCGACCCACGCCACCAGCGACAAGAACATGGCCGAGCAGCGCGTCGGCCCCGAGCGCATCAAGGGCGCCTACGCCTGGCGCAGCTTCCTGCACCAGGGTTCGCGCGTCGCCTGCGGCTCGGACTTCCCGGTCGAGTCGCCGAATCCCTTCTTCGGCATCCACGCCGCCGTCACCCGCCAGGACGCCGGCGGCCAACCGGTCGGCGGCTGGTATCCGAACCAGGCGATGTCGCTCAAGGAGGCCTTCCGCTGCTTCACCCTGGACGCGGCCTACGCGGGACACCAGGAGGACAGCCTGGGCACGCTCGAGCCGGGCAAGTGGGCCGACTTCATCGTGATCGACCGCGACCTGTTCCGTATGCCGACCTACGACATCCACAAGACCGGCGTGTTGGAAACCTGGGTCGCGGGACGCCCCGTGTTCCAGAAGAAGTGAGGCCGGCAGGGGCGAAAAAATGGATTGACTTGGTTGTATAGACAACCTAGACTTCGCTGATGTCCGCGGCGCGCACCCCGGACCCCGGGTGTCGCCGCGCGCCGTTCCAACCAAGGAGCCGTCATGCACCCAGATTCGCCCCGTCCAGAAAGCGACCCGCGCTTCGACCCCACCCGCGAGATCCGCGCGCCGCGCGGCAGCGAGCTCTCCTGCAAGAGCTGGCTGACCGAGGCCGCCTACCGCATGCTGCAGAACAATCTCGACCCCGAGGTCGCGGAGAACCCGCAGCGCCTGGTGGTCTATGGCGGCATCGGCCGCGCCGCCCGCAACTGGGAATGCTACGACCAGATCCTGGCCAGCCTGCGCGAGCTGGAGGACGACCAGACCCTGCTGATCCAGTCCGGCAAGCCGGTCGGCGTGTTCCGGACCCACGCCGACGCGCCGCGCGTGCTGCTGGCCAACTCGAACCTGGTGCCGAAGTGGGCCAACTGGGAGCACTTCAACGAACTCGACCGCAAGGGCCTGTTCATGTACGGCCAGATGACGGCCGGCAGCTGGATCTACATCGGCACCCAGGGCATCGTCCAGGGCACCTACGAGACCTTCGCCGAGGCGGGACGCCAGCACTTCGGCGGGGACATGGCCGGGCGCTGGATCCTGACTGCCGGCCTGGGCGGGATGGGCGGGGCGCAGCCGCTGGCGGCCAGCTTCGCCGGCGCCGTCTCGCTCAACATCGAATGCCAGCAAAGCAGCATCGACTTCCGCCTGCGTACCCGCTACCTGGACAAGCAGGCGCGCGACATCGACGAGGCGCTGGCCCTGGTCAAGCACCACACCGAGCGGCGCGAGGCGGTCTCGATCGGCCTGCTGGGCAACGCGGCCGACGTGCTGCCGGAACTGGTGCGGCGCGCGCGCGCCGGCGGCCTGCGTCCGGACCTGGTGACCGACCAGACCTCGGCGCACGACCTGATCAACGGCTACCTGCCGAGCGGCTGGACGGTTGAAGAATGGCAGGCGGCCCAGCGCGACCCGTCGCAGCACGCGCGCCTGACGGCGGCGGCGGCGGCCTCGTGCGCGGTGCACGTGCGCGCCATCCTCGACTTCAAGGCGATGGGGGCGCACGCCGTGGACTACGGCAACAACATCCGCCAGGTCGCCTTCGACCAGGGCGTGGCCGAGGCCTTCGACTTCCCCGGCTTCGTGCCGGCCTACATCCGGCCCCAGTTCTGCGAGGGGCGCGGACCGTTCCGCTGGGTGGCGCTGTCGGGCGACCCGGAGGACATCTACAAGACCGACGCCAAGATCAAGGAGCTGTTCCCGCAGCACGCGCGCGTGCACCGCTGGCTGGACATGGCGCGCGAGCGCATCGCCTTCCAGGGCTTGCCGGCGCGCATCTGCTGGCTCGGCCTGGGCGAGCGCCACCTGGCCGGCCTGGCCTTCAACGAGATGGTGCGCACGGGCGAGCTGAAGGCGCCGATCGTGATCGGACGCGACCACCTGGACACCGGCTCGGTCGCCAGCCCGAACCGCGAGACCGAGGCCATGCGCGACGGCACCGACGCCGTGTCCGACTGGCCGCTGCTGAACGCCCTGCTCAACACCGCCGGCGGCGCGACCTGGGTCTCGCTGCACCACGGCGGCGGGGTCGGCATGGGATACTCCCAGCATTCGGGCGTCGTGATCGTGGCCGACGGCAGCGAGGCGGCGGCGCGCCGCTTGGCGCGCGTGCTCGTCAACGACAGCGGCTCGGGCGTGATGCGCCACGCAGACGCCGGCTACCAGACCGCGATCGACTGCGCCAAGCGCCAGGGACTGCAGCTCCCGATGATCAAGTAAGCCATCCACCACAATGAACGATTCGAACCACACCATGACCCTGCAACCTGGCGCCCTCTCTTTCGCCGACCTGCGCGCCGCCTGGGCCGCCCACGCACCGATCGCCCTGGCGCCCGAGGCCTGGGACGCCGTGCGCGCCTCCGCCGCCGCCGTCGAGGCGATCGTCGCCAAGGGCGACCCGGCCTACGGCATCAACACCGGCTTCGGCATCCTGGCCAAGGCCCACATCCCGAACGACAAGCTGCAGGAACTGCAGCGCAACCTGATCCTGTCGCACGCCGTGGGCACCGGCGAACTGCTGTCCGACGCGGTCGTGCGCCTGATCCTGCTGACCAAGATCGGCAGCCTGGCGCGCGGCTACTCGGGCGTGCGCCCGGTGATCCTGGAAAGCCTGGTCGCGCTGTACAACGCGGGCATCATGCCGGCCATCCCGTCCCAGGGTTCGGTGGGCGCCTCGGGCGACCTGGCGCCGCTGGCGCACATGACCCTGGCCCTGCTGGGCGTCGGCCAGGTGCGCGTGGACGGCGCCCTGGTCGATGCGGGCGAGGCGCTGGCCGCGGCCGGGATCGAGCCGGTGACGCTGGCGGCCAAGGAAGGCCTGGCCCTGATCAACGGGACCCAGGTCTCGACCGCGCTGGCGCTGCACGGCCTGTTCATGGCCGAGCGCCTGGTCGAGGCGGCGATGGTCACCGGCGCGCTGTCGGTGGACGCCGCGCGCGGCAGCGACGCGCCGTTCGACGCGCGCATCCACGCCGTGCGCGGCCAGCCTGGCCAGATCGCCGCCGCCGCGATCTACCGCGAACTGGTGGCCGGCAGCGCGATCCGCGCCTCGCACCTGGTGGGCGACGAGCGCGTGCAGGACCCGTACAGCCTGCGCTGCCAGCCGCAGGTGATGGGCGCGGTGATGGACCTGGTGGCAAACGCCGGGCGCACCCTGCTGATCGAGGCGAATGCCGTCACCGACAACCCGCTGCTGTTCGAGGGCGGCACCATCATCTCCGGCGGCAACTTCCACGCCGAGCCGGTGGCCTTCGCCGCCGACACGCTGGCGCTGGCCATCGCCGAGATCGGCGCGCTGGCCGAACGCCGGATCGCGCTGCTGATCGACGCCAACCTGTCCGGGCTGCCGGCCTTCCTGGTGCGCGAACCGGGCGTGAACTCGGGTTTCATGATCGCCCACGTCACCGCCGCCGCTTTGGCGTCGGAAAACAAGTCCCTGGCCCATCCGGCCAGCGTGGACAGCCTGCCGACCTCGGCCAACCAGGAAGACCACGTGAGCATGGCCACCTTCGCGGCGCGCCGTCTCGACCAGATGGCGCACAATACCGCTGTCATCGTCGCGATCGAACTGCTGGCGGCGGCCCAGGGCATCGAATTCCACCGGCCGCTCAGGAGTTCCGAACACCTGGAGCACGTGCATGCGCAACTGCGCGCGCGCGTGCCGGCGTTCGAGCACGACCGCTTCTTCGCGCCGGACATCGAGGCGGCGCGCCGGATGGTGGTTGATGGCGAGCTGTCGGCCCGGTGCCGCGAGCTGTTCGCGGTGCTGCATCCATAACTCAAGTTCACAGGAGTCGTGCATGGATTTCAGGTTCAAGGCCGGCAGGGTGCCGATGCTCGTGTCGATGCCCCACGTCGGTACCGACATTCCCGATGAGGTGGCCGCCTACCTGGCGCCCTGCGCCCAGGCGAAGGCGGACACCGACTGGCACCTGGAGGCCCTGTACGGCTTCCTCGGCGAGATGGGAGTGAGCACCCTGGCCGCGCACTGGTCGCGCTACCTGATCGACCTGAACCGCCCGCCCGAGGACACCAACCTGTATCCGGGCATGGACACGACCGGCCTGTGTCCGCTCGACACCTTCGGGCGCGAGCGCCTGTACCTGCCCGGCATGGAGCCGGGGCCGGAGGAGGTGCAGCGCCGCATCGCCCGCTACTGGCGGCCCTACCACGACCGGCTGCGGGCCGAGCTCGACCGACTGCTGGCCGAGCACGGCCGTGTGGTGCTGTGGGAAGCGCACTCGATCGCCTCGGTCGTGCCGCGCTTCTTCGAGGGCCGGCTGCCGGACCTGAACTTCGGCACCGCCGAGGGGCGCTCCTGCGACCCCGGGCTGGAGCGCGCCGTGCTGGGCGAGGCGCGTGCGCAGGACCGCTTCACGCTCGCGCTCAACGGCCGCTTCAAGGGCGGCTACATCACCCGCCACTACGGCCAGCCGGCGGCGAACGTGCACGCGATCCAGCTCGAGATGTGCCAGTGCCTGTACATGGACGAGGCGCCGCCGTTCACCTACCGGCCCGACATCGCGGCCGAGGTGCAGCCGCTGCTGGTGCGCATGACCGAGGCCGCGCTCGACTGGGTGCGCGCTTGAGCGCCCTGTTCGCCCGCCACGCCCTGTTGCCGCGGGGCTGGGAACGCGACGTGCTGCTGGCATGGGACGAGGGCGGCACCCTGACCGGGGTGAGCCCGGGTACGCCGGACGCCGCCATTCCGGCCGGCGCCGCGCGGGCCGAGTACGTGTTGCCCGGCATGCCCAACCTGCACTCGCACGCCTTCCAGCGCGCCATGGGCGGGTTGACCGAGCGTGCCGGCGACGGGCCGGACAGCTTCTGGACCTGGCGCGAGCTGATGTACCGCTTCGCCGCGCGCATCACCCCGGAGCAGGTGGAGGCGATCGCCGCCCAGCTGTTCGCCGAGTGCCTGCGCCACGGCTACACCTCGGTGTGCGAGTTCCATTACCTGCAACGGGATGTCGACGGCCGCTTCTACGCGCGTCCGGCCGAGACCGCCGAACGCGTCGCGGCGGCGGGGGCCGCGGCCGGCATCGGCCTGACCCTGCTGCCGGTGCTCTACAGCTACAGCGGCTTCGGCGAGCAGCCGCTGAAGGACGAGCAGAAACGCTTTCGCACGGACGTGGACGAGGTGCTGGGCATCGTCGAGGCGCTTGAAGCGCTGCGCGGCGGCCAGCTGGAGGTGGGCGCGGCCCCGCACTCGCTGCGCGCGGCGTCGGCGCGACAGGTGCGCGAGCTGGCCGCGGCACTGCCTGCCGCGCGGCCGCTACACATCCATATCGCCGAGCAGCAGGGCGAGGTGCGCCAGAGCCTGGACCACAGCGGGCAGCGCCCGGTCGCCTACCTGATGGAACAGGTGGCGCTGGACGCGCGCTGGTGCCTGGTGCACGCGACCCACCTGGACCAGGCCGAGACGGCGGCGCTGGCCGCCAGCGGCGCCATCGCCGGGCTGTGTCCCACCACGGAAGCCAACCTGGGCGACGGGCTGTTCCCGCTCGAACCCTATCTCGCCGCGGGTGGACGCTTCGGCGTGGGCAGCGACAGCCATGTGTCGCAAAGTCCGGTCGAGGAGCTGCGCTGGCTCGAATACGGCCAGCGCCTGGCCCACCAGCGGCGCAACGTGGCGGCCCTGCCGGGCAGGCGCGACGTCGGCCAGTTCCTGTGGCAGGCGGCGCTCGAAGGCGGCGCCCAGGCCAGCGGGCGCGCGGTGGGCGCACTCGTAGCGGGACGCCGTGCCGACGCGCTGGTGTTAGACTGCGCCCATCCGAACCTGGCAGGCGTGGCCGCCGATGAAGTGCTTGGTCGCTTCTTGTTTTGCGGCAACGACAACCTGGTGCGCGACGTGCTGGCCGGCGGACGCTGGGTGGTGCGGGGCGGGCGACATCGGGCGCAGGACGCGATCGCCGCGCGCTACCGGGAGGCGATCAACCAGTTGCGAAAGGAAGCCTGATGACCGTATTGATTCCGTTCGCGGGACTGACACCGGTGCCGTGGAAGAACGGTGGCGGCAGTACCACCGAGATAGCGATCGCGCCGGCCGAGGCCGGCTTTGACACCTTTGACTGGCGCATCAGCCTGGCCACGATCGCCGAGGATGGACCGTTCTCGGTGTTCCCCGGCGTCGAGCGCACGCTGGCGCTGGTGGACGGGCATGGCGTGAGCCTGGAGATCGAGGGACGCGAGCGCGTGCTGGTCTGCGACGACGAGCCGGCGGTGGCTTTTCCGGGGGAAGCGCGGGTGCATGCCAAGCTCAACCGTGGCGCGACCACCGACTTCAACGTCATGACCCGGCGCGGCCGCTGCCGCCACAAGTTCGGCCGCCGCACGCTGGCCGGCAACGAGTGCTTCGTTCCGGGAGGCGACGTCACGGTGCTGTTCCTGTGCGAGGGCGACGGCCTGGAAGTGGCCAGCGACGACGAGCGCATCGGCCTGGTGCGCTACGACGCGGTGGTGTTCGAAGGGCCGCAGACCTGGACGCTCGAGTCCGGGCAGGCGCTGATTTTCGTGGTGGATATCTTCTATGACTGAGGCGTTCGGCTGCGACACCCTGTTCGTGAACGTGCGGCTGGCGACGATGGCCGGCACCGATGTGGGCCCGGGGGATGCGGCGCTGGCCGTGCGCGACGGGCGCATCGCCTGGCTCGGCAGGCGCGCCGACGCACCAAGCGCACGGCACGAGCACGATTGCGGCGGCGCCTGGATGACGCCCGGCCTGATCGATTGCCACACCCACGTCGTGCACGCTGGCAACCGCAGCGACGAGTGGGAAGCGCGCCTGAACGGCGCCACCTACGAGGACATCGCGCGCGCCGGGGGCGGCATCATGTCCACCGTGCGCGCTACCCGCGCGGCCAACGTGGACGAACTGGTGCGCCAGAGCTTGCCGCGCGTGGCGAACCTGTTGGCCGAGGGCGTGACCACGATCGAGATCAAGTCCGGCTACGGACTGGCGTTGGACGCCGAGGAAAGGATGCTGCGCGCGGCGCGCCGGGTCGGCGAACTGCTGCCGGTGCGCGTGGCCACCACCTTCCTGGGCGCGCACGCCCTGCCGCCCGAGTACGCGGGCCGCGCGGACGAATACATCGACGCGGTGTGCGCCATGCTGCCGCGCCTGGCCCAGGCCGGCCTGGTCGACGCGGTGGACGCCTTCTGCGAGCGGATCGGCTTTAGCGCCGCGCAGACCGAGCCCGTGTTCCTGGCGGCGCGCGCGCTGGGCCTGCCCGTCAAACTGCACGCGGAACAGTTGTCGGACCAGGGCGGCGCGGCCCTGGTGGCCCGGCATGGCGGCCTGTCGGCCGACCACCTGGAATACCTGACGCCGGACGGCGTGCAGGCGCTGGCGCGCGCCGGCACCGTCGCGGTGCTGCTGCCCGGCGCGTACTACTTCCTGCGCGAGAGCACCCCGCCGCCGGTGGCGGCGCTGCGCGAGGCCGGCGTGCCGATGGCGGTGGCGACCGACTGCAACCCCGGCACCTCGCCGATGACGTCCCTGTTGTTGGCGATGAACATGGCCTGCACCTTGTGGCGCCTGACCCCGGCCGAGGCCCTGGCCGGCTGCACGGCACACGCGGCGCGCGCGCTCGGCCTGCAGGACGAACTGGGCACGCTGGAGGTGGGCAAGCGCGCCGACCTCGCCCTGTGGGACATCGCACGGCCGGCCGACCTTGCCTACGCGATCGGCGGCAACCCCTGCCGCGCCGTCGTCAATGGCGGTGTCTTGCGCCAGCCTTCGGTCCCGTTGCCGGGCTGATCCTTGACGTCCGGCGCGCCGCCGGCCGCCTCGAGCGCCTGCAGCCTGGACCGGGTGGCGGACACCGCCCGGTGCAGCATGCGTTCGGCATGGAAGTCGTTTTCGCGCTGGGCCGCGATGGCACGCAGGCAGCGGCTGTAGTTGTCCAGGCGATAGCGCAGCCAGGCCCTGCGTAGCCGCGCGCCGATCGGTTCGAAAGTGATTTTCATGGCAGTCCCCGTTCTGGAAGAGCACCATTGTGTGCCGCCGCCCCGTCTTGTTCTTGTGATAACTCAATCGCGCCACCGCTGTGCGCGCTCTTTGAGGCAGCACAAGCCCCCCGATTCCCCTTCGGAGATGATTGACCCAGGGTTCCCCATGTCGTCACCGAATGCGAATCCGGACCGCCCGGCCCCAGCGTGCCGGCAGCGCGTCGGTCCAAGTCTCCCCTCCCCATTGAACCAATGGGTTTGCCCACGGCGCCAGATGGTCCGTGGGCTTTTCTTTGGAGCGGGAGAGCGGGCTTCAGCCCGCGCGGGCGGCGAGGGCGTCGAGGGTCGGGCCGGTCAGGCGGCACACGCGCCAGTCGGGCAGGATGTCCGCGCCCATCGCCTTGTAGAACTGGATCGCCGGTTCGTTCCAGTCCAGCACCGACCACTCGAAGCGGCCGCATTCGCGTTGGACGGCGATGCGCGCCAGTTCGGCCAGCAGGCGGGTGCCGTAGCCCTTGCCGCGGTGCGCCTGGCGCACGTACAGGTCTTCCAGGTACAGGCCCTTCCTGGTCAGGAAGGTCGAGAAGTTGTGGAAGAACAGGGCGAAGCAGACCGGCTCGCCGTTCTCCTCGCCCATGATCGCCTCGCAGGCCGGGCGCGCGCCGAACAGGCCTTCATGCAGCATGGCCTCGGTGGCGACCACCATGTGCTCGAGTTTCTCGAACACGGCCAGTTCGACGATCATGGCATGGATGTGGGCGACGTCGGACGGCCGGGCGGGACGGATGGAAAAGTTGGTTGCGGTGGTCATGGTGTTTCGAGAGCGTTGTTCAAAGTGGTGGCGGGAACCGGTTTGGCCGCGGGTGCGCGCAGCGCCCAGGCCACGCTGGCCAGGCACAGGATCATGCCCAGGAACTCGACGGGGCCGGGCCGGTAGTGTTCGAGGCGGATCGACAGCAGCACCGACAGCACCGGGGTGATCACGCCGATGTACACCGCCTTTTGCGGCCCGATCCGGTTGATGAGCGTGAAGTAGGCGAGGAAGGCGATCACCGAACCGAAGATCGACAGGTAGAGCAGGCCGGCCCAGTAGGTCCCGGACGAGGGCAGGACGAAGCGCTGTCCGGTGAGCAACGCCCAGGCCGCGACCATCAATGTCCCCCACAGCATCGACCAGGCCATGGTCAGCAGCAGGTTGGGCGAGGCTTCGCGCACCTTGCCGACGATGACGCTGCCGGCGGAGCTGGCGACGGTGGCGATCAGTGCCAGCGTCATGCCGAACAAAAATTTGCCGTTGCTACCGAGGTGGATGCCCTGCCAGGCGGTGCCGATGGAATGGTAGAACAGCAGGGCGACCCCGGCGGTGGCGACCGCGCCCGCGCTCCAGGTGCGGCTCGAAATCGGCGTGCCGAAGCAGGCGCGGCTCCAGAGCGGGGTCCAGAACACCATCAGCGCGTACAGCACCGCCACCAGGCCGGACACGACGTACTGCTCGGCCACGTAGGTGCAAAGGTAGGAAATGCAGAAGGTCAGGAAGCCCTGCAGCATCAGCCAGCGCTGGGTGCGCCAGGGCAGGCCCAGGCGGCGCTCGCCGCGCACCAGGCAAACGCCGAACAGGACAGCCGAAGCCAGCGCGAACCGGTAGGCGACCGATACCGCGGGCGGCGCCTCGCCCAGTTGCAGGGTGATGGCCCAGAAGGTCGATCCCCAGATCAGGGAGGCGATGATGAACAGGACGGAAGATGGCATCGCGAAAGTATACGTGCTTTCGCAGTTTCCTGCCGGACATCAATTGCCTCTTTCGGCCCGCTTGTTGGGAAAAGATCACCGTCTTCACGGCGGATGCGGCCCATGCCTGCAGCTGGCGCTAGTGCGTCACCCGCGTCGAGTACCCGTTGCTGAGCAGGCGCACCCGTTCCCCGGGCCGGAACAGCTCGTCGGCTTCCTGGGTAACGGCGCGCAATTCGCCGTTGTCGAGCCGGACGGTGATCTCGTAGCCCGCGCGGTTGGCGGCGCCGCGCTCGACTCGCTGGCCGATCAGGCCGCCGGCCAGCGCGCCCAGGATGCCGGCGGCGACCGCGCCGTCGCCGCCGCCGATCTGCGAGCCGCCCAGGCCGCCAAGTGCGGCGCCGGTCATCGTGCCGACGCCCGACTCCGGGTAGGCGATGGTGACCGGCCGCACCGACTCGACCGTGCCCATGCGCACGACCTGCTCGTTCATGGTCTGGTAATCGCGATACACGTTGCCCGACTGGGGCGTGGTGGCACACCCCGCGCCGAGGATGGCGATGGCGAGGCCAAGGGGAAGAATCGCTTTCATGACTGGCTCCCTGTGATGCAAGGGGAAAGCTTAACCCCTTGGCCGAAGGAATGCCAACAAGGCACGAATCGTGCGCGCTTTCCGCGACATTGTTTCCATGTTGGAATTAATCAAGTTCCAATCGGTGCATCCTGCCCTGGGCCAAGGCTTTGTAGACTTGCACGCATCCGGGGCACGGCCCCTTCACGACAGGAGAACACAATGAAACCGGCATCGCTATCGCATCTCGCGGCTGCATTGCTGCTGGCGGCCGCCAGCTCGGGAACGCTTGCGCAGGCCCCGGAGGTGGGCAAGAGCCCGTGGGGACCGGCCGACGAGATCGGACGGCTGAACCTGATGACCCCCGCGTCGCGGGCGGCGATCCTGGCCCGCGCCGACGGGCGCCAGGTGTACGACCTGGGAACGGAATACTTCATCGGCATGCCCAGCTGGCAGGGGGCCGGCGATCCGCACTATCAGATCTGGATGACCCACACGCCGCACGGGACCGCCGTGGACGATCCGCTCGGCGTGGGAGCGAAGCAGAACCATCACGTCAGCTACACCGGTTCGGCGGTGTCGATGTACACGCACATGGGCACGCATATCGACGCGCTGAACCACTTCGGCCTGAACGGGAAGATCTGGAACGGATTCGACGCCAGGGAGCACCTGGGCGACCGCGGCTGGAAGAAGGCGGGCGTGGAGAAGCTGCCGCCGATCGTCGCACGCGGCGTGCTCATCGACCTGGCGGCGTCGAAAGGCGTGGACATGCTGCCGCCCGGCTACAAGGTGCGCCGCGCCGACATCGAGCAGGCCCTGCAGCGGCAAGGGACGGGACTCGAGCCGGGCGACGTGGTCCTGATCCGCACGGGGAGGATGAAGTCGTACGCCGACGCTACCGCCTACATGGACAACCCGCCGGGGCTGGGACTCGACGGTGCGAAATACCTGATCGAGGAAGGCGGTGCGATGTCCATCGGCGCCGACAACCTGAGCCTGGAGTCCTTCCCTTCCGAGGTCGAAGGCGACTACGTGCCGGTGCACACCTACCTGCTGGCGCAAAAGGGCGCGACGATCATCGAGTTGGTCAACCTGGAGGAGTTGGCCAGGGACAAGGTGTATGAATTCGCCTTCATCACCTCGCCGCTCAAGTTGCGTGGCGCGGACGCCTCGCCCCTGCGCCCGATCGCGATCCCGGTCCGGCCAAAGGGTAGGTAGGGTAGGGTGGGCCGGGCCGCGCAAGCTCTTGAGCCCACCGCCAACCGGTAGGGTGGGCTCTCGAGCCCACCGCTGCTCAATAAGCCAGATTCAGCCGCCGATACAGGAACCCGAGCACGAACAGCGGCCCGATCAGCAGGAAGCGCAGGTCGTCGAGGAAGGAGGGCTTCTTGCCCTCGATCTTGTGGCCGACGAACTGGCCGATCCAGGCCACGACGAAGATCGCGATGGACAGGGGCAGCACCGTCATCGGCGGCATGAGCGCGAGGATCGCCAGCATGAGCGCCGACATGGCGAGCATGCCCCAGGCGAAAGGGCGCGACAGCTTGAAATAGTAGTGCATCGCCGCCGCCACCGCGAGCAGGGCGGCGACCGGATGGAGCGACCACAAAATGCCGAGCAGCGTGAAGACGATGACCGGCACGCAAACGAAATGGATCAGTTCGTTGGTCGGATGGCGGTGGCTTTCGCTGTACTTGTCGAGCAGCACGTCGATCGTGCGCGGCTGGGATGTGCGGTCCATGAGCGTCCCCGGGTGTAGGAATATCGGGAACGATTCTACACCGCTACAATCGCGGACATGCCAACAATTTCCCATTCAAGCGGGCCGGGGCTGCTCACGGGCCTGGCGCCGGTCCTCGCCCCCGGCACGCGCGTTCTGGTGCTGGGCAGTTTCCCCGGCGCCGCCTCGCTCGCGGCGGGGCAATACTACGCGCATCCGCGCAACCAGTTCTGGCGCCTGGTCTCTGCCACCGTGGGCGAAGACCTCGCCGCGCTGCCGTACGCGCAGCGCCTGCCGCGCCTGCTCGCGCATGGTTTTGGCTTGTGGGACGTGCTGGGCGCCTGCGAGCGCGAGGGCAGCCTGGATTCGGCGATCCGCAAGCCGGCGGCGAATGACTTCGACCGCCTGCGCCACCTGTGCCCGAAGCTGGAAACGGTGGGCTTCAACGGGCAAGCTGCGGGGAAGTTCGCGCCGCAGTTCGACGCGGCAGGTTACCGCACTCTGGTGCTTCCATCGAGTTCTCCGGCGAACGCGACCTGCTCGTTCGAGCAGAAATTGCTGGTCTGGTCGGCGCTGATGAGATAGTCGTACCGCATCAAGGCTCGCAAACGGTGCTGGCAGTCCAGTCGCTCAGGGTGGCGTGAAACTTTGTCTCGCGAATCCGTAACAGGCAGTGAGTAGCTTGAGGTGGTAGCTTTCCCCACCACTGGATCGCTCCCGGGCTGATCCGATCGAGGCCGCTCCACTCCGTGCCCCCGTATGTGCAGACCAACCACTTGGTTTCGGTCGGCGTGAAGTCGTATTCGATGTCCCAGCCTCCCCTGGTTTTTTTGGGCTGAGGACTTTGAAGAAGCTGCTTGCCATGCAACTCGCCAATGTGGATATCGGCGAACGACAGCCGCGCTGGTTGGACACGCCCACTCCCGTGATTCATGGTGATTTCCGCGGTGGGGTAGCGAGCCGGACATTCGAGGACTTCGGCATGCACCGCCGCTGTCAGACATGTCGCTACAAGTACAAGTATTATTTTCATGGGACTAGCACCACGTAAAATTCGTCCGCATTGTTGGATGGAGTTGCGAATCTCGGATGCGCCTTTCGGAACGCAGGCGTCAGCGAACCAAGGCTGCGTGCTGCGACGGTCTTTCCTCGATACTGATCGATCATTGAAAACACACATGGCAGCCCATTCGTCATCATTGCTCCGTTTTCGAATCGACGAAATATTCCAGCATGCCAGCCATGCTTATTAGGGTAGCGTGCCTTGCCGTTCTCGAAGACGAAGTTGGCCATAACGGTGCCAGGCGGTACGCGCTTCCGCGACAAAACTGGAGCGTTGTTCGACAGCATGAGCGCACACGCTGGCTGCGGAAACTAAGCGCTACCCGCGCTCTGCGCCAAATGGACCGCGATGCCGCGCGCGCGGTAGGGCGCCAGCATGTGCTCGGGGACGCGATCCAGAGTGACCAGTGCCGACAGCTCGTCAAGTGGAACCACCTGGTAGGGCGAAGCGGTGGCCAGCTTCTCGGGCGACGCCAGCACGATGGTCTCGGCGGCAGCGGCGCTGAGCGCCCGCTTGACACAGGCTTCCTCGAAGTCCCCCGTCGACAGGCCCGCCTCGGGGTGGACGCTGCACACCCCCATGAAGTACAGGTCCGCCCGCACCTGCCGGATCGCCTCCACGGTGGCCGAGCCGACGGCCACGACCGAATGCTTGAACAGCCGCCCTCCCAGCATGACGACCTCGACCGTTGGGTGCGTCGCCAGTTCCACCGCCACCGATGGACTGTGCGTGACCACGGTGGCGCGCAGGTCGGCGGGCAGGTGGCGCACCAGTTGCGCCGAGGTGGTGCCGCCATCGATGAAGACCACCTGTCCCGGCTGGACCAGCAACGCAGCCGCGCGCCCGATCGCGCTCTTGTCGTCCACCGCGATACGCTGGCGCGCGCTGAAGTCGGCCATGGCCGGGGAGGCGGGCAAGGCGCCCCCGTGCACGCGCTGGAGCAGGCCCTCGGCTGCCAGTTCGCGCAGGTCGCGCCGGATCGTGTCTTCCGACACCTCCAGCATGCCTGCGGCTTCGCGCGCGACGATCTTGCCATCCTGCCGTAGCAGGGCCAGGAGGTGAAGCTTCCGTTGTGAGGTCAGCATGAACGCGTTTTTTATCTTGATACTGCACGATTTTGCACGTTAATATGAAAAAACGCAAACAAACGGGAAAAATCATGCATAAGCACGTGCGCGTCCTTTCGGAGGAGCTGCTGTCCGACGACTGGTACGTCCTGAAAAAGACCACCTTCGATCTGCGCCGGCGCGACGGCCGCTGGCAAAGGCTCACGCGCGAGACCTACGACCGGGGCAACGGGGCCACCGCCCTGCTTTACAACGCGCTGCGGCGCACCGTACTGCTGACGCGCCAGTTCCGCTTCCCGGCCTATGTCAACGGGCACGACGGCTTGCTGATCGAGGCGGCGGCCGGCCTGCTCGACGAGGCCAGCCCCGAGGAGCGCATCCGCGCCGAACTGGAGGAGGAAACCGGCCGCCGCGTCGCACACCTGCGCAAGGTGTACGAGGTGTTCATGAGCCCGGGGTCCGTCACCGAACGGCTGCACTTCTTCCTCGGCGAATACGACGAGCGCTCGCGGGTAGGGGATGGCGGCGGACTGGAGGCGGAGGGCGAGGACATCGAGGTACTCGAACTCGACGCGGACGAGGCGCTCAGGATGGTGGCGCGCGGCGAGATCGCCGATGCGAAGACCGTGATGCTGCTGCAGTACCTGCACCTGCACGTGCTCAAGCCGCGCAGCATGATGATCCTGGTCGCCGGACCCTACCGTTCGGGCACCGGGGACGACCCGGCGCGCATCGAGGCGAACCTGGCCGCGATGCAGGCGTGCGTGCTGCCGCTGTACGAACGGGGGCACCTGCCGGTCCTGGGCGAGTGGCTGGCGCTGCCGGTCATACAGGCGGCCGGGGCGCAGGCGGTGGGCGACGCCGTCTTCGACCGGATCTTCCACCCGCATTGCGAACGGCTATTGGGCCACTGCGACGCGGTGCTGCGCATCGGCGGGGCTTCCGCCGGGGCGGACCGGATGGTCGCCGTGGCCGAGCGGCTCGGTCTGACCGTCTACCGCGACCTGGACGAGGTTCCGGTCGTGGAGGGCGAGCCGGATGAGCGCGGAGCGCGGCGCTAGCGCGGGGCGGGCCGCGCAAGGCACCCGTGACCACCCCGGCGTGCGCTGCGGTGGGCACGAGTGCCCACCCTACCGGGCTTCGGCGCTCAATCAGCGCCGCTTGGGTGGGCCCGCCTTCAGGTAGGCCAGCTTGGATGCGTAACGGGCGCGTGCCTCGCCCCTGGTGCTGGTGTCGCGCGCCAGCGCCATCTGCTGGCGCGCGGGAACCGTCTCGCCCAGGCGCAGGTGGGTGAGCGCCAGCCAGAAGTGGAACTCGTCGTTGTAGGGCGCGCGCCGCACCTCGCGCCCGAACATTTTCTTGGCGCGCAGGAAGTCGCCCTGTTCGAACGCGCGCATGCCCTCGTTGAAGTAATGGTAGGGCGGGTTCGGCTCGAGCCGCGCGACCCGTTCTCCCAGCGCCTGCGCTTCGCCGTCCTTGCCCAGCTGCCTGAGCACCGGCACCAGGTTCTGCATCGCCACGACATTGCGCGGCTCGACCTGCAGCGCGGCGCGCAGGGCCCGCTCGGCCATTTCCGGCCGCGCGCGGCGCTGGTAGATCACGCCCAGCGTGTTGTAGGCGGTGGCCACCTGCGGCTGGCGCAGCAGCGCCGAGCGCGCCCACCAGTAGGCGTCGTCCAGCCGTCCCTGCACCAGTGATTCGGCGGCGCGGTTGTTCATGTACAGGGCGACGATCTCGTCCTCCGGGATCGGACGCATGTCGTAGCCGATCACGTCCTCGGGCGGCAGGAAGTCGACGACCAGCGCCGGACTGGACTCGGCGCCGCGCACGATCTCGTTCGGGCGGTACCCGATGCTGATGTTGACGTGGGTGCTGGCCAGGTACAGCCCGCCCTGGCGGCTCCACATTTCGTCCGTGTTCACGGCATTGAACACGACCGGCATGTCCAGTTCCCTGGCGAAGGCGGCCGTCATGATGACCAGCGACAGGCAGTTGCCGGAGCGCGCTTCGAAGGTTTGCGCGGCGTTGCGCGTCATGGTCGATTCGTATTCGAGCTTGAGTTCGCCCGCCTTGTACAGCGCGTCCACCAGGCCCTGGCGCGCGCCCTTCAGGCGCAGGTGGCTCAGGAAGGCCGGGCTGCGCACGTATTCACGCATGGGTTCGCTGAGCCGGAACAGGTCGGTCGCGCCGGTCGGTTCGGAAGGCGGGGCGAAGCTGGCGTCGGCGAACAGGGACGACAGGTTGGCGACCGGCGCGCGCGGGCTGGCGCAACCGGTGAGCAGGACAAAGAGCAGGATCAGCCAGGTTTTCATCGCCCCCTCCGTCATCGCTAACTTCCTGTCCGAAGTATCGGACGAGTGACGGGCGCTGTCAAACCCTCGAGGAAATCAAGTCTTCCTCAATGATCCTCGTGCAGCGCGTCATGCAGTTCGTCCAGCAGTTCGGCCGTTTCCTCTTCGGACAGGCCCAGGTGGGCGCAGGCGCGCGCCCCGCCCTTGTCCCACTCCACCGATTCGGCGTGGCCCTGGTATTTGCGCAGGGCGCGCTCGGCCAGCAGCGACAGCGCCACCAGCGAGCGCACGTTGTCGTCGGTCGCGCCGTCCTCGAGCACGGCGTAGTCGTGGTGGTGCAGGATGGCCCAGGCCACGTCCCCCGCCAGGCCCCAGTTGCGCGCCAGCAGGCAGCCGACCGAGGCGTGGCTGGTGCTGTGGCGCTCGTTCTCGATGTCGGTGAAGGCGCGCACCGGTTCGGCCGCGGCGTCGGCCAGGGTCCTCGCGTAGCCCGGGAAGCGCTCCATCAGCAGGGGCACGCCGGTGTCGCAGAACAGGCCGAAGGTGTGCGCCACATCCGATTCGCCGATGCGCAGGCGGCGCGACAGGAAGACCATGGCAAGCGAGCGCCGGGTGGAGATGTCCCAGAAGCTGGCCAGTTCCGGGCTGTCGGCCGGGATCGACTGGCGCGCCAGCAGGCCGGTCATCAGCGCGGCCACCTGGTTGATGCCGAGGAACAGGATGGCCTGCTCGATCGACTTGGCGCGGCGCCGTCCGCCATATACCGCCGAGTTGGCCAGCTTGAGCAGGGCGCCCGACATGCCCACGTCGCTCGCGACGATCCGTCCGATCGTCTCCGGCGACGGGTCGGGCGAAGCCAGTTCGCGCTGCAGGTCGGCCAGCAGGCTGGGCCGCGGCGGGATGCGGATCGACTTGATCAGGGCGTCGACCTGGTCGGCCGGTTGGGCAAGGACGGCTGTACTCATCGGGGGGTGGTGCTGGGATGACGGCTGAGTGCTCCACTATAAACCAGTGTGGCCTACATTGCACCAAAGCAAAGCCACTTTTCCCCAAAACCAACAATGCGTCGCACCTGCCGGGTGGACGATAGAATCGGCCACATGAGCAAATTCATACTGGCGGGAATTGACTTTATGGCACCGGCGGACCTGGTCGCGCGCCAGTTGATCGGGGTGACGGTGCTGGTCGACGGGGTGGGCGGAAGGATCGTCGAGACCGAGGCCTATGACCGCGAGGATCCGGCCTCGCACGCCCATACCGGCCCCACCGAGCGCAACGCGGCCATGTTCGGCGACCCCGCCCACGCGTACGTGTACCGCTCGTATGGCATCCACTGGTGCCTGAATTTCGTCTGCCGCGAAGCCGGCCACGGCGCCGGGGTGCTGATCCGCGCGCTCGAGCCGCTCGCGGGGCTGGAGACGATGCGCCTGCGGCGCGACACGGCCAACGACGCCATGCTGTGCTCCGGGCCGGGCAAGCTGTGCCAGGCCCTGGGCGTGACGCGCGCGCTGAACGGCGCCTCGCTGGCGCGCGCGCCGTTCGAACTGCTGCCCGCACCGTCCGGGCTGGAACTGGTGCAGGGACCGCGCATCGGCATCTCGAAGGCGATGGACGTGCCCTGGCGCTTCGGCCTGGCCGGCTCGCCCCACGTGAGCCGCCCGTTCCGCCGGGCCTAGCCGCGGCCGGCGCGGCCGCGGGCCGGCGGG